>Ga0137437_1000424_pt1 | contig 13002 bp, 8 predicted proteins | sample EasRivERMGT138_2_FD_102332 | JGI IMG/M metagenome (GOLD analysis project Ga0137437, IMG submission 102332) | Soil microbial communities from meander-bound floodplain in the East River, Colorado, USA - East River MetaG ERMGT138_2 | ecosystem: Environmental > Terrestrial > Soil > Floodplain ...
GCCGTCGAGAACGGCGCGGACGCCGTCTACTTCGGCCTCTCCGACGGCTTCAACGCGCGGGCGCGCGCCACCAACTTCGCGCTCGCCGACCTCGACGCCGTCGTGCAGGAGCTGCACCGGCGCGGCGTCAAGGGTTACGTCGCCTTCAACACGCTCGTCTTCGAGCACGAGCTCGAGGCGGCCGCGCTCAAGCTGCGCCGGATCGCGGAGGCGGGCGCCGACGCGATCATCGTCCAGGACCTCGGCGTCGCGCAGCTCGCGCGGGAGATCTGTCCCGACCTGCCGCTGCACGCCTCGACGCAGATGACGATCAGCACCGCCGAGGGCTGCGAGTTCGCGAAGCGGCACGGCGTCACGCGCGCGATCGTCGCGCGCGAGCTCAGCGTGGCGGACGTCGCCGCGATCCACGCCGCCACCGACCTCGAGCTCGAGGTCTTCGTGCACGGCGCGCTCTGCGTGAGCTGGAGCGGGCAGTGCCTCACGAGCGAGGTGTGGGGCGGCCGCTCCGCCAACCGCGGCGAGTGCGCGCAGGCGTGCCGCATGCCCTACACGCTCGAGGTCGACGGCGCGCACCGCGAGCTCGGCGCGATGCGCTACCTGCTCTCTCCCAAGGACCTCGCGGCGTTCGACCTGCTGCCCGACCTCGTGCAGGCGGGCGTGCGCTCGTTCAAGATCGAGGGGCGTTTGAAGACCCCCGAGTACGTCGCGAACGTCACCGCGACCTACCGGAAGGCGCTCGACCAGGCGCTCGCGAAGGGCCGCGTCGCCCTCGAACCGCGGGAAGTCCGCGACCTCGAGCAGAGCTTCTCGCGCGGGCTCTCGCACGGCTTCCTCGGCGGCGTGAACCACCAGAAGCTGGTCGAGGGGCGCAACCCCAAGAAGCGCGGCGTCTTCCTCGGCTGGGTCGCCGACGTCGAGGCGCGCACGCGCGTGGCGACGGTCGCGCTGGTCGCTCCGCTGAAGCGCGGCGACGGGGTCGTCTTCGAGGGGCCCGACCCCGAGGCGGGCGAGGAGGGCGGGCCGGTCTTCGACCTGCGCGTCGGCGGGCAGCGCGCCGAGGGCGAGGTCGCGCCGCCGGCTGCGCGCGCGGGCGTCGACGCCGCGGCGCCGTTCCTCGTCGAGCTCGTCTTCGGGCGCGAGCGCGGGCCCGACCTCGCGCGCGTCGAAGCGGGGACGCGCCTCTTCAAGACGAAGGATCCTGCGCTCGAGGCGCGACTGCACGCGACGTTCGCTGACGCGCAGTCCGAGCCGCGGCGGCGAGCGCCGATCCAGCTGCGCGTGCGCGGCGCCGTCGGCGCTCCGCTCGTGATCGCGGCGCGCGACGACCTCGGCCACGAGGTCGAGGTCGAGTTGCAGGTCGTCTTGCAGGCGGCGCGCAACCGGCCGCTCACGGCGGAGTCGCTGCGCGAGCAGCTCGGGCGGCTCGGCGGAACGATCTTCCGCCTCGCCGCGGGCGCCGACGCGCTCCAGCTCGCGCTCGAGGGGAGCGTCATCGCGCCGCTCTCCGAGCTCTCGCGCATGCGGCGCGAGCTGGTGGAGAAGCTTTCCGCCGCGCGCGCCGCCAACCCGCGCCTGTCGATCCGCGAGGGCGACGCGCTCGCGCGGCTGCGCGGCGCCTGCGCCTCGCCGACTTCGACGCCGCCCGCGGCGCCGCGCGCCGAGGGCTTCGAGCTCTCGGTGCTCGCGCGCGACGACGCGCAGGTCGAAGCGGCGCTCGAGGCGGGCGTCGAGCGCGTCTACCTCGACTACCTCGACCTGGTCGGGCTCGGCCGCGCCGTCGAGCGCGTCCGCGCGCAGGGCAGGAAGGCGATCCCCGCCACGACGCGCATCGCGAAGCCCGGCGACGAGCGGATCCTGGAGAGCCTCCTCGGCCTCGGCGGCGACGGACTCCTCGCGCGCCACCTCGGCGCGGTCGAGGCGGTGGTGGCGCGGCGCGCCGCGGGCGACGCGGCCGCGCGCGCGCTCGAGCTGGTCGGCGACTTCAGCCTGAACGCCGCCAACGGGCTCGCGGCTCGAGCGCTGCTCGAGCGCGGCCTCGACCGCCTCACGCCGAGCTTCGACCTCGACGCCGACCAGCTCCTCGCGCTGCTCCCGTTCGTGCAGGCAGCGCAGGTCGAAGTGGTCGTCCACCACCACCTGCCGCTCTTCCACATGGAGCACTGCGTCTTCGCCCATCTGCTCTCGAACGGCGCCGACTACCGGACGTGCGGGCGGCCGTGCGAGCAGCACGTCATCGGGCTCAAGGACGACAAGGGCTGGCTCCATCCGGTGCTGGCCGACGTCGGCTGCCGCAACACGCTCTTCAACCACCGGCCGCAGAGCGCGGCCGAATGGCTGCCGCGCTTCCGTGCGGCGGGGCTCGCGAGCTTCCGCGTCGAGCTCCTGCGCGAGACGAAGGCGCAGGCGCGCGAGGTGATCGAGCTCTATCGCAGGGCGCTGCGCGGGACGCTCGCGCCGCGCGAGCTGTTCCGGACGCTCAACGCCGAGGGGCGCTTCGGCGTCGTCGGCGTCACGCGCGGCACGCTGGAGGGATGCGGATGACGTTGCGCGCCGCGCTGGCCGGGCTCCTCTTCGCCGTCGCGCCGCGAGCGCCGGCGCAGGAGGCCGACGCCGACTGGACGAAGTTCCGCGCCGACCTCGAGGCTCCGGCGGGCGGCGAAGCGCGGACGAAGCGGCTGGTCGAGCTGTTCAAGGAGGCCGGCGCGCCCGAGACGGGCGTCGCGGTCGTGCCGCTCGGGGCGGCGCTCGAGAAACGCTTCGCGGAGGCGAGCGAGCGGCTGCGCGCGCGCCTCGAGAAGGGCGGCGCGACGCCGAGCGAGGTCGAGGCGGCGCTCGCCGGCTGGAAGCGGCGCATCGCGGAGCCGGCCGCCAACGTCGTCGCGAAGCTGCCCGGCCACGGCGGCGGCGGGCGCGTGCTGATCCTCGCGGCGCACCACGACGCCGCCGAGGGCTCGGCCGGCATCGTCGACGACTGGGCCGGTTGCGTGCTGCTGACCCGGCTCTACGCCGAGCTGCGCGGCAGGGAGCTGCGCCACTCGATCCTGTTCGTGGCGTTCGCGCGTCACGAGGACGGCTGCCTCGGCGCGGCCGACTTCGCCGAGCGTCTCGACGCGGCGCAGGTGGAGAAGATCGACGCCGCGATCACGGTCGACGCGATGGGGGTTTCTCCTCCCTACGCGTGGTGGCGGGGCAGCGACCGCGGCCTCGTCGAGCTCGCTTCGGACGCGGCGCGCACGGCGCGGCTGCGCTTCCAGGCCCTCGAATTCGCCGGCACCGCGTCCGACGGGCTCGAACTCGCGAGAAAGAATGTCCCGGTGCTCTCCCTGCTCGGCGTCGAGCCCGCGCGCTTCCGCATGCTGCACGGCCCGGAGGATCGCGTGGACGCGATCGATCCGGCGCGCTGCGGGGAAATGAGGAACCTTCTCGTCGCGCTGGTCGACGCGTGCGACGGTCATGCGAAGCCCTTGCACTGGGACTATGTCAGTGACAAGCTCCGGATCGGCGATGCGCCCGGCCAACGAAAGCCGCTCTCGCCGGTATCCATCGACCTCGCCGCGGTCGCGACCCCCGTTCCGGCGCCGACCGCGTCTCCTCCCAAGGACGGGAGTCACCGACCGTGATCTCGATCACTCTGTTCAGTGCATTCGCCGCCTTCTCCGTGCTCGCGCCCGCCGCGCCGGCCGCGCCCGCGGCCGCCGCGCAGGGGGGCTCCGGCGCGCAGCTGCCCGAGCCGCTGAAGCGCATCGCGAAGCTCTACATGAACCTGAAGGACGAGGAGGCGTACGCGGCCTGCAACGAGTACCTGGTCGCCAACCCCAACTCGCCGCAGGTCGTGGAGATGCGCGCGCGCTGCCTGAAGAACCTCGGCCGCTACGACGAGGCGATCGCGGCGCTCAAGGCGCTGCCGCAGCGGACGCCCAGCATGAAGCTCCTGCTGGCCGAGTGCCTGGCGCAGACCAAGGACGGCGGCCGCGACGCCGAGCAGCTCGTGAACGAGGTCGCCGCCGACGACCCCAACGGCGTCGACGCGCGGATCACACGGGCGCGCGTCTACATCGCGGCGCGCAAGTTCGAGGAGGCGGCGACGGAGCTCAAGTACGCCGTCTCGCAGTCCCCGAAGAACTACGAGGCGAACCTCCTCACCGCGTGGATGAACGACGTCGCCGGGCAGACCGAGCGCGCCATGCAGATGTACCGGCCGCTCTGCGAGAAGCCCAACGAGTACGAGATCAACGACAAGCACCTCGTGCGCGACTCGGCGATCCTCTTCGCCGGCTGCTTCGTGAAGATGCAGCAGTACGACACGGCGATCATGCTCTTCCAGCAGCTGGTCGAGCGCTTCCCCGAGAACATGGACCTCGTCGTCAAGCTCGGCGTGCTGCAGATGATGAAGCTCAAGTTCGCCGACGCGGCGGCGACGCTCGAGAAGGGGGTCGCGACGGCGCCGACGAACGGCGAGATGCGCTTCCGGCTCGGCGACCTCTACCGCTCGCAGGACCGCATCGACGACGCGATCGCGCAGTTCGAGGCGCTCTACGCGCTGCACCAGCCGCAGTACGAGGTGCTGGCGGAGCTGCGCCTCGGCGAGCTCTACCTCACCAAGGGCGTGATGGACAAGGCGAAGCTGATGCTGGAGACGGCGCTCACCGTCGCTCCCGACTCGGCGGACGTCCTCCACGCCAATGGCCTGCTGCGCGAGAAGCTCGGCGACGCGGCCGGCGCCAAGGACGCGTTCCGCAAGACGTTCGCGAAGGAGCCGCTCAAGTTCGACGCGCTCTACCGCCTCACGCAGGTGCTGCTCAAGTCGGAGGACCCCAAGGAGAAGGAGGAGGCGGCGCAGCTCCTCGAGCGCTGGAAGAAGATCCAGCCCTTCCTGCAGGAGATCGACCTCGCGCGCCAGCAGCTGGCGCTGAGCCCGATGCACCCGCTGCTGCAGACGCGCCTCGCGAGCCTGCTCAACCTGGCCGGCGAGTACGAGCAGGCGAAGGTGCAGATCGACAAGGCGGCCCGCATCAGCGCGCAGTCGCCCGCGACCTTCGTCCAGATGGGCTACATCTACGCCAACCTGCGCGACTGGGCGAACGCGCAGCGCGCCTTCCAGCGCGCGGCGCAGCTCATCCGCGCCTCCAAGCGCGACGCCGAGGCGAACGCCGAGGCCCTGAAGAAGATCGACGGCTTCCTGGAGAAGCTCAAGAAGGGCGAGGAGCTGCCGCTCCCGATGGGCGAGTACAACCGGCCCGGCCAGCCCGCGAACCCCGCGAACCCCGCGGGCGACGCGCCCGTGAAGAAGGACGAAGGGACCAAGGATCCGGCCGGAGGCGGCGGGGCCGCGAATCCCGCCGAACCGAAGAAGGACGGGAACTGACGTCGCCCGCGCCGCGCTCCGACCGGCGCGGCGTCAGCGGGCCGGCGCGAGCGCGCGCCCCTTCTCCGTCTTTCCGTCCGCGGAGAGCGTGAACGCCCATCCGGTCTCGACCGGTCCGTGCTTCGTCGTCGCTCCGTCGGGCCAGCGCACCTCGATCGCGTCGACCGTCGTCGCGCCGCCCGTCCCGAAGTGGAGCGCGAGGTCGTTGCGCGAGCCGTAGGAGTTGCCGGCGCGCGCCTCCTCGACGAGCGTCCGCCCGCCGACGGTGACGCGCACGCGCGCGCCGATCGCGTCGCGGTTCCCGTCCTTGCCGCGCAGCCGCAGCACGATCGAGTCGCTGCGCCCGCCGTGCGCCGCGAGGATTTGCGGCGCGAGCTGCTCGACGTGCCTCTCGACATGATTGTTCCGCAGCACGACCGGCGTGTCGTCGCGCCGCACGAAGACGAGGTCGAGGTCGCCGTCGCCGTCGAGGTCGCCGCTCGCCATGCCGCGCGCGGCGTTGCGGACCATGAAGAAGGCGCCCGCCTCCTGCGGCGGCAGCAGCCTGAACCTGCCCTTGCCGTCGTTCTCGAACAGCTGGTTCACCTGCTTGTAGAACAGCGTGCCGCGCGACTTGTGCACGTGGATCAGCACGTGGCCGTTCGCGATCACGACGTCGAGGTCGCCGTCGTCGTCCCAGTCGAGGAAGTCGGTGCCGAACCCCACCGAGCCCTTGTCGGCCGGCCCGAGCCCCGACGCGCGCACCTCGTCGGAGAAGGACCCCTTGCCGTCGTTCACGTAGAGGGCGTTGGTCTCGACGTCGAGGTTGGTGACCCAGAGGTCGAAGTCGCCGTCGCCGTCGAAGTCGCCCGCGTCGACGCCCATGCCCGCCTGCGTCTGGCCGTTCTCGTTCAAGGCGCAGCCGGCGACGAGCGCGACGTCGTGGAACCTGCCGTGGCCGTCGTTCAGGAAGAGCGTGTTGGCGCACTCGTCGTTCGCGACGTAGAGGTCGGGGTCGCCGTCGTCGTCGACGTCGGTCGCCACCACGCCGAGGCTCTTGCCGTTGTCGGAGAGGGGCGTCGTCTCGCCGAGCCCGACCGCGAGCGCGCACTCCTTGAACTTCCCGCCGCCCTCGTTGCGGAACCAGTAGTCCTGGGCGCCGGCGAACGGGACCGGCGCGCAGTAGTCGACGACGCCGGTGATCGCGCCGCCGCAGCGCAGGCGGCGGTTCGCCTCGAAGTTGAATTCGAGGTAGTTGCAGACGTAGAGGTCGAGCAGCCCGTCGCGGTCGCCGTCGACGAAGGCGGCGCTCGAGCTCCACTTGCCGGTGCCGCGCACGCCCGCCGCGGCCGCGCACTCGGTGAAGCGCGGGATCCCGTCCTTCACGCCGTCGTTGCGGTAGAGGTAGTTGCCGGCGAACGCGGTGACGTAGAGGTCCTGGTCGCCGTCGCCGTCGTAGTCGGCGGCCGCCGCGCCGAGGCAGTAGGCGCCGTCCTCGCCGAACACGCCGGCCGCGCGCGCGACGTCGTGGAACTTGAAGTTCCCGTCGTTCAGGAAGAGCGCGTGGCCCGGGTACTTCGCGCCGGGGCGGAGGTCGGTCCAGATCCCGCCGTTCGCCAGGAAGACGTCGACGTCCCCGTCGCCGTCGGCGTCGAGCAGCACGACGCCGCCGCACGTGATCTCCGGCACGCGGTACTCGGCCGACGCGCCGCTGTCGTGCCGCCAGCCGGGCAGCGCCTCCTTCATCCAGGTGAACTTCTCGCCATCGAAGGGCGGCGGATCGGTCGGTCCGGGCGGCCCGTCGTCGTCGGCCGGCGGCGCGGGCAGCGGCGTCTCGGACTTCGGCTTTTCCTGCGGCGGCGGGAGCTGCGCCGCTGCGGGCGCGGCAGCGGGGGTCGCGACGGCGTCCGGGTCGCGCGGCCGGCACACGACGAAGAGCGCGAGCGCGATGGCGACGAGCGCACCGGCACCACTTCGAATCGGGAGGCGGTTCATGGCCGGGCGAGCGTCAGCTTCGCGGCAGCACGCCCGTGCGCCGCCACCGGTACCGCGAGGCGCGCGAAGCCGGGCCGCGCGACGTCGGCGGCGGCGGCGGCCGGAGTCGACTCGACGACGCTCTCGAGGGGGTCGAGCTCGACCAGCACGTCGACCGCGCCGTCGGCGGCGCGCTCGCTCGCGAGCGTGACCGAGAGCGTGCGGCGCTTGCCGTCGAAGGCCCATTCGACGCTCGCCGCGAGCCCCGGCTCGACCGGCCCGACGAAGCTCAGCACGTCGTTCACGGCCGCGGCCGGCAGCGCGAACGCGCCGCACGGCACCGGACGGTTCTTCGCGTCGACCAGGAGCGTGCGCGCGGTCGCCGCCGGCAGCGCGCGCCCGAGCCCCTTGCCCGCCGCGTTCACGACGTCGAAGCGCCGCACCACCTGCGCGGCGCCGTTTCTCGCGTCGCGGCGCACGAAGAGCGTCGGCGCCGTCGCGAGCGGGACGTCGTGCGCGCTCGCGAGCACCACCTGCACCGAGCGGCGCGGCTCGATCGCGACGGGGTCGTCGAAGGCGTGGAAGAGCGCGCTCGCGCGCTCGCCGTCGGGGCGGCGCGCCTCCGCGACGACGCCGTCGGCCTCGACGAAGCCGACCCGCGCCTGCCGCCAGCCCAGTCCCGTGTCGTTCTGGATCGTCGCGACCACCGCGACGTCGCCCGCGTCGCCCGCCGCCGTCGCGCGCAGCGACGCGTCGGCGCGCCACGCGAGCCCCTCCGTCATGTAGGAGAGCTCGAAGCGGTAGCGGTCGGGCCGCTTGCAGGCGACCCGCCAGTCGACGCGCGTGCGGTTCCAGTCGCCGGGCGGCAGCGCGTCGAGCTCGACCTCGGCGCCGTCGAGCAGGCGGATGTGGCCGTCGCTCTGCTCGAGGTAGAGCGGGAGGCGGACCTCCCCCTTCGGGCCGGGGACGACCGGCGGGAAGAGCAGCCGCCCCTCGAGCTTCTCCTGGATCCCGTCGTGCCAGCGGAACAGCGCGACGGGTCGCCCGCCGAGCCGCTCGAGCGCGCGCTCCGCGTCGAGCACCTCGAACCAGACGGTCTGGTCGCGCAGCTCGAGCAGGTCGGGCGACGCGAGCGAGCGCACCGCCATCGTCTCGGCGACGATGCGCGGCGACACGTCGTAGATGCGGACGCGGTTGTCGCCGGCGACGAGCTGGGCGCTGCGCACCTCGCGGACCGCGGCAGTGCCGTCGGCGCGGATCGTCAGCGCGACGTCTTCGGGCGCCGATGCGTCCTGCAGCGCGCGCGCGTCGGGAGTCCAGCACGCGAGTGCGACGACAGCGGCGGCGATCGGGGACGGCGTGCCGTTTCTCATGCGAAGGGCGCGCAGGATATCCTCGCCCGGATCATGGCTGCAGCGCGTTTCCTCTTCGTGCACGGCGCCTGGCACGGCGCCTGGAGCTTCGACCTCCTCCGCCTCGAGCTCGACCGGCGCGCCGTCGCCTCCGAGACGATCGACCTGCCGGCGCTGGGCGACGACGCGACGCCGTGCGCGGACGCGACCTTCGACGCCGGCATCGAGCGCATCGTCGGGAAGATCGGCACGCGCCGGAACTGGACGCTGGTCGGCCACAGCCTCGGCGGGCTCTACGCGACCGAGGCGGCGCTGCGCACGTCGGGCAAGGTGCGCAGCGTGGTCTACCTCGCCGCCTACGTCCCCAAGGCGGGCGACGGCTACGCGGAGGTCGAGGCGGTGGCGCCGGCGACCCAGGCCTTCCGGAAGTGCCTCACCAAGGACGAGGCGGCGCGCGCGCTCGCGATCGACGCCGCGAAGGCGAAGGAGCTGCTCTACCACGACGTCGCCGCCGGCATCGCGGCGGCCGCGGTGACGCGGCTGAAGCCGCAGCCGCTCGAGCCGTTCGGCGCGGCGAAGATCGGCGGGACGGCGGAGGCGCTCGCCAAGATCCCGCGCAGCGCCATCATCGCCGAGGAGGACCGCGTGCTCGCGCCGGCCGCGCAGGTCGCGCTGGCCGAGCGCGCCGGCGTGCCGTTCGAGAGGGTCCCGACCGGCCACTGCCCGTTCCTCTCGGCGCCCAAGCGGATCGCCGACCTGCTGCTCGGCGTGAAGTGATGGCGAAGCGGACGATGGCGAAGCGAGAGGGGGCCGCGGCGTCGGACGGCTACCTCCACGGCTTCGGCGCGCGCGAGCGCGGCCGCCTGCGCCGCCAGGCGCGCGTGCTCGAGCCGATGGTGCACGACCACCTCCCGTTCCACCGCCGGCGCAACTGCCTCGAGGTCGGCTCCGGCGTCGGCGCGCAGACCGAGATCCTGCTGCGCCACTTCCCCGACCTGCACGTGACCTGCGTCGAGCGCAGCGCCACGCAGATCGCCGAGGCGAAGCGGTTCCTGCGCACCGTCCCGTGGGCGCGCGGCCGCTTCACGCTGGTGCAGGAGGACGCGACGCGGCTGCCGTTCGACCGCGAAGAGTTCGACTGCGGCTTCCTCTGCTGGATCCTGGAGCACGTCGGCGATCCGGCGCGCGTGCTGTCGGAGCTGCGGCGCGTCCTGCTCTCCGGCGCGCCGATCGTCGCGAACGAGGTCCTGAACGCGACCTTCTTCATCGACCCCTACAGCCCGAACACGCTGCAGTACTGGATGGCGTTCAACGACCGCCAGCTCGAGCTCGGCGGCGACCCGTTCGTCGGCGCGAAGCTCGGCAACCTGCTGCAGCAGGTCGGCTTCCACGACGTGCAGACCTTCGTGAAGACGTTCCACCTCGACAACCGCGCACCGGGCGAGCGCGCCGAGTTCCTGCAATACTGGACCGACCTCCTGCTCTCGGGCGCGCCGCAGCTCCTCGCGGCGAAGAAGGTCCGGCAGGGAGTGGTCGACGGGATGAAGCTGGAGCTCGACCGGGTCGCGCGCGACCCCAACTCCGTCTTCTTCTATTCCTTCATCCAGGCGCGCGCGCGCGCCTGAGTGGCATCCAGGCGCGGGTGTGCGCCGGCGGGCGCGGCGTCACGGCGCCGCCGGCACGAGGCGGCGCTCGCGGAGGAACGCGCCGATCGCGGTCGCCATCAGCTGCGAGGCGAACGCGTTGGGATGCTGGTCCTGCGCGCTGATCCGCAGGCGCGGCAGCGGCAGGCGGGAGAGCGGCTCCACCAGCGACAGGAGCGGGATCGCGTCGCGCGCGGCGACCTGCGCGAGCCACGCGCTCACCTCGCGATCGGGATACTCCGACGGGTCGAGACGGCTCGGGGTCTTCGCGCCGCCCTCCAGCGTCGGGATCTCGAGGATCGCGAACGGCGTGTGGCGCGCGGCCGCCTCCTGCGCGAGCTCGTGCAGCCAGCGCGCGGGCATCTCGAGGTTGTCGCCCTTCGCGCGGACGTACGTGCCGCGGCTCGCCATCCATTCGCACGCCGAGACGCACACGCGCCGGAAGAGCCACGACTTCATGAGGACCGGATTCCACGCGTCCGGGACGGGGAACGGATCGGGCAGCAGGGAGCCGTCGGTCGCGACGTGGAAGCCGAGGCGCTCGAGGTCGTTGCCGTAGAAGCCGAGCAGGACGAGGTCGGGGCGCAGCCGGTCGGCGAGCGAGCGGTAGAGCGCGAGCTCGTCGCGCGTGTTGTAGGCCGGCACGCCGGCGTTGACGGTCTCGATGTGCAGCCCCGGCGGCGCCGTCGCGTTGAGATCGACCTCGAGCCGGCGCACCCACGTCGCGGGCTCGGGCACGCCCAGCCCGTAGGTCGTCGAGTCGCCGAGGCAGAGCACGCGGAACGTGCCGGCCGCCTTCTCCTCGCGGACGGGCGCGCCGCGCAGGCCGAGCTCGTTGTTGCAGCACTCGACCGCGCCGAGCGTGACGCGGGCGTCGGGGCGTGCGCGGAAGCGGACACCGTCGCGCTCGACGATCTCGAGGAGCGCGCGCGTCGCGACGCGCTGCCGCGAATCGTTTTGCAGCCCGTCCCGGAGCCACGTCGACGAAATCCACTCGGCGACGAGGAGCGAGGTCGTCACCGACAGGAGCAACAGCCCGACCCGTCCGACGCGCTTCAAACGGTTCATCCCCCGAGCAGCCCGCTGAAGATAGACGGGAATCGGGCGGGCGCTTACCTTCCCGCGCCGGTCGGATCGTGAGAGCAAGAATCTCGTGCAGGGACCGTGCGTGGGGAGGACTCCGTTGAGAGGCGAGCGGTGCGTCGCGGCGGCGCTCGCGGGCCCGGCGGTCCTGGCGGTCCTGGCGGGAAGCGCGGCCTGCTCGAAGTCGGGCGGATCGCCCGGCCGTCCCGCCCGCCTGCTCCTGACCGACGTGGACGCCGACCCCAAGAGCCTCGGCGGCCATCCGGGCGCGATCTTCTCGCTCGACCCGGAGACCGGCGAGGCGCGCGCGATCGCGTCGTTCCGCGAGTTTCGCGATCCGGTCGACGTGATGGCGGACGACGCGGTGCCCGGCGGACTCCTGGTGCTCGACCTCTGCGCGATGGGGGGCGCCGGCCACCTCTGGCGCGTGTCGCCCGACGGCACGCACGTCGAGGACACGCCGGCGAGCGCCCACCTCGTCGACCCGACCGCGTTCGCGCGCGCGCCCGACGGGAGCGTCTGGATCGTCGATCGCGCGGATCATCCGGCGGACGGCGTCGCGGGACCGGCGGCGCTGCTGCGCTGCTCGCCCGACCTGCGGCGCGTCGACGTCGTCGCGAGCGGGGCACCGCTGGCCGGACCGTCCGATCTCCTGTTCGAAGGCGACACGCTCTGGCTGCTCGACGCCGACGCGCTGCGCAACCAGGTCGCCGACCTCTCGGAGGGGGCGCTCTACAAGGTCGACCGCGCGAGCGGAGGCCTCGATCTCGCCGCCGCGCTGCACCTGGTGAGTCCACTCTCTCTCGTGCCACGCGATGCAGGCCGCTTCCTGATCGTCGACGTCAACGCCGACCCGATCCGGCGCGAGCGGCTGTGGGGCGCGGTCTACTCGGTCGACGTGCGCGGCCGCGATCCTGCCGCGGCGCCGGTCGAGGTCTTCACCCGCGACGAGGCGTGGCGCGATCCGTCGTCGGGCGTGATGTGGAACGGCGCGCTCGTCGTCGCCGACGGCAGCTCCGATCCGCTCGGTCTCGGCGACGATCCGGTCGGGATCGGGTTCGGGGGCAAGGGGCGCGGCGGCGTCTACTCCGTCGACCTCGCGACGCGCGCGGTCCGGCTCGTCTGCGCCACGAAGGAGTTCGTGAATCCCGCGCGCCTGCGCGTCGTGCGCTGACGCGGATCGGCGCGGCCGCGCTCAGATCCCGTAGACGTCCTCGAGCCTCGCGCGCAGGTAGCGGAGGAACGGCTCGGCGGAGGGGTCGGCGCCGGTCGCGCGGAAGACCAGCTCCGCCGGCAGGAAGCGGCGGCCGTGGCGGTGGATCTTCGCGCGCAGCCACTCGCGCAGCGGCACGAACTCGCCGTGCGCGATCAGGGCGTCGAGGTCGCCGAGGTCGCGATGCGCCGCCTCGTAGAGCTGCGCCGCGTAGAGGTTGCCGAGCGTGTAGGTCGGGAAGTACCCGAACGCGCCCATCGACCAGTGGATGTCCTGCAGGCAGCCTTCGGCGTCGTTTTTCGGCCGGATGCCGAGCAGCTCGCCGCACTTCTCGCCCCACGCCGCCGGCACGTCGTCGACGTCCAGGTCGCCGGCGAAGAGGGCGCGCTCGAC
>Ga0137437_1000425_pt1 | contig 12995 bp, 11 predicted proteins | sample EasRivERMGT138_2_FD_102332 | JGI IMG/M metagenome (GOLD analysis project Ga0137437, IMG submission 102332) | Soil microbial communities from meander-bound floodplain in the East River, Colorado, USA - East River MetaG ERMGT138_2 | ecosystem: Environmental > Terrestrial > Soil > Floodplain ...
ATTCTAAATAGCGTCGTGAAACGGCCGGCGCCGCTGGTGCGCGCCGCTTCTTCCAACTCCTTGTGCACTTGAGTCATCGCCGAGTTGGAGGTGCGCGTGCCAAATGCGATGTAGCGGGTCATGAGAGCGAGCGTCATGATCCACATGGTGCCGTAAATCGGTATCCAACGCAGCGCCGGATGGAGATACAATACAATCAGCGCTAGCGTGATGGAGACGGTCGGAATGGCGTGCGGGATAAACGCCAAGCCGTCTAAGATCACACCGCCCTTCACTTTCACTCGAACGATGAGCCACGAGACGAGATAGGACAGGCCCATGGTGCAAGTAGCGGTAACGATGCCGAGAAAAAGCGTATTGAGCGTGCTGTTGACGATCGACGGTTCGTTGATCAGCGTGGCGAAGTTATCGAGCGTCAAATATTGCAGCGCAGCCTTCGACGGCACCATATAGCTCGGTAACAGCGCCGCCCAGAGCAGGGTGAGGAAAGGCATGATGATGTTGAGCGTGAAAAAGACGATAAACAATCCGAGCGCTGGCCAGCGCCATTTGCCCAGGGATAACCGGCGCGGGCGAAAGCCTTTGCCGGTGATCGAGGCGTAACGATCCGAGCGCCGAATGATAACCCGGTAATAAATCCACACCATGACGATGGTGAAGAGAATGAAGATCGACGAATAGGCCGTGGCCAAACCGTAACTCGGACTGACGTAGGCGGTGAAATAAATCAGCGTCGGTAACAAATAAATGCCGGCTTGCAGGCCGATCAACAGCGGCGTCTCGAAGTCGTCGAGGTTGCCGAGAAAGGCGTACATCGCCGCCGCCAACACCGCCGGCAACATCAAGCCGAGGGTGACCCGGCGCAGCGTGGTCATGGTGCCGGCGCCGGAGATCCGCGCGGCCTCTTCCATCGACGGGTCCATCAAGCGAAAGGCGCCGACCATGAGGAGAAACAATGTCGTGCTACCGCTCATGCCCTCGACAAAAATCATTCCGGGAAGAGTAAAAATGTTAAACGGGCCGGTGTCTAGCTTCATGCCGAAGAATACGAACAACTCGCGCGTGTAGACGTTGATGATGCCGCTTCTCGGACTGAGTAGGAGAATCCACGACATGCTGCGAAGAATTCCCGGCATGGCGAGCGGTAAGAGCATCATGGTCCAGGCCCAGTTGGCACCGGGCATGTCGGTGCGCTCGACCAGCCAGGCGAAGATCGTCGCCATGATCAGGCTGATCGCGCTGACGGCCACGGCGTAGATGAGTGTGTTAACCAGCGCGGGATAAGTCATCGCGCTCAAATATACGGTTCGATAGTTGCCCAGTGTAAAAGCGCCGGGGGTAATGAAGTTGCCCTCGCGCAGGCTAGATAGGATCAACATGATGATCGGCGCCGCGACGACCCACAAAAGTAAAAAGGTGATGCCGAGCGAAAGCGCGTTGTTCTTCAGCGCTTTTCCGATGCGCCACTTGGGCCAGGCGACCACGCCGGCGGGCAGGCTGGTTTCGGTTTTAGCCATAAATACGCTCGTTACTTTCTATCCGCTTTGGGGAAGCCATGGGTCTGCACTATACTCACGAAATCACAATTTGAAAACGTTGCCGACAAATCTTCCCGGTGTCCTGCACGCCGTCTCAGCGAGAAAACTGCACGGGTTGAGCGCACGGGTTAACGAATCTCGGCCTTGGGAAAACCATAGGCTTCGAGCACCATCTTCATCCAGCCTTCCGTCTTCGCATAGGTACGGAAATCGTTCAACGAAATTTTCTTGCCCTGCAAAACCTTGCTCACTTCGCCGCTGCCAAAGAGACTGGATTTCATCGGTTCGACTTCATCGAGCACCTTTTGGCCCTCCGGACTCGCTTGATGCTCCATAAAGAGTAATGCCGCGTTTGGATTGGCAGCATTTTTGAGTACGAAGCCCGCCTCCTGTAATCTGATCGGAACGGGCTCGACGACCTTGCAGCCGAGGGCTTTAGTCTTGTCCTTCCAAGTCGCCCGCACACAAGAGTGATAGTTGGTGAGTTGGTGCATCTGATATTCACCGACTGCGATAGCGGTCAGCGCCCGCGTGTTGCCGCGCACCCAAACCGGCTCTTGCTCCTTGAGCTTGCGCGCATGGTTCACGACCCATTCCTCGCCCTGGACGACCATGAGCGCCGCCATGCAATAAGGACGGATATCGACGACGATTTTTCTGCCTTTGAATTCAGGTCGGAGAATGTCTTCCAATTGATTCGGGACTCGGTCCGGCGCAATTTGGGTCTTGTTATACGCGACCGCGCACAAGCCGCTGGAAGGCGCGGCGATCATGCGATTCTCGGGATCGACCATCTTGGGGTTGATTTTCAACACCCCTTGCTCGGCCATGCCCAAAAGATCGAACTTTGCCGCGTGAGCAGGATAGTCGTTATAGAAGTCTTGCGAGGCGTGGCCGACGTCCCAATCTTTGACCGTTCCGGCTTTTAACTCCAGCAACTGACGCTGGATCGCCTCCGTGCCGCTAAGCTCCTGGATTTGGATGTCGATATAAGGGTATTTCTTCTTGAAGGAATCGGCCATGGGTTTGAAGCTGCTAGGATCGAGGGAGCTCAGAGCGCGCAGCCGACCTTCCTTCTTGGCCTTGGCGAGTATCTCGTTACGGCTGGTCTCGAAGGCGAAACCCTTTGCCTCGGCGGCCTGTTTGGCTTTCAGGAGCCCAGGGCTCGGCGCCGCGGCACCACTGGCTTGCGGCGGCAAAGTCCAACCGATCAGCACAACGAGCACGATCAATCGCGTCAGGAATAGACCGTTCATCGCCTGCCTCCTTGTGACGGTTTCATTTACTCTGCAGTATTTCCATTTGTTCGAGAAACGAGCCGTGCAACGGTTTAAAATCTTCCCATCCTGGCTGAGCTTGCTTGGGCGCTTTCTCGACAAAGCCCTGCTGAATCAGACCCATGAATAAAAACAGCGGTTTTGTCTTGATAATCAAAACCCGGGCGGGGCGATCTTTGAGTGCATTGAAATGTTGATGCACGCAGCCGGGCGTGACCAACACAAGGTCGCCGGCGTTCCAGTCGTAGCGTTTGCCGTCATGGATGTCGTATCCTTCGCCCTCCAGGACGTAGAGCAGCGCCGAGTTCTGGTGGCCATGCTTCTGTGACTTGCCGCCGGGCGCCAATTCTTCCTGGGAGCAGTGTAAACTTTGAGTTAGCTTGTGACCCGGGTTCAACATATTTTTGTGAAACACTTGCGGGCCGCTGCGCCAAGGCAAATTCGCGCCTTTAATGACCCGCGGCATGCTGCGCAGCCGTTCCAATTCCTGCTTGAGGCTGTAGCTTTTGGCGCCGATACCGCGCACGTAGCAGCGTTCTTCGTCGTACATTTGTTGTTCCACGTAATGATCCTCCTCAATTCTTAGAGACCAATTTTTTTATCGAACGGCGGCGCTTCTTCAAGCTCTTCGACATCGCCCAAGCCCAGGGTTTTGTAGATCCGGTTGCTGGCTGAAATAAAGCGCGCCGGTTTATCTGGATCGCTGTTGAAATGCTGGTGCATAGTGTTGATCGGGATGAATACCAGATCGCCTTCTTCCCAATCGAAGCGCTTGGGCTCTTCGGCGGGCTTCCATTTGTAACCTTCATCGTCGAGATCAAAATCGACATCCCAATGGAGCGAGTAGCCGCGCCCTTCGAGAATAAACATTAGCTCTTCGGCGGTGTGGCGATGCTTGCCGGAACGGCCGCCTGGCGGCAGCTCCTGCTGGTACATGTCGATATCTTTTATGCGCGCGTTGATGCCCTCGCGCGCCATATGTTTCAGCCGTCCATGCGGGCTATCTTCCCACGGCATTTCCTCAGGCTTCACCGCTTTGGGATATTTATCAAGCTGTTGCTTTTCCTCTTTGGTGCGCTTCAGATCGTCGGCGTAGTAGGTCGCCGTCTTACTACCTTTGCGCCACTTTCTAGACTCTTCCATTGGCATAGGGTTTCCTCCTGAGATTTAGGCTCGTCGTTGATACTATTTTTTGCCCTCGGCTTTCGGGAAACCGTAGGCCTCAAATACTTTCGCCTGCCATTGGTCCATCTGTTGGTGATGCTCCCAGCTTACGGTGGAAAGTTTCTTGCCGCGCAGTTCCTGCTCGACGATCCCGCCGCGCATGTGCAACGACGAGCTCGCCGGCTCATTTTCATCGGCAATTTTTTGCGATTCGGGACTCGCCATCCATTCGAGAAACAGCAGCGCGGCGTGGGGATTGCGGCTGCCCGCCTGAACCGCTTCTTCCAGTGACAGCCGCACCGGCACAGGTTCGAGGGCGACGTATTGCAAATTACCCAGCCGATCTTTGCCGATGGCGCGTTTGGTGGTGTGAAAATTGGGCCCGATCATCATCGGCACCTCGCCAGCGGCGATCGAAGTCACGGTCCGGCTGCCGCCGCGCACCCACATGGGATCCTGGGCCGCGATCTTACGGGCAAAATCGAGGGTCTTCTCCAAACCGAACGCCGGCACGAGCGCGGCGATTTCAGTCGGGCGAATATCGGCGGCGAATTTTTTCCCTTTGAATTCCGGCTTGAGCATGTCTTCCCACAGTTTGGGCAGTTTGTCGGCAGGGACCAGGGTCTTGTTATAGGCGGTCACTTGAAAGCGGCTGTAAAAGCCAACCACGTTGCGATGTTTGGGATCGACCATCGGCACCGGAATCTGCAAAATTCCCTGCTGGGCCATACCGACGACATCCATCTTCCATAGATAGGGTAGATACTCGTTGTAGAAATCGGTGGAGAGGTGGAGCACATCCCAGTCCTTGGCCATGCCGCTTTTGATTTCCAGAATATTGCGCCGCGCGGCGTCGGTGCCGGTAATTTCTTCGATGTGCAGATTGATGAAGGGATATTTGTTAGTGAACGCTTTGATCGCGGCTTTGATCGTCGGCGGCTCCATCTCGGCGAGCACGCGGAGCTTGCCCTCTTGCTTGGCTTTATTGACGATCTCGTCGTGGTTGGTGATAAACGTGTACCCTCCGGCGTCGGCGTCTTTTTTCGCTTTCAGTAATGCCGGACTCGGCATAGCTGCGAGTGCCGTAGAGCCAGACAGCCACCAAGCCGCGAAGAAAATCACCAATAATTTTAAGCGGGGAAACCCCATCTTCGATCCTCGACCGACTACAGCCGATTCTCTACCACAGTCGCGCTCGGCTGCGGCCGCGCGCCAAATTCCGGGGCGTTCTCAAGCTGTTCCACCCGAGAGTAGCCGAGCATTTTGTAAAGCCGATTGGTAGCGCTGATTAGACGAACCCTCTCGGACGGATCGGCATTGAAGTGCTGGTGCATACAGTTTTGCGGAATGTAGACCAAATCGCCAGCGCGCCAATCCCAGCGGCTCGGCTGCTTGGCGATGCGCGCGTAGTACTTGTCGGTGATGTCAACGTCGACGTCCCAATGGAGATCGTAGCCTTTGCCTTCGAGCACGTAGAAAACTTCGTCGGCCATCTGCCACTGTTTGCCCGACCGGCTGCCGCCGGCAATGTCTTGCAAGTGCACGTCGATCGCTTTTACCCGCAGCGGTACACTGGCGTCGGCGAGCAAGCGCAGTTTCCCATGGGCGGTCATTTGCCAAGGTGTGTCGTTGGCTTTAAGCACTTTTTTCAATTTTTCGTCTTCCGGCGCGCGGACGATGGAAAGCTCGGTTGGCGGTCCCCAGCGGTCATCGTCGGCAGCCGGCGTGGTACCCAGCGGCCCCTGTTGATGCAGGCCCAGAAACAGCCAGGTCGGTTTGGCTTTCATGATCAGTCCCACCGCCGGACGGTCGGGATCGAGATTGTTGTGCCAGTGGACTGAGTCGTTGTGAACGGCCAGGCAGTCGCCGGCTTCCCAGTCGTAACGCAGCCCGTCGTGCATGTCGAAGCCGCGCCCTTGGAGGAAATAGATAAAAGCTTCGTTTTGGTGGCCGTGACCCTTGTCGCGCGCGCCGGGCGGGAGCAGGACGAAGTGGCAATGCAGACTTTGGGTAACGAAGGGCTCCTTGCCAGGGCTGATGATGGATTTTTCTTCGACTTTATCCCCGGTAGCGTTCAATAGTTCTTGATAGTCACGCCGGATCACGCGTGGGGTGTTGGCGAGCCGTTGGCGCCGCATGTCATTGAGGGAATAGGTGATGCTTTCCACTGACCGAACAAAAACCCGTGGTTTGGAATATCTTGGCGGAGGATTCGCCATCGTAAGGTCCTTCCTATGAACGTCTAATGCAGACTCTTAATTCGCTGCGAGAAATATAATGGAACCGCCACCAGTGTCAATCTTGTGGACAAAGACACAGTACGTCATCTTGCCGATAATAGAGAGTTCACTCGGACGATCTTGTGCCCTTGCCAAAACCGCCGGGCTGTACCGAACCGAATGTTCTGCGGCCTTCTGTCTCAGAATGCTATCGACAAGCCCTATTTCATCCAAATGATTCGCCAATCAAGCCCGTAGCGCTCCGTCGCGCCGAACTCTGAGGCCTTGACGTTGGCAGATTGTGTCTGTAAACGGTTTAATATTCATGAGAAACATGGCAAACCGATCAAAAGGAGAGCGCCCATGAGTTCAACCGAAAAGATTGTTGTGTTCGGCCCAGCGCTGCCGCTTAACATCGCGCCCATGTGGGTTGCCCATGACAAAGGCTTCTTTGCAGAAGAAGGGCTGGATGTCGATCTCAGACCGGTTCAGGGCATTCCCGACAGCCAACACCCACGCCATCAATGGCGCAAAGACGGCGCGATCATTTTCCAATCCCCCGGCGGCTCGCCACCGTTTCGCTCGGTGTTGGAAAAGCGCGATCACATCGACGGCGAAGTAAACGTAGTTTCGATCGCCAACCGCACCGCCCATGTTTTTGTCGCGAAGCCCTATGTCAAAGATGTTGCCGATTTGAAAGGAAGAAAGATTGCGGGGGACCTCAAGGGCGGGTCGAGCATGGACGCCAAGATGGTCATGCGCCACTTCGGCGTCGATCCGGAAAAGGATGTTACGTGGATCGATAGCCGCGGCAAGCCGCCCAACACGGAGCGCTTCCGTCTGGGATTGTTCGAACGTGGCGAAGTGGATGCAGTGTGCTGCGATCCTCCGCATTGGAACATCGCAGTGCAGATGGGCGGTCATGCGCTCCAGTCGTGCCGGGATCTTTTTTCGATCCCCGAGGCGGGCTTTTCCACTTCGCCGGCCGTGATCGCGGAAAAGCCGTTGGTTGTCAAAGGCATGATCCGCGCACTCTTGAAGGGCGTCATGGTGGCGCGCCATAGCAAGCAAGAAACTCTCGATTCGATCCTGCGCCACAATCATTTTATCAACCGCGAGCTGGCGACGCTGGCTTACGACGAAGTGCATAAAGAGTGGGGGCCGGTGCTCGACTACGACGCCTATCAACGCAAGGTCGACTTTTACACCAGCGAGTGGAACTTGCCGAAAAAACCGGTGAGCGAATATTACAATTTCAAATACTTGAAAGAAGTGCTCGACGAGCTGGGTCTGTTGCATACCTGGGACCCAAGATTGGAATTCAAGGGATAGCGAACCAAGGCAACGGCAAAAGTAAAATGTTAACAGTGCCAGCCCGCGCTATTGTCCTGCGATACCCTCGGCTTGCCAATCGTTAGGAACGACGCCGGAGCGCCCGCGGATCAGTTTTCGGAGGTGTTTCGTGAGAATCAGTTTTTTAAAAAATCTTGCTCTCGTCATCGCCAGCGCGTTTTGCTTCATGGGCGCGACGGCCAAGCCGTCGCGGCCGGTGGTGATCGCCATTAGTACGGAACCTTCGACGTTGGACGGCCAGGCGGTGATCGACCGCAATTCCCGAGTCGCGAGCGGCAATATATTTGAAAGCCTGCTCGACCGCGGCGCCAATGGCCAAGTGATTCCGTGGCTAGCGGACAGTTACAAGGCGGTCAACGATACCACCTGGCGTTTCAATCTCAAAAAGAACGTCAAGTTTCACAACGGCGAGCCGTTCAATGCCGAGGCCGCCGCCTTCAGCGTCAACCGAATCATCGACAAGGAGTATAAGACCCAGCGCGCCTCCTACATAGAAAATATCAAAGGCGCCAAAGTGGTCGACGAAAACACCGTCGACGTGATGACCGACGGGACCAACGCCGTGCTGCCGGTACAGATGACTCAGCTGGTCATGGTGCCACCGAAAGCGGCCAAGGAGAAAAACTTCGGCGTCACGCCGATCGGCACCGGGGCCTATAAATTCGTTCGCTGGGACCGCGGCCGGGAAATCGTACTGAGCGTCAATGAAAATTATTGGCGCGAGAAGCCGACTATCAGGGAGTTCGCCGTGCGAGTCATCCCGGATCCGCAAACACAGATTTCAGCGTTGCAGGCGGGCGAGATCGATCTCGTGCTCGATTTACTTCCCGAGCAGGCCAAGCTGGCGCCGAAGTTTATTTCCGTGCCGGCCACCGAGTTCAGCTACATGCAATTCAACGCCCATAAGAAGGAGATGGCCGATCCGCGCGTGCGCATCGCCCTTAACTTGGCGATCGACAAGGCGACCCTGGCAAAAACGATTTATCAAGGCCACGCCCGGCCGATGGACGCGCAGCACCTGGCCAAGGGCATGCTCGGTTACAATCCAAATGTAAAGCCGTACCCATACAATCCGAAGCGGGCGCGCGAGCTGCTCAAAGAAGCCGGCTACCCGGACGGCTTCGAGCTTGTTTTGCACGCCCCCATCGGCCGCTATCTGAAAGGCGAGGAGACTTCGGAGTTTGTCGCGGCACAGCTCAAAGAGATCGGCATCAAAGTCAAAATTCAACTGCACGAGTGGAACGCCTATCGTAAGCTAGGCAGAATTCCCGGCAATGAAGCCAATGCCTTCGACCTCAAATATGGTTGGAACTCCAACGAATGGTTCGACGCCTCGCGCATCGTGTCGCATATCACTTGTGACGGCACGTCGAGCAAGCTGTGCGACAAGAAAATCGACGAACTGATGGACAAGGCGATTCAAACCCTGGACCAAAAAGCCCGCGACAAGCTTTATCAGGAAGTCTGGGCGCTGCTTAATAAAAACCCCCATGCCATTTATCTCTTGCAGCAAAACTTGATCTACGGCCTGGCCAAACGCTTGGACTGGCAGCCCAGACTCGATGACGAAGTGCGCGTGGCGAACATGCGCGCCGGTCAATAAACGGAGCCACTTCGCGGCCGGGGTATTGACCCCGGCGGTAATTGAAATATCGCAAAGGGGATGCTCGCCCCCTTTGGAAACCCCATTTAAAGGTTCCACGCCGAAGTCGGCGTGGCCAATTATAAGTAGTCACCGGATCGTTGCTTGAATCAGCCTTCACTCTCTGCCTTTCTACTCGCGCGCTTGCGCGATGGACTGCTCGTCCTATTCCTGGTCACGCTGGTGATCTTCGTCCTCGGCCACATGATTGGCGACCCGGCCGCGCTGATGGCGCCGGTGGATGCCAGCGAGCAAGAAATCGCCCGCCTCAGACGGCAGCTCGGCCTCGACCGTCCGTTCGCTGAACAATTCGCCAATTACTTCGGTTCTCTGGTGCGCGGCGATTTCGGCCAGTCGCTTTGGCAAGACCGGCCCGCTTTGACCGTTGTGCTCGAGGCTTTGCCGGCGACAGTTTTGTTGACCTCGGTAGGTCTGGTATTTGCCGGGTTGGGGGGATCGCTGCTCGGTGTTCTCGCCGGCGCAAGGCCTGAGTCCGCGCTCGACCGCGGCGCGAATTTTTTGTCGATCACTGCGTTGTCGGTGCCCAATTTCTGGTTGGGCCTGTTACTGATTGTAATTTTCGCGGTGCAATTGGGCGCCTTACCGACTTCTGGATTTGCGTCGTGGCAAAGTTTAATTCTACCCGCCGGCGCGCTGGCGATCATTCACGGCGCTCGGGTTTTTCAGCTCGTGCGTTCGGCGACGTTCGAAGAGATGACCAAACCTTACGCTTTAGTGGCGCGCAGCAAAGGGTTGCCCGAACGGCTGATTCTCTGGAAACATATTTTGCGCAATATCGCCGTCACCATGTTGACGACTATCGGTTGGGAATACGTGCGCATGATGGGCGGCGCCGCCTTCGCGATCGAAGTGGTCTTTGCCTGGCCGGGCATCGGCCAGCTGATGATTAACGCCGCTTCGCGCCAAGATTTTCCCGTGCTCCAAGCCGCTGTCATCATCGCCGGCGCTTTTGTTATCGTCACCAACGGGATCGTCGATCTGCTCTACCGTTACTTGGACACGCGCATCCGTGCGGCGTAGGCAAAACCATGGAGAAATTGAGCGATGGAGTGGCGCCGTCCGGTGGCTTGAACGCATCTCGTATGGGCGAAAATTTTTTTGTCCCTAGCTCCGCACTCCGGCGTTTTTTTAGCTGGGGTCTAGTCATTTGGGTCGGCTATTTGCTCACGATTACGCTGTTCGCGCTGACTGGCGGCGACCTGGCGCCTTACGATCCGACGGCGCAGCAGGTGCTGGCGCGGTTGTTGCCGCCGTTCTCGTCATCGAGCCGCGGTTTTCATTGGCTCGGCACCGATCAGTTGGGACGCGATCTTATGTCCAACATGATCGCCGGCGCCCGCTTGACGCTATTCATCGGACTCGTCGGCAACATTATTGGCATGGCGATCGGTGTCGTCTTGGGCATGATCGCCGGCTACTACGGCGGCACGCTGGACCGCTTGGTGATGCGGCTCAGCGAAGCCCAGACCGCCATGCCGATGTTTCTTGTGGCGATATTCTTCTTAACCGTGTTGGGGCCGACGGTGCTAAACGTCGTGATCATTTTGCCGACGTTGATCTGGCCGTCATTCGCTCGTCTGGTGCGCGCCGAAACTTTGCGTCTGCGCAGTGCGCTTTTCGTCGAAGCGGCGGTGGCAACAGGCGCGACGGACTGGAGCGTGCTGTGGTCGAATATTCTACCCAACATGGCGCCACGTATTATGGTTCTTGCCGTCATCGAGCTCGGCCACGTCATGCTCGCTGAAGCAGGTTTGAGCTTTCTCGGTGTCGGCGTGCAGCCGCCGGCGACGACTTGGGGCCTCTTGATCGCCCGCGGCCGGGCCTATCTCGCCGTGGCTTGGTGGCTGGCGATCATGCCGGGCATCATGCTCGGTTTGACCGTGTTGGCGTTGAATATGTTGTCGCGCCGGTTCGCTGCCACCAGCGGCAGCGCGGCATGAGCTACAAAGAAGAATAAGATTTCACCACAGAGGGCACAGAGATCACAGAGGGTAAAATGGTTTTGCTTATGATTCTCTGTCAACTCTGTGTGCTCTGTGGTGAATCACTCTTCTCTGACCTTCGTGTTCTTCGCGCCTTCGTGGTGAATAAGTATTTGATCTGACATCAGGGAGAGTCGTACGAACGCGCCATTGCTTGAAATCAGAAACCTGCGCACGCAGTTCAGCACTGCCATCGGTGTGTTGCGCGCGGTCGACGGGGTCTCTTTTGCGCTGCACCCGCGCGCGGCCATCGGCGTGGTCGGCGAAAGCGGCAGCGGCAAAAGCGTCACCGCGTTAAGTATTCTCCGTTTGTTCGGACCGCTCGATAAAGTCGACATCAGCGGCGAGATTCTGTTTGACGGCGTCGATTTACTCAAACTTTCCGAAGCTGAGCTGCGCCATATCCGCGGCAGCAAAATCGCCATGGTGTTTCAAGACCCGCTGACATCGCTAAATCCAGTGATGCCGGTGGGCGAACAAATCGCCGAGACCTTGCGATTCCATCGCGGCTTAAAGAAGCCGGCAGCAAAAGCACGCGCGCAGGCATTGATGGAGCTGGTCGGTATCGGCGAGCCGGCGCGCCGCTACGGCGATCTGCCGGAGCAATTCAGCGGCGGCATGCGCCAGCGCATCATGATCGCCATCGCCATCGCCTGTGAGCCCAAACTGTTGATCGCCGACGAGCCGACCACGGCGCTTGACGTGACTGTCCAATCCCAGGTTCTGATGCTGCTTAATCGCTTGCGTGACGAGTTGGGCATGGCGTTGATCATGATCAGCCACGATCTCGGCGTGATCGCGGCGACCTGCGATTTTGCCCAGGTGATGTACGGCGGCCGGGTGGTGGAAAGAGGCCATATTGAAGTAATTCTTTCCCATCCCAATCATCCCTATACCGCCGCGCTGTTGCGTCTGGTACCGCGCGTCCATGGACTAGTTGAACGTAGGCTCACACCGATTCCGGGACAACCGGCGCCGATTTTCGGTGCCGTCCGCGGTTGCCGCTTTAGTGCGCGCTGCGAGTTCGCCAGCGAGCGCTGTCACACTGACGATCCGCCGATACACGATTTTGGCAACCATCACGTGAGCGCCTGTTGGCTGGCCGAAGAGAGGTTCGCGGCAGCGGTGGCAGAGGAGTGAGGGGGCGTATTCACCAGTAGAGTAGGTGAGTGAGCGATGTTGGATGCAACACGACTCACTCACCCCTCGTCGAACCGGACATGAAGATTTCCCTCATCCGGCTCTCACGTAGACTTCGTTTCGACCATCGCAGTTCGCGCCTTAGGATGCCGACTACAAGTACACCAAGCCCATGCGCTTGAAGTGCTCGTAGTAGCTCGTTCCCTCAGGCGGCCTAAAGGGCCGCTGGCTTCGACGCCTCATGTGTTGTGTCAATCGTTGGCGCACATACCAGTTGATCTGCCGAATCCCTTGACGTGGATAGCCGTAGCTAAAGTAGTTCGCCCAACCGCTAAGATGTCGGTTCAGCTCTTCGATCAGTTCGGGCAGCGGTTTGAAACAGACTTGACGGTTGATTCTCTCGCGTAGCCTCTGCCGCTCGCGCTTCATCGCCTTCGCCGATATCGTCACATTGAGATAACGGTGTCCTTTTCCCTTTCGATCATCATCGTAGCGAAACCGGTATCCCAAAAAGTTAAGCTCCGCTCCTGGTTGCCTCAGCTCTATCACCCGCGTCTTGTCTCGGTTGATCTCTAGCCCCAGCCAGCCTTCTACCTTCGCTTCGATCCACTCGCTAAGCGGCTTTCCCTGGTAGCGCGCCAACACCACAAAGTCGTCGG
>Ga0137437_1000426_pt1 | contig 12977 bp, 9 predicted proteins | sample EasRivERMGT138_2_FD_102332 | JGI IMG/M metagenome (GOLD analysis project Ga0137437, IMG submission 102332) | Soil microbial communities from meander-bound floodplain in the East River, Colorado, USA - East River MetaG ERMGT138_2 | ecosystem: Environmental > Terrestrial > Soil > Floodplain ...
CGACGTCAGCGTCCGCAGGACGCCCCACGTCGACGGCGAGAAGATCTGGATCTCGCCGACGCCGTTCGACCAGCCCGGCAGGCCGACCGCGAGCTCGCTGATCCCGTCGCCGTCGAGGTCGCCGCACCACGCGACGCTGCTGCCGAAGTACTCGTTGGCGGCGCCGGTCAGCTCGACGATCTTCGTGAAGTCACGACCCGAGAGCACCTGGACCGTCCCGACCGCGCCCAAGGCCTTGCCCGGAGCGCCGATCGCGACGTCGCCGATGCCGTCGCCGTCGAGGTCGGGGCCGGCCGCGAACGACCCTCCGAGGTGCTGGCCCGACTTGCCCGTCACGGTCGCGACGAGACCCTGGGCCGATGCCTCGGCCGCGAAGTTGAAGACGGCGGGGAGCGCGAGGAGTCCGATGATGGCGCGGGGCGACATGCGCGGTCCTCCGTCACGAGCGCGCCGGCTTCGAGGCGCGCCCGTCGCAGGGCGGAGACGATAGCCCCGCTCCCGCGTCGCGGGAGAGGTCCGCTACTTCCGCGCGGACTTCACCACCACGCCGCCCTTCATGACCCACGCGACGTGCTCGAGCAGGTACGCGCCCACCTCGAGCGTCGGCACGAAGGTCGTCCCCTTCTGCTTCATGAGCGCGATGCCGGCGTCGTCGAGCAGGCTGCCGTGCTCGATCGAGTCGACGCCCGCCTCGGCGGCGCGCCGGATCCCCTCGGCGCCGTGCGCGTGTGCGGCGACCTTGCGCCCCCACATGTGCGACTCGTCGACGATCGCCTTCATCTCCTCGAGCGTGAACTGCGGCGCGCCGACCGAGTCCTCGTTGCTCAAGACGCCCGCCGTCGCCGCCATCTTGATCACGCCGGCGCCGTGCTTGATCTCGTCGCGGATCAGGTGGCGCAGCGCGTCGGGGCCGTCGGCGATGCCGCTCGGCTCGTGGATCTCGAGGTAGGGGGAGAGGCCGCTCTCGTCGAAGTGGCCGCCGGTCGCGCCGACGCCGAGCGTGGCGCACATCATGCGCGGGCCCGGGATCTCGCCGGCGTCGATGGCGCGCTTCAGCGCCACGTCGACCCAGCCGCCGCAGCCGACGTCGCGCACCGTCGTGAACCCGGCGTCGAGCGTCGCCTTCGCGTACTTCGGGGCGAGCACCGCGTGGTCGACCGCCGACGTCGTCGCGAGCTGCTTCCAGTAGTTGCCGCCCATCTGCATCGTGAGATGGGTGTGGCAGTCGATGAGGCCCGGCAGCACGGTCATGGCCGAGAGGTCGATCACCTCGGCGCCGTCCGGGATCGCGACGCTCGTCCCGATCGTCTTGATGCGGTCGTTTTCCAGGAGCACGATCGCGTTCACGACCGGCGCGCCGCCGTCGCCGTCGATGAGACGGCCGCACTTGAGCGCGACGACCTTCGCCGCCGGCACCTCCTGCACGACGGGGATCGCCTGCGGCGCCGCGAGTGCCAGGGGCGACGCGAGGAACTGGGCGGCGAGACCGGCGAAGAGGGCGACGATCGGAAGCGAGGGCATCGTTGGCTCCGGAACGGGGCCGAGATCCTACGCGCCGTGCCCCGAAGGGTTCAGTCGCGGTCGACGCGGAGCTCCTCGAGCTCGACCGTGACCGGGCCGCTCGGGCCGACCGCCTCGATGAAGCAGGCGATCCGCCACTTCCGGCGCGTGGTCGCCAGCGAGCCGAGCTCGGTCACCTCGGTCGTCGTGTGCGACGCCGAGAGCGAGTCGGCGCCGATCCGGATCTTCAGCACGCCGGCGCGCGCGTCGTAGGCGCAGGGCGCCCGCACGAAACGGTCGCCGAGCGAGGCGTTCGACGCGGCCGCCTGCCCGAGCGACGCTTCGTGGCGCACTTCGCAGAAATGGCCCGCGACCTCGCTCCAGGCGGCGAGCACGACCGAGACGACGGCGTTCCCGGGATTCCAGTCGGTGATGCGGTAGCGCGCGCGCACCGTCGCGTCGGGCTCGACCGGTTCCGCCGGCTCGACGCCGACGCGCACGGGCACGCGCGCGTCGCCGCGCTCGAGCACGAGGCGGGCGCCGGCTCCGAGGAGCTCGACGCGCCGGAACGTCGGCGCGACCGCGGACGCGGCCGTCTGGAAGCTTTTCCAGATCGGGGCGTCGAGCTTCCCTTCGAGCCCGTCCTCCATCGCGCGCCGCACCTCCGCCATCGCCTCGCCCATCACGGCGAGCGTCCGCTCGACGTCGGCGTCGGTGTGGGCGAACGACGGCAGGAGGCGATGGATCTGGACGTAGACGCCGCGCCGCTGGCAGCCCTCGACGAAGAGCGCCTCCGCGCCGCGCGTCGTCAATCTTCCGGCGCCCTCGAGATGCAGGTGCAGCATCGCCGGATGGCCGTCGAGCGACCACGCCAGTCCCGCCTGCGCAGCGAGCCGCCCGAACCCCGCGCGCAGCCGCTCGCCGATGCGAGCCAGATGTCCGGCGACGTCGTGGTCGCGATGGACGTCGAGCGTCGCGCGCGCGGCGGCGAGCGCGAGCGCCTCGCGCGAGAACGTCAGCGAAAAGAAGATCGACGGCAGGTGCTGCATGAGACGGCGCGGGCCGGCGAGCGCGGCGAGCGGCAGCCCGTTCGCGATCGACTTCGCGAGGCAGGTGAGGTCGGGCCGGACGCCGGCGAGCTCCTGCGCGCCGCCGCGCGCCACGCGCAGCCCCGTCACGATCTCGTCGAAGACGAGGAGGGCGCCGTGCTCGTCGGCGAGCGCGCGCAGCGTCCGCAGGAAGTCCGGGCTCGGATCGGCGTACCGCACCGGCTCGACGACGATCGCCGCGACCTCGCCTCCGTGGCGCGCCATCCATTCACGGGCCGCGCCGGCATCGTTGTAGGGAATCTCGTGGACGAGCGCGTGCAGTGCGACGGGGATGCCCGCGGCGTCGGCGGCGCCGGCCTTCGACCAGTCCTGCCAGCCGTGGTAGCCGCTGATGACGACGCGCTCGCGGCCGGTGCGCGCGCGCGCGAGCCGGACCGCGGCCGACGTCACGTCGCTGCCGTTCTTTCCGAAGGCGACCTGCTCGCAACCGGGGAAGAGCGCGACGATCCGCTCCGCGACCTCGACCTCGAGCTCGGACGGCAGCGAGAGGTGGACGCCGCGCGCGAGCTGCTGCTCCATCGCGCGCTGGACCGCGGGATGGCGATGGCCGAGCGTCGCGACGCCGCCGCCGAGGTACCAGTCGAGGTACTCGTGGCCGGCCGCGTCCCAGAAGCGCGCGCCGTCGACGCGGACGGCGAAGTGGGGATAGACGCCGTCGGCGTGGCGCACGGCCCACACCGCGCCGAACGGCCAGTCCTGCGGCAGCACGCGCCGCGCGCGCTCGAGCAGATCCTCGGCGCGCCGCGGTCCGGTCGGCGGCTCGAGCGGCGCCGGCGGAGTCATCGCGTCAGCGCGTCTTGCGGGGAGGTCGCCGCGAACACCGCGGCCCCCAGTCGCTCGAGCCGCAGCGCCTCCGCGTCCTGCGGATCGCGCGCGAGCAGGCGGCGCAGCACGACGGACGCCGCCTCCGTTTCGTTGGCGAGGACGTGCACGTAGGCGCGCGCACGCTCGAGTCCGACGACGAGCCAGGGCTCGGGCGCCGCCTGCGCCGCGAGCGCGGCCTCACCCTCCGCAACGGCCGCGCGCGCCGCCTCGACCCGCCGCTCCGCCACTTCGATCCAGGCGCTGCGCAGCCACCACTCGGGCGAGCGCGCTCCCGAGCGTGCGACGACGTCGAGCAGGGCGCGCGCCTCGGCGATTTCGCGGCGATCGAAGAGTCGGCCGACCCGGCGCAGGAGCCAGCGCCGGTATTGCGGATCGCTCGGCGGCGCGCAGCGCGCCACCTGCGCCGCCGACTCCGTGAGGCGCAGCTCCTCGAGCGGCCACGCCGTCGCCATCACCCCGCCGGGAAACGCGGCGGCGACCGCGTCGGGAGACTCGACGGCGAGACGCGCGAACTCCGCGGCCGCGGCGGTGAACGACGCCGTGTCGACCGAGCCGTCGCGTTCGAGCTGCACCATCGAGAGGAGCCTCCGGGCGACGTGCGCCGGCGCACTCTCGGGCGACTGCGGCAGCACCGCGTCGAGTTCGTCCCGGGCTCCCGCAAGATCGCCGGCGGCGATTCGCGCGAGCGCCGCGTCGGTCCGCCGCGGCACGTGCCAGATCGTGTTCGCGTCCGCGCCCGCCGCGCGCCCCTCGAACATCGCGAGCAGCGACGACCACGTCCGCTTCTGCGCGTCGGTCGCAGCCCGGAGCACGCCCGCCTTGCACTCGCGCCAGGTGCGTGCGACCTCCCGCCGCGACTCGATCGGGAGCGTGAAGAGGCTCGTCTCCGGCGGATGGGTGACCGGCACGATCCAGACTCCGGCGCCGAGCTCCTGCGCGAGCAGGAAGAGGTCGGGCAGCTCGCGCCAGTTCTCGCGCATCAGGCAGAAGTTGAGCGTGCACTGGCGGCCGAGCATGCGGGCGTGGCGGGCAAAGCGCCGCGCGTTCGCGAGCAAGTCGACGGCGTTCGCGCCGACGCGGATCCGTTCGATGGTCTCGGGTCGCACGCCGTCGAGCGATACGGCGACCTGCACCGGCAGGTGGCCGAGGACGCGCTCGACCCGGGCGTCGAAGCACGTTCCGTTCGTGGTGACGTGGACGGGGATCCTCCGCCCCGCGGCGATCAGGAGGTCGAGCAGCCGGAAGCACTCGGGCTGCAGGAACGGCTCGCCGCCGAGGAGCGAGACGCCCTGCGCGTGTGCGACGAACGGCTCGATCTGCGCGAAGAAGCCGTCGTCGTAGGGCGAGCGCAGGGGCGGGAGGCCGCGCTGCCTGCGGATCGTGCTCGAGAGGTCGGGCGAGCACTGGATGCAGGCGAGGTTGCAGCGGTTCGAGAAGGCGAATTCGAGATGGGACGGCCACTCGGCGTCGACCGGCAGCGGGCGCGCGTCGAACGTGCGCGCCGGATGGTCGGCGACGTTTCCGTGCTGCAGGTGCCACGCGCACGTCTCGCAACCGTCGGGGAAGCGGCCCTGCGCGAGCGCGGCGCGGATCGCCGCGAGCCCCGGCCCGAGCCAGAGCGCGCGCAGGTCGCCGTCGCGGACGTGGCCGAGCCGCCGATGCGTGCTCTTGCTGCAGACCGCGACGTCGCCGTGCGGATCGAAATGGAGCTGCGTCGACGGCGCGCGACAGAGTGACCGGCCGGGAGTGTCCGCCACGGGCGGGCTACTCCCTGCGCGGCGGCGAAGCCGCCAGGCGCGGCGCCGACGCCGCCGACGCGAGGATCTTCTGCGCCTCACGATCGATCCACGGCTCCGTCGCGCCGCGCTGTGCGACGTCGTCCGCGAGCAGGCGCGCTTCGTCGAGCGCCGCGGCGACGTCGCCTTGCGCGAAGCGCCATTCGGCGACGCGCAGCCGGACCTCCTGCGCCGCGCGGTCGATCTGCGCCGCGGCGTGCAGCATTCCCGCGGCTTCTTCCAGGCGCCGGTGCCGCGTGAGGAGCATCGCGCGCAGGAGCAGGGACTTGAGGAAGGCCGAGTCTCCGCGCTCGGTGCGGCCGGCGGCTTCGAAGGCCGCGGCTTCGTCGCCGCGCTCCAGTGCTTTCCAGGCGGCCGGCATCGCCCACGCCCGCCGCTCCCGCACGCGCGCACTCGCGGCCCCGCCGGCGACCACCGCGACGATCCCTCGCCACGCGTCCGCATTGCGTTGCAGGCGCGGCAGCACGCTCTCCGACTGCCGCTGCAGCCGTTCGTGCACGGCGATCAGCGCGCGCGGCGGCAGCGAGAAGAGGCTCTGCTCGCGCGGCTCCTGGACCGGCGTGACCCAGACGCGGCACGCGAGCTCCTCTCCCATCAGGAAGAAGTCGGCCATCTCGGTCCAGTTGCGCCGCATCATCGCGAAGTTGAGCGAGATCAGGTGCTGATCGGGGCGCACGCTGCCGCCGAGCCGGCGCAGCGCGTATTCGCGGAAGCGCTGGACGTTGCGCAGCACGATCTCGGGTTGCGCGAGCACGCGCACGGCACGGATCGTCTTCGGCGTCACGCCGTCGAGCGACACGGCGACGTCCACCGGCAGCGCTTCGAGCACGCGCTCGACGCGCCGGTTCCAGACCGTGCCGTTGGTCGTCACGAAGACGGCGGGGCGCAGGTCCCTCTCGATCAGCATCTCCCAGATGCGGAAGCACTCGTCCTGCAGGAACGGCTCGCCGCCGAGGAAGCTCAGCTCGCGCGCGTGCTCCAGGAACGGCGCGAGCTGCGCGAAGAACTCCTCGCCGAAGAGGCGCGGCGAGGGCGGCAGGCCGGCCCGCTCCTCGAGCTTCGACGACAGGCCCGGCCGGCAGTGGACGCAGGCGAGGTTGCACTGGTTCGAGATCGCGAACTCGAGCTTGGTGGGCCACGCGTAGCCGGGCGTGATCGGCGTGTCGTCGAAGTCGAGCAGCGGGTGCTTGGCGACGTTGCCCGCCTCGAGCTCCCAGCGGCAGGCGCCGCAGCCGGGCGGCATCTCGTCGCGCTCCATCGCCGCGCGGAACGCGGCGACCTCCGGCCCGTGCCAGATCGCATCGAGCGTGCGCGTGGTCACGTTGCCGACCGGCGCCTCCCGGCTGAGGCAGCAGACGCTCGCCGCGCCGGTCGGGTCGAACGACAGCTGCGTGTAGGGCGCGTAGCAGAGCGCCTCGACCGGCCGGCCGCGGCGGTCGCGGCGCGCGTGGAGTGCGTCGAGATTGGAGGGCCGTTCGACCATCGAAGACGGGTCTTCCCGAGGGCCGCCGCGCAGCGGAGGGATGTAGCCCCCGCGATCCGGCGCGCAACCGCGCCCGCGCCGCCGCTTCGCCATTCCTTGCGCGATGCGGCCGGCGCGACGAGACTAGCCCGTCCATGCTGGTCGATCTCGAGAGGCGCATCGTCCTGATCACGCCGCCCAAGTGCGGCACGTTGACGTTGCACGAAGTGCTGCCGCGCTTCGGAGCGAAGCCGATCCTCGGGCCGCAGTTCGACACCGACGTCGGCGAGCACACGACGCTGCTCCCGCACGACGTCTGGCGGGAGGTCGACCGCTTCCGTTTCGTCGTGGCCACGCGCAATCCCTACACGCGCGCGGCCTCGCTCTACGGGCACTACCGGCGCTACTGGCGGCCGCCCCACCTCGCGTTCCCCGAATTCGTCGAGCAGATCGTGGTCGCGCCGCGCCACCTGTTCTTCAACGCCACGATCGCGGCGATCCTCGCGCCGGTCGAGAGTCCGCTCGACGGCCGGCGCCCGCTGCGCGTCGATTCATTCATCCGGCTCGAAGCGCTCGCGGACGATCTGCGCCGTCTCGGCTACGGCGTCGGCGGCGCGCTCCCGCGGGTCCACGCGCTCGCGCACCGCGGCGTCGCCGAGTACACGCCGGAAGCGCGGCAGCGGATCGAGACGTGGGCGCGGCACGACTTCGACCGCTTCGGCTACTCGCGCGAGCTCGCGCGCGCGGCCGAGCCGGGCCGCGACGGCCTCGCGCAGACCGGGACGGGCTGACCCGGGCCGGATCTCAGAGCGCGCGCTGCATGAAGCGCGCCCCCGCGACCGGGTGGGACGTCGACGCCGCGACGTCCTCGAACCCGAGCTCACGATAGAGCGCATGCGCGGCACGCATCGACGGCAGCGTGTCGAGGACCATCCGGCGGTATTTCGCGGCGGCGGCCTCGCGCAGGAGCGCGGCCACGAGCGCGCGCGCGACGCCGCTCCCGCGGAACGCGGGGCGCACGAAGAGGCGCTTCATCTCGCAGGCGGCCGCGTCCTCGGGAACGGGCCGCAGCGCGACGCAGCCCGCGACCCTGCCGCCGAGGCGCGCGAGCAGCAGCCGTCCGCGCGGCGGCGCGTAGTCGCCCGGAAGACCGGCGAGCTCCGCCGCGGCACCCTGCGCGGCGAGGCAGCGCGAGAAGTCGGGGTCGGCGGCGCTCGTCGCGAAGTACTCGCCGATCAGCTCGCGCGCCTGCGCGACGTCGGCCGCGCCGGCCGCGGCCGCGATCGCGACGCTCAGCGCAGCCACCGGTCGAGCCACTCGATCACGTTCTGGTGCCAGTAGATCGAATTCTTCGGCTTGAGGACCCAGTGGTTCTCGTCGGGGAACCAGACGAAGCGGCTCGGGACGCCGCGCCGCTGCAGCGCGGTGAAGGCGGAGAGCCCCTCGCAGTCGGTGAGGCGGAAGTCGTTGGCCGAATGGATCACGAGCTGCGGCGTGCGCCAGTTCTGGACGTAGCGGCTCGGGGAGAACTTCTCGTAGAGCTCCGGCTTCTCCCACGGCACGCCGCCGTACTCCCACTCGGGGAACCAGAGCTCCTCGGTCGTGAAGTAGCTCGAGAACTCGTCGAACCCGCCGTCGTGGCAGACGAGGCACTGGAAGCGGTCGGTGTGGCCGTTGATCCAGTTGATCATCCAGCCGCCGTAGCTCGCGCCGAGCGCGCCGACCTTGCTCCCGTCGATCCAGTCGAACTCCTTCAACGCGGCGTCGAGCCCGAGCATCAGGTCCTCGAACGGCGCGCCGCCCCAGTCGCCGCTGATCGAGTCGGTGAACGCCTGGCCGAATCCGGTCGAGCCGTGGAAGTTGACCGCCAGCACGCCGTAGCCCGCGCCGGCGAAGGCGAGCAGGTTCCAGCGGTAGTGGAAGTGGTCCGCGATGGCGCCCTGCGGCCCGCCGTGGATCACGAACGCGAGCGGGTACTTCTTCCCCGGCTCGAAGCCGGCCGGCTTGGCGATCCACGCGTGGACTTTCTCGCCGCGGACGCCCGCGAACCAGAAGTCGACGGGCGCGCTCGCCTCGATCCGGTCGAAGCGGGCGTCGTTCGCGCGCGTGAGGCGCCGCCGGTCGGTCGCGTCGATGGCGGCGGAGTAGAGCTCGGCCGGCCGCTCGAAGGAGTCCTGGCGGTAGAGCAGGCGCGCCGGCTTTTCGCCCGAGGCGGGCAGGATCGCGAGCGCGTCGGTCGAGTGCTCGGCGAGCAGCACCTTCGCCGCGCCGCTGTCGCAGGCGACGGCGAAGACGCGGTGGCGAGCCTCCTCTTCGGCCGTGACGATCAAGTGGCGCGCGTCGGGCGTGAAGACCATGGAATCGACCGAACGGTCGAAGCCGTGGGTGAGCGTGCGCTCGGCGCCGGTCGCGCGGTCGATCAGGTGGACCACGAGGCGGTCGGCCTCGAAGCCCGGCCGCGCCATCGCCGTGTAGGCGAGCAGCTTCCCGTCGGGCGAGTAGACCGGCGATTTGTCGGTGGCCTTGTTCTTCTCGGTCAGGCACTTGGTCGCGCCGCCGGCCGCCGGCACCGTGAAGAGGTCGAGGTTGGTCGACCACGCCTGGTCGGCGCCGAGCTGCGCGACGTAGGCGATCTCCTTCGAGTCGGGCGAGATCACGTAGTCCTCGACTCCGCCGAACGGCTTCGTCGGGCAGTCGGCGTCGATCCCCTTCATCAGGTCGACCGGCGCGCCGTCGACCGTCGGGTCGCCCGCCGCGTCCCACTTCAGGCCGACGGTGAAGAGGTGGTTGCGCCGCCCCTCGTTCCAGCTGTCCCAGTGGCGGACCATCAGGCGGTCGTAGGCGCGCGCCTTCACCGGGTTCTTCGCGCTCTCGCTCGCGCGCTTCGCCGTCTCCTCGGCGGTCGCGTCGGGGTCGACCTCGGCGCTGAATGCGAGGCGGCTGCCGTCGGGGGTCAGGCGCAGGTTGTCGACGTCGACCGCGAACTCGAGGAGCTTGCGCGGCTCGCCGCCGTCGACGCGCACGACCCACGCCTTGCCGCCGCCGTCGCGGCTCGACGTGAAGACGATCGACTTCGAGTCGGGCGACCAGACCGGGCCGCCGTCGGCGACGCCCTTCAGCGCGGTGAGCTGGCGCGTCGTCTGGCCGTCGGGCGAGACGAGCCAGAGATTCGTGGTCTTCTGGTTGGCGTCGGGATCCCACGCCTGCCGCGTGAAGCAGATCCAGCGGCCGTCGGGGGAGGGCACCGGCTCGCCGACCCGCTCCGCGCGCACCATGTCGTGGACCGTGAGCGGGTGGGGTTTCGCGAAGTCGGGCAGCGGTCGGACCGCGACGGCGGGGCGCGCCGCCGGAATCGCGCCGCCCGACGACGAGCGCGCCTCTCCCGACGACGACGATTCGGAGGAGGGGCCGCTGCAGGAGAGCGCGATCGCGGCGAGCAGGACCGCGAGCGCGCGGGCACGTGGATGCATCATGGGCCGTCCTATTTCGGGAGCGGTTCGGCGGTGTAGTCGAAGGTGAGCTTGCCGTTGCCGGTGATCTCGAGCTTCGCACCGTTCTCGTCGCTCGTGCCGGAGTACTGGATCGGGCCGGCGAGCGTGAGCTTGCTGACCTGTCCCGTCGCCTTCGTCAATACAAGGTCGCCCGCGAGGTCGAAGGTCGCGGAGACCGGCAGTTCCTCGCCGCCCTTCCATGCGATCGAGACGGCGATCTTGAACGCGAGGTGGTCGGCGCCGCCTTCGCCCGCGGCGGCGGGCCGCAGCGTCGCCTTCGTGATCCTCCCGTCGGGAACCGCCTGCCAGAGCAGCGGCTCGAGCAGCGCGCGCGGGACGTCGAGCGCGGCGTCGGCGGCGAGCGGCTTGCCGAGCACGAGCGGCGCGAGGCGCGGCCCCGCCACGAAGGCGTCGGCGTCGATCTCGACGCGCGCCTCGACGTCCTTCAGTACGGTGCCGGAATTAGAGAAGAGAAAACGCACCTCGCGGCGCCCCGTCTCGGCGCGCGGAGGCGCGTTGCGCTCGATGAAGAAGTTGCCGCGGCTCTCGTTCGTCTCGTACTCGGGCGGTTTGCTTCCGCCGACGGGCTCGCCGTGCTCGACGCTCGCGGTGCACGTGCTGTAGACGAGGCGCACGAAGGGCGGGCGCGCGCGCGGCGTCTCGAACTCGAGCCCCTCCTTCGCGATCTTCTTCAGTTCCTTGTCGTCGAGTCCGTCCCGCAGATTCTCGACCACCGCGATCGTGACGTCGGAGACTTCCTTGACGGTCTGCTGGACGGCGCGCAGGAGGTGGCCCGCGGCGGTGAAGCGGATCGACATCTCGTTCGTGAGCGTCGAGGTGACGTGCGCGCCGGCGCCCACGGGCGGGGGGACGGGCTCGTCGGCGGCCGACCGCGGCGGCAGGAGCGCGAGCGCGAACGCGAGCGGGAGAAAGCTCCGCATGGTCGGCCCAGTATGCACGGCGCACTCGGGGGGATGAAAGGCGGGCGGCGGCGCCGCGGTCATTTCTTCTTCGCGACCTTCTCGATCGGCTGCTCCTTGCACCACGCCCGGAACTCGGCGTCGAGCGCCGCGACGTCGACGCCGGGGAAGCAGGCCGCGAAGGAGTCCGAGTCGGCGTGGTACTGGTGCTCGAGGTCGATCAGCTTGCAGAAGCGCGTCCGGTAGGCGCGCTCCTTGGCTTCGAGCAGGAAAGCGGCCAGCACGCCGGCGACGTGGTAGTTGCGCGCGTCCGCCATCTGCGCCTTCCCGTACGTCACGAACTGCACGAGCGGCGGCAGCTTGTCGGCCTGGTCGTGGCACCAGCCGAAGCCGCTCTCGATGTAGCCGCTGTCGCCTTGCGGGATGGCGTCGCGGCGGTGCAGCACCCACTTCCCGTCATCGGGCTCGAAGCACGGCAGGTACTCGGCCGCCGCTTCCGCGACCCAGTTGAGGTCGCCGCCCGGCCGCTGCGGATGCTTCTCCATGCCGTGCCGGCTGTACTCGTAGAGGATCTGGTGCGCGACCTCGTGCAGGAGTCCGTGGCGCAGTGCGGTCCAGTCGACTTTGTGCAGCTCGCCGCCCTGGAACTTCAGCTCGAAGGTGACGAAGCACGGGCCGCCCGGCTGGCTGCCGCCCTGGTAGAAGGCCGCGCCGTCCTGCGGCAGCCCCCCGCCGCCGCCCGGGTACGACTGCGCGCGCTCCTCCATCTCCTTGCGGGTCGCGGTGACGATGAGCGGCAGCTTGACGGCCGGCTGGCGCAGGTCGGCGTCGAGGCCGAGGTAGCAGAGCACGAACGTCCGGTAGGAGGCCACCGTCGCGAGGATGCGGCGCGCCGTCGTGAGCGGCAGCGTCGTCTTGATCTCGTGGATCTCCTCGCCGAACTGCCACGGCCCCGACCAGTCGGCGTGCTTCGCGTCGAGCTCGGCGACCTTCTTCGCGTCGTACCAGACGCCGTCCAGGACCTCGCCGCCCGCGGCGAAACGGTCGACGTCCTTCTTCCTGCGCCAGTCGGAGTAGGGTGCGTAGAAGACGAAGTCGTGCTTCTTCACGAGCGGCTCGACCGGCATCCCGAGGTCCTGCAGGAGCGAGAGGAGGCGCGCGAGCTCGTCGGAGCGGTCGGCGTCGGCGTACGCGGAAAAGACGGGCGTCAGGAGCTCGACGCACTTGGCATAGGACTTCGCCTTCTTGTCGGCGAACTGCTTCTCCGCGTCTCGGGCGCGCTCGCCCTTGAGCTTCGCGAGCTTCTCCGCCTCCGTGCGCGCATTGTCGTCGCGCGGCGTGAACACGTAGGCGGCCGAGCAGGCGGCGCGCGCCTCCGGGACCGCCTTCAGCGACTCGGCGAACTTCGCGAGCGTGAGCAGCTCGGCGGCCGCCTTGCCGCGGGCCGCCGCCTCGAGCGCCTCGAGCTTGGCGGCGGTCAGCGGCTTGCCGGCCTGCGGGCCGGCGAGCGCGGTCGAAACGAACACCAGCAGCGCGACGAAGGAGCGTGCTCCGGGCGCGACCACGTCAGACGTCGATCGTGATCTCGGTCGTCTGGTCGGCGGGAGTCTCGACGGTCTTCTTCTGGCCGTCGTTCGCGCCGGCGTTGCCAGGTCCGCCGAAGGTCTTGCGGCCGGTCACGGTCCAGGTGCCGGGCTTCAGGCTGTCGAAGTGGGCGGCGCCGTCCTCGTCGGTGACGCCGAAGTCGTGGCCGCCGTCCTCGGTCGACAATTCGACCGGCGCGTTGGAGAGCGCCTGGCCGGTGCCCTTCGACTTCAAATGGACGATCAGCTGCGCCGCGACCGGCAGCTCGAGCTTGACGCCCTCGACGTGCG
>Ga0137437_1000427_pt1 | contig 12962 bp, 9 predicted proteins | sample EasRivERMGT138_2_FD_102332 | JGI IMG/M metagenome (GOLD analysis project Ga0137437, IMG submission 102332) | Soil microbial communities from meander-bound floodplain in the East River, Colorado, USA - East River MetaG ERMGT138_2 | ecosystem: Environmental > Terrestrial > Soil > Floodplain ...
AGACCCTGGTCCGCAGAGCTTCCCATGCGGAGAACCGTAGGGCCGCTATTCGAGCATGCCTGCCACGAGGGAAATCGCGGTTTGTACAACACTCTCGTTGGAGCTCGCCTCGAAGAGAAGAAAGCTGCCGAAGAAGCTGCCAGGAAGGGAGTCAAATAAGAATTCAATCTGCCGCTGTGAGACGCGGTTCGCGGCCGAAGACATCTTCCGCGTGCGCGGTCACTGTCTCCACGCACTCAGCCTTCGGCGCGCCGCATGTCCGCTCACGCGCCATCGTCGGACGCCAATCGCCGCAGCAGATCGATCGTGTGCCGAAGGCGCGACGAATTGCTCACGATTCCATTAAGGCTCGTTGAGACGCACTCGTCCCCGACGACGATCCTCCTTATCTTCGCGGCCGTCAGCATCTCGTAGGACAGCCGGCGATCGATCGAACCGCGCGTCAGCCATCGACAAAGAACGTTGCGCTGTTCGTCCGTCGGTGGGCCATAGCCCGGATACGTCACATGAAAAAAGAACGCGCGCTCGCGTTTGACTTGAGGGACCTTCGCGTGATTCCAATCGGGCCATGCGTCGAAGAAGCCGGCATCCAGAAGGTACGGACCGGGAACGGAGCGGGCGCTCAATTCGACGCACGTGCGAAACGACCTCCGCGCGGGGACGATGCGGACCGCAAATCCGCGGCCGACGATGTGACCCGGTCGAAACCACCCCTCGTCGATATACTCGCCCTCCAGTGCCGTCGCGGTGGACCGGAGGCGCACCTTCCGTGCGAGCGCAGCGCACCCGTACCCGATGAAAATGGCGGCCAGGAGGCCAATGACGATCACGGTTGGCATCACAGATCCATATCGGTCGCTGGCGATCGACCCGCCACGCTCGCGCGACGCGAGGCTTGGCGCGGACCTGATGATGCGCAGCTGTCATGTTCAACCATTGAGGGTTCGGGACCGCTATCGGCGCCTGTAATCGTCTGGCTGGAATCCCGCAAGGCGTCCCGCCGCCATGGGCTGACGCCTTCGGCCTCCCTATCCCATAGCACTCCCAGAGTTCGAAACGGCCACCGCCGGCGTTATGTTCAAGGAGGGGAAGACGCCAACGCGGGCGGTCCCCTGAAGAAATCCCCGAGCGTGATGCCGTTGCGCCGGGGATATAATGCGGCCCCGTTAGTGCACCGCTCGCGGCCTCTTCTCCAGGAAGGCGTATGAACAGGCGCGACCCTGCGGATTCAATCCGCGCGGACATTCAGGGCGACGTCGCGGGCCAGATCGCGGTCGGTAGCTACATCCTTCAGGTCGGCGATGTTCATGGCGGCATCGTGAACATCGCGGCCCCAGGCCAACAGCCCCAACCACGCGAGCGACCTGCCCCTGTGTGGGTGCGCCCACGGCCCCTACGCGGGTGGCTCGATCGTCAGGAGGAGCTGGCGCAGTCGCTCAGCGCGATTCGCTCCGGTGTTCCCGTGGAAGTCTCCGGTGAACCTGGCGTTGGGAAGACCGCCTTCCTTCGTCGTCTTGCGCACACCGAAGAGGCGTCCGGCTTCCCGCACGGTGTCGTTTACCTTTCGGCCCGCCGGATTCAGGCCTCGGATCTTCTCCAGTCGCTCTTCGACACGTTTTACGAATGCCCGGTGCCCTTCAAGCCGACGGACGCGCAGCTCCAGCTCGCGTTTCGGGGCAAGCGGGCACTCGTGCTCCTCGACGACGTAGACCTTCCGCGCAATGACCTGGAAAAAATTCTCGACGCTGCGCCAGAGTGCGGCGCCGTGGTCACGAGTCGCGAGCGAATTCTGTGGGGCGAAGTGCAGTCAATCCGGCTGCGCGGCCTGCCCGACGCCGACGGCGTGACACTCCTCGAGCGCGAGCTCGGACAGACCGTCACCGATGCCGATCGGCCATCGGCCGTTGCCCTTTCCGCCGCTCTTGGCGGCCATCCAATACGGCTCCTGCAGGCGGCAGCGGTGGCGCGGGAGCACGGCGGCACGCTGACGCAGGTGCTTGCCTCGGTGAAAGATGCCCGGGCGCCGAGCACAATGGCCGCGGCGAACATCGAGCGCCTCGATGAACAGGAGCGGAGCGTCCTTGGCGCCCTGATGGCGGTTGGTTCGGCGATGCCTGCAGATGCACTCGCGGCGTTATCCGACGCGCGCGACCCCGAGCCTTTGTTGCGCCGCCTCGAGAGCAAGGCGTTGATTGTCAGGGAGCGCAATCGATATTTCCTGGCCCCCGGAGTAAGCGAGGCTGCCCATGGCATCGATCGGGGAGCCTGGGAAGATCGCGCGCTTGCCTTTTATCTTGCCTGGGCGGATCGCCACCGGCACGAAGCGGCCACACTGGTCGAGGAAAGCGCGCCTCTCGTGCGCATGCAGGAGCACGCGGCCGGGAAGGGGCGCTGGAAGGATGTGTTGCGCATCGGCGGTCTGGTTGCCGGCGCGCTCGCCCTGAGCGGACTGTGGGAGGCCTGGGCGGCTGTTCTCCAGCGAAACCTCCACGCGTCGCAGGCGATTGGTGACAAAGGCAGCGAGGGTCTCGCACTGCACGAGGCAGGGACCAGGGCGCTCTGCCTGGGCGAGACGTCGACAGCGCGTCAGCTCCTGGGAGACGCGATCAGCCTTCGCGAGTCGCTCGGCGACGCAGTTGGTGCGTCAGTGAGCCGCCACAATGCGGGTCTTCTGGTGGCACCCGCACCCGCAACTGATTCCGCGGATCAATTCCGGTCGGATGCGGGCACCGAATCGCCTGCGGATTCGCTTCCGTTGCTCGAGGGAACACCGCCCAGCGTGGTAGCTCCCTCGGCAACGAACTCGTGGCTCACGATGGCGACACTGCTGCTGTCTGTTCTAGGCGCCGGCGGCCTCGGATGGTGGCTGACACACCAGGGCCAGCAGGCACCAGCCTCCGCGCGCATCGTGCGGTTCGAAGCACGTCCTTCGACGATCGAGCGCGGCCAGCAGGCGCAGTTGTGCTACGAGGTCGTGGATGCGGCTTTCACGCGCATCGACCAGGCCATCGGCGCGCTGCCAGCGGACCGCGGCCAATGCGTCCCTGTCCAGCCAACCCAAACAACCACGTACACGCTCACAGCAACCAGCGCGGATGGACGATCGCTCACTGGATCGACCGAGATCGTCGTCGGCGACCCACCGGCGGCGGTGCCTATGCTTGCGCTGACACCCGAAGGGATTGCGTTCGGCTCACAAGTCGTACGCATCGCGACCGATCCGCGCACTCTGATCGTTTCGAACGTGGGTGCCGACTCAGTTGACCTCTCTGGTGCATCGGTGTCAGGTCCGAACGCCGGCGACTTCTCGATCGACGATACGGCGTGTCGCGCGCCGTTGAGTGCCGGCGACAGCTGCTCCATAGCGGTGCGCTTCACGCCGTCCACCGAGGGCAATAGGACCGCAGTCGTCACCATCAACGGTGACAAGCCCGTTGGACAATGGACGGCATCGTTCAGCGGTGCGGGCATACCGCCGGCACGGCCGCTCGCGAGCGTGCCCGCCGCTGTGGACTTCGGGGGACGGACGGTCAATAGCACCAGCGAGCCTCGCTTCGTCATCGTCAACAGCCGGGGGTCCGCGCCTCTCCGGATCGGTGCTGCTCAGGTGAGCGGCGATCACGCCAGCGACTTTGTGATCGTCGCTAACAGATGCACCGGCGCCGAGCTGCCGAGAGAATCCGAGTGCGCGATCGAGATTCGATTTACTCCCTCTGCTACAGGACCGCGCGCGGGGCGGCTGGCGGTGACGAACAACGCCGCCGGCAGCCCGCAACTAATTGGGTTGAGCGGCCAAGGCATCGCTGCGGCTGTGCCCGTGGCTCGTTTGACACCCGAAGTATTGCGGTTCCAAGCGCGAGTCGTGCGGCAGCCGGGTGCGACACAGGCCATCAGTGTGACGAACACCGGCAACGCTCAGTTGATCGTCAACCGCGTGAGCGTCGGTGGAGTGCATGCCGGCGACTTTCAGATCCGTGGGAGTACGTGCGTCGGTCTTGCGCTAGCCGCCCTTGCTAGTTGCACGGTCGAGGTGGCGTTCATGCCGCTCGGCACGGGACCACGGTCGGCAACGATCGACATCACGCACAACGCCGGTGAGGGTGGGCGCCGGGTGTCGCTCGTGGGCACCGCGCTCATGCCGCCTGTTCCGGTCGCCGGCGTGCGGCCGACCGAAGTCGACTTCGGACATCAGGTCGCGCAGGCAGTTGGCCCGCCCCGGCCAGTCTCTCTCACAAACACAGGAGGCGGGCGGTTGCAGGTCCAGCGTGTTGATATCACGGGCGAGCACGCCGGCGATTTCGCTGTCGACAATGGCTGCACCTCTGCACCTCTGGAACGAGGTGAGACCTGCGACCTCATCTTGCGCTTCACGCCACGCGGCGGGGGAACCCGGAGCGCGCAAGTCCTGCTGTCGAGCAACGCTGATGGTCCGCCTCAGCGCATAGCACTGGCCGGCATAGGTGACACTCCAGGCCGGCTCGACGTCCAACCCACGCAGATCGATTTCAGAATGCGACCCGTTCGCGCACCCGGGCCGCCACAGTCGGTAACTCTGAGAAACAGCGGAACCACGGCGCTGATCATCGAACGTTTCGGTGTGACTGGCGCAAATGGGTCCGATTTCAGCGTGCGCCAGAACTGCCCGGATCTCTCGCTTCCGGGGGGAGGGACCTGCGCACTCGAAGCGCGCTTCATTCCGAGCGGGCCCGGTGCACGCACCGCCACGCTGACCGTTATGGCTGCGAACGGCGACACGAGGGAAGTGTCGCTCATAGGCTCGGGCGAAGGCAGCGGGCAGCTCGTTGTCACTCCAGCAGTGATCGATTTCAGAGTGCAACCCGTTCGTTCTGTGAGTGGCAGCACGGTGGTCAAGGTCGAGAACACAGGGACGGCCCCCATGACGCTTGGCGCGTTCTCCATCGAAGGGGGCGACCTGCGCGAATTCCAAGCTGTCAGCGACAAGGACCCGTGCGCGCGCACGACGCTCGAGCCTCGGCAGTCGTGTGTCATAGAAGTGCGTTTTGCGCCTCTCACGGAAAGCGGCCGCGCTGCGACGCTCGTGGTCGGAGATGCCAATGGGACCGTTCATCGAGTTCTGCTCAGGGGCATCGGCCGGGCCATCCAGCCGCCGCCTGCGGGCAGACTGCAAGTCGTGCCCGCGCGGCTGAATTTCGACCGACTTACAGTACGTGAGGAAAGCAAATCTCAGCCGATCTCCATACGAAACGTGGGCGATGGCCCGGTGGTTATTGGTCGGCTGGCCCTGGCCGGGAGAGACCCCGGGGACTTCGTGCTCAGCGATCGTCAACAGTGTTCTGGGTCGAGCCTGGCACCAAGAGCGCAGTGCGAGGTCGAGGTCCTGTTCGTACCGCGAAGCACCGGCGATCGAACCGCCGTGCTGCAGGTTTCAGACGCGAGGCAGGCTGCTCCAGCGCTCGTATCGCTCGGTGGAACCGGGACGGGGTCCGGCGGCTCGGGGGGAAACGGCATCAACCCACCGGTCCGGTGCGCGGATTTCGCGGCGGAAGAGATCCGTTTCGAGATTACGCGGCGAACCGGTAAGTTCGACGGCGACGTACGAATCACTGCAACGCTGACAAATCACGGGCCAGGCGCGGTGCCGTCATCCTCAGGCGGCTCGGTGACTCTTTACGAGGATGCAAGAAGCGTGAGACGGCTTGCACTCCCGTCACTATCGCCGGGGCAGGACTTCTCCGTTTCGCACCAGCGTCACTGGAACAGTTCCTCTTCGGCGGAAGGGGAGTTTCCGCCTCGTTACAGCCTCGAGGTGAACGTTCCCAACGATTGCAACAATGGAAATAACCGGATGGACCGGCAGTCCGGCATCCTAAACGAAATGTTTGGGGATGCCGGTGGAGGTGGACTGGAAAGGGCTCCCAGAAATCCGCCGACGATCGTGCGTTTCGATGCGATCGAACGGCCTCCAAGGGTCTGCTATTTGGTCACTGGCGCAACAAGCGCACGGATCGAGCCAGAAATCGGCGCGGTTCGGTTGGCCCCACAGAATCAATGCATACAGGTTCCTTCGCGCACGGCCAGGTACACATTGACAGCAGAAGGCCCGGGAGGCCGCGCTGTCCGGCAGGTGACCATCGAGGTGGAACGAACTGTGGCTCCGCCGGTAATCGAGCAGTTTTACCCGATCGACGACAAGCCCGGTCAACCTCCAGCAGTATGCTTTCTGGTTACCGGCGCAGCAACCGCCCGGATCGAACCGGAAATCGGCGTGGTTCGGTTGACCGGTCGGAATCAGTGCGAACGTGTTCCTCCGCGCACGCAGACCTACACTTTGACAGCGCAGGGTCCTGGAGGCCGCGCGGTCCGGCAGGTGACCGTGCAGGTGAGACCAGGCGCGAGGAGGGGGGGACCTATCCGTTCCCCTGGTCAGCTTCGTAACTAAACCGCGCGCCGAGACCGAGGAACATGAGCAACGAGAAAGGACGACGCACGGACACTCGCGCGACGATTTCCGGGCCCGTCAGCGGACAGGTGGCTGTCGGCAGCGGGATCACGCAGACGCAGAGTGTCGCCCCAGCGTCGAGCGCCGTATCGGAGGAGGATGTACGCGCGCTCAGACAGCTCATACGCGATCTAGAGGCACGAGTAGCGGCCGAGGCGCCTCCCGAGACGCGGGCGGCCGCGCTGGAGCGTGTCAAGGAGCTGGAAGAGGCGGTCACCGCCGAGGTGCCGGATCTGACGACGCTGGAGTACGTCAGACAATGGTTCGGCAAGCATCTACCGACAGTTGTTGGATCGGTGACTGCCTTGGTGATTCATCCACTCGTTGGCAAGATCGTGGGTGCGGCAGGCGACACCGTGGTCGAAGAGTTCCGCCGACGGTTTGGGAGCACGTGATCCATCAGGATGCTCATCCGCGGCAAAGCTGTCCCTTCTATCAGCGCCGCATAGTCCGGTCGATGAAATCCAGGATCTCGCGCGACACGCTCGTGTCCGCGGTCCCTACCGAGAGCAACTGCGACACATGGTTGTGCCCGAGGCTTTGCCTGTAGCGAGGCCTTGCGTTCTTCTCGATGAGCTCTCTGAACAATTGCGCTTCAGGACCGAAATACCGAGGGTCGTCCCACTCCGCGGTCGTGAGCAGGACGGGGATATCGGTGCGGCTGACGTTCCCGGTCACCACCATCTGCGGCCACCGCGCCTTGTCTTCACCGAAGTACGCCAGCTCGCCTTTCATCGGCGCGGAGAAGTCGAAGGTGTACGGTCCGGAGAGCAACACCGCGCCCGCTGGCCGCGCGGTTCCAGGGGGCAGCAGCTCGGGCCTGAAGACATAGGAGGCCGTGTGCAGTGCGCCGGTGGAAATCCCGCACACGAAGATCTGGTTCGGATCACCTCCAAACTCGGTCGCGTGGTCGCGCAGCCACGTCACCACCGCGCCAACATCGCGCGCGCCATCGGGCCATTTGGAGTCGGGTGCCAGGCGATACCCGGCGTTGACCCCCACGAACCCGATGCTCGCGAAATAGTCCGCAAAGGTAGTCGTGTTGTCCCGACTGCCGCCGATTAATCCTCCACCGTGAAACACCGCGACGATCGGCACGGGCCGTTGAGCCCTGCGCAGCGTCGCCGTATGGATGTCCATCCGTTGGCGCTCGTGCGCACCGTATGCAATGTCCTTCGTCACCTTGATCTCGGCGGCGTCGTACACGCGTGGCTGCGATGCGTAGACCTTGTATGTCTCTGGAATGGTGAGCTTGGCGAGCTGTGTCGCGACGTCGGGGGGCATGCCGTTCCGTGAAATCTCCGCGGAGCTGAGGCCGCGCTCGCCGGGCACCGACCATCTGAACGATTGACTGGCTTCTCGCGCATCGCCGCATCGATCCAGGGCGACATCACGCCGGCGGTAGACAGGAGAGATCATCGCTGGCGTTCCCGCGGGCTGGCCCTTCTCGCCTGCGAGCGAAACGCACAAGTCTGGCCGCGATGCGGGACTCAGACGGCCCCAGGCCATCGACCATAGCTGCGTGGGCACCGACGCGCAGGCTCGTACCAGCAGCCGGGCTCCAGACTCGAGGCTGGCCGCCGCCAGGCAGCGGTCGTACATCGTCGCGCGGATGGCTCCGCTGGCGGTCCGCTCGAAGCGTTGATCGTCGAGCGGCGCTCCGTACTTGCACGTGTGCGCCTGCAGCGCATCGTCGAGCCTCAGCGTCTGGCCCTCGCCCGCAATGTCGAGGCAGTACCCCCGCGCCTCGTCCAATGCGTGGATAGTGCGCAGGAGGCCGGCATCGGCGTAGCTTGTTGCGGGACTCGCTACCCCAAGCAGCAGAGCGATCGATGTCGCGGCGCTGATCTTCCCAAGAGTCGTAATACCGGTTTGCGTCGAAACGGGGGAACCAGACATAGGTCTCCTCCAGACGTGCGATTGTTACGCGTGACGATGCGGCGGGCTCGAGTCCTTCTCTTACACCTCAATCGTGAGGCGTTTGTGTCAGCGTTCCTATCGTGCCTTCGCCATCGCAGCAGATGTGTGGCTTATCGACTCAGACGATGGCTCTTGAAGAACTGCCACATGACGCCGGTCGTGTCGGCTTCCTTCTTCGTCCAAGTGTGACCCAGGCCATCGATCCGAATCATGCGGACTTCGGTACCATCCCCGCACCCTTCGTAGCGCATGGTGGAAAGCGGACCTGGAGGGTCATCGAGGACCGCACCCCCCTTGCACGAGTTGTGGCGCGCCCAGCTTGCGAGAGCTTCGGGGACGCTCTCCAGCCACTCCGCGCCTCGGCCCTCCGCGTGGCCATCGTAAGGATTCTGTGGGTCGGCCAACCCGTGAAAGGTCAGCACCGGAACTGGACGGCCGCTGCACGGGGCCGGAAACCGAAGCGCGGAGACCGGCGCGATGGCCGCGATGCGCGAGGCGAGCTGGCACCCAAGCAGCGACGCCATCCGTCCACCACCTGAGAACCCTGTGACGTAGACTCGCGTCTCGTCGGTGCACACACGCGCGGCGACATGCGTGATCACATCGCCGACGTAGGCGACGTCGTCGGCCCGGCCGTCCTGAACAGGAACATTCCAACGGCCGCCTTCTGCGTCCAGCGTCGCGACGATGAACCGTTCGCTGGCGCTCAGTGTCTCGAACCCGCTGTTTCTGGCCTCGCCTGCTGACGTTCCACCGCTGCCGTGCAGATCAAGAACCAGGGGCAGGCGGAAATGCCCGTCGTATCCAGGCGGGACGAACAATCTGTAAGCGCGCTGCCGCTGGCCCGACATGAGCTGCTGCGATGACACGCCTGACGCCTGAGGCAAATCGCAGGTCGCGGAAGCCGCGGTGCGACTCTGTCCATGCGCGGCCGTAGCGCTGAGCACGACGATGAGCGCAGTGACGATGTGCGGTAAGCGCATTTCCGTTTCTCTCCTTCTCCGGCGCCGCTGGCGCTCGGCCACCTATTCCGCTGCGAAACAGTAGAACAATCCGACGCCGCCCCAGCTGACGAGATCCTTCTGGCTGCAGCCGGTCGTGGCATGCGAGGAGTTCCACGACTGGTTCCCGTTGCCCACGCGATCGGAATGGCCGACTTGCGCGGAGCCTGCGCCGTTGCTCGTCCAGTTGTTGCACGTGTGGTCCGCCGCGTCAGTAAAGGCGCGTCCATCCGGTTGCGAGCCGGTCAGGATGTCGTGCCGGGTCGGCAACGGGTCACCAATTCCATTTATCAGTTCGCCCTTTTCGGTGACGGCGAATTCCTTCGTCAAGTTGCTGCCACGTCGTGCCTCATCCAGGGTGTCTCCGTGTATCTCAGACTGGATGATCGGTCGCTGGAGCCGTCGATTCAGATAGTCCGGGATCCGCTCCTTCGCGTTGAACCAGGGACCGGTGCCGATACGGTCTCGTGCATTGATGGCCGGCTGACCGGGCCGCGCCTGCGTGCTGAGGTACGCGCGCCAGGTCTTGCCGGTCACGCCGGCGCGGGTTGCAAGCATCTGGCAATGCGCATCCGCACCCGCCAACCCGCCCAGGTTGCCTCCGTTTCCGATAGGCTCACTGGTCACGAAGAACGTCATCAGGCTCGAGGGAATGCGGTCCGAGGTCGGCATCGGCACGCTCCCTCGGCCTTGGGCGACCGTCGTGATCGGCACGATCACAAAGCCGATCAACATCCACAGGAATATCTTCTTCATGGTCTTCTCAATTGGTCGCGAAGCAATAGAACATCCCGACACCATGGGTCCTGTTGAGCGCGGTCTGGCTGCAGCCACTCGTGCCATGCGATGAATTCCACGAGCCGTTGCCGCCGCCATTGCGATCCGGAAATCCGATTTGCGCATTCGGCCTGCCTGGGCCACCTTCCAGCACCTGCGGCCCTCCGGGAGCGGGGTCACGGTTGCTCGTCCAGTTATTGCACGTGTAGTCGACTCCCGGCGGGAACGCCCGGCCATCGAGCTGCGAACCGGTCAGCATCTCGTGCCGGTTGGTATAGGGCGTCGTCTTGGTGTACTCCCAATCGCTATCTCGGGGGACCTGGTAGTCGTTGAGCCCCGGCACGATCTGGCCTTTTTCCGTGAGCCCAGTACGCTTGGTCAGGTTGTTACCCATCCGCGCGAGCTCGATCGTGTCTCCATGCAACTGGGCGAGATCGCGGGCGATCATCACGCCATCGAAGTTGTACCAAGGCCCGGTTCCGATCCGATCGCGTGCGTTGACAGCCGGCTGACCGGGGAGAGCCTGCGTGCTGAGGTAGGCACGCCAGGTCCGGTCGCCCGCGCCGACGACTTGGGCCAGTTTCTGACAGTGCGCATCTGCGCCGGCCAAGCCGCCGAGATTGGCGCCGTCGCCGATCGGCTCGCTCGTGACGAAGAAGGTCATCGGCGTGCCGCCCCGCAGACCGTACTGCGCGATCGCCGCGGAGGGCGCCAAGGCCGACAGAGCCAGGACTGCGGTGAGGACCAAGACTATTTTCATGCGCAACTCCATCTGATCATCCTGCGTTGGACCCGTGCCGACCAACGGTCTCGGATGGCCTTTGATTCCGCCAATCTTAGCGTGTGCGAGGTCACAGTCAGGACACGTTCGTACTCACGCCTTTTGGGCACGCGGCGCTAACATCTCCGCGTGCTCCGGTTCATTTCCGTCCTCGTGTCGGTCGCTGTGCTGAGCGCCGCGCAGTCGGTCCGCCAGGTGCCGGCCTATCAGGTCGACCCGATGTGGCCGAAGCCGCTCCCCAACAACTGGCTCGTCGGCGCCATCGCGGGTATCGCGGTCGACGCACGCAATCATGTCTGGATCGTCCATCGTCCAGGCACGCTGCAGCCGAACGAGACGCGTTCGTTCTGGCGCGCGGCGCCGCCGGTCCTCGAATGGGACGAAGCCGGAAACCTTGTCTCCGCCTGGGGCGGCCCCGGCGACGGCTACGAGTGGCCGGACCTCGAGCACGGCATCTACATCGATTACGAGGACAACGTGTGGCTCGGCGGCGGCGGCGAGAAAGACGCGCAGATCCTGAAGTTCACGCGCGAGGGCCGCTTCCTCATGCAGATCGGCCGCAAGGGTCAAAACACCGGCAGCAACGACACGCGTAACCTCGGCGGAGCCGCGAACATGACATTGGATCGCGGCAGCGGCGAGCTCTACGTCGCCGACGGCTACGTGAACCACCGCGTGATCGTGTTCGACGCAGCGACGGGTGCCTACAAGCGCCATTGGGGCGCGTACGGCAAGATGCCGGACGACTCGTATTTCACGCTCGCCGGCGAACGCCTTCCGAGCCCCTTCAGCGGCGCGGTGCAGTTCGAGAACCGTCCCAGCCAGTACGAACCCGACGGACCGCCGCCGCCGCAGTTCCGAATCGTGCATGCGGTGCGGATCGCCAACGACGGCCTCGTCTATGTCTGCGACCGGACGAACGATCGCATCCAGGTGTTCCGCAAGGACGGCACGTTCGTGAAAGAGCAGTTCATTGCGCGAAGCACCCTCGGTAGCGGTTCGGTCTGGGACGTCTCGTTCTCAACCGACACCGCGCAGACGTACTTGATCGTCATCGACGGTACCAACCAGCAGGTCTACATCGTCGACCGCCAGACGCTCGAAGTGGTCAGCGGGTTCGGCCACGCGGGCCGTTGGGCGGGCCAGTTCTACGGCGCACACAACCTCGCCGCGGATTCGTCGGGCAACCTCTTCATCGGCGAAACCTACGAAGGTAAGCGGGTGCAGAAGTTCGTGCATCGCGGAGCAGGACCCGCTCAAGCGCCGCTCATTCGCTAGTACCTCGCCGCAGTGGTTTTGATCGGTTGCAAGGCGGGTAGTTCGTCTGTCGACAGCAGGAGCCTGATCGTCCGCGGCTGACGTGGGACGCGACTGATAAGCCCGCGCCGCTCCAGCGCGACGATCATGTCGTGAACGGCCGGAGGCGTCACTTGGAAGAATTGTTGGAAGTCCGTTTCGGCCGGCGGTTTCCGGTGGAGCAACGTGTAGGTGTGGATGAAAGCCAGGTACTGGCCCTGCTTGACCGTGAATCGCCTGGTCGGCCGGCTGGACATGGGATCGGACGTGTGATCCAAGATGTCCATGAACATACGCTATCGCGTCACGCTGACGCCGGACGAACGGCACCACCTGCGGGAACTCACGAGTGGTGGCACGAGAGCAGTGCGCCACGTCAAGCGGGCGCAGATTCTCCTCGCCGCCGACGCTCAGGCCTCGGACGAACGGATCGCGGCCGATGTGGGGGTCGGCACATCGACCGTGTATCGGACGAAGCAGCACTTCGTCGAGGACGGCCTGGCCCGCGCGCTCAACGAAACGCCCCGATCCGGCGCGCCGCGCAAGCTCAGCGCCAGCGATGAGGCGCGCCTGGTCGCGGTGGCGTGCTCCGCGCCCCCGGCCGGCCGAGCCCGCTGGACGCTGGATCTGCTGGCGGGCGAACTGGTCCGCCTCACCACGCACGAGACCCTGTCGAGTGCCACGGTGGGGCGCCGACTGGCGGAGC
>Ga0137437_1000429_pt1 | contig 12958 bp, 10 predicted proteins | sample EasRivERMGT138_2_FD_102332 | JGI IMG/M metagenome (GOLD analysis project Ga0137437, IMG submission 102332) | Soil microbial communities from meander-bound floodplain in the East River, Colorado, USA - East River MetaG ERMGT138_2 | ecosystem: Environmental > Terrestrial > Soil > Floodplain ...
ATTCGCCACGTCATCACCATCGTTCGGCTCTACGCGGAGTTCAAGGACACGATTACGCCGGATGGCGACGGCGAAGCGACACGTACGGCGAATGAGGAGTACAACGCGGTGAAGGCGGGGCGCTCTCGCTAAACGCTGTCAGCGCAAACTGCGCAACTCCCAACATCCAACCCCCAAGGTAATCGTGTCGACGAATCGTCTTGGGAGTTGGGAATTGGGAGTGGCCAGCTTGTCCTGCCTATTTCGAAGGAGCGCCTGTGTCGGACGCACCCGCGAACAACTTGCGCCCGTCTGGCAGCGTGATCTCCCTGGCGTTCATTTTGTTCGTCCCGTCCTTGGCGCGGTAGCCATCGACCACGACCTGCGTTCCTGGCAGCAAGGCAGTCTTCGTAAAGCCCCTCCTGAACAACACGGTGGGCGCGCCGCCTTCCACCATCCAGGCCACCGTCGTGCCGTTCGGCTGGGTGACGGTCATATGGATCCAGACGTGCGGGTTGAGCCAATCCATTTTCGTGACGGTGCCCTTGAAGAGGACGGGTTTCGTGGCGTCGAACTCGGCGGCAAACGAGTGGTGCGCCGACAGCGACACGCCGGTCGCAGCCAGAATCAGACTCATGCCTCCGACGACGACTGCGAGCTTCCTTCCCATCGATTCGTCCTCCTGCTGCTGACGCCCTATACCGCCTCTTATCTGGACTCTACGGGTGGAATCTTACGCTTGATGTCGACGATGATGGTTTCGCCCTCCCAGTGCTTGACCAGCTGCTGTTTGCGGGCGTGCCCGTACACGAATTCCTCGACGAACTCCACGCAGTTGTAGTCGAGCAGCTGCGCGTTCGACTCCAGGTGACGATAGAGGGGCATCGAGATCTTCCACGGGCGGGTATAGACGTTGGGATCTTCGATCGTCGCTTCATAGCGAATGGCGTCAGGCGTAATCGGCGTGAAGCGCTCCACCACGTGCAACGCATCGCTATGGAAGTTTCCGGCGCGGTCGAGCCAGTTGCCGTGGAAATGCGTGACGTCCACCACCAGCGTGTCACCCTCCCAGCGCCCGAGCGAAAAGCCCATTCCGGTGTCGGCGGGCGGCTCGTTGACTTTATCCAGGTGGATGGTGCGCGCCGCATTGGCGAACGCATAGTCCATCTGGATCTTGTTCGTGCTCTGGACGATCTGAAAGGGATACGGCATGTACATCGCGCGGGGGATGCCCGGCAGGTAGCACTTCAGCTCAGGGTCACGGTCAATCCAGTGCTCCGCGTTCTCTTTTTTGATCGCGGCGGCTTCCGGCTTGTACGGGATCTGGCCATCGCCCTCCACAATGCCCAGCGACGCAGGGACGCCGCCGGCGGCGCCGAGCGCGAGCACCGGTGCTGCAGGAACTCTCGCATACGCATATGGAAACACGCCGGGTTGCGTCACCGCACCCGGACGTGCCTCGTGGGCCTGCACGTCCCAGTTGGCTTCGCCGAGAGTTTGCCAAATGCCGCTGAAGTTGGGCTTCCCGTCGGCGGTCCGCGCGGGGCGCGTCGCCTGCCCGGCTGTCCGTGTCACTGTCACCCACGTGATGGCGCCTGCGGCAATCGCCGCAGCCACGGCCATGACGACCAGCGAGCCTTGAACGCGGTTTCCCATGGCTATCTCCCCGGGCTTCCCTGGCCCCGCCCGCTGCTGCTCGCAGGTGTACCATCTATCGCAGCGCCGCCCCCTCTGCCTTCCATGCGGCTCTTCGCATACTCAGGGTTTCCAGTTCCGCACAAGAGGTAGCACATGGTGGCCGGGTCCGGACCCTTTCCTTCGGCGTACGCCTTGTCGTCCATGCGCGCGCCGATGAGCATGTTCTTCAGGGCAATGTTCCCATCGTGACAACGCGGCTCGTCATAGATGGCATTTGCCGTCGCGTCCTGCGCGGCCATTTCCACCTCGACGGTCCAGGGCTTCTCCCACGCCGTCGCATCCTCCATCGTGACGACGTACTCGATCGTGTTCGCGTCGACGCGCGTGAAGCGCTCGATGAGGTGCAGGTTCTCGCGTGATCCCTGGTAGTCCGTCTTGGCGCTGAAATTCGTCACGTCAACGACCAGCGTGTTCCCCTCCCAGTGCCCGCGCGAGTCTCCGCGCCACTGGCGGATCTGTGACGGCACATGCGGACTCGTGGTGATGGGGATGACACGCTGCCACCCCTCATAGAGGATCGAAACGGCTCCAGGCGATTGCACAATCTGGTGCACGCCGCCGATATTTGGCAACTGTCCCGACAGGCAACGCTCGCTCAAGCCAAAATCCTCGGGACCGTCGGCGCGATTGACGACGCGGTCGCCCATGATCTGGGCGGCTACGTAGTAGGGAGGTGGCTCCGCCCGGCGTGGTGACACCGGCCCCGGCTTCACGCCGAAGCACGCGATGTCCTGCGACTTCTTGCACGCCTCGACGGACTGCATGAGGGCAAGCTGGAATTCGCGCATCTCGCGCATCCGCTGCTGCACTTCCGGCGTGAGGCGAGGAATTCTGCCGTCCGGCGGATCGGCAATCAGCGACGTCCGGTGGCCGATCGGCCGGGGGTTTTCAAAGGGATCCGCTTCGAAGGTGGTGTCGTACGCGCCGGTCAGATCCTCCAGGGTGCCTCGCGGCGCGATGCGTTCACCTCTCTTGGGTGCGGTCGCGGCCTGCTTCTCCCGATCGGCTTCACGCTGGGCGACTTCCGCGTCGGTCAGAACCTCTTTGCCGGCATCGCGAGCGGGTCGCTGCAACGGTATCTGGTACTTCTGGGCCCAGAGGCCCTGCAGGTCCGGTTCGCCCCAAGCTGTCTTCAGGGCAGTGTCGCCCGCGGACGGCTTCGCCTCCAGGTTCATGAATACGACAGCGGCCATCACGACCGCCGCCACGCCGAGTAACGCGAGCAACCGTTTGTTCATCGCGCGTCTCCTCAGAAGTCCGATCGAAAGCCGAACTTGAACGTGCGCCCGGGCAGAATACTTGACGCGTTCAGCCAGCTCGCTCTGTACGTGGTCACCATCGATTGAATGTCATTCGCGTTCCGAGACCGTTTACGGATCGACCCGGAAGTCCCGCGAAGCGACAGGCTGGCCGTCGATGAAGATCTCGACCTTGTAGTCGCCTTGCGGAAACCCGCCGGCGCTTTCGAAATGGAACTCGGTGGCCGCCTGACCCTTGTACGACACCTGCTTCTGCGTCTCGCTTATGACCCGCCCGGCATACGACCAGCGCGCGAGGATTGTCGAGGCGCCGGTCCGATCCGTGAGCACGGACGCGTAGATGGTGTTGTCAGGTTTGAATCGTGTCGTATGCACCGCGATGGTGCGGTCGACGTTCAATGCCCGGCCGACCTGCAGCGTCAAGAGATGAAGCGGGGGGCGACAACCCGCCGCGCTCATGACGACGATCGCAACGAACACGCAGTTACCGGTTCGACCTCTCACCCCTCTAATCTAGCGCACCTTCTTGCCCACCGACGCGAACAGGAGTAGGCTCCCCGTCGTGAATGCAAATCGCCGCCAGTTCCTTCAGTTTCTCGCCGCGAGTTCGGTCGTTGCTCCCGCGGCACGGGCCTGGGCGCAGCAGCTGGTTGCGTCGCACGACGCAGCCCTGCTGACGAGCGCGAAAGACGCGCTCGACATCATGGAGTTCGAGGAAGCCGCGCGCCGCGCGCTGCCGGCGGCACACTGGGGCTACATGGCCACGGGGGTCGACGACGACCTCACGCTCAAGGCCAACATGGAGGCGTTCAAACACATCCGCCTCAAGCCCCGGCGCCTCGTTGACGTGTCCAGGGCCGATCTCAGGACCGAGGTGTTCGGCGCGATGTGGGAGACGCCGATCTTCCTCTGCCCCGTCGGCGGGCAGAGGGCGTTTCATTCCGAGGGCGAGCTGGCCACCGCCCGCGCAGCCCGCACGAAGCGGCACACCATGATTCTCTCGTCGGCCACGAGCACGTCGGTCGAGGATGTCGCCACATCGCTCGGCACCCCTCCCTGGTATCAGTTGTACATGCCGTTGAAGTGGGACGAGACGGAAAAGCTGGTGAAGCGCGTCGAAGATGCGGGCTGTCCGGCGCTCGCCTGGACTGTCGATCTCCTGGCCGGCAGGAATACGGAAACCTCGGTTCGCTTCGCCCGCCAGGACACCCGCAACTGCATCGCGTGCCACACGCGCGGAGCAGGCGTTCCCGTCCACCGCCCGATGTACGACGGTCTCGATGGTCGCTTCAATCCGCCCGAAGCCACGTGGACGTATGTCGATCGGTTGAAGAAGCTCACTCGGATGAAGGTGCTGCTCAAAGGCATCGACAGCGCCGAGGATGCGCGGCTCGCAGTCGAACATGGCGTGGACGGCCTCGTCGTGTCGAATCACGGCGGGCGCGCCACCGAAACGTTGCGCGCGACGATCGACTGCCTGCCTGAAGTTGTCGACGCAGTCGGCGGGCGGATTCCGGTGTTCGTCGATGGAGGTTTTCGCCGCGGCACGGACATTTACAAGGCCCTCGCGTCCGGCGCGCGCGCAGTCGGGATCGGGCGTCCCTATATCTGGGGCTTGTCGGCGTTCGGGCAGGAAGGTGTTGAGCGGGTGCTCGACATTCTCCGCGCGGAGCTGACGCTGACGATGCGGCAGATGGGCACGCCGTCGATCCGCGAGATCACGTCGGCGCGCGTCTTACGAGCGTGAAAGGCTCGCCCCGCCAGTGTCATTTGGCTGATCGGTAGATCTAAAACCGGAACTGCAGGCCGACTTGAACTCGCCGCGCCTGCGATGCGGCGGTGGGCTGCCCGAACAATCGCGAGGTCATGGTCCCTGCGTAGTTCGTGAAATTCACGCGGTTCAGGACATTGTCTGCCTGGGCGAACAGTTCGAGATTGAAGCGCCCCGCGCCCTGCTGAAAACCGCCACCGCCGCCCCCACCACCGCGGCCACCGCCCTGCGCCTGAGATGCGGCCGCGCCGTCGCCGCTTCGAGCCGCGCCGTTGATTTGTGAGAGACCAAACGAGAATCCGCGAGCGAGACGCATCCCCAAATCGCCCCAGCGTGCCGAGCCGCGCGCGCTGTTGCGTCCGATCGCTTTTCCGGTGGCGTCGAGCGGCCGATCGTTGATGACGAGATCGTGATTGTCGTCCCGCCCCGTCGTGATGTTGTACGGCGCCGCCGACTGGTATACGAGACCATTCACCGAGGCCCGAACACCAAACACCGGAGGGAGGAACAGGTTGGCCTGCACCCGGTGCCGGATGTCCTGCGACGATGGGCCCCACTCCGCGTCGGGGTGATAACTGTCGACCGGCAGCTGCGTGGCGTTATCCGCGTGGTTCTTGAACCGCGCCAAGGTGTAGTTCATGCCGAGATTCATCTGGCGCCGTGGAATCGCGTAGCCGATGTTGACGTTCAGGCTGTCCCGTGCCGAGCGCCCCGTGGACTCGAACTGCGTGACACTTCCGATCGCCGGCTCTGGTCTCAGCCCGGTTACGGGATCAGGGGTGTTGATGTCCCGTGCGCGCATCTGGTTGCGGCCGCGCAGCGACTGGTAGCCAACGGTCGTCCGCAGGTTCGTCGTAATCGGGCGCTCGACGCTGACCGACGCCTGGTGCACGTGCGGCATCTTCAGATCCGGGCTCGCCTGAATACGCCCGCCGGGCTGAATCGTGGCCACTCCGGCCCCGAGGCCCGCGCGGCAGGTGCCATCGGGTGAAAGCGCGAATGGATCCGGATAGCCGGGGCAGTTGACGCGCAGGTCGCGCTGGGCGATGCCATTCACGCGAAGTGTCTGGTCGTACAGGTTCGATTCGTACCAGTCGTAGAAGAGCCCGTAACCACCGCGCACGATCGTCTTGCTGTTCCTCGGGCTGTACGTGAGCCCCAGGCGGGGCATCAGATTGAGCTTGTCGTCGATCAGCGACTGCATCTCCTGGCGGACGCCGACGCTGATTGTCAGTGTCCGCGTCATCCGGTAATCGTCCTGCCAGTAGACGGCACCCTGATACGCCGTGAAGTCGGTGTCCACCTGGCCGATGCGCTGCGTGAATTGCAGCGGCGTGCCGGCGAGGTAGGCCTCGAGGCTGCTGAAGGTGAAGGTGCCGGCTGCGTTCCGCGCGTCGAAGTTCTTGTAGCGTCCGCCGCTCAGGAGGAAGCCGACCCGCATCGCGTGCTTGCGGCCGATCGTGAAATCGACGTTGTCCGCGGCTTCGAACGTCCGGGTGGTCGAGTTGGTGTTGACACCGGCGCCGCCGGCGTTGAACGCGTCCAGGACGTTGACCGTAACGGCCTTTGACGCCGACGTCAGCTCATTCGACGCGTGGGTGAGTTCCAGGTGGAATTCATTGAGCGTCGATCGCCCGATCAGGCCCTGCACCTGGATTCGCGCCTCTCCGTTGTCGTTGTGACGGTTGGTCGCGCGATCCGGGAGGTTGAAGCCGCCGACCCCGCCATTCAGTGACGCGTTCTGGCGCCACTGATATTCGACCCGGAGCGTCTGCGCGGTGGTCAGCGCGTGTTCGACGCCCACGGTTGCGCCTGTCGTCCTCGTCGGACTCGAGACGAAACCGATGAACCGGCTGCCATCCGGGTTCAGCGCAAAGATGTTTCCGGCATTGTTCGTCTGGTTGCGGTCGACGTTGAGACGCAGGGACGTCTTGCCGGCGACGATCGGACCGCGGATGCCTCCGCCGACACGCGCGATGTTCTGCGGCGTCTTGGTCGTCGCGAACGCATCACGCGCGTTGAACATGTCGTTGCGGAAGTTCGCGTTCATGTTGCCGTTCCACGTGCGGACGTTGGGGCGCGTGATGATCTCGATCTGCACACGTCCGGCATCGTGGTTGTCTGCCGCGAACGAGTTCGTGCGGAAGCGAATCTGCCGGATGTCCTCTCGGTTCGGCAAGCGGCCACCGGTGAAGCCGTTCACGCGGAACGTCGCGCCGAGGCCGCCCGCCATCTGTTCCAGCATCGCCTGCAGCTCGTCGGGATCGTCCGGCAGCTGGTCGATCTGGGTCTGGTCGAGCACCTTCGACGTTTCAGCGCTGCCGCTGGCCTGCGCCGCCGCGGCGGAGTCGTCAACGACGACTTGCTCCTGGAATCCTTCGATGTTGAGCGTGACTGTCTGATTGTTCGCGCCTCGACGGAGCGCGATCGGCGCGTCGTACGCCAGGAACCCCGGCAGCTCCACGTGAAGTTGCGCGGTGCCGAGCGGCAGCGCGGCCAGGCTCGCGACACCCCGTTGGTCGGCGTCGACCTTCGCCGGTGCTCCGCCGGGGATCGTGACCGTGACGGACGCGCCAGGTATACCCGCGCCGGTCTGATCGAGAACAACCACGCGCAACTGCGCCTGGTTGGCGGCCGGAGCAGGCGCCTGCGCGAAGAGGGGCGGTGCGGCGAGCACCGCCACGACGGCCAGCAGCACGCGTTTCACTGTGTGAACGTATCGGCTTTGAAATTCGGGTTGATTTTGAAGCTCTTGATCTTCAGCTCTTCCTGCGTCGTTCCGTCGGCTCCTCGCGTGATGAGATGCGGCAGCCTGATGCCGTTGACAACCTTGTACTCCGACATATGCATTTCGAGCGTCGTCTGCGGCTGGGGCCCGCTCCCCTGGGCCCCGCCACCACCACGACGTCCTCCCGGAGGCGCGTCGGCTCGAGGTGTTCTCTGTGCGGCCGTGCCGCGTGTCCCAAGCCCACCGCCGCGCGGCGCCTGTCCTTCCCACGTGATCATCAAAGGCACGTGAGTAGACGGCTCGAGAAAGAGGCGCGTCGCGATCCCATCGGGAGGCTTCACCTCGAGAACATCCGCTGTGCCCTCAGGTGATTCGGCGGTGCCGATCCACGCAACCGGCGCATCGGTCGTAAGGAGCCACACGAGCGCGAAGCGCGCCATTTCGGTCTGCCGGACTCGACGTTGTTGCTCCTTGATGCGCGCCGGATCGATCTGCGGGCCGCCCTGAGCCTGGCCTGCCTGCGATGGGTCGCCGGCGCCGGGAGCCTGACCCTGGCGTCCGCCGCCGAAGCCCCCGCCGCCCCCGCCGAATCCGCGTCCCCCGCGATCACCACCTCGCCCGAAGCCGCCACCGCCGCCCCCGAAGCCACGGCCGGCCGTGAGGCCGCCGCTCGTCTCATCCCATGTATCGGCGCCGTTCAGGGCCTCGACGCGATCCACTGTCGCACCGGCAAACCCCGTCACTTCGTTCTTCCGGTACTTGTCTGGAAATTCGATGAGGACGTCGAAGTCGCCGTCGATGATTTGATCCGGACCCGTCGAGCGCAGGAACGTGCCGCTGGCCTGAAGCCGCTTGATTGCCGCGAGCTTGTCAGCTCCGCCGATCGCCTTGCGCGCTTCAGCGAGCAGGGCCGCGCCTTTACCCGCGTCCTGCGCACGCACCGGCGGTGCGGAGGCGATCGCGAGTCCAACGACCACCGCCGAAACAATCTGGGGCCCGCGCGTCGACCTCATGATCTGACTCCTCCCCCTGTACGTATTCTTGCCCGGAAATGATGGCGCACGTCGGCCGACAATGCTCGTGACATTACGATGGCGGCGTGGCCGTCACACCGCCCGCATCCACCGTTTATACAGGATAGGAGTACCCGCTTCGTCCCCGGATGACCGTCGAGTATCTCTTGGCTCGGCTATGACCGGGACCAGTCTGCGGACAGATCTGAAGAGGGGCGCAGGCTGCGCCGAAGTGGCGCAGCCTGCGAATCGTGGCGTTAGGAAGCGGCGCGGACCCTGTGGGTCCGCGGTTGTCGTGCGTGTTTCAGTTTGTGCCGCGCGTCAGCGCCTGCACGTCGGCTTTCGTCAACGGCCGATCGGGATTCGGTGCGTGCACGGTGATGAAGGCGTCATAGTCCAGTTTCAACCGGTCGATGTTCTGCTGGAGCACGATGAACGACGGATTCACCGGCCCCGGCGCGGCATTCGGCGCGGGGAAATTGAAGTCCGCGGAGAACAGGATCTTCTGGTTCGGCAGATACGCGATCAGCATCCCGTCGTTGTGCTCGAGGCCCTTGACGTGATGCAGCTCGATCACGTTGCTGCCGCCCCTGAGCACTCTCCGGTCACCGACACCGTCGACGTTCGCCTTCCGGTTGGCCTTCGCGAGAGTGTCACCGACGAGCGTCCGCGGGTTGTTCAGCCCTTTCTCCAGAAAGTCCTCGTTGTTCTCGTGTGTCAGGATCGTCGCGCCCTCGGCCACAAACGGAGCCAGCCCGCCCGAATGGTCGAAGTGTGGATGCGTATTCACCACGAAACGAATCGGCTTGCCGGGAATGGCTGCCTTGGCCGCGTTGATGACCGCCAGAGCGCGAGCCTCATTCTGGGGACCCTCGAGCACGACAATGTGGTCGCCCATGTCAGCGGCTATCGCGACGTACCCGCCCGTAATGCGGAAGAGGCCGTCCGCAAGCTTCTGCGTCTCGACGACCGGCGGCGCCGGTGGCCCGGCGGCGGCCTGCGCGCCACCCGGCCCGCCCGCGCGTCCAGGCGCCGGCGGCGGTGTCAGGAGAGCGGTGATGTTGGGAGGATTCGCGGTTGCGGCTGTGATGGTCGCTTCGAAGACGGGGAAGCCGGCCCTGCGTTGCGTGATTCGCGTTGGAACCTTCAGGGTACCGAACATCTGGTACCCGCTGTAGACGTTCTCCACGGGAAGATCGCCGAGGATAGGATTCTCGAGCCGCGTTTCCACGCGCTCAATCTCATTCTGCTCGTTGATGTATCCGGTCACCGTGTACGACTGGCCCGAGGGCGCCTTCTGCGGAGGGTTGTAGCTCACGACGCTGACGTTCCTGCCGTTCATCCGCTGGCTGCGGAGCGTCGCCTTGTTCGCGGCCGCGCCTTTCAGGAAGCCCCACGGCGTCAGCGCGATCTCGAGCTGCTGCGCCCACGCGGTCTGCATCGCCGTGATGTTCTGGTTGAAGTTGCCCGGCATGCCGCCTGGCTGTGCGGGCGCGGTCTGCCCCGTCGCGCGCGAGGCGGAGGCGTTCAGATCGATCGCGCGCGTGTAGTTGGTGATCGGGTTCAGCGTGTAGGGTCCGTTGATGCTCTTGGTCTGCCCGAAATTGATGTTCGACGCGGATCCCGAGAAGGTGATCGACTGCAGGGTATCGACACCCAGCGCTTTCGATGTGTTGGTGAGGACGGTGTTGGCATCCTGAGCGCTCACGCTCACGGACACCAACATCATGAACAGCGCGGTGACGACCAGCCTTGTACGCATAGTTCCTCCAGCGTGTGCAGCGTTTCGAGGAGTCAGATAAGTTCCGGGTCGGCGATTACTTCAAAAGCGGAATGTCCTCGACCGCTTGCGGCGCAGGCCGCGACTGGAGAAACGCATAGATGATCGTGAGATCGGCGTCCGGCAACACCTTTGCCGTGTACGGCGGCATCTGACCCGTTGGCGCCCGAACGTACTTCGAGAGCGCTGCGAATTGCAGGGGACGGGGGCCGAGCCGCGGTCCGGTTGCGCTCGATCCCTGCGCCTCGTACCCGTGGCATTGGTAACAGCCGTAGCTGACGAACAACTTTCTGCCCGCCTCCGCGTTGGCTGCCGACGCTCCTTGAGGTGCCGGCGCCGGGCGTGCCGGAGCGGGCGTCTGTCCGGACACGCCAACTGCGGTAGCCAGCCCCGCAACCAAGACGATCACCCCGGCTTGCAATCTATTCATATGTCCGTTCCTGACCGTTGATCTCGACAAGCCACGGAGGCACCTTCTCTTTCTCTGTGTCTCTGTGGCCCGTGTAGTAGCTAACGCGGCTGTGTCACGACGTCGATGAGCGACGGCTCGCCGCGCTTGACGACTTCGAGGGCCCGCTTGATTGCCGGGCCAAGATCGTTTGCGTTGGCGATTGGCCCTTGCGCGTGCACGCCCATACCCTGCGCGATCTTTGCGTAATCGATGTTGGGGTTGTCGATCGTCGTCCCGATGTGAGCGCGTGTGATGCCGCGCTGGTGGCGGCCCGCCATCCGCTGCAGGTGCATGACTTCCTGGTGGTACGCACGGTTGTTGTGCATGACGGCGAGCAGCGGAATCTTGTGGTGTGCTGCTGTCCACCAGACGCCCGGCGCGTACATGAAGTCACCGTCGCCCTGAATCGTGAGTGACAGGCGCCCGCGCTTCCTGTTGGAGAGCGCAGCGCCCACTGCCGCCGGCGCGCCGTAACCCACACCGGCGCCGCCCGAATCCCCGAAGTGCCGATACGGTTTGTCGAAATTCCACAGTCGCATCGGCCAGCCGCTGACGTTGCCGCTCTCCGAGACCAGCGACCAGTCCTCGTTCTTGATCTGTGCCCACAATTCCGCCGCCATGCGAGCCGTGCTGATGGGGCTTGCGTCCCATGCGTACGCCGCCTCCGCGCGCGCGCGATCCATGGCGTTCTGATGTGTTTCGGCGAGTTTCTTGCCGCGCTCTTGCAGCGCTCGTTGTCTATCGGCCGTCAGGAGGCGCTTACAGGCCTCAATCAACGCAGGCAGTGTGGCCTCGGCATCCGCGGCCATGGCGATGTCCACTTCTGGATAACGCTGAAAGTCCTGGTAATTGCCCTTGGTGTAGAGATCGTTGGCGTTGATGCTGATCAACTTCGTTCCGGGCTTGACGATCGATCTCGATGCGCGAACGAGCGAATCGCGGAACGCATCGACCGTGCCCCAGAAGTCGGTGAGCTCGAGGCCAAGGATCACGTCGGCGTTGGCGATGAGCGCCCGCCCACCGTTGCTGTGATTCAGCGGATGCCGCGAGGGGAAGTTCATCCGACCGCCCTGATCGATCACCGGCGCCTGGAGCGTCTCGGCGAGCTCGATGAGACGGGTCATCCCGGCAGGCGTGCGGGCGACGCGGTCGGCGACGATGACCGGGTTCTGCGCGTTGACGAGGAGCCGCGCCGCTTCGGCCACGGCGCCCGAATCTCCTTGGGGTGGCGTGGTCAGCGTGAGTCTCGGGATGCGGAGGCGCGCCTTGACTTCCTCCGAGATCGGATCTTCCTGAAGTCCGCCGTCGAGCACGACGAGCACCGGCATCATCGGCGGCGTCATTGCGATCTTGTACGCGCGCACGGCCGATTCCGCGAAGTGAGGCAGCGAGAACGGCAGATCGTCCCACTTGATGAAATCGCGCACCATCGCCGCCGCGTCCTGCACGCTGTGCGCCCACTCAACGCCGGGACGCCGCATCGTCGCATCGAGCGAGTTGCCGGCCAGGATGTACACCGGCACGCGGTCGCAATACGCGTTGTAGATCGCCATCGCCGCGTGCTGCATGCCAACCGTGCCGTGACACAGGACGGCCATCGGCTTGCCTTCGGCCTTGAAGTAGCCGTGCGCCATCGCAATGGACGACTCTTCATGGCAGCAGGTGAGGAATTCGGGCGCGGCGTTGCCGCCGTAGTTGATGATGGACTCGTGAATGCCGCGGAAGCTCGAGCCGGGGTTGGAGGCGACGTATTCGAAGTTCAAGGACTTCAGGACGTCGACCATGAAATCGCCGCCCGGGCGGTCGGTCGTCAGGACCTCGGCTTCGCCAGGCGGGTCCGTTTCACGCGGCGCGATCGGCGCCGCGGCCGGGACACTCGCCGCCGGCGTTTGAGCGTTGGCCGCAGCTGCGGGCACGAACGCCGCGGCGCCGGCCGCCGCGCTGGAGGCGGCTGCGCTTTTCAGAAAATCGCGGCGATTTACGGATGGTTGCTTCGTCATCGCTGTCCTACTCTTTGGTAGTGGGCCATGCGCCGCGCCGGATGGCTGCACGCGCGTACGGCCGAAAGCTTACGCCTACTTCGTCGCCAGCGCCACTGTTGGGTTTGATGAGGCCATGGTACCAGCCCATCCGCTGGCGTGTTGACACGATTTCGTTCCTACGTGCGAATATCTTCGGTTCCCCGTACCGAAGTGCGATACTTCGTAGCGCAACCCTGCAGCTCGCAGGGTCAACGCCCTGCAGCTCGCAGGGTGCTCACGAGAGGACGCGATTCATGG
>Ga0137437_1000430_pt1 | contig 12944 bp, 12 predicted proteins | sample EasRivERMGT138_2_FD_102332 | JGI IMG/M metagenome (GOLD analysis project Ga0137437, IMG submission 102332) | Soil microbial communities from meander-bound floodplain in the East River, Colorado, USA - East River MetaG ERMGT138_2 | ecosystem: Environmental > Terrestrial > Soil > Floodplain ...
GAGCGCACACGCACGGTGAGCGTACACAAGCCCGTGACGAACGAATAGCGGTACGGTCGCTCCCGGCGACAAGCCGGCTGCAAGCGTCCGGTTTCGACGCTCCCGGGGTCGCGCGACACAGCACGTAATGAGCTGTAATCGGCTGTCATGGACTGGGACGGGCGGCTTGCCTAGCGTCCTTCGTGCAAGACGGCTCGGCGAGCGGAACGCGTCGAGGGGAACGAGTGGGCTCGCCGAACCGTCTCGCCCTCGCCCTCGCCCTCGCGCTACGCGCGCGCGGTGCCGGCGCCTACTTCCGCGCGGGTGGCGGTGCCGCCTGCGCGGGCGTGTCGGTCGCGTTCGCGCGCTTCAGGGCGGCGCGGCTACGATCTTCGCGCTCGCGCTCGTTGTTGACGTACGCGATGCACGGCTTGATCGAGCGATCGGTCGCGATGTTGGTGGCGTAGTAGTCGGGCGCCCGGTTGTAGATCGCGACCGCGGCGTTCGCGGCCGCACGGCAGTTGTTCGACTTCACGAACGCGAGCACTTGTTCGCGCTGCTTCTGCGCCCACGCGGCCAGCGCCTTGTCCTCCGACGTCTTCTCTTCGGCCGGCTTGGCATCGACCGCGGTGACCATCGACTTGTCGGCCTGACGGCGATTGTCGCGCTGGATGCTCGGCGGCTCGGCGGCGGCCACCGGCGGCGGCGGTGGCTGCAGCGACGGCGCTGCGCTCGGGGCCCGGCCCGGGGCGGAACGCAAGACGGCCTTCGTGGGCGCCTTCGACTTCGCCCCGTTCGACGAGGTGATCGACGCGACCGCGGCCGGATCGGCGGCAGGCACTGGTGCCGCCGCATGGTTCTGCGGCGGCATCATGCCGGGCACCGCGGTCGCGCCACCGCCACCCGTGGTGGCCGCGCCAGGCGCCTGCTCCACGTTGTCGGCGATCGTCGTGCTCGCACGGACGCCATCGGCGTTGCCGAGCTCGCGCTTGGCGGCGTCCTTCTTGCCGACCTTCGCGAACTGCTCGTCGTCGAAGTCCTTGGGCTCCAGCTGCGGGCTGCGCAGCTCGATGCCGGCACCCTTCTTGGCAAGCTTGGGGGACATGAGAGGACGCGCCGTCGGCTTGGCGCGTTGCTCGACCGCGGGCGCTGGGTCGCCGCCGCGCGGGTCTTCCTTCGCTTCCTTCGCCTGCTTCCTCGGTTGGTTCTCCTCGCGATCAGCGAGCAGGTCCTGCTGGTCCTTCGCGCGGCCCGCAGGGCCTTGCCGATCGTTTCGCGGCGAGGGGGCGGGCTGGGCCGCCGGCTCATCGAGCGCCACGCGGTAGGCGTCGGAACCCGCCGCGGAGCCAAAGCCGCCCGTCGGCGCGTTGCCCTTGTCCTCGGCCACACCGCGCGCGATCTCCGTGGGCTCGGGCGCGGTCTCCGCAGACGCCACCTCCTGCGCGTAGTTCTTCGCGCGTGCATGGTCGGCCGCGATGGCCGGCGCAGGCGTCTCGGCGAACTGATCACCGCGGCGGACGTACAGCGTGCCGGCGACACCGACGACGAGCACGAGCATCGCCGCGGCGGCCATGGCCGGATGCATCATGAACGAGCGCGTGAACCGGTGGAACCAACCCGCGATCGCTCCCTCCTGCTTCGGGGCGCGGCGCGCGGCCTCCCGGAGGAGCAACGCGGAAACCGACTGCGGCGGATCGAACTGAACGGCCAGGATCCGGCTCTCGCGAACCGTCGCGCGCGTGTGCGTGAGGTCCGCCAGCGCGGTCCGGTCGGCCGGGTGCGACTCGAGGTGCGCCGTCAGTCGCGCTTCATCGGCGGACGTGAGCTCACCGTAGAGCGCGCTGATCAGCAGCGCATCGACGTCCGTTCGGTCGGCCATGGTCCCTGGTCCTTATACTACGCGTGTCATCATCGAGCGACGAACGGACGAGCCCTGACAGTTCGAGCACTTGGCACCTGGTGGGTGTCGGCTCGAGGGATCGCTTAGTTGCTCGCTAGATACACACGCAGGACGCAGGCGGACGATCTAACGTCGCCGGCTGGGCGCTAGCGCGCGGTACGCGGCGCGGCTGGGCCGCTAACCCATGGCAATCTCAATCTTTGTTGGGCTCGCATGCCCAATGCACCGAGTCGATTGTCCAACCATCGTCACCACAGACGGTGGCTGAGGCCTCGGCGCTCTCGCTGCCACCATCGGTGATGGCAAATTTCGCCGCGCTGGGATGCGAGGCGCGGCGCCTCTTCGAATCGGGGGCGCACACCACACGCCACGATACCGAGCAATCCACCGGGATCGAGCACGTGTTGTGGATGGTGAACGCGACCTTGTCCTCGCCCTTCTCGGCCTGGTCGAAGCTCGTGCAGGTCGAGAGCGATCGCCTGGTGCGATCGGCAAGCGCGGGGGTGACGCAGATCGAGATGGCGAGGGCGCACGTCGCCCATCGCGCCCAGCTGGTGGCACGCATGACAGACCTCCGGTAGACGGCGCACGAACCCGTGCCGCGGATGCGGATCGCGGCGCGCCTCTTGCGTGCTGCACGATCCACGCGCGCTGCGTGGTGCGCGGCGCCGTCGATGTTCAGCGCGTATGACATCGAAGGTAGGTCGAGGTTCCGGTTTTTTCGCCGCCTCGGGCATGATCGCGGGATGCTCAACCCTCTCGACGTGTTCCGTGACGGCGTGCTGGCCGGCCGTGTGGCGCTCATCACCGGCGGTGGCACCGGCATCTGTCGCGGGATCGCGGCGGCGTACGCGCGGCTGGGCGCCGACGTCTGCATCGTCAGCCGCAGACAAGACGTGCTCGACGCCACGGCCACCGCGATCGCGGCCCAGACCGGCCGGGCGCCGCTCGCCATCGCCGCCGACGTCCGCGACGCGCCCTCGATCCAGCGCGCCGTGCAGGCGACGATCGACCGGTTCGGCAAGCTCGACACCGTGGTCAACGGCGCCGCCGGCAACTTCCTCGCCCCCGCGGCGGCGCTGTCACCCAACGGCTTCCGGACGGTGGTCGACATCGATCTCAACGGGACGTTCAACACCTCGCGCGCCGCGTTCGAGGCGCTGCAGCACAGCGGCGACGCGATGATCCTCAACATCAGCGCGACGCTGCACTATCACGGCACGCCGCTGCAGATTCACGCATCGGCGGCGAAGGCCGGCGTCGACGCGATCACGCGCAACCTCGCCGTCGAGTGGGGACGGTTCGGCATTCGCGTGTGCGGGATCGCGCCCGGCCCGATCGCCGAGACCGAGGGCATGCGCCGGCTCGCGCCCGGCGAGGCCACCGACAAGATGACGGCGGCGATCCCCGCCCGCCGGTTCGGCGCGATCGACGAGATCGCCGCGGCCGCGGTGTTTCTCCGGTCGTCCGCTGCCGCCTACGTCACCGGTCATACCCTCGTCGTCGATGGCGGCCACTGCATCGCGACGCCGCCGCTCGGGCTCGTCCCGTGACCGCACGCCGGCGCGCCGCCGCCGCCCCCGCTGATCATGCGCCGCTCGACCTCGCCGGGACGCCGCGGCCGGTCGTGCTCGAGCTGATCTCGGGCCGCGGCCACTACGAGCGCGTGATTCGCGCGGTGCTCGACGCCCACACCAGCGTGTGGATCGCGACCGCGAACGTGAAGGAGCTGATGATCGAGGATGGCCGCACCGCGCCCGGTCGCCGCCGCACCATGCGGCGGTCGAGCTACGTCTCGGTGCTGACCAAGCTCGACGAGCTGGCGGCGCGCGGCGTCGAGCTCCGACTGCTGCACGCCGAGATCCCGTCGCGGCCGTTTCGCGAGGAGCTCGCGCAGCACCCGCGCCTGGTCGCTGGCGGCCTCGCGCTGCGACGCTGCCCGCGGGTCCACATGAAGGCGGTGATCGTCGACGGCGGCCTGCTCTACCTCGGCAGCGCGAACTGGACCGGCGCCGGACTCGGCGCGAAGGGCAGCGGGCGCCGCAACTTCGAGACCGGGATCGTCACCGACGACGCGCAGCTGCTCGACCAGATCCAGTCGATCTACGAGCGGATCTGGAGCGGCGGCGAATGCGCCGCCTGCAAGCTGCGCGACGTGTGCCCCGGGCCGCTGTCGGAGCTCCCCTGACGGGGGGACGGTGTCTCTTTTGTCTCGCAGGGGCAGCCAGTGGAAGCTCATCCTGTCGTCGACCTTACTGACGAGCTACACGAGACAAAAGAGACACCGTCCCCATCATGAATTTGTAACGGCTATTACGCTTGGAGTAAGGCCGCGAGCGTCCACGTTGGTACCGCAATCGGTAACCTGGAGGAGGTGCTCGTGCACCATCTAGCTACGTGACGGCTGCGTTGTATGTCGAAGATGTCTTGCTGGTGGACCGGTGCTTGACCGGCGAGCCTGCGGCGACGCGCGAGTTGTTTCGCCGTCACCGCAACCGCGTGCACGCGTGCCTGTTCCGAATATTGGGCGGAAACCGCGACATGGATGATCTGCTGCAGGACTCGTTTCTTCAGGTGTTCCAGTCGCTGCGCGGCTGGCGCGCGGAGGCGAGCCTCGCGACGTGGATCGATCGCGTCGCGGTGCGCTGCGCGTATCGCTACCTCTCGCAGCGCGGCCGCCGGATCGCGACGGATCCGATGGATGGCGAGGACGCCGTGGCGCTGGCGTCGCACGGGGACGGCCCGAGCGCGCGGCGCCAGCTGGCACGCGAGGGCGTGCTGCGGCTGTATGCCGTGCTCGACGAACTGTCGCCCGCGGCCAGGCTCGCGTTCACGTTGCACGAGCTCGACGGCCGCCCGCTGGCCGAGACGGCGGAGCTGGTCGGTTCGTCGGTGACGGCCACGAAGCTGCGGGTGTGGCGCGCCCGCAAGCGCATCGAGGCGGCGGCCGCGGCCGATCCAGTGCTGAGCCAGTTCATCGAGCCCAAGGTCGGCGGCGACGTGATTCCGTTCAATGAGCGAAGTGGAATCGCGGGAGGTGGAGTCCTCCCCCGTGGGATCAATGAGCGAAGCGGAATCGCGGGGGGTGGGGACCCCGACGGCGATGCCGGCGGGGCGGGGGCCCTCCCCCGTGGGATCAACGATGGGGAGGCACCATGAAGCTCGCCGAACGGATTGTCGTCGAGCCGCTCGACGAGGAGCGGCTGACCAAGATCGAGCGGCGCATCGTGGCCGGCGCTGCCGACGCGGCGAGCCATGCGTACGACCTGCGCGCACCGCGCCGCTACCTCGGGCGCATGCTCGCCGCGGCCGCGATGGTCGCGGCGGGGTTCGTCGGCTGGACGCTGCACGGTGGGTCGGAGGCCGCGCCGGTTGTCGCCGAGCCCGCGCCGATCCGCGTGCAGACCGAGCCGTCGCGCACGCTGCTCGACCTCGGCGACGCGCGGATCGAGAGCGATCCGGCGACCGTGTTCGCCGTGACGCGCCCGGCCGGCGGCGTGCTCATCGCGATGACGCGCGGCAAGGTCGAGCTCGAGGTCGGCAAGCGAGGTGCCCGCCCGCCGCTGATCGTCCGCGCCGGCGACACGGACGTGATCGTGGTCGGTACCCACTTCACGGTCGACTACGGCGACGGCCACGGCGAGGTCGATGTCCGCGTTACCGAAGGCGTCGTGCGCGTCGTGCACCAGCAGCGAGAGACACGCGTCGCGGCCGGCCAGGCGTGGCAGACCCACGCGGGTCTGGTCGCGAGCGCGGACCGCGAAGCCGAGCACGGCGACGCCGCCCACCCGCAGGCCGCCGCCGCGATCGGCGATGGTACCGGCGACAGCGCCACGGCGCGGGGCAGCAGCGGCGCCGCGCTCACCGTCGGCCAGGCGCCGGAGGTCCTGCACGACCACAAGGCGACGGTGCCCGACGCACCCGGCGGCACGGCGGTGCTATCGCCCCATGGTGCGACGGCAACGGCGACTGCGCTGGTCCCGGCGCGGCCGGTCAGCGGTGATGCGGTGCGGCAACACGTGGTCCCCCGCGCGAGCGATCCGCACGTCGATCTGCGGAGCGCGATCCGTGCACAGCACGTCGAGGCGGCGCTCGATCTCGGCGAGCCCAACGCCGCGAGCGCGGTCGCGAAGTACTACGACATCGCCGCGCACAAGTCCGGCGAGGAGGCGTCGCAGGCATTCTACAGCATCGCCGTGGTCAGGCACCTCCGGCTCGCGCGCAATGCCGACGCGCTCCAGACGCTGGACGCCTACGTTCGCCGGTTCCCCGGCGGCGAGGAGTATCGCGCCGCGCTGTGGCTGCGCGTCCGGATCCTGTGTCTCGACAAGATCGACGATCGGTGCCGAGCGGCGGCATATACGTACCTGCACGAGGCACCCGACGGCCCGGCGGCGCACGTCGCCGAGCTGCTCACGCTGTCCGAGTAGCCGCATCGTGCGGCGATCACGCACGTGCCCGGTAGGTCGACCGCGGCGAACCGGGCCAATCGATCGCGGCATTCTCGCCGAGCCACAACACGCACGTGCCCGGTAGGTCGACCGCGGCGAACCGGGCGGCGTAGAATTCCCCGGTGAGACGCCCGACGGTCGTGATCGAGCTCGCAGGGGACGCCCAGTTCTCTCGCGATCTCTCGGCCGGCGGGGTGTTCGTGTCCGGTTGCACGCTCCGGCTCTCCGAAGAGTGCGACCTGGTGGTGTGCGGCGCCAATGATCAGATCGTGGTCCCGGCGCGCGTGGTGTACGTCGACGAACAGCGCGGCGCCGGGCTGGAGCTGATGGGGTTCTCCGCCGAGATGAAGGCGCAGCTCGCCGAGCTCGAGCCGGTCGCCCCGCAGGAGCTCGAGTTCCTCGACGACCCCGCGCTCGACGGTTCGCCGCTCGATGGACCGGTGCCCGACGAGCCGCAGGCCGAGGACGACGCTGCGCTGGGCGGGGCCAACGAGCTGGTCCCGCTGATCGAGCTGGAAGCGCTCGACGACGCGGGCGATGATGACGACGCGATCGACGCCGCCGACGCCGCCGGCGCGGGCGGCGATACCTACCGGGGCGCCTACACGGATGCCGCTACCTACGCCACGAGCACCGATGCCGATGCCGATGCCGACGAGATCGCGGCCTACGTCGGCGATACGAACGCCAACCTCACGGCCGCCGCCACGCTCCCTCCCAGGGCTGCCGCCGGACGCGACCACGAAGACGACGGCGACGGCGATCCGGCGGAACCCGGGCGGGTGACGCACCGCTTCGCGCTCACCGTGCACGAGCGCTTGCGCGGGCTCCCCCTCGCCGCGCAGCTCAAGGTAGCGGTCGGCGGCGAGCTGCACGAACGGATCGTGCTCGAGCGGCTGTACGGCAAGAACGTGTGGGAGACGCTGCTCCGCAACCCGCGGCTGACCGCGCCCGAGGTCTCGCGGATCGCACGGTACGGCTCGCTGCCGCGGGTGCTGCTCGAGATCATCGTCGGCAACAACGCGTGGCTGCAGATCCCGGAGGTACGCCGCGCGCTCCTGTCCAATCCGCGCCTGGCGACCGATCAGATCATGAAGGTGCTGCGCCTGACGCCCAAGCACGAGCTCAAGCTCGCGGCGATCCAGACCGCGTACCCGCACACCGTGCGCAACGCTGCCAAGCTGGTGCTGGACGACGACTGAGCTCCCCATCGTCGCCCGCTCGCGCGTTGGAGATTGCGGGAACCGATCGGATGACAACCGATTCACCGGTTTCCTGCGTTGTCTATCGAGGCACGACAGGCGTCTGGCGCCCGCGGCGGCTCGCTCGCCGGGCGGGCTTTGAGGTAGCCTGCGCGCCATCATGCGCCCCGACGGTCGACGACCCGATCAACTCCGCACGCTCGAGATCATCCCTCACTTTCAGAAGCACGCGGAGGGCTCCGCGCTGATCAAGCTCGGCGAGACCTGGGTCTTGTGCTCGGCGAGCGTCGAGGACGGCGTGCCGGCGTTCCTCAGCGGCAAGGGCCGCGGCTGGCTCACCGCGGAGTACGCGATGTTGCCGCGCTCGACGCACACCCGCACGAAGCGCGATCCGGGCGGCCGCGGCAAGGAGATCCAGCGGCTGATCGGGCGCTCGCTGCGCGCGGCGGTCGATCTCAAGCACCTCGGGGAGCGTACGATCGCGGTCGATTGCGACGTGCTGTCGGCCGACGGCGGGACGCGCGTCGCCTCGATCACCGGCGCGTGGATCGCGCTGGCCTTCGCGATCAAGAAGCTGGTCGCCACCGGCAAGCTCGCCGATGCCCGCGCGCTGCGCCCACCGGTCGCGGCGGTCTCGGTCGGGGTCGTCGGCGGCGAGGTCGTGCTCGATCTGCCGTACGTCGAGGACTCGAAGGCCGACGTCGACATGAACGTGGTCGGCAGCGAGGACGGCACGCTGATCGAGGTGCAGGGCACCGCCGAGCACGGCACGTTCGACAGAAAGCAGCTCGACGCGATGCTCGATCTCGCCACGATCGGGATCCGGCAGCTCGTCCTGGCGCAGCGCCAGGTGGTCGCATGACCGAGGGCAAAGGATCGATCGCGGGGCAGGGGCCCCGCGACTCCCTGGCCCGAGGAAACCCCCGTGGGGTGAGCCGACCGCTCGTGTTCGCGACCCGCAACCCGGGCAAGCTCGTCGAGCTACGCCAGCTGCTCCCGAACATCAACGTGCTCGGCATCGAGGAAGCCGCCGCGCGGCTCGGCCACGAGATCCCCGACGTCGAGGAGGACGCCGACACGTTCGCCGGCAACGCGACCAAGAAGGCGCGGGAGGTCTCGCGCGCGACCGGGTTTCCGGCGCTCGCCGACGACAGCGGCCTCGAGGTCGACGCCCTGGACGGCGCGCCCGGGGTGTGGAGCGCGCGCTATGCCGGCAGCGGCGGCGACGACGCCGATCACGCCAACAATGCCAAGCTGCTCCTCGCGCTCCGCGACGTGCCGCCCGAGCGCCGCTCGGCCCGGTTTCGCTCGGTGCTCGCGCTCGCCGACGTCGATGGGCCGCTGCAGGACCGCGTGATCACCGCGGATGGCGTGTGCGACGGCGTCGTACTCGACTCGCCCCGCGGCACCGGCGGCTTCGGCTACGACCCGCTGTTCCTCGTGCCCGCGCTCGACAAGACGTTCGCGGAGCTCGGCATCGGGACCAAGGGCGAGCTGTCGCACCGCGCCCGGGCGATGCAGGCGATCAAGCCGCAGCTCCTGGCGTACCTTTCGCAGCTCGCGGACTGATCAAACGACGATGGGGAGAATGATGGGGATTGAACCCACGACACCCAGGGCCACAACCTGGTGCTCTACCAACTGAGCTACATCCTCCGCGGGAACCTTTGTCTACATGAGTCGAGCCGACTCCGCAACCGGTAGACCCCGAGCCGGGCTGATCGAACCCGGCCCCGAACGCAGCAAGCCTCGGAATCACCCAAGGCGAGGCTCCCCTGGAAGGGGAACCCCTGTGGTCGCAACCACTTGCAATTCCCAGGGCGGAGGCTGGGTCGGCGGCAGCCCCGGGGATCAGGCCTTCACGCGCCGCGCCGCCATGATCTTCACGAACGACTTCTCGCGGATCTCCTCGACGGAGAGCCCGGTCGCGAGCGCCTCCTGCTCGGTGACCGCGCCGCACGCGATGCCGCGCAGGAAGTAGTTGAGCAGGCCCTGGCCGGTCGCGGCGTCGTCGAACACGTCGCCGACCAGCGTCGCCTGAGCGGCCTTGGCGACGAAGTTGCTCAGCCGCTCGGAGGCGGGCGCCAGGCCGTCGAGGAAGAACGCGTAGACCGCGCCATAGCGGGTCGGCAGCTGTGCGGGGTGGAGATCCCAGCCCTGGTAGAACCCGTTGACCAGCGAGTGGCGAATGTCGTCGGCGTGGAGCCGCCAGGCCGCGTGCACCGCTGCGCGGTTGGCGCGCTGCTGGTCATCGGTGAGGCCCTCGCCGCGGTGCGGCGCGACCGGCATGATGTTGGTCGCGCCGTCGGACAGCATCACGCCGGTCCCGGCGAACGCGACCTTCATCATCTGCTTGGCAAAGTCGCACGCCGGGTGCCGCATCCGCTGGTGCGCCGCCGTGATGTCGCAGTTCGCCGTGTAGTCGTACGTTCCGAAGTGAGCGCCGGTCAGCCGGCCGCACGCGGCACGGTGCAGGCGTGGCAGCACCGAGCGACCCTGCGGGTCGAAGATGCTCTGCGTGGTCTCGACCATGAATTCGACGCGCAGCGTGCCGCTCTCGAGGTCCAGCCGATCCTCGAGCTGCTCGAACGTGTCGACGAGCACCTCGACGTCGGTCCGGCTCTGGATCTTGGGCAGCGTGACCACGAAGTTGCCGGGCAGCGAGCCGCTGGTATTGGCGAGCAACTCGGTCAGGAACACGTCGAGCGTACGCAGCGAGCGCGCGGCGAGCTCGCCGGAGAGCGGCTTGATCCGGATCCCCAGGAACGGCGGCAGGGTGTTCGCGACCATGCCCGCGGCGACCTGCTTCGCGGCGGCGACCGCGTGGCCATCCTCTTCGTCGTCGAGGCGATTGCCGTAGCCATCCTCGAAGTCGATCCGGAAGTCCTCGACCGGCTCGCGGCCGAGCTTGGCGCGCACCCGCTCGTAGACCTTGGGCGCGAGCTCGCCGGGGATACCGATCGCCGCGGCGAACGTCGCGGCGTCGGGCGCGTAGGCCTCGAGCGCGCGCACCGCCAGCCCACCCAGCTTGGGGGCGGTGTCGGCGCAGAACAGGTGCGCCCCACCATAGACGGTGTGCACCGGCTGGCGCGCTCCGGAATCACCGGGATAGCGTGCGCTGACGCCCGCCTGGGCACGCCGGACGCGAGCGATGGTCTTCTGGAACTTCTTCTCGGAGAGCGAGGTACGCACCATGGCGCGCTTTGTATCACTGGCAGGGACCTGGGCCCACCCTCGCGATGCAACTACCATCGCGCCGGCGCCGGCGGGCCGCCGCGCGTCAGCTGCCGCGGTAGGTCGAGTAGCCGTACGGCGACAAGAGGAGCGGCACGTGGTAGTGCTGCGCGCCATCGGCAACGGTGAACTGGATCTCGACGACCGGGAAGAAGCCGGCTTGGTGGTGCGCTACGAAGTACGCGGCGGTGTGGAACCTGAGCCGATAGGTGCCTGCGGAAACCGGACCGGCCGGGGTCAGCGTGCGGAGCCGGCCATCGTCATCGGTTGTGCCCGCGCCAATGCGCTGCCAGCTCGGGCCGTCGGCACGCTCGAGCTCGATCGCGATCGCCTTGCCGGGGCGGCCGGCGGCGGTGTCGAGGACGTGGGTCGTGATCATGCAAGCTCTCCGATCAGCTTGTGCAGGCGCAGCCGCGTGATCTTGATCTGCTCCTCCGCCGCGGTGCGGAGCTCGTCGGCCGAGGTACTCGGCGTCCGCGCCCGGAGCTCGGTGAGCATCGCCTCGGCGGTGCGGCCGGTCGCGCACACGATGAACACGAAGCCGTGCTTGTCGACGTACGCCCGGTTGGCGGAGGCCAGCTCGGCGGCCAGCTGGTCGTCCTCGGTCGCCGCGGCCTGCTGCTCGCCCGCCGACCAGGCGCGGTCGCCGCTGGCCGGGGTCGAGGTCTCCCCGATGCGGGGGTGGGCCGCGAACGCCTCGCGATGCGCGGCTTCCTCGAGCGACCACCACGTGCGCTCCGCGACCCGCAGGAGCGCCGGCACGTCCTCGAACGGGCGCGTTGCGGCCATCGCCTCGGCCCACCTCGACGAGCCGCAACAGCGGCGCAGCGCGGCGCGGGCGGCGTCGGCAGCCAGCCCGTTGAGCTTGGCGATCCCGGCGGCCGGTCCGGTACCCAGATCGCCCGCCAGCTGGCCGTGCGCGCGCAGCCGCGCGACGCCGCCGTCGGGGAACACCGACAGGCGCAGGTGGGTCACCGGGCCCACCCGGCGCAGCTCGTCATCGAAGACATGGCGCGTGTGCGGCTGCAGCGGCGAGCCCAGCAGCATGCGCCAGCCCGCGAGCTGATCGGCGGTGACGCCCGGCGCGTACACGCCTTCGACGGTTGCGCGCCCCGGTGCGTTGCCCTTGAAGTGCGTCGTGTCGATCTCGAGCCGCTCGATCGTGCCACCGACGATACCACCGGCGATACCACCGACGATACCACCGGCGATACCACCGGCTGTGCCGTCGGCGGCGAGCCGGATGATCGCCCAGTCGTTGCCGGGCCCGCGGCGGCGCCGGGTCTCCCAGCCGTCGGCCATGCTGCGCGACGGGCCGGGCTTGATGAGGTTATTGCGCGAGCCGAAGAACATGTCGCTGCAGGTCTCGACCACCGCGCCGTGCTCGAGCGCGGCGAGATCGATCGGCCCCCCGAGCGCACGCAGCCGAGACCACCGCGGGGCGACCTCGCCGTGGATCCGCAGCCGGGCGACCCCGCCGTCGGGGAAGATCTCGAGCCTGACGTGGGTGAACCGCGTGCGATCGGCGATCGCGAACGCGTTCCTGGTGTCGCCCTCGAGCTTGGTCCGCGGCAGGATCTGGGTCCACGTCGCGGTCTCGAGCGCGCGCAGATCGAGCGCGTCGTCGACCTCGGTCGCATGCAACGCGCATGACTCGGGGAAGTTGCCGCGAAAGAACGCGGTATCGACCACCACGCCGTGGATCACGCCCGGCATGCCGAGCCGGACGATGCACCAGTCGTGACCGCCACCGGGCTCCAGATGCACCCCGGATGGTGGTGGGCGGCGGCGGCGCGACTCCCAGCCGTCCATCCACTTCCCGCGATCGGTGTACGCGTGGTCCTTCCACACCGCGGCGTGCTCGCGCAGGAGGTTCTCCTTCTCGGCGAAGAACTCGTCGTTGCATGCGAGCGCGGCGCCGCCGACGGCTTCGCAGGCGAGATCGGGCAGGTCGAGAAAGTCGGTCATAGCAGGGCTCCGAGATCGGTGGCGAGGGTGCGGCCGTGTTCGGCGACGCGCTGGCCGCGCAGGTACGTGGCGGTGACCGCGCCGCGCAGGGTCTCGCCCGCGTACGGCGTGACGCGGTGGCGGTGGTGGATCGACTCGGCGGTCACCGTGGTGTGCGCGGCGTCGTCGAACACGACGAGATCGGCGTCGCGGCCGGCGGCGATCGCGCCC
>Ga0137437_1000431_pt1 | contig 12930 bp, 14 predicted proteins | sample EasRivERMGT138_2_FD_102332 | JGI IMG/M metagenome (GOLD analysis project Ga0137437, IMG submission 102332) | Soil microbial communities from meander-bound floodplain in the East River, Colorado, USA - East River MetaG ERMGT138_2 | ecosystem: Environmental > Terrestrial > Soil > Floodplain ...
ACCGGCACGTCGCCGCGCAGGAACCGCATCGCCTCGAGTCGCCGCACGATCACGCCCGCAGCCGACCACCGCTCGGTCTCGTGCGCGGTGCCGACCTGCGCGCCGCCGAGCCAGATCGCGTAGTGCCGCTCGGCGTCCGTTGGGACGTCGGGTACGTCGGCGATCCGCGACGGCGCGGCCGCACACGCGGCGACCCAAACGACAAACATCCAGCGCACGAGCCAACATCGTAGCGAGCGCCGGCGCCTCGGCGCAAACTCTCGTCATGACCGGCACGTGGTGGATCGTCGGATGCGGCTATACCGGGACGCAGCTGGCCCGCACGCTGGTCGCGGATCCTGCGCTCGCCGCCGAGGTGACGATCACGCGTCGCGATGGCGAGGTCGCGCGCGCGCTCGGCGCGGCCCTGGGGGTCCGCGGCGTCCGCGCTGATCTCGCCGAGCTTGCCCGGCTCGCCGATCCGGGCGCGCTGGACGTCCCGCCGGGCGCGATCGTCGTCTGTCTGGCGCCGCCCGGTGGCGATCCGGCGGGCGAGATCCAGGCGCTGCTCGCGGCGGCGCGGCACGCGGCGCGGATCGTCTACGTGTCGTCGACCGGGGTCTACGGGCCGGGGCACGGCGCGTGGGTCGATGAAGCCTGGCCGATCGCGCCGATCACCGAGTCCGGTCGCGCCCGGGCGGCCGCCGAAGCCGCGCTCGCCGGCGCCGCGGTGCCGTGGGTCGCGCTGCGCGCCGCGGGGATCTACGGACCCGGTCGCGGGCTGGTCGAGCGGATCCGCGCCGGGACCTACCGCGTGATCGGCGACGGCACCAGCCACGTGGGCCGGATCCACGTCGTCGATCTGGTCGCGGCGATCGTGCGCGCCGGCACGACGGAGGTCACCGGCGCGATCAACGCCGCCGACGACGATCCAGCGCCGATCGGCGAGGTCGCCGACACGGTCGCGGCCCGGCTCGGCGTGCCTCCACCGCCGCGGGTCCCGGCCGCCGCGGTGTCGCCCGAGGTCGCCGGCATGCTGACCGCCGATCGCCGGATCGCGAACCACCGGCTGCGCCACGAGCTCGGGGTCGCCCTGCGCTATCCGAGCTGGCGCGACGCGCTCGAGGCGGAGCTTGGGCCAGGCTAACCACGCCCTGGGTCGGGGGCCAAGGACGCCCGCTCGCGTGATGCGCTAGCGACGTCGCCGCCGTAGCGTGGCGGCGCTGCACATCGCGGCGAGGAGGCCCATCGCGCCCAGCTCGCCGGGCGACGCGCGGCTCGCGTCGCAGCATCCGCCGGTCTTCGGCGGCGGCGACGTGTTGTCGGGCATCGACTGTGCGTTGCATGCGGTCGGCCCGGTGGCCGCGAACTGCTGCTGCAGCGACGGCCACTGCCCACCACAGCTGTCGTGCTGCGGCGTGCCGGCCGGGCACTCGACCGGGCCGGCCAGCTCGACGAACCGGAACACCTTGTCCCACGTCATGCCGTCGCTCGACTTCGCGACCGCCTTGTTGTCGGGCTGCCAGTTTGCGCCGCAGCCGTAGATCTCGCCGTCGGCACGCTGGCCGACGCACGTGAGTTGCGGCGCGCTCGTCATCCGGGCGAACGCCGCGCCGTCGGACGACTGGAACGAGCCGCCGCCGAGCGTCGCGACCAGGATGTTCGCGGTCGGTCCGATCGCGAGATCGAGGATCGCCCCATTCGTCGCGAGCACCTCGGTCCATGTCATGCCGCCGTCGGTCGAGCGGTACAGCCGGTCGCCGTTCGGCGGGTTCGCGCCGATCGACGACATGAAGACGACGTCCGGATGCGCATGGTCGACCCCGACGACGTAGACCAGCGGCGTCAAGCCAAAGCTCACGCCGGCGAGCGGCGACTCGATCCAGTGGGCGCCGTCGTCGTCGCTGATCTCGAAGTGCGCGGTCGGCGGCATCTGTCCGCCGTCCATGAGCGTGCCGGCGACCTGATATCCGGTCGCGTAGATCCGCTGTGCGCGCGACGGCGCGATCGCGAGGCTCTTCCACCAGATCGCCTGCGACAGCATGCCGCGCGGCTCGAACGTCATGCCGTTGTCGGTCGAGCGATAGACGTTGTTCGGCTTGCCGCCGTCGGCGGTGGCGATCCACACGTCGCCTGTCGGCCCGATGTCGATCGCGTCGATCCAGGTGTCGGCGATCCGACCCGGATCGTTCGCGGGCCGGTCGGCGGTCGCAGTGACGAACATGCAGCCGCCGTCCCGGCTCACGCGCAGGCCGCTGAACGTCGTCGCGAAGATCGTCCCGTCCGCGGCGACCCGGTACTTCGGATCGAACGTGCCACCGTAGCCGATGTTCTGCTCGCAGATCCAGCGGAACGAACAGCCATCGTCATGGCTGACCAGGAGGCCGAACGTCGTCGCGACGTAGAGCGATGCATCGTCGCCGGGCCGGAAGTGGACGCCGTTGGTGAGCGGTGGGCGGCCATTGGCGAGCGCCACCGCCGGGCAGAGCAGGGCGGCGATGACAGCAAGCGAACGCATGGCACGAGTATAATAAACCGACCGCCGGACGTTCATGGCCCACAAGCGATCCGGACCGAAAACGATGAGCTCGCCGGCGGGGCAGCGATGCGCGTACGATCCCGAGGGCGGGATCGCACACCGCGAGGACGATCGCGCGCGAGATCCGCGTGGGGAGCAAAACAAAACTTCACTCGCCGGTTTATCGACAGGTCAAAAGATCGATGCCAGGCTTTGACCTTGGACGCGTCAGCCGGGTCGTGATAACTCAAATTCGCGGCGCTTCAAGTGCCGCTTCCCAAGGCCCACGTGGTTAGGTTCTACCTCCTAGCGCCAGCGATGTTCTTGCTGGCAACCTTCTGCCTCGCGTTCGCTGTGTACAGCGTGTTGTGCGCCACAGGGCGTGCGCCGGTGATCCACAACGTCAAGCATAACCAGGTCTTCGGGCCGTTCTTCGCGCGGTTCCTGGTGTGGCTGATCGGCCCGCTGGAGCGACTGCTGATCGGGCGGGTGTCACCCAACGTGATCACCGCGTTATCGCTCCTCATGTGCGGCATCACCGGTGCGGCGGTCGCGCTCGGTCACCTGCCCGGCGCCGTGTGGCTCTACGCGTTCGCGGGGATCCTCGACGTGCTCGACGGCCGGCTCGCGCGGCTGGCGGATCGGCAGACGCCCGCCGGCGCGCTGTTCGACTCGGTCAGCGATCGCTGGGGCGAGTTGTGCGTGTTCACCGGCTATGTGTGGTTCCTCCACGACTCGACGTGGCTGCTCGCCGTGATCGGCGCGATCGGTGGATCGATGATGGTGAGCTATACGCGCGCTCGTGCCGAGGGCCTCGGCGTCGCGCTCGCGGGTGGCGTGATGCAGCGCGCCGAGCGGATCGTGCTCGTCGCCGGTGGCACCTTGATCGCCGCATGGTACGGCGGCGATCTCGACACCACCTCGCTGGTCGAACCGATCATCGGCGTCACGATGTTGATCTGCGGTGTCGCGTCGACGGGGACCGCGGTCAATCGTTGGGTCGTCGCGTACCGCGAGCTCGCGCGCCGCGATGAAGCCCGCCGGCAGTCCGATCAGATCGCGCCGATCGCGCCGCCCAGCGCGCCCGCCGCCGCGCGCGTGAGGATTCCGTCCCACGTTCGCAAGGTCGCGCCGCTCGAGCAGCACTGACCGCCGCGGCTACGCGCCAGTTACGGACCAGCTACGCGTCAGCCACGGGCCAGCTACGCGCCAGTTACGCGCCAGTTATGCGATCAATGCCACGACCGGCGCGTGATCGCTCGCGTCCTGGCCTTTGCGCGCGTTGCGATCGATCGTGCATCCGGTGCAGCGAGCCACCAGCGGCTGGGTGAGGTAGATGAGGTCGATCCGCAGGCCCTGGTTCTTGAAGAACGAGACGCCGCGGTAGTCCCACCACGAGTAGAGCTTCTCGTCGCCATGGTGGTGGCGAAACACGTCGGTGAGCCCGAACGCGGCGACCTCCGCGAGCGCCGCGCGCTCCGGCGGGCTGCAATGGATCGAGCCCTGCCACTTCTCCGGCGACCAGACGTCGCGATCGTCCGGCGTGACGTTCATGTCGCCGCATAACGCGAGCGGCTGGTCCGGTGTCGCCGTGCGATCGAGGTACGCGCGGAGCCGCTTGAGCCATGCGAGCTTGTACGGGTAGCGGTCCGAGGTCAGATCCTGGCCGTTCGGCACGTAGACGCAGACGACGCGCATGCCGTGCGTCGTCGCCGCGATCGTCCGTGCGTCGCCGTCGTCGGCGCCGTCGCCGAACCCGCGGGTCACGTCGATCAGCGGCTGGGTCGACGCGATCGCGACGCCGTTGTAGCTGCGCTGCCCGAACGTCGCGACCTCGTAGCCGGCCTTCTTGAGCGCCGTGCCAGGAAACCCGGCGTCTTCGACCTTGGTCTCCTGCAGGCACAGGACGTCGGGTTTTTCTTGGCCGAGCCACGTGAGCAGGCGCTCCTCACGTGCGCGGATCGAGTTGATATTCCAGGTCGCCAGCTTCACGGACGTAACCTACATCGGACTACTTGCAATCGACACGTGCCAACGGTGTCTGGAATTCAGCGGTGGGCGGGAAGCGTTAGACCCACAGACGTTCTCAGACGTGAGGAGCACGATGAAGGCACAAAATGATTTGTCCCTATGGAGCATCATCGAGCGGCTGCAGCGCCGGCTCGAGCGGCAGGGCATGACGCCCGCGTCCGCGGATCGCGCCCTTTCCGTTGCGCTGCGCCAGCTCGCCACCACGAAGTAGCTCCTACGAGGTAGGAAGCTGATCGGGAGCGTTCTTGGGGTCGAGGTACTTCGCGAGCTTGCCCTGAATGTATTCCTTGGCGCGACCGCGCCATAGAAAGCCCGGGTCTTCGCCGCGGAACCGCGCATGGCCGTTGCCGAGCGTGAGCTCGCCATCGATCCGCACGACCAGGTACTTGCCGCTGAACCGAGCCTTCGCGGTCTCGATCCAGGTCACCTGGATGCCGTGCTTGTTCGCCAGGTACCGGCCGAGAATGTCGAGCCGACTGCGGGCATCTTGATCGGAGAGCTCGTACGGGAAATCGATCTCCATCCTAGATCCGATCGTCTGGCACGATTGTACTACGGAGTTTCGGCTGTGCCACGGGTGGCGCGGTCCAGATCACGACGTTGCTCGTCGGTAAGCTGCTGCTCGCAGGTCTCAAAGCCAACGTGGTCGTTAGCATGGACCAGGCAGGTCCGGGTGGCCGCGCTCCACTTTCCTTCGGTGCAGGCCTGTGCGAGCGAATCCCGCATGGCGGGCAGCTGATCGGTCACGGCGCGGGACGTGGCTTCCTCCACCTTGGCGCTCGCGAGATCGGCCTTCGCGATCTCGAGAAACTTCGCCGCGACCGCGCTGCACGGGGGCGCGGCATCCCCGGCGCCGCCGCGGCAGGCGACGAGGAGCAAGCACAGCGCGGTACGAACCACCCAGAGGTTTTCGGCTCGGCGCTCGTGCGTGTCAAGGAAGTATAGTCGCGACGTGACGGCGCCTTCGCGATCACTGCCGCTGGTCGCGCTCGTGCTCGGTGCGGCGATCCTCGTCGTGCAGATCCGGGTGATCGCCGGCGGCCGGACCTGGGACGACGTTCGCTACCACACCGAGGTCGCGCCGCCGAGGCTGGCCGCCGCCCACGCCGTGCAGCGCGGCGACGTCCCCGGGTGGTGGGATGGCTCGGGGCTCGGCGTCGCGCTGGCCGGCGAGCCGAGCCACGGCGCGCTGTACCCGCCACAATGGATCGCCGCGACGCCGCGCGCGCTCGACCTCTCGATCATCGCGCACCTCGCGTGGGCCGCGCTCGGGATCGCGGTGTGGGCGCGCCGTCGGGCCAGCGATCGCGGTGCCCTCGTCGCGGGCGTGCTGGCGGCGAGCACGGGGATCCTGATGAGCGCGGCGCTGCGCGGCGCGTTACCGGCGCTCGCGCATCTCCCGTGGCTCGGGGCCGCGGTCGGCTGGCTCGGGCAGGCAAAGGCCCGGCGCGACCGGGCGCGCGCGGCGTGCGCGGTCGGTCTGCTCGTCGGTGCGATCGCGCTGGTCGGCGAGCTCGCGCTGGTCGTCGACGCGGTCGCGATCGCGCTGGCCCTCGGGCTCGGCAAGGCCACCGCGCGCTGGCTCCTGGTCGCGCTCGGCGCCGGGCTCGCGATCGGTGCCGTGCAATGGCTGCCCGCGCTGGTCCAGCTGCCGGCCGGCGCCGGCGCCGAGGTCTCGGGGTTGCCGCTCGCGCGCCTGGTCGAGCTGCTGGTGCCGGGTGCGTTCGGCGGGTCCGTCGTCGAGCGCGCGATCCCGACGATCACCGGCGCCGCTCCGTGGGCGCCGAGCCTGTTCGTCGGCGCGCCGCTCCTCGCGCTCGCGTCGGTCCGCGCGCCGCCGGGCCGCGTGCTCGGCGTGATCGGTGGGCTCGCGCTCGCCGCGCTCCTCGCCGGCCGCGGTGGATCGCCGGCGTGGCTCGGTGCCCCCGAGCTCCACGTAGCGGTGCTCGCCATCGTCTGCGCCGTGGCCGCGGCGGACGGGGTCGACGCGCTCGTGCTCGGCCGGCGCCGCGCGGTGCTCGCGCTCGCGGTCGGCGCCGGGTTCGCGGCGCTCGCGCTGGCGGCGCTGACCGCGCTGCGCGCGCAGCATCGCGAGCTGGCCCCCGCGATCGATCGCGCGCTGCTCGACGGCGCGCTCGGCGTGGCCTGCATGGCGGCCGGCGTCGTGCTCGCGTGGCGCCTGCCGGGCGGGCACGTGGCGGTGCTGTTCGCGCTGGTCGTGGCGCCGAGCGTCGGGGCGGCGCCCTCGATCGCGCCCACCGTCGATCGCGCGGTGGTCACCGAGCCGCCGGCCTGGGCCGAGCTCGTGGACCACGTCCCGTCGCCGGCGCGGGTGTTCCGGCCGGTGTTCTTGCAAGACCGTTCCGGCGTCGACGATGCGATCGCGACGCTGGCCGGCGGCTCCGCGTGGCGGTGGGGGATCGGCGCGGCGCGCAGCGAGGATCCGGCGCGCCTGCGGGCGCACGATCAGACCTGGCTGGCGGCGGCCCGCGAGGGCGGTGCGCTGCTCGATCGCTACGGCATCGCGCTGGCGATCTTGCCGTCGACCGTGGCCTCCGCGCGCAAGCTGGCGGTGCTGGGCCGGCGCGGCAGCTGGGCGCTCGTCGAGCTACCGGTCGCGCCGGTCGCCTCGGTGATGCACGGCTGGCGGTGGGCGGTCGATCCCGGCGACGCGCTCGCGCTGCTGTTCCCGGACGGCGGCGGCACCGGGATCCTGCGCGGGACGATCGTGCTCGGCGGTGGCGGGCCACCGGGGCCCTCCTCGGCGGAGCCCAGGCCGTGCACGATCGCGGCGTGGCGCGACGGAGACATCGAGCTGTCGTGCGCCTCCGACGGCGCGGGCTACGCGGTGGTGTCGTCGACGGCCGCCGCCGGGTGGGCGGTCACGCTCGACGGCCGCGACACCGCCTGGTTGACCGCCGACGTCCTGCGCCGCGCGGTCGCGATCCCGGCCGGCGCCCACCGGGTCCACTGGACCTACGCGGTGCCCGGCCTCGGCGCGGGCGCGCTGGTCGGGTTCGCCGGGGCGTTCGTGCTGGCCGCGCTGTGGGGCGTCGGCCTCGGCCGGCGCGCGCGCCGGGGGGGCGACGATTCCACGAAATGAGATCCTCGGCCCGCGCGACGCGACGCTCCTATCGCCCCTATCGGTCGATCGAAGCGACGGCGGGGTCTTCGGGGACGCACACGCCGTCGAGGGTCTCGCGCGACGACGTCAGCGTACCCTTCGCGATCGACCATACGGTCTCGACGATCCGAGCATTGATCGGCGTCGCGATCCCGTGCTTCTTGCCTCGCGAGACAATCTCCCCGTTCAAGAACTCGATCGCGGGCGTGCGCTTGCGCTCGATCGCCGCGAGCATCGAGCTCCGCATCCGGCGATAGCGCAGGCCGACCGCGAGCAGCAGCGCGTGCTTGGCGGTCAAGCTGACCGACGCCGAGGCGAGCCGGTCCGCTTCGGTCAGCGCCACCCACGCGAGATCCAGGGTGCCGGCGATCTTCTCGAGCTGGATCTCCTCGGCCTTGGCGACGGCGACGACCTCGGTCATGATCTCGAGCGCGAGGCGGCGATACCGGCGGACGCGGACTAGCGGGCCCAGGCGCTCGCCGGCGATCGTGCCCAGGGCGGACACCGCGCAGTTGAGGGCGAGCTTGCTCCGCCGGGCGCCCTGCAGGTTGCGGGTCAGGGTGACCGGACCTATCGCCTCGAACAGCTCGGCGACCCTGCGGGTGTCGTCGTCGAGCTCGCCCAGGAGCCGGCCGAGCGCGAACCCGCCGTGGGCGGTGCGCTCGTAGCGACCCGGGCTGGGCATCGAGGCGCCCCATGCGACGATCGCGCCGATCACCCGCTCGGCGCCGACGATCGACGCCACGCGTTCCTCACACAGGCCGTTTTGCAAGACCACGACCCGGGCATCGTCGGCGAGATGGCGCAGCGCGGTGAGCGCGGCGTCCTCGACATTCGGCGGCTGCGTGGCCAGAATACAGAGGTCGTAGCTGCCTTCAGGCGCAGCGGATATCCAGCCCCGGACCACGCGCTCCTCCGCCTCGTCGGTGACCCGGTACCCCGAGGTATCCACCGCCGCGCGGATCGCCGTGTTCGTCGTCACGGCGGTGACCGCCGAGCCGACTTCGGTCAGCGTGGCAGCGACGATACCGCCGATCCCTCCGGCGCCCATCACGAGGATCCTCGGCTGCGGATTCATGACGTACTTCCATAACAAACTCGCCGCATTTTGGGGATTTCGCGAAGGCGGGATAGAATTTACAGGTCGATGCAGATCACCTTTTGGGGGGTCCGGGGAAGCTACCCGGTGCCTGGCGCTGCCACCGTGAGATACGGCGGTCAGACGTCGTGCGTCGAAACCCGCACGGCGAGCGGGGACACGTTGATCGTCGATGCCGGCACCGGCATGCGCGCGCTCGGCAACAAGCTGTTCCGCGAGGCGCCCGAGCCGCAGCACTATCACGTGCTGCTCTCGCACGTGCACTGGGACCACATCCAGGGCCTGCCGTTCTTCTCGCCGGCCTACGTGCCGGGCACCAAGATCTCGGTCTACGCGCTCTTGACCGCCGCCGACGAGCTGCACCAGGTGATCGGCGGCATCACGCGCCACGAGTTCTTTCCGATGCCGCTCGAGGCGATCCCCGCGGTCTTCGAGTTTCACCAGGTCGAGCCCGGCGTCGAGCTCGACATCAACGGCTTCCACATCACGCCGATCGCGCTCAACCACCCGTTCGGATCGGTCGGCTACCGGATCGACGGCGATGGCTCGTCGTGGGCCTACGTGGCCGACACCGCGCCGTTCACCGAGGTGCTCCACAAGCAGCACTTCCTGCCGGGCCCCGAGCCTTTGTCCGACGACGACAAGCTCGCGCTGGCGGCGATGCGCGAGGCGCTGGTGCGCCGGCTCACCGGCGTCGACACCGTCATCTACGACACCCACTTCCTGCCCGATGAGTACGCGAAGTTTCCGCACTACGGCCACTCGACGCCCGACCAGGCGATCGAGATCTGCGTCGAGTCCGGCGTGCGCAGGCTCGTGCTGTACCACCACGCACCGTCGCACGGCGACGATCAGATGGACCGGATCGCCGCCGAGTACCTGTCGCAGGGCGCGAAGAAGAACATCGAGGTCCTGACCTCGTTCGAGGGCATGACGTTGCCGATCGGACCGGAGGGGACGTGAAGATCCGGTTCTGGGGCGTGCGCGGCTCGTTTGCGATGTCCGGCCGCGAGTTTCTGCGCTACGGCGGCAACACCACGTCGGTCGAGCTCCTCACGGACGCCAAGCAGCGCCTGCTGATCGATCTGGGCACCGGCGCGACCGAGCTCGCCAAGCAGCTGATGGGCAGCGAGTTCGGCAAGGGCAAGGGCACCCTGCCGATCCTCCTGTCGCACACCCACCTCGATCACATCCAGGGCCTGCCGTTCTTCGCGCCGTTCTTCATCAAGGGCAACGAGATTCGCATCCTGGGCGCCGCGCCGCTGTCCGGGATCTCGCTCGAGGCGACCCTGCAGAACCAGCTCGCGCCGCACTACAGCCCGCTGAGCGGGCTCGAGAACCTTGCCGCCGGCGTGACGATCGAGACGATCACGCCGGGGGAGGCGATCACGCTGCCCGGCTTCGAGGTCGTGACCGCCGCGGTTCCCCACGGATCGATGTGGACGACGGCGTACCGGATCACCGCCGACGGCAAGACCGTCACGTTCCTGTCGGACGTGGAGTACCCGTCGATCGACGATCCGCTCCCGGAGGCCCTCGCGCTCGCGCATGAGGCCGATCTCCTGATCCACGACGCGATGCACGCCGATCACGACTACGACATGCGCAAGGGCTGGGGGCACTCGCCCGCACGCGCGGGAGTGGTCGTCGCCGAGCGCGCGGGCGTGAAGAAGCTTGCCCTGTTTCATCACAGTCCTGATGCGACCGACGATATGATCGACGAAGTCGTCGAACGCACGGCCGCACGAACCACCGTGCCCGTGATCGCGGCCGCCGAAGGCAATTACCTGGATGTCTAACCGATGACCGAACGCTCCGACCTCGCGAACCTCCGTGCTCTTGGCGAGCCTCGCATCCATGATTGGGCCGGCGCCTCCGAGCCGATCGGCGCCGGCCTCGTCGAGTGGACGCGCCTCGCGATCAGCCACGATCAACAGCTCGCCGTGCGCGCCTCGCTCGGCGCGTGCACGCTCGTGATCGGCGATTATCCCGACTCGGGCCCCGGCGTGGGCACGACGCGGGCGCCGCGCACGTACATCTATCACATGCTGTCGGTGATCCAGCGCTGGCTCGACGCGCCGACCCGCGAGAACCGCGAGGTCGTGCGGTCGTCGCTTGACGTCACCCGCGAGCTCCACGCGTGGCAGGCCGACGACGCCGCGCCGTTCTGGATCCTCGAGGCGGTCGATCACACCTGCCTCACCGTGTGGGCCGGCGAGCGCGCATCGTACATCATCCCGGTCGACTTCGCGACGACGGCGGGCCGCGTGGTCGCGTGCGTGTTCCACGCGATGCGGTCGGCCGGCCGGGACGAGCAGCGCGCCGCCGACGCGGTGATCGACGTCGTGCTCAAGGTGACGGCGTAGCCCTGGCCGGGCCTGGGCCGGACCTGCGGCCTGTCAGAGCACCGCGGTGAGGCCGCGGACGTGCGGTACCAGCCGCGACTGCGGATACAGCGCGAAGAACCGCCGCGCGAGCAGCTTGGCGCGTACGTGGTCGCCGCTGCGCACCGCGAGCTCGATATAGAGGTCGAGGACCTCGTCGACGAGCGGCCCGCGGTCGAGCTCGCCGGCGTGGTCGTCGAGCTCGGTGCGGGCGGAGGCCAGATCGCCGCGCGCCATCGCGAGCCGCGCGCCGTCGAGCAGCTTGCCCTGGGCCACGATGCTCGATCGCTCGCGCCGGATCGTATCGGGCTCGAAGGTGACCGTGCCCGACGTGCTCTCGACCACCGGCAGCGGCGGCGAGGGCGCGGCGGTGTTGCTCGGCGGGGGCACCGCCGCCGTCCGGCAGCCGATCACGAGCGCGGCGATCGCGAGGTTCCGGATCGCGGGCCGGATCATGGGCCGGATCATGGGCCGGATCATGGGAAGAGCGCTCGCTCGATGAAGTCGGTCAGCGCCTTGCGTGCGCGCGCAGCGCCGATCGGCGGCGGACCGAAGTGCCCGGCGAGGCCGTACGCCGTCTGCATGGCACTAGCGTACAGCACCCAGGCGGTCGCTTCGGGATCCGGAACGACGTCGCGCGGGACAATCGAAGAAATTAATGTCGTGAGCCGCACGACCGAGACCTGCTCGAACGCGCGCGACAGCTCTGCGACCTCGGCGTCGCGCAGCGACATCTCGTGGAAGCTGCGGGTCAGCTGCGGCAGCGACATCACGTGATCGAACAGGATCGCGATGGTCTCGCTGATCGTCTCGTGACGCGCCCGGCCGTCGAACCGGTCGGGGCCCAGGGTCGCGATGGTCTCGCGGTAGGCGGCGACCATCGTACGGCGCGCGATCTCGAGATAGATCTCGTGCTTGTCGTCGAAGTAGCGATAGAACGTGCCGACGGAGACCCCGGCGCGGTGGGCGATCTCCGGCGTGCCCACCGCATCGTAACCCCGCGCGCCGAACAGCTCGGTCGCCGCCTCGATCAAGGCGAGGTAGCTGCGGCGGGACCGATCCTGGCGAAAGTCGGGCTCGCGGGCCGGGCGCAACACCGCCGGCAGCCCGTCGTGCGGGAGTGATGGCTTGGCGCTGCCGACCTGCGACCGCACGCGTGACGCCATGCGCAAACAATGCCCTTGACGCGGGCGACGCCGCCAGTACAAAATGAAACAAGTTTCAGTTTCGAAGGAGGGCCTCATGGAATCCGCCGTTGCCGCCACCGCGCTCGCCGCCCCTTCGATCGAGACGATCGAAGCGCTCCTCGACGTGACGTACACGTGGGGCTACCAGGAGACCCGCGCGAAGCTCCGTGACCTGTACGACAAGGCCGTGCGCGCGCAGTGGATCTCCGACGAGGTGTTGCCGTGGAGCACCGACGTCGATCTCGGTCGCCCGATGGGGCCCGAGCAGCTGATGCCGCTGTTTGGCTCCGACCTCTACAACAAGATGTCCGAGAAGGAGCGCCACGACCTGAACATCGAGGTGTTCTCGTGGACGCTGTCGCAGTTCCTGCACGGCGAGCAAGGCGCGCTGCTCGCGACCGCGCAGCTCGTCGACTCGGTCGACAACCTCGACAGCAAGCTCTACGCGGCGAGCCAGGTCGTCGACGAGGCGCGCCACGTCGATGTCTACAACCGCTACGTCCACTCGAAGATCGGCTTTTCATATCCGGTCAACCCGCACCTGAAGACGTTGCTCGACATGATCCTCAAGGACAGCCGCTGGGACATGAAGTTCCTCGGCATGCAGA
>Ga0137437_1000432_pt1 | contig 12928 bp, 8 predicted proteins | sample EasRivERMGT138_2_FD_102332 | JGI IMG/M metagenome (GOLD analysis project Ga0137437, IMG submission 102332) | Soil microbial communities from meander-bound floodplain in the East River, Colorado, USA - East River MetaG ERMGT138_2 | ecosystem: Environmental > Terrestrial > Soil > Floodplain ...
AGCAGATCCTCATGGTTTCAGGTCTCGACAGGTATTTCCAGATCGCGCGATGCTACCGCGACGAGGACGCGCGCGGCGACCGCCAGCCCGAGTTCACCCAGCTCGACCTCGAGATGTCGTTCCCCGACGAGGAGCTGGTCTTCGCGACGGTCGAAGCGGCGCTCGTGCACGCCATCGAGGCGGCGTCGGGCCGCAGGGTGGCCATGCCGTTCCGCCGCATCGCGCACCGCGACGCCATGCTCCAGTTCGGCTGTGACAAGCCCGACTTCCGCAACCGGCTGCGCATCGCCGACGCGACCGACGAGGCGAAGGCGAGCGAGTTCAAGATCTTCCGAGGCGCGGTCGACGGCGGCGGCGTCCTGCGCGCGCTGCGCGTGCCGGGCGCGGGCGAGCTCTCCCGCAAGGAGATCGAGGCGCTCGAGGCGAAGGCGAAGGAGTCCGGCGCGAAGGGGCTCGCCTGGACCAAGATCGACGCGGCGGGGAAGGCGGGCGGCGGGGTCGCGAAGGGGCTCGAGGACGGCGCCGGGAAGGCGATCCTCGCGAAGCTCGGCGCCGCGCCGAACGACCTGCTGCTCTTCGTCGCCGACCGCGAGAAGGTCGCGGCGACGGCGCTGAGCGAGGTGCGGCGCGCGCTGGGCGAGCGGTTCGGCGGCGTGAAGCGCGACGACCTCGAGCTCTGCTGGGTCGTCGAGTTCCCGCTCTTCGAGTTCGACGAGGACGAGAAGGCGTGGAAGGCGGCGCACCATCCGTTCACCACGCCGATCGAGGAGTACGAGGGGCAGATGACGAAGGAGCCGGGCAAGGTGCGCGCGCGCGCCTACGACCTGGTGATGAACGGCTGGGAGCTCGGCTCGGGCTCGATCCGGATCCACGACCGCGAGCTGCAGCAGCGCGTCTTCGAGGGGGTCGGCGTGCCGGCCGAGACGGCGAAGCGCAAGTTCGGCTTCATGCTCGAGGCCTTCGAGTACGGCGCCCCGCCGCACGGCGGCATCGGCATCGGCATCGACCGCCTCGTCGCCCTCCTGCTCGGCCACGACAACATCCGCGAGGTGATCCCGTTCCCCAAGACGGCGTCGGCGACCGACCTCATGACCGGCGCGCCGACCGCGGTCGAGGAGCGGCAGCTCCGCGACCTCAGTCTCCGGCTCGACCTGCCGCCCGCGGCGCCGAAAGAGGGCGTCTGAATCCCATGGCCGACACGATCGCGATCACCCTGCCCGACGGGAAAGTGCTCGAGCAGCCGAAGGGGGTGAACCTCGGCGAGCTCGCGCGCACCATCGCGATCTCGCTCGGGAAGAAGGCGCTCGGAGCCGTGGTCGACGGCAAGACGCTCGACCTGCAGCGCAATCTCTCCGCGAACGCCAGCGTCAAGTTCGTGACCGAGGCCGATCCGCAGGCCCTCGACATCATCCGCCACTCGTGCGCCCACCTCATGGCGCAGGCGGTGAAGCGGCTCTTCCCCGAGGCGCAGTTCGGCGTCGGGCCGGTGATCGAGAACGGCTTCTACTACGACATGAAGCTGCCGCGGCAGCTCGAGCCGGCCGACCTCGAGAAGATCGAGGCCGAGATGAAGAAGGCCGCGGGCGAGGACTTCAAGGTCACGCGCAAGGAGATGCCGCGCCCGGACGCGCTCGCCTGGGCCGACGAGCGCCACGACCCGTTCAAGCGCGAGCTGATCGAGGGATTCCCGCCCGAAGACGCGATCACCTTCTACTCGCAGGGCGAGTTCACCGACCTCTGCACCGGCCCGCACGTGCCGTCGACCGGCCGCATCAAGCACTTCAAGCTCCTCTCGATCGCGGGCGCCTATTGGCGCGGCGACGAGAAGCGGCCGATGCTCCAGCGCATCTACGGCACCGCCTTCGTCGACGCGAAGTCGCTCGAAGAGCACTTGAAGGCGCGGGAGGAGGCGGTCAAGCGCGACCACCGCAAGCTCGGCAAGGAGCTCGGCCTCTTCATGTTCCACCCGCTCGCGCCGGCGAGCCCGTTCTTCCTGCCGAAGGGAGCCCTGCTCTACAACGGCCTCATCACCTACCTGCGCGGCCTCTATCGCGAGTTCGGGTACCAGGAGGTCGTGACGCCGCAGATCTTCGCGAGCGAGCTCTGGAAGATCTCCGGCCACTACGACAACTACCGCGAGAACATGTACTTCACGACGGCCGAGGAGCGCGAATTCGGCGTGAAGCCGATGAACTGCCCCGGCCACGCGCTGATGTTCGGCTCGCGCATCCGCAGCTACCGCGAGCTGCCGCTGCGCTTCGCCGACTTCGGCCGCCTGCACCGTTTCGAGCGCAGCGGCGTCGTCTCGGGGCTGACGCGCGTGCGTTCGTTCAGCCAGGACGACGGCCACACCTTCCTCGCGCCCGAGATGATCGGCGAGGAGATCGAGCGTTGCTTCCTGCTGCAGCGCCGCATCTACAAGGACCTCGGGCTGAGCGAGCCGACGATCCTCGTCGGCACGCGGCCCGAGAAGTCGATCGGCTCCGACGAGATCTGGAAGAGGGCGGAGGCGCTGCTCTTCGAGGCCCTGAAGAAGCTCGGCCAGGCGCACGTGCTGAACCCCGGCGACGGCGCCTTCTACGGTCCGAAGCTCGACTTCCAGGTGCGCGACGCGCTCGGCCGCGCCTGGCAGCTCGCGACGATCCAGCTCGACTTCAACATGGCGGAGCGCTTCGACCTCCACTTCAGCGCGCAGGACGGGACGAACCAGCGGCCGGTCGTGATCCACCGCGCGATCCTCGGCTCGCTCGAACGCTTCATCGGCGTCTACCTCGAGCACACGGGCGGCCACCTGCCGCTCTGGCTGGCGCCGGTGCAGATGAAGGTCCTCCCGGTGATGACCGACGTCCTGCCCTACGCGAAGTCGGTGGGGGAGCGCCTCGAGAAGGCGGGCTTCCGCGTCGAGGTCGATGAACGGCAGGAGAAGATCGGCGCGATGATCCGAGACGGCGCGCTCGAGAAGATCCCCTACCTCCTGGTGGTCGGGGCGCGCGAAAAGGAGGGGGGGACGGTCGCCGTCCGCGACCACAAGAGCGGCGACCAGGGGGCGATCGCGCTGGACGCCTTCGTCTCGAAGGCGCAGGAGCAGGTCGCCCGCCGCGAGTGACTCTCCCGCGGGCCGCCTTGAAGGAAACGCGCCCGCCCCCTAGCATTCCCCGCCCGCTCCGTTCGCCGGAGCGGCTCCAAGAGCCGGGTCGGGACCCCTCCCGCCGGCCTCTTTTCGTTTCTTCGACCCGAACTCCCGGAGGGCAGGCGTACGACCACGCACCAGTACCGCATCAACGACATGATCCGCATCCGCGAGGTGCGATTGATCGACGAGAACGGCGCCCAAGTCGGCGTCGTGGAGACCGGGGAGGCGCGTCGGCGCGCCTACGACGCGGGCCTCGACCTGGTCGAGGTCTCCCCCGATGCCCGTCCGCCGGTCTGCAAGATCATGGACTACGGCAAGTTCAAGTACGCCCTGAAGAAGAAGGAGCACGAGTCCAAGAGGAAGCAGCACCAGGTCCAGATCAAGGAGATCCGGCTGCGCCCGAAGATCGCCGAGCACGACGTCTCCTACAAGGCGAAGCAGGCGCGCGACTTCCTCCTCGACGGCGACAAGGTGCAGGTGACGATGCTGTTCCGCGGCCGCGAGATGTCGCACATGGACGTCGCGCGCGTGGTGCTCGACTCGTTCGTGAAGAAGCTCGCGGACGTCTCGAAGGTCGAGCGTGCGCCGAAGATGGAGGGGCGCCGGCTCGGGCTCCTGCTGCTCTCGACCGCGCCGCCGAAGCCTCACGACCACAAGCCGGAGAAGGCGACCGACCACGAGAAAGCGACCGATCCCAAGCACGAGAAGGCGACCGATCACGACGACGAGGCGGAGGTGAAGGCCCCTGCCAGGATGAGCGAGGCGACGCCTCCCGTGGCGCCGCCCGCCCCGTCGGCCGACGGGACCCCTCCGGCCCCCGTGAAGACCAACTGACCGAACCCGAACCGAACGAAGGGAAGTGTTCCGTGCCCAAGATGAAGACCAAGAAGTCGCTGATCCGCCGCATCAAGGTGACCGGCACCGGCAAGCTCATGCGCATGCGTGAGGGCCGCCGCCACCTGATGTCGGGCAAGAGCGGCAACCGTCGCCGCAAGCTCCGCAAGCCCGCGCCGGTGCCGAAGGGCCTCGTCAAGGCCTACATGCAGATGCTCCGTCCGAGCCTGTGAGGCGCCGCTTCGCGCGCTCCTGAACCGAAAGAACCGGAGGAACTCCGATGCCTCGCGTCCGCAGCGTCGTCACCCGCCTGAAGCGCCGCAAGCGCCTGCTCAAGCGCGTCAAGGGCTTCCGCGGCAGCCTGCACAAGAAGAAGCGCCAGGCACGCGCCTTCGCGATCCGCGCCGGCAAGTACGCCTACCGCGACCGCCGGATGAAGAAGCGGGAGTTCCGCAGCCTCTGGATCACCCGGATCAAGGCGGCCGTGACCGCGCGCGGGATCTCCTACTCGAAGTTCATCAACGGCCTGAAGAAGGCGCAGATCACGCTGGACCGGAAGGTCCTCGCGGCGCTCGCGATCGAGGCGCCGGCGCAGTTCGACGAGATCGTCGCCAAGGCGAAGACCGCGCTGGCGGCGTGAGCGGAGCGGCGGCTCCGGGGCACGTTCCATGAGCCAGTCGCTCGTCGACTCCATCGCCCGGATCGAGGCGAAGGCCCGCGCGGCGATCGCGGCGGCGACCGGAGCGGACGCGCTCGAGGAGCTGCAGCGGATCGAGCGCGCCGTCCTCGACAAGGGCGGCGAACTGAACCAGATCCTGCGCGGGCTCAAGGACCTCGACGCCGCCGGGCGGCGCGACGCCGGCCAGGCCGCCAACGAGAGCAAGGAGCGCCTCGCCGCCGCGCTCGCCGAGCGGAGGCGCGCGCTCGCCGACGGCGCGATCGCCGCGGCGCTCGCCGCCGAGCGGATCGACCCGACCCAGCCCGGCCCGCGCCGCGCGCCCGGTCACGAGCACCCCGTGAAGGCGGTGATGCGCGAGCTCGACGACCTCTTCGAGTCGATGGGCTTCACCGTCGTCGACGGCCCCGAGGTCGAGACCGACTTCTTCAACTTCGAAGCGCTGAACATCCCGCCGAACCACCCGGCGCGCGACGCGCAGGACACCTTCTACGTCGAGGGCGACAACGTCCTGCGCACCCACACGTCGGGCATGCAGGTCCGCGCGATGCGCAAGTACGGCGCGCCGCTGCGCCTCGTCGCGCCCGGCCGCGTCTTCCGCAACGAGACGCAGGACGCCGGCCACGAGCACACCTTCCACCAGCTCGAGGGGCTGATGGTCGACGAGGGGATCTCGATCGGCCACCTGAAGGGGGTGCTCGAGCAGGTGCTCGCGCGCCTCGTCGGCGGGGAGGTGCGCACGCGCCTGCGGCCGCACTACTTCCCGTTCGTCGAGCCGGGGCTCGAGCTCGACTTCCAGTGCCGCATCTGCGGCGGCGCCGGCTGCTCCACGTGCAAGCGCACCGGCTGGATCGAGATCTGCGGCTGCGGCATGGTCCACCCCAAGGTGCTGGCCGCCGGCAACGTCGATCCCGAGAAGTACTCCGGCTTCGCGTTCGGGCTCGGCATCGACCGCCTGACGATGATGCGCCACGCCATCCCCGACATCCGCTGGCTGATGTCGGGCGACCTGCGCTTCCTGCGGCAATTCAAATGAAGCTCTCGCTGAAGTGGCTCGGCGAGCACGTCGACCTCGCCGGCGTGGCGCCGGACGACGTCGCGCGCGAGCTCACGATGAAGACGGCGCTCATCGAGGACGTCGTGCGCCCCGGCGCCGGCCTCGAGCAGGTGCGCGTCGGGCTCGTCGTCCACCGGGAGAAGCACCCCAACGCCGACCGCCTGTCGTTCTGCAAGGTCGACGCGGGCAGCGGCGTCGTCGAGGTCGTGTGCGGCGCGCCCAACGTCGCGCAAGGCCAGAAGATCTGCTACGCGCCGGTCGGCTGCACGCTCCCCAACGGGCTCACGCTCGAGGCGCGCAAGATCCGCGGGATCCTGAGCCACGGGATGATCTGCTCCAACGCCGAGATGAAGCTCGGCGAGGACCACGACGGGATCCGCGTGCTTCCCGAGGACGCGCCCGTCGGGCGGCCGATCGCCGAGGTGCTCGGCCTCGACGACGCGATCCTCGACATCGACAACAAGTCGATCACGCACCGCCCCGACCTCTGGGGCCACTACGGCTTCGCGCGCGAGCTCGCCGCGATCTTCGGGCGGACGCTGAAGGCGCTGCCCGTCGACGCGGGGCTGAAGCGCGCGGCGCCGGGCGCCGGGGCGTTCCCGATCGCGCTCGAGGACGCGGCGGGCTGCCCGCTCTACCTCGCGCTGCAGGTCGAATTCGAGACGCTGCCGGCGTCGCCGGACTGGCTCGCGCGGCGGCTCGAGGCGGTCGGCATGCGGCCGATCTCCCTGCTCGTCGACCTCTCGAACTACGTCATGCTCGAGACGGGCCAGCCGACCCACCCCTTCGACGCCGACCGGCTCGAAGGCGGGCGGATCGTCGTGCGGCGCGCGACTCCCGGCGAGAAGCTCGCGACGCTCGACGGCGTCGCGCGCACGCTGACCGCCGAGGACGTCGTCATCGCCGACGGCGCGAAGGCGGTGGCGATCGCGGGCGTGATGGGCGGGGCGCCGACGGAGGTGTCGGCGTCGACGCGGCGGATGCTGCTCGAGTCGGCGCGCTTCGACGCGGCTCGCGTGCGCCGGACGGCGACGCGGCTCGGGCTGCGGACCGAGGCGGTGGCGCGCTTCGAGAAGGGGCTCGATCCGGCGCTGCCCGAGCTCGCGATCCGGCGCTACGCGCAGCTCCTGAAGCAGGTCGCGCCGGGCGTCCGCGTCCGCGGCGGTTTTTCCGGCGCGGGCGAGCTGCCGCCGCCGGCGGCGATCCTCTCGTTGCGGCCGGCGCGCGCGCGCTCGAAGCTCGGCTACGACCTGCCGACCGACGAGATGAAGCGGCGCCTCGCGTCGATCGGCTTCGAGGCGAGCGGGAGCGGGGAGCGGCTCGAGGTGCGTCCGCCCGCCGGCTTCGCCCGCAGGGACGTCGCGTGCGAGGACGACCTGATCGAGGAGGTCGGGCGGCTCGCCGGCTACGAGCGCGTGCCCGCGTCGCTGCCGCGCCTGCAGTGCGCGCCGCCGCGGCTCGATCCGCTGCGACGGGTCGAGCGCGCGGCGCTGCGGACGCTGGTCCACGAGTGCGGCTACGCCGAGTGCATGAACTACTCGTTCGCCACCGACCGCCAGATCGAGCGGGAGGGGGGCGCGGCTGCGGGTGCGAAGCACGTGCGGCTGCTCAATTCGCTCACGACGAACGCGACGCGGCTGCGGCGCAGCCTCGTGCCGGGGCTGCTCGAGTTCCTCCAGAAGAACCTCGTCGACCACGAGGAGGTGCGCCTCGTCGAGGCGGGGCGCGAATACCTGCCGGAGCTCCCGTCCGAATGGGAGGGGGCGGGGCTGCCGCGCGAGCGGCGCGTGGTCGCGGCGGTGCGCGCGCGGCGGGGCGCCGACGGCGAGGCGCTGCTGCTCGAGGCGCGCGGCGACGCGGAGGTCCTGCTCGCGCGGCTCGGCATCGCGTGGCGCGGGCGGCGGCCCGAGGGCACGCTGCCGCCGTTCCTCCATCCGGGACGGACGATCGAGCTCGTCGCCGACGGCCAGGCGGTCGGGCGGGTGGCGGCGCTCCACCCCGGCGTCGCCCGGAACTTCGGGATCGAGGCGCCCGCGTGCGTCCTCGAGCTCGACCTCGCGGCGGCGACCGCGGCGCCGCGGCCGCCGGCGCGCATGCGGCCGATCTCCGAGTTCCCGCCGGCGCGGCGCGACCTCGCCGTCGAGACGCCCGAGGAGCGGACCGTCGCCGACGTCGAGAAGGAGATCCGCGCCGCGGGCGGCGAGACGCTCGCGGAAATCGGGCTCTTCGACGTCTATCGCGGCGCGAACCTCGCGGCGGGCCACCGCTCGCTGGCGTTCCGCCTCGAGTATCGCGCGGCCGACCGGACGCTCACCGACGCCGAAGTCGACGCGATCCACCAGAAGGTGGTCGAGCGTCTCGCGAAGCTCGGGATCCGGCTGCGCTCGTGAACTGCGGGAACTTCGGCGCGTGAAGCGCCGGCGAGGGGCTTGCCTCGCGTCGCGCGAAGTGGCACGCTCTCCGTCGCCTCTGCCGTGTTCGACGCTCGCGTCAATTCTTGAACCTTGACGAAAGCCCACGGGAGCCGAATCCCTGGAAGCTGGAAATGCCACCCAACGAGCGGTGGACTTCCTCGCGACCGGGCAGGCGCCCACCTTGAAGTCGGGTTTCAGGTAGCACCATGGGCGACGGCACAATGGCGGAGGTCTTTTTCTAGGCGCCCCTCGCGTTCCTCGCGCGCGGGGACGTCAGCGCATGCCGGGCGCCTTCGCGGCCGCGCGCAGCGGGCGGCCGATCGCCGCCGCGATCCCCTCGATCTCGCCGACGAGGCGCCGGAAGTCCTCGGGCAGAAGCGCCTGCTTGCCGTCGCAGAGCGCCTCCTCCGGCTTGACGTGCACCTCGACCAGGAGGCCGTCGGCGCCGGCCGCGATGCCGGCGCGCGCGAAGGGTGACACGTAGCGGCGCTGACCGGCGGCGTGGGAGGGGTCGAAGAGGATCGGCAGGTGGGAGAGGTGCTTCACCACCGGGATCGCCGCGATGTCCGGCGTATTGCGGGTCGAGTTCTCGAAGGTCCGGATGCCGCGTTCGCACAGGATCACGCGCGAGTTGCCGTGCTGGAGGATGTACTCCGCGGAGAGCAGCAGCTCCTCGATCGTCGACATCATTCCGCGCTTCAACAGGATCGGCTTGTCGATCTTCCCCACCTCGTCGAGGAGGTGGTAGTTCTGCATGTTGCGCGCGCCGATCTGCAGCACATCGGCGTACTGGACGAACAGGTCGACGTCGGAGGGGGAGACGATCTCGGAGACGACGGGCAGGCCGGTCCGGCGGCCGACCTCGTGGAGCATCTTCAGCCCCTCGGCGCCGAGCCCCCGGAACGTGTAGGGGGAGGTGCGCGGCTTGAAGGCGCCGCCGCGCAGGAGCACGGCGCCGGCCGCCTTCACCGCCTCGGCGGTGGCGAGGAGTTGGTCGAAGCTCTCGACCGCGCAGGGGCCGGCGATCAGGACCGGCACCGGGCCGCCGATCTTGACGCCGCCGACCTCGACCACGGTGCTGGTGCGGCGGTACTCGCGGCTCGCCAGCTTGTAGGGCGGGACGATGTCGAAGACGTTTTCGACGCCGTTCAGGCCCATGAGCCCGTCGCGCTGCGCCTCGACGCCGCTGCCGACGACGGCCATCACCGTGTGCCCCTCGTCCTTGGAGCTGTGGACCTGGAAGCCGGCGGCCTCGACGCGACGGATGACTTCGCCGATCTCCTGGGCGGTCGCCGACGGTTTCATCACGACGATCATCGAGGGCTTTCGGGTCCGTGGAGGCGGTCGATCGACCGGAGGCCGTGCGAGCGGCGCGGGAGGTCCCCCCGTCCGGTCGCCCTCGGAGCGCCGTCTGGGAGCGCTCGGAGGGCAGCGGGGGTGCGCCGCACGACGGGCAACTCGGCGGCGAGGCGCGCGGCGCCGAGCCGGATGCGCCTTCCGACCGGGCGCCCGTGGGGTGCAGGGCATAGACAAATCGCGCCGTGGTCGCCAGCCGGGGAGGGGTCGCGCCGACGCGCCCGGAGTCGCTGGACGAGCCGCAGAGAGTGCCGCCGGTGGAACCGCGGGACCGACGACCGACGAGGTCGAAGGCGCGGGCGCGGCGGCGAGCGGCGACTCGGCCGTTGCAGCGCGGCGCATCGGTTCGCGCACCGTTTCGGATTTCTCCACGAATCGTGCGGGCGCGGCGGCTGACGGAGTCGCAAGCGGTAGTTAGAGTCGCCCACCGATCGGCGCGAAAGCGCCCCACCGCGGCGGCGGTGGAAGCCCTCGGTGCTCGTTGGCGCGAGCGCGATGGGCAGGGAGTGAAGTCGGGGGAGGCAGATCCGATGAGGACCTGGCTGCTGTCGTTGTTGCTGGTCGGCCTGATGACCGCCGGCGGATTCCAGTGGTGGCGCGCGAACCAGCTTCGCGCGAACCGGATCGTCGAAATCGCGAGCGTCGCGCCCGACGTCGGAGCCGAAGACGGGGCCCCGGTCGAAGTCGACGACGGAGTCGCGGTGGCCGGCGAAGACGAGGGCGAGAACCTCGTAAACGCGCCGGAAACCCTGGTTTCTCTCACGAACTCGAATCCAGGCTCTTCGGTCCAGAACGGAGCCGGCGCGCCCGCCGCGGCTCCAGTCGCAGCGAGCGATGTGACGCTCGTGAACGCCGCGAGCCCGCCGCTCGAAGTCGAGCGCGAGACGCCGGGCGGCGCCGCGTCGGAGACCGACGCGGAGGCGAAGCGCAAGGCGGTCGGCCTGCTCGAACAGGCGGCGAAGGTCGGGACGCCGCTCGAGCAGTCGATCCTGCTGACGCAGGCTTTGCGCAGCGGTGTCCTCGACCGGGCGACGGACGAGAAGGCCTACGCCGACCTGCTCGAAGCCAACAAGCGCGGGCTCCTCAATCCGCGCAGCCTCGACTCGTTCATGAAGATGGAGGTCAGGAAAGGCGACAGCCTCTGGCTGATCTGCAAGCGCATCGAGAAGGAGCACCAGCTGCGCGTCGAGCCCGGCCTGATCCGGCTGGTGAACTCGATGGCGTCGAACGCGATCTACCCGGGGGCGAACCTCAAGGTCCCGGCGCAGCCGCTCTCCATCTACGTCAAGAAGTCGAGGTTCCGGCTCGAGGTGATGCTCGGAAACGTCCTGATCCGCCGGTACGCCGTGGGAACGGGGAAGGACAACCGCACGCCCGAGGGGAAGTTCACGATCGCGACGCGCCTCAAGGATCCCCACTGGTACAAGCCGGGCGTCGGCAAGCTCTCGCCCGACCACCCTGAAAACATCCTCGGGACGCGCTGGCTCGGCTTCGCGGCCAAGGACGGCTTCCCCGACGCGGCGACTTTCGGGGTCCACGGGACGAAGGAAGACCAGACCATCGGCACCGAGTCCTCGGCGGGGTGCATCCGCATGCACAACGCGGACGTCGAGGAGCTCTTCGAGTGGATCGCCGAGGGGACGACGGTCGAGATCGTTCCGTAGCGGCCGAAACGGCGGCGCCGACGCGACAGCGCGCCGGCGGTCGACCGAACCAACGCGCGACCGCAGCAGCCGGCGTCGCGCCGGCACCGTGCGGGCTTGGAATCTCGCCGATTCGCGACCCCGACCGAGTCTGAGCGATCGGGGAGGTCCTTTCGGCCGACCGCGGAACTTCGTCCCGATCGACGTCGGATCAGGCCGGCAGCCGGCCGATTCGGTGCGAAGTGGCCCTACGAGAATTGGCGATTCTCGTGCGTAAACGAGGCAGGATCTCGAATTCGAGAGCGAGGCCTTCGACCCGAGGCGACGCGACGACGTGGCGTCGCTCGGTGCGTCGCCGACATGGCGCCAACGACCCGAGCACGGTGGTCGAACGCCTCGAGTCGATCTTCGAAACGCACCGCTGCTTCGTCGGGTCGGCGATTCCAAGCGGTCAGGATGCGCGCGAATGCGTCGATGCACCTGAAGTCGACGCGGAGGAGGTTCGCCCGGGTGGAAGGCGCCAGAAGCGACCGTGCGAGCCGCTCGTTCAGACAGGCATTGGCGCCCTCGGGAACGCCACAGTGCGGAAAGGACGCTGCTCCCAGGAGAGGACACCGGGTCTCCCCGGGACCCTTCTCGCGAACGGATTCTTGACTTGGGTACGTCGCTCCGTACTATTCCCCGCCCCGCTGGACGCCGGGCGTGAGTCATCCACGCCGCCCGGAGGGGTCCAGAGCTGGCTCGGGAAAGGGCCGGCAGCGAATCAGATCTTTGAAAGATTGGGAAGCCTGACCTTTGAGCGCGAAACCGCGCCTTGAGGGAGCAATCCCTGCAAGGCGTGTATGCGACGAGGTTCGAAGGACTGTCTTTGACAGTTCGGTCGGACCTCACGTACCAGAATTGAACTCAAAAGAATCAAATCTTTGACGAGTTTGATCCTGGCTCAGAGCGAACGCTGGCGGCGTGGATTAGGCATGCAAGTCGAACGGGATTGGGCCGCAAGGTTCAATTCAGTGGCGAAAGGGCGAGTAATACATCGATCATCTGCCCCAGGGCCCGGAATAACACTTGGAAACGAGTGCTAATACCGGATGGTCCAGAAATGGTAAACGGCGGGGACCGCAAGGCCTGCCGCCCAGGGAGGAGTCGATGGCCTATCAGCTTGTTGGTGAGGTAACGGCTCACCAAGGCGAAGACGGGTAGCCGGACTGAGAGGTTGGTCGGCCGCACTGGGACTGGGACACTGCCCAGACTCCTACGGGAGGCTGCAGTCGAGGATCTTCCGCAATGGGGGCAACCCTGACGGAGCGACGCCGCGTGCAGGATGAAGGCCTTCGGGTCGTAAACTGCTGTCACACGTTATGAAACTGTACGAACTAATACTTCGTACCTTGACAAAGGCGTGAAAGGAAGCCACGGCTAACTTCGTGCCAGCAGCCGCGGTAAGACGAAGGTGGCTAGCGTTGCTCGGATTTACTGGGCATAAAGCGCGCGTAGGTGGTCGTGTAAGCGGGGGATGAAAGCCCATGGCTCACCCATGGAACTGTCCCCCGGACTGCACGGCTCGAGGAAGGAAGGGGAGAATGGAATTCCCGGTGTAGCGGTGAAATGCGTAGATATCGGGAGGAACGCCGGTGGCGAAAGCGATTCTCTGGTCCTTTCCTGACACTGAGGCGCGAAAGCTAGGGGAGCAAACAGGATTAGATACCCTGGTAGTCCTAGCTGTAAACGATGGGCACTAGGTAGAGGGGGTGTCGATACTCTCTCTGTCGTAGCAAATGTGTTAAGTGCCCCGCCTGGGGAGTACGGTCGCAA
>Ga0137437_1000433_pt1 | contig 12921 bp, 7 predicted proteins | sample EasRivERMGT138_2_FD_102332 | JGI IMG/M metagenome (GOLD analysis project Ga0137437, IMG submission 102332) | Soil microbial communities from meander-bound floodplain in the East River, Colorado, USA - East River MetaG ERMGT138_2 | ecosystem: Environmental > Terrestrial > Soil > Floodplain ...
TGCGGCGCGCTCCGCAGGAGAGGACCTCCCTCCATGTCCCGACTCCGTGTGAACTGCTTCAGCATCTCGCTCGACGGCTTCGGTGCGGGGCCGCGGCAGGATCTCGAGAATCCGCTCGGGGTCGGCGGGATGAAGCTCCACGAGTGGTTCATCGGGACACGGACGTTCAAGGCGATGCTGGGCGGGACGAGCGGCGAGACGGGGATCCACGAAGACTTCGCGAAGCGCGGCATCGCCGGGCTCGGCGCGTGGATCCTCGGACGAAACATGTTCGGGCCGATCCGCGGGCCGTGGCGCGACGACGCGTGGAAGGGGTGGTGGGGCGACGACCCGCCCTACCACGTGCCGGTCTTCGTCCTCACGCACCACGCACGAGCGCCGATCGCGATGAAGGGCGGCACGACGTTCCACTTCGTGACCGACGGCATCGAGGCGGCGCTGGCGCAGGCGAAGAAGGCGGCGGGCAGCAAGGACGTCCGGCTCGGCGGCGGCGTCGCGACGATCCGGCAGTATCTGCAGAAGGGTCTCGTCGACGAGCTGCACGTCGCGATCTCGCCGGTGCTGCTCGGGTCGGGCGAACACCTCCTGCACGGCCTCGACCTCTCCGTTCTCGGATACGAAGTCGCCGAGCACGTCCCCGCCCACGGCGCGACCCACGTCGTCGTGAAGAAGCGGAGCGGCTGAAGCGGCGCGCGCCCCGCGCTCCCGACGATTTGTAGATTCCGGCGACGCCGCTCGAGCCGCTCGCGCTCGCGTCGGCTCGTCGTTCCGGCGCCACCCCTCCGTCATCACCGGCACCGGCTTTGCCAACCCGGCGCGGCTGCAAGAGTGCGCGAGTCAACGGACGGAGAAGACCCCCGATGAATCAGTCCAATCATGAGCCCGCCAAGCGGCGCGCACCGCCAAACCGCGACGTCGACTTCGTGGAGTTCGAGAGGCAGTCGGGGTTCGCAGGCGAACGCGCCTATCCGAAGGGGTGGCGACCGGCGTGGGAGTCGGGCTTCCCGACCGACGAGAAGGCTTCCGGAGCGAACGGGAACGGTGGCCGCTTCGGCGGACCGAGCGCCGTCCGCGGACCGACGCTCGAGGACCGGAGCTCCGAGTCGCACGGGACGTGGCGACCTGCGAGCTCCGGTCCTTCGAGCAGCGTGAGCGGCCATCGCGGCAAGGGGCCGAAGGGCTACCGCCGCGGGGTGGACACGCGCATCCTCGAGGACGTGTGCGACCGCCTCACCGACGCGGACGACGTCGACGCGACCGACCTGAAATGCGCCGTCGAGGATGGCGAGGTCGCGCTCGGCGGGACGGTCCGCACCGCCGCGGAACGGAGACGTGCCGCGGAGATCGCCGAGTCGGTGTCGGGCGTGCTCTTTGTGCGCGACGTCATTCGAGTCGAGAACGGCGCAGGGCCCTGATCTCCGCGTTCATCCGACCGGACCCCTGACGCGCCCGATCGCGCGCACTGCCCGCGCGCGACGGGCGCGACTTCATGCCAGGAAGAAAGCGCGGCCGCGTCTCTCCGACGCGGCCGCGCTCCTTCACGATCTCGAAAGGGCCCGGTCGGCGCCGGCGTTCACTTGAAGTGGACGCCCTGCCCCGAGCTCTTGATCAGGTGGCCCGACGCGTCGTGGGCGTACGCCTTGAATGTCATGTCGTGGCCGGCGAGCCCCTTCGGGACGACGGCGGAATAGGCGTAGCCGCCGGTCACGTCGAAGAGCCCGAGCCCGTTCACGACCTGGAAGTACGGCGTGCCGTCGACGTCCTCGAGGACGAGGACGACCGGACCTGCGGCCGGGCCCTCGCGCACCGCGAAGTCGAGCGTGTCGCCCGCGACCGGGCGGCTCGACGTCGCGTTGAGCCAGAGGTCGTCGCCCGAGTAGACGCGCACCTTGCCGTCGAACGCGGAGTCGATGATCCCGACCGCCAGGTCGTCGAATCCGTCCTTGTCGAAATCGATGGCTGGCGAGAGCACGAAGCCGACGTCGACGGTTTCGATGCGGTCGAGCAGGAGCTGCGTCTTGCCGGAGATCAGGAAGGCGGCGGGCTGGCCGACGTTCTGGTCGTCCCACCACATGCCGGAGACGGCGAAGTCGCCGAAGCCGTCGCCGTTCACGTCGCCCGCGCCGGTCACCTGCGTTTCGAGATAGGTGCGCTTGTCGAAGTTCGTGATCTTGCCGATCGCGTTGCCGGTGGCGCCTGAGTAGACGCGCACCATCCCCGCGACGAGGTTGTCGTCGTACTTGCTCGTGACGACGTAGTCGTCCACACCGTCGCCATCGAGATCGCGCACCGCGGCCGTTCCGGCGCCGTGCACCTCGAAATAGTGTGCGCCGAAGTGGCTGCGCAGGACGGTCCCGCTCACGGGCGAGACCACGTACGCCGCGCCGACCAGCCCGACCGAGTTCTGGTAGTGCTTCGCGCCGATCAGGAGGTCCTTCACGCCGTCCCCGTCGACGTCGTGGATCGCGCAGGCGGCGTAGCCGAATTCGTCCCCGCCGCCGCCGCCCTTGATCGCGGTGATCTCGCTGCCGTCCGCGCCGGAAATGACGTCCACGAGGTCGCCGGCACCCAGGTGCGACACGAAGAGGTCGCAGATGCCGTCACCGTCGACGTCGTCGATCGGACCCATCGGCGCGCCGAAGAACTTGATGTACGAGGGGCCGTCGGCCTGCAGGAGGAGCGTGCCGGTGCGGCCGGCGTAGACGAAGACCGAGCCGGTGTCGGTGCCGCTGTTGTCGGCGTAGATCGCAGAGACCGCGAGCTCGTCGACGCCGTCGCCGTTCATGTCGGGCATGCGGGCGACGGCACCTCCGAAGTAATCCACCGCGTTCGTGCCGTAGAAGGCGGCGAGCACGCTGCCGTCGGCGCCCGAGTGGACGCGCGCGGCGCCGGCAAGGTTCGCGACGGTGCTGTCGCGCACCGCGCCGATCGCGACGTCCTCGACGCCGTCGCCGTCCCAGTCGCCGATGAAGACGGGGCTGCAGGCGTCGGCGGCGGGGACGGGACTCTTCACCTCGAGCAAGACGCGTTGGCCTCGCGCGGAAGCGGCGAGGCCGAGGAACGATCCGAACACGGAGAGGGCGAGCAGGGGGCGAGGCGACATCCCGGATCTCCTGGATTCTCCGGCCGTACGTCGCATTCCCCGGCCGGGCGAGGGACTGGAATGCGTCGGTGCGGGGGCGGGGGCGCCGCGGCCGGCAAATCGGTGGCCGCACTCCCTCCGGCGCCGCGCGCGTCGCCTTCGTCGCAGGTGCTACGGAGCCGTAACCCGCCGCGCCGCGCCTCCCGCCTCCTACCTCATATATGGGGCGGCCCGCCCGGGAGCGGCCGCTACGTCGCCGCGGCCGTGCTCGACTTCGGCGGCGGCTCCGCCGGATCGGCGCGCTGGAAGAGGATCGCCCCTTTCGTGATCGGGGTGCCGGCCTTCAGCGAATGCGGACCGTCGAGGCGGACCAGCTCGGCGAGCGGCACGCCGGCCGGTGGCACGCTCGACCAATCGGCGAGCACCTGCGCCATCTTCTTCGGCATCGCCGGCGTGAGCAGCAGCGCGGCGACGCGCAGTGCCTCGGCGCAGTGGGTCAGGATTCCGGCGAGCTCGCCCTTGCGCGCCGGATCGGCGGCGACGACCTTCGCGAGCTTGAACGGCTCGGTCACGTTGATGTAGCCGTCGACCTTGCGCACCAGCTCGGTGCCGGCGTTCAGCGCGGCCGCGAGGTCGAGTCCACGCGCCGCGCCGGTCGCGCGCGCCGCTGCGTCGGCGACGATCGCCTTCCAGTCCCAGCCCGCGTGCTTGGGAGCGTGCTTCACGGCGTCGGCCGCGGCGAGCGGCAGCTTCCCGTCGAAGTACTTCCCGACCATGTTCCCCACGCGGCTGGTCGAGTTGCCGATGCCGTTGGCGAGGTCGGCGTTGAATACCTCGACGAACTTCGCGTGGGCGAAGTCGGCGTCGTTGTTGCCGAGCGGCCCCTGCGTCACGAGGTACCAGCGCAGCGCGTCGAGCGAGTAGCGGCCGGCGTACGCCTCGAGCTGCTCGAGGTCGATGAAGTTGCCGAGGGTCTTCGACATCTTCCGCCCCTCGGCGAGCCACCAGCCGTGCGCGTAGATCGTGCGCGGCAGCGCCTCCCCCGCCGCGAGCAGCAGCGCCGGCCAGATCACCGCGTGGAACCAGAGGATGTCCTTGCCCATCGCGTGCACGGTCGCCGGCCAGAAGCCTCTTCGCGCGTCGGTGTCGACCGCCGTGAGGTAGTTGAAGAGCGCGTCGATCCAGACGTAGATCCGGTGCTTGTCGTCGCCCGGCATCCGGATGCCCCACTGCGTCGCGGGGTCGTTCGTGATCGGCCGGCTGATCGGGACGTCGTTCAGCCCCTGCTTGATGCGCCCGAGCACCTCGGCGCGCCGCGCGTCGGGCTGGATGAACTCCGGGTGGGCGTCGACGTGCCGCGCGAGCGGCTCCTGGTATTTCGAGAGGCGGAAGAAGTAGCAGGGCTCGGTCCGCTTCACGAGCGGCTTGCCGTTGACCGTGCTCTTGAAACCGGCGTCCTTGGCGGCCGTCTCGGTGACGTACTCCTCCTGCGACTCGTCGTACCAGCCGGTGTATTCGCCGCGGTAGACGTCCCCGTGAGCGACCATCTTCTCGATGTACTTCGGGACGCGCTCCTTGTGGCGCGCCTCGGTCGTGCGGATGAAGTCGTCGTGCGTGCACTCCATCTGCGCGAAGGCGCGCTCGAAGGCGGCGGCGTTGCGGTCGGCCCACGCCTGCGGCGAAACCTGGTGCTGCGCGGCGGACGTGACGACCTTGTCGGCGTGCTCGTCGGTGCCCGTGAGGAAGAAGACGCCGCGCGGGGCCGCCTTCGGGTCGGGACCGGCCGGCGTCGGGAGCCCGCGCAGCAGCCGCTCGAAGCGCGCCATCACGTCCGCCACGATCGTCGTGAAGCAGTGGCCGATGTGGGGCCGGTCGTTGACGTAGTAGATCGGCGTCGTCACGTAGAACGTTCGGTCCGTCATGGCGGCGGGACTCTAGCGCGCCCGGGCGCGGCATCCGCCGCGGGGACGGCGCGCCGCCACCGGGCGCGCGCGCGTCGAGCGGAACGACTTTCGGCACCGGAGCGGACGCCCGCGGATTGCCGCGGCTCGCGGTCGTGGTAGACGGCGCCGCCCGGGGACGCGCTATCTCGATGGACCGACGCCGGCCCCGCCAGGCCCGGCGCCACGACTCTTCCCACGTTCTCGGCCGGGCGGATAACCTCCGCACCGCGCCCGCCCGGCCGACGTCCAGAAGTCCAGGGGATCCGTCCTTGAAACCACCCTCACGGCTCGCGAGCGCCGCGTGTCTCGTCGTTTCCGCGCTCGCTGCGGCCCGCGCCCCCGCGCAGAACCTCCCGCCCGACTTCGTGGCGGAGCCGGTCGGCGGGAGCTGGAACCTGCCGACCTGCGTCTGCTTCGCCGGCAGCGACGACCTGCTCGTCGCGGAGAAGGCGGGCGTGCTTTGGGACGTGCGCCGCGGCTTTCGTCACTCGAAGCCCGTCATCGACCTGCAGCAGGAGATCATCAACAACGGCGACCGCGGCCTGCTGAGCGTGGCCGTCGACCCGCAGTGGTCGATCAACGGCTTCATCTACCTCTACTACGTCGTCGACCCCAATGAAGACGGCGACGACTCCGAGCAGGAGACGTTCGGCCGCCTCACGCGCTACACGACCTCGATCGACGTGAACGGCGACCTGCTCGCCGACCCGGCGTCACGCACGATCCTGATCGGCGCGACGTGGCGCGAGGGGACGCCGGCGCTGCACTTCTCGCACACGGCGGGCGACCTGCGCTTCGCGGCGGACGGGAGCCTTTTCGTCTCGACCGGCGACGGCGCCCACTTCGACGTGACCGACTTCGGCGGCTACGACCCCCTCGGCTTCGGCTCGGGCAAGTTCGACGCGAGCGAGGACGTCGGCTCGTTCCGCTCGCAGTCGCTCACGTCGCTCGCCGGCAAGATCCTGCGCATCGATCCCGCCACCGGGCTCGGGCTGCCCGACAACCCGTTCTGGACGGGCAACGCGGCGGACAACGCCTCGCGCGTGTGGGTGCTGGGCCTGCGCAACCCCTTCCGCTTCTGCCTCGACCCCGGCTCCGGCCTGCCCGAGCGCATCTACACCGGCGACGTCGGCTGGGGCACGTGGGAGGAGATCAACCGCGCGACCAAGGGGCTCAACTTCGGATGGCCGTGCTGGGAAGGCGGCGCGATCTGCAAGCAGTACTACAACAACAACCCCTTCGGCCTCTGCCACGACGCGTCGCTCTTCACCAAGCCGCTGCTCAACTGGCACCACACCGATCCGAAGAACATCGGCTACATCGGCAGCGCGTCGGCGGGCGTGTGCATCTACACCGGGACCGACTACCCCTCGAAGTACAAGAACCGGCTCTTCTACGCCGACTACGCCAACAACTGGATCCGCTCGGTCCCCTTCTCCAACGACTTGCCGTCGCAGAGCGAGCTCTTCCTCGGGACGGCCGACAACCCCGTCGACCTCGTGCCTGATCCGGTGAACGGCGACCTCTACTACATCGCGCTCTGGGCCGGTCAGGTGCGGCACATCCGCTACACCAAGACGAACCACCCGCCGGTCATCGTCGCGACGGTCTCCCCGACTTTCGGGTCGCTGCCCTTCACCGCGCAGTTCGACTGCACCGGCTCCTTCGATCCGGAAGGCAACACGCTCACCTTCGACTGGAACCTCGGCGACGGCAGCCACTCGACGGCGCCGAGCTTTTCCAAGTCCTATCCGAACGCGCAGAACTACACGGTGACGCTCACCGCGACCGACCCGCAGGGCGAGAGCTCGAAGTTCACGCAGCTCCTCGCGCCGGGCGACACCCCGCCGTCGATCGACGCGGTCAATTCACCGGCGAACGGCGCCTTCTTCGTCCCGGGCCAGACGCAGATCACCTTCGACGCGACCGTCTCCGACACGGAGGACGACCCGTCCGGCACCGTGATCGACGTGCAGTGGATCGTGAACCTGGTCCACGACCACCACACCCACCCGAGCTGGGCCGTCCTGCACGGCCACCACGCGACCTACACGCCGCCGATCCACGGCGAGGGCGTCTACATGCACGTCGTGCTGGTCGTGACCGACAGCCGCGGACTGCAGGCGACGCAGGCGCTCGACCTCTACGACTCGACGGCCGCGGCGGAGCCCCACCTCGCCAGCCTCTCCAGCGCCGCGCCGCGGCTCGGCACGCCGATCACGGCGACCGGCCACGTCCACTACGCGGGCCTCGGCGACGCCGACCTCGCCTTCGACTGGGGCGACGGCGCCGTCGACCGCTTCCGCGGTTCGCACCTGCAGGACTTCTCTCCGACCCATCTCTACGCGGCGCCCGGAAGCTACGCCCTGCGTCTCCTGGCCGACGACGGCAACGTGGTGGAAACGGTGACGACGCCGATCTACGTGCGTCCGCTCGCGCCCGCGGTCGCGATCTTCGCTCCGCTCGTCGCGCCGCACGATCTTTCGGTGGACGAGCGCTGGAGCCTCGCGACGCAGCTCGCCGACGACCTCCACGCCGGCGGATTCGAGGCGCAGGTCTTCGGCGCGGCCGACCTGCCGGCGCTGCAGGCGTGGATGAACGCCTACCTGCGCGACTCGCAGCGCGACTGGCTCGTCTGCCTCGATGAAGGCGCGGGCGTGGTCTACAAGGGGCAGGACGGCGGTTCGCTCGCGGAGCAGTGGCTCAACAACGGCAACTCGCTCCTCTGGACCGGCCAGAACCCCTTCGCCTCCTACCTTTCGCTCGGCGGCGACGAGTTCACTCACGGCGCCGGTCCGTGGGCCCTCGACGATCTGCTGAACCCCGGCACGCCGCAGCTCGTCGCCGGCGGCGGCCACATGGACGTGCGCCCCGACGGCGGCGCAATCCCCGCGCTCGCGCCGTTCGACTCGAGCTGCGCGCTCGAGGTCTCCAAGCTCGGTCCCGGCTGGTCGGTCGCGAAGCTCTACGCGAGCGACGGCTCGACTCCGCCGGTCAGCGACGCGCTGGTGCTCCGCAACACGAAGGGCGGCGAGTACGCGCAGTTCTACTGCGTGAACGACCCGTCGCTCCCGCGCCACGCGGTGCTGCGCGACTTCCTCGCGACGCACGTCTTCGCGAACCTGCCGGGCGGTCCCAAGCCTTTCCCGCTGCTCAGCCCCGCCGCGAAGGCGCAGGTCGACACGACGACGCCGACGCTCACCTGGACGGCCGGGCCGGGTGCCATGAGCTGGCTGGTCGAGGTCGCGACCGACGCGACCTTCGAGACGCCGGTCTTCCTCGGCCAGGTCTTCCGCGGCGGCTCGGTCGCGAACAAGACGGCGAGCATCCAGGTCACGCCGCCGCTCGTCTCGGGCCAGCACTACCGCTGGCGCGTCACCGCGCGCAACGACTTCGGCGCGGTGACCTCGGCGATCCAGGCCTTCCGCGTGAAGTGACGCGCCGGCGGCGCGTGCTTCAACGAGACGGCGCGACGCGCCAGACGGTGAACCCGTACCCGGGGTTCGCCTCGACGAGTTCGAGGCCGGACGGCGTCTCCTTGGCGTCCGCCAGCACGCGCGGCCGGTCGCGCAGCGCGCCGGCGCCGACCACGAGGTACGCCGCGTGGCGCTCGCGCAGCGCGGCGACGAGCCGCGCGCAGTAGGCGGCGGCATCTACGGACGCCGCGCCGGAGACGTCCTCGATCTCGAAGTAGTCGTGGGCGAGGTAGCGCCCGAGGAACGGCGACGTCCCCGCCAGCGACGCTCCCGGCGGGAGCCGCTCGTCGAGCCGCCGCAGCTCCGCGAGCTCCGCGCGGGGATGGTTCTCGAAGAACCACGGCAACCGCCAGATCACGGTCTTCACACCGAGCCAGCCGACCAGCGCGACGACGACGCCGATCGCCACGCAGCGCGTGCGCGGCGATTTCGCTGCCGCCAGCGCGCCCGCCGCGGTCGTCGCCGCGACGATCGGCAGCGCGACCAGCAGGAACCTCCCCCACGCGAAGAAGGCGGCCGCGACGCCCGCCGTGAAGAGGGCGAGGCTCGCGAGCAGCCAGAGGCTCGCCCGCGCGCGCCGCCCGCCGTCCGCGCGCGACCGGACGCAGAGCCACGCGCCGGCGAGCGCGGCGAGCAGATGGAACCGGCTGCCGAACAGCTCGGAGAGCCCGCTCTTCGCGAGCCGCCAGAGCTCCTCGCCCATGCCGCGCACGACGGCCGTGGGTTCGTCGACGAGGATCTGCAGGAAGCTGCCGCCGCCCGCGATCGACTCGAAGCGCGACCAGTCGGGGTACCCGTGCAGCTTCCAGGCGAGGTTCTTCCAGTTCTCGTCGTGGAACGCGTCGCCGAACGCGCGCTCGCGCAGGATCCAGTTCGGGACGAGCAGCGCCGTCGCGCACGCGGCCGCGAGCGCGAGCTCGCCGAAGCGGCGCGCGCCCGGCGCCGGGCGCTGCCCGAGCCACCACGCCGCGAGCAGCCCCGGCAGCAGCAGGAGCGCGTTGCCGCGGATGCACGCCGCCCCGCCGAACGCCAGCCCGGCGCCGAGCGCGGCCGCGAGGCCCGGCCGCTCGAGATACGCGCAGGACGCAAGCAGCGCCGCCGCCGCGAGCGCCGCGAACGGCATGTCGGTCGTCACGTGCTGGCCGTCGATCCAGGTCGCGGAGTTGGCGGCGACCAGCGCGAAGGCGAGCGCGCCGGCGAGTGTGCCGTTCGCGCCGCCGGCGCCGCTCGCGAGTCGCCGCCCGAATGCGAACGCGATCCACGCGAGCGCCGCCGCCGCGAGATTCGAGAGCAGCCGCGCCGCGACGAACGGCGCCTCCCGCCCACCGCCGACGACGAGCCGGCTCACCGCCGCAATGACGCACGGGTACGTCGGCGGACGGAACGGGTCGTCGGGGAGCTCGCCGCGCAGCACGCGCTCGGCCTGCGCGACGAAACCGTCGCGCTCGGCGCTGCCGGTCTCCTCGACCGAGTGGCCGTGGAAGCCGAAGAGGGCGAGCCCCGCGAAGAACGCGAGCGCGGCGAAGGCAGCGCGGAGCGTCGGTCGGTTCGCCCGGGCCATGGTGCGTCAGCGTACGCGGCCCCCGCGTGTTACGCGGACCGTTTTCGCGGTTGCTAACGTGCCCGGCCCTCCCGTTTCCCGTCCCCGTGCGTGCGGAGTTCCTCCGATGAAGAAGCGTTCGAAGTCGCCGAAGTCCCGGGGTCCCAAGTCGTCGCGCACGCAGGCTCCGCCGCTCGCGCCTGCGACGCCCTCCTACTCGCGCGACGAGCTCACGCAGTTCGCGGCGGCCCACCGTGCCCGTTACGAGGAGCTGCTGAAGAAGTTCGTCGAGACGAAGAGCGTGAGCGTCGACCCGACGTTGAAGGACGAGATGCCGCGCATGGCGGAGCTCGCCGCGACGACGCTGCGCGACTTCGGCTTCGAGTCGCGCCTGCTCACGACCGCCGGCCAGCCGATCGTCGTCGGCAAGCGCGTCGTCGACCCCGCGGCGCCGACCGTCACCGTCTACAACCACATGGACGTCCAGCCGGGCGGCGAGCCCTCCGAGTGGAAGACCGACCCGTTCGTCTTCACGCAGGACGGCGAGCGCTACCTCGGACGCGGCACCACCGACGACAAGGGGCCGGCGCTCGCCGCGCTGTTCGGCGCGCGCTACGCCCTCGACCACGGCGCGCGCGTGAACGTCCAGTTCCTCTGGGAGCTCGAGGAGGAGATCGGCAGCCCGTCGTTCGCCGCGGCGGTCGAGGCGGACAAGGCGGCGCTCGCGAGCGACATCGTCGTCGTCTCCGACACCGTCTGGGTCTCGCGCGAGCGGCCCGCCTGCGCCGCGGGGCTGCGCGGGCTGCAGGGCTTCCTCCTGAAGCTCGAGACGGGCGCCACCGACCAGCACTCCGGCACGTCGGGCGGCGCCGCGCGCAACCCCCTCGCCGAGCTGATGCAGGTCGTCTCCAAGTGCGTCGACGGGAAGACCGGCGAAGTGAAGATCCCCGGCTTCTACGACCACGTCGCCAAGCTCACCAAGGAGGAGAAGAAGAGCTTCAAGCGCTGCGGCTTCTCCGTCGCGAAGTTCATGGAGGACCACGCCTTCAAGAGCATCCGCGTCAAGAAGGCGATGGACGTGATGAAGCGCATCTGGGCGCAGCCCACCTTCGAGATCCATGGCGTGACCGGCGGCTACACCGGCCCCGGCATCAAGACGATCGTCCCGCCGCGCGGCGAGGTGAAGTGCAGCGTGCGCCTCGTCCCCGACCAGGACCCCGCCAAGGTGATGCGCCAGATCACCAAGCACGTGAAGAAGCTCAATTCCGACGTCGAGGTCGTGCCGCTCGGCGCGCTCGCCCCCTACAAGGGCGTGACCGAGGGGCCGTGGGCCGACCTCACCGGCGACTGCGTCGAGTTCGGCTTCGGGAAGCGGCCGGTCTTCGTGCGCGAGGGCGGCTCGATCGGCGCCGTCCTCACGATGGAGAAGGTCCTCGAGTGCCCGATCATGTTCCTCGGGCTCTCACTGCCCGAGCACGGCTACCACGCCCCGAACGAGAACTTCGACTGGCAGCAGGCCGGCGGCGGCATCGCCTCGTTCGCGGAGTTCTTCCGGCGGTCGGCGGAGATGCCGAAGCGGGCCGGGTAGCTCGGCGAAGGAGTGCGGGGGCATCGCAGGCACGGGTCAAGAGAAGACCTCGTCACCCGGCGCCGCGCGAGGTCGTTTCACGACGTTCCAACATGTGCCCGGCGCATCCAGTCGTCGCATCAGTTTCGAACGAACCCTTCATCTCGGACGGCTGGGCATTCGTGCTCATGGTGATGTCTTCGGAATCTGAAAGGCCCGTCTCGCTACGGACGATCGCGACGGTCATTCGCAAGATCGACCTAATCCCGCCGATAGTCGCAACGTCCAGCTGGACCGTTCATTCGCGAAGAACCTGCTCTTCCCCGGCATTCGGCCTGCCGATGTCCGTGACCCCTTGTCAGATGTGAAATCGGCGCTACCGTCCGCTGCGTCTGCCCTCTCGCGCTTCCCGGCCGCGAGCCTTCGTGACCTATGCGCGCTCGGCGACAAGTCCATCGAAGGAGGACTCAGGTGTCGAATTGTCATGCGCGCGGGGTGAAACGACGAATGACGCCGCGAATTGGGCGGGGGGCCCTCTTCCGGGGCGTTCGAGCGGTAATCGTCGGAGCTTCGGCAGCCTCCCCCTCGACGTTCGGCCACGCGCAGACCGCGTTCGACAGCAACTTCGACTCGGTCACCACCAACACGCCTGTAGACAATTTGCTCGATTGGATCGCGACCCCCTATTCGGCGACGACGCCATATCCCATCGTATTCAATACGGCTCCGCCCAGCGCCGGATGGACCGTCATCCCGATCGATGCCGCGCTACCTGCCGCGTACCTGCTTCCCGCGAACAACAACGTCGCGATTCACTGGCCCTTCGCACGAACGTGTGAGAGTTTCTTGAGGGTGCAATTCGACCTGGGGGTCTCGGGAGGAGGCACGGGACTCGGTCCAGACAGCGTCATGAATCTCATCTTCTCTCCCACTGCGATCACAGGAGGCACGACGGTCGGTGGTCCAGACGGTCCGTGGGCTGCGATCCAGGTTTCGTGGAAGTCGGGTTCCAACGCCACCGCGCAGATGCTGGCGAGACACGTCAACGATACTTTTGGGAACAAGGGCGCGATCGACCTTGTCGGCCTCCCCTTCGACATCGGACCATTTCAGGCCGGCGTGACGCGCAGTTTTCGCGTCGATTTCGGGTGGGACTACTTCAGATTCCCGAGCAACTGGCAGTTCATCGGGACGCCAGGCGTAACGAACGACGGGAGACCGTGGGCTGACCTACGAATCTCGCACCTCGTCGGAGGCAATTGGATCCCAATCGTCCCACCGAGCGCCCCTCCACCTTACCCGGCAGTGAGCAA
>Ga0137437_1000434_pt1 | contig 12907 bp, 10 predicted proteins | sample EasRivERMGT138_2_FD_102332 | JGI IMG/M metagenome (GOLD analysis project Ga0137437, IMG submission 102332) | Soil microbial communities from meander-bound floodplain in the East River, Colorado, USA - East River MetaG ERMGT138_2 | ecosystem: Environmental > Terrestrial > Soil > Floodplain ...
ACCCGGATCGTAATAGAGGCTGCGGCATGAGCAGGAAGCAGGGGCCCCGTTTTGCGGGGATGCGACCGACCGCGATTGCCGCCAGTCGCCGACGCGAAACATTGTGCAAAACCCGGATCGTAAAAGAGGCGACCCCATGAGCGTGCTCGACTGGACAAAGGACGGAGACGGGATCGTCTATCAAACCTGCGGCAACTGCAAAGCCATATGGTATTTCCAGCGCAGTTTCTGCCCGGAATGCGGCACCCCCGCGCCGGCCACGCTACAGGCGTCGGGACGGGGTAGTGTGCATGCGCGCACGCTGGTCGCGCGCGCGCCGACCGAGGAATTGCGGGCACATGCGCCCTACCTGATCGTGCTGATCGATGCCGACGAAGGCTTCCGCCTGATGGCGCACGGCGATCCCGCTCTTCAGATCGGCGACCGCGTGCGTGCCCGTTTCACCCAGCTCGCCGGTCGCAAGATTCCCTATTTCGAAAAATCCTAGCCGGCCAAGGGCCGGCATGAGGAGCGTCGACGCAAAGGTCGCAAAGGAAAAGCAAGAAAGGACGCAAAGGAAATCCTGAAATGAATTGCATAAGTTGACGTAAGTAGAGGTCGCTGCAGTTTCCGCGAATTTAACCTTTTCTTGTCCCGTTCTTCTTTGCGTTCTTTGCGCCTAAAAGGGTACTCCGACGTGCTACGCACGTAGGGTATTTGCGTTGAGGTGTTGACTTCTGTACCTGATTTTTTCAGAGGATAGAAAATGAAAGATTTGATGCGCGAGGCGCTGCGCACCGTATTGAACCCGAAATCCGTCGCCGTCATCGGCGCGTCCGAGAACGAGAACAAGATAGGCGGACGCCCGCTGCTTTACCTCTCCCGCCATGGCTACAAGGGCAAGGTTTATCCGATCAACCCGAAGCGCGCCGAGATCCAGGGTTTCAAGGCCTACCCGTCTCTCGCCGATGTTCCCGATGCGCCGGAGGCAGCCATCGTCGCGCTGGCCGGCGACGCGGCGATCGAGGCGGTCGAGCAATGCGCGCAGCGTGGGGTGAAAACCGCGGTGGTGATGACGTCGGGCTTCGGCGAGACCGATCCGGTGGCCGGAAAAGCCAAGGAAAAGCGCATGCGCGACGCCGCGCACGCCGGCGGAATGCGCATCGTCGGTCCGAACTCGCAGGGGCTGGCCAATTTCGGAACCGGAGCGATTCTGTCGTTTTCGACGATGTATATCGAAGCGCCGCCGCTGGACGGCCCAATCGCCATTGTCAGCCAGTCGGGCGCGATGAGCGTGGTGCCTTACGGCTTGCTGCGTGCCCGCGGCCTCGGCGTGCGTCACTCGCACGCTACCGGCAACGATGCCGACGTGACCGTTTCCGAGCTGGCTTCGGTGGTTGCCGAAGACCCGGACCTGAAACTGCTGCTGCTCTACCTCGAAAGCATCGACGACCCGTTCTTTCTCGCCGAGACCGCGCGCATCGCGCACGCGCGCAATTTGCCGGTGATTGCGCTGAAGTCCGGGCGGACGGCCGCCGGTCAGGAAGCAGCGAAATCGCATACTGGCGCGCTGGCGAACGAAGACAGGACGGTCGATGCCTTTCTCGCCAAGCACGGTATCTGGCGCGCGCGCGACACTGCTGAACTGGTGGCCAGCGCGGAAATGTATCTGAAAGGTTGGAAGCCGAAGGGGCGCAGACTGGTGGCGATCAGCAATTCCGGCGCGGTCTGCGTGATGGCCGCAGACGCCGCAAGCACCGTCGGCATGCCGCTGGCGAAGCTCGGAAACGGTACGCGCGCCGAGCTTGCGAAGATCCTGCCGGGATTCGCAACGACCGCCAATCCCATCGACATCACCGCGGCGCTGCTGACCAACAGCGGGCTGTTCTCGGAAATCCTGCCGGTGCTGGCCCGTGATTCAGGCGCCGATGCGTTCCTGATCGGCATTCCGGTTGCAGGCCAGGGCTACGACGTCGAAGCCTTTGCACGGGATTCCGCGGATTTCGCAAAGGCGACAGGAAAGCCACTGGTCGCCGCGATTCCGCAACCCAATATCGCGGCGCGGTTCAAGGCGCACGACCTGCCGGTGTTTCCCACCGAATACGAAGCCGTGGCGGCACTGAACCAGTTCTTGTCGCACGGGGAACTCATGCAGGCGTCGAAGGGTCGGGCGGTTACGAGTATGCGCGCGCCGGCTGCGGCCGCGAAAACGTCGGCGATGCTCAACGAAGCGGACAGTCTGAAGCTGCTGGCGGACGCCGGCGTACCGGTCGTGAACTACAAGTTGTGCCACAGCGCCGATGAAGCTGCAGCGGCACTTGCGGAACTGGGCGGTCCAGTGGCAGTGAAGGGCTGCTCGGCCGACGTTGCGCACAAAAGCGAGCTGGGGCTGGTGCGCCTGGGGTTGCACGACGCCGCTCAGGTGCGCACCGCTTTTACGGAAATGGAACAGGTGCTGACGGATCATGGCGCCCGATTCGACGGCGCCATTATCGCGAAAATGGCGCGCGGCCGCCGCGAGATGATGATAGGCGCGCGCGTCGACCCGGTGTTCGGGCCGGTGGTGCTGGTCGGCGACGGCGGCAAATACGTCGAAGCCATGCCCGATGTGCAGTTGCTGATTGCGCCTTTCACCGCGGCGGACGTGAAGGAAGCTCTGGGGCGCTTGCGCATGGCACCGCTTCTAGCCGGCGTACGCGGCGAGCCGGCGCTCGACGTGGAGGCATTCTGCAAGGCGGCGCTAGCCGTCTGCCGTTTGATGACGAATCCCCAATCGGGCGTGGTGAATCTGGATCTGAACCCGGTTCTGGTCGGCGCCATGGGGGAGGGGTGTACTGCGCTGGACGCCGTGGTCTACACGACCAAGGGGTGAGGGGTGAGGGGTGAGGGGTGAGGGGTGAGGGGCGAGGGGCGAGGGGCGAGGGATTGAACGCAAGGTCGACTTAAGACGAGTCTAAGGCGGCTGGAAAGATTCTGACTTTGACCCTTCCCTCGCCCCTCGTCCCTCGTCCCTCACCCCTGAAGCGCATGCCGGCATCTTGGATGCGCGGCTGGCGCTTCTTCCGCATTGACGTACCCCATTATTTGCGCGAAGGTCTGCGTGAACGCAGGCGATTGTCCGGCAATGGCAGTCAGGATTGCGCATGCCGAAACAATTTGAAACAATCCAAAGCGTCGGCGTCGCGACAGGCGCGAGCAAAGGGAGTCAATGACGATGATCCATGCATCCGGTTTTCAATCGTGGCGGAAATGTTTTCTGGCTGTGATCTGTGTAATTCTCGCAGCGTGTTCTGCGATGCAGAAAAGCAGCACAGGCTCGGGCGACCAGGCAGCCGCACCCATTTCCGAGGCTGAGAAGCCGGACGCTTCCACTGGAAAATCCCCCAATTCGACCGGTGCGGCCGGGCCGTCCAATTCCAATCCAGCGATCGCTTCCGGCGCTGACGTGACGAACGCAGGCTCGAAGCGGCATCCGTCTGAGGGCCGTCCGGCAAGCGGCGATAACAACGATGAGGCGGCACAACTGAAACGCCAGCTCGCTGAACAGGACGCGCAGATCAACAAGCTGCGCAGTGACCAGCAAGTGAGCGTCGATCCGCTGCCGGAAGTGAGACAGGAAGAACCGGCTGCGACGCGAGAAGCGATGGATGCGGCGATGTCGGACCAGCAAGCCGCGGCAAGCGCAAAGGATCAGTCTGCCTCAGCGGGCCCGGCTTCCCTGTCCAGGGAACAGGACGAGTTGGCGGTTTTCCCCAGAGACGGAAGAACAGCGGACGACCTCGCAAGCCAGCCAGTGGTTGCGCCCGTTCCCGAGCGCAGCGTGTTCTTCGGGTACGACCAAGTTTCCGTGTCCGACAAATATGATTCGCTGCTGGTAGCCCACGCTGCTTATCTGAAAGCGCACCCTGACTTCATAGTGGAAGTGCAGGGCAACTGCGACGAACGCGGCAGCCGCGAATACAATCTTGCGCTGGGCGCCCGGCGTGCCGAGTCGGTGAAGCGCGCGCTGGAACTGGCCGGCGCGGACGGGAGCCGTATCAGCGCCATCAGCTATGGTTCGGAAAAGCCGCTTTCCACCGGCAAGGATGAAGAAAGCTACAGCCGGAATCGCCGCGTGGATATCGTGTATTGAGCGAGCCGCGCGAATGAAGGACTGGGTTGCATTTACGGGCGTCGTCTGCGCTGTGGCAGGTTGCACCACGCAGGACCAATCTGCTTGCGGCCCGGGAGGAACAACGTCGGCAGCTCGACGAGAACGGCGTTGCTTTTGCAGACCTGAGACGCAAGCTCACCGATCTGGATTTGCTCCTGCAGGCGCAACAGCGCCTGCTCGGGCAGAACGGCTCCGCGCTCAACGACGCAAGGCGCCGTCTCTACGCAGTCGAGGCCGGAATGCAGCAGGCCGGTCGCCGATCGACATTGCTGAAAGCCAAAGCAACAGCAGGACAGGTGGACGCCGCCGCGCGGGCCAGGAACTACTAGCTCGATTCGGCCCAGGATCTTTACTGAGCCTTCGCCTTATCGGAGTCCTGAGTCCCAAGTCCTGCTTTTTACCAGCTCCCGCTCGCCCCACCCCCGCCCGAGCGCCCGCCGCCGCCCGAGAATCCACCGCCGCTCGAGAATCCGCCAGCACTGCTGCCGCCCGGACGGATCGTCATGCCGCCGATCTGGGCGACGCCTTTGGAGTTCAGATCTTCCTTCGCCTTGGCATACCAGGGCGTGCGGGCGACCAGAATCTTGGCAATCGGGTAGAGCACTGCATACGTGCCGATCATGAAGAGCGCGGCTTGGCTGCCGAATATCACCATCGGGAACATCGACCAGAACGGGATCAGAAAGAAATACAGAAACCAGCCCGTTCCCCCCGGGGTAACGATGCCGATAAACGTGAACAGGCCAATGATGCCGAACACGAACAGGCTGATCAGGATGCGGCTGGGCAGCGGCATCGGTGCCGCCTCGACATGGAAGGCTGAAGCAGGCTTGGCCGGGGCCGCCCATTCGGCGTCCGCCGCCGCCGGCTGCCTGCCTTCGAGGATCTGAATGACCGCCGTTGCGCCGGCTTCGACCCCGACGTCGTAGTTACCCTCACGGAAACGCGGCGTCATCAGATTGCGGATGATGCGGTCGGCGGCGACGTCGGTCAGCGTGCCTTCCAGGCCATAGCCGACCTCAATGCGCATTCGGTGTTCCATGGGCGCAACCACGATCAGGACGCCGTTGTCCCTGGTGCGGCTTCCGAGTTTCCAGGTTTCGAACACCCGGACCGCAAAATCTTCGACGCTTTCCGCGCCCATGCCATTTATGGTGAGGACCGCAATCTGGTTGCCGGTAGCGCGCTCGTGTGCCTGCAGCATGTTGCCGATGCGCGCGCGCGCGGGTGCGGACAGGATTTCGGCTTGGTCGACAATGCGGCCGGAAAGATAGGGAATCGCCGTGTCGTCAGCCGACGACAAACCTGGCCAGCCGAAACAGAGCAGTGCCAAAAAATTCAGCGCGAGATTCATCGTTCGTCCTCCGGCTCCAACGGCGCATCGGGCAGCTCGTTGGCCGTGGCGAGGCCGGCGAACCCGCGTTCCAGCAACATTGCTTCCATAGCTTCCAGACCTGCCCGCAACGCGATCGCCGTGGTGCAGTGTCGCAGCAGGTAGGTGATACGTGCGGTCAAGGTCGCCCAGTCGTGCGCATCGATGCGCCCGTCGAACCCTTCGTCGGCCATGATCACGACTTTGCGCTCGAACAGGCTGACGAGGAGCAAAATGCCCACCCGCCTGCGCGTGCGATCCAGCCTGCGCCGGAAGAACAGCGCCTGGGAAAATTGCGTCGCTTCGACGTCGCGCCGGATGCGCTCTACGAACAGACGCGCGAACGGCGCATGCAGGATGGTGAGCAATGCAAAAAGTGCGCCGCTGGCGAGTATGACCAGGACCTGCCCGGTTTGCGTGGTATCGGCGGACCAGCCACGGGCGACAAGTTGCCAGATGACGCACCCCAGCGCCGCGATGACGGCACCGAGGGCGAACGCCTTCCACGGCGCTTCCGGATAGGAATCGGATCTGCCGACGACGGCGGTAACCACCTGCGTCCCGGTTCTGGCCTCGAGCACGGCAACGCGGTTCGCTATGATCGTTCGTTCCTGTTCGGTCATCTGCATTCTCGTTTATGCGGGCGGAATGGGTGCCAGCAGGCCTATTGTGAACGGGTTGTTGCCGATTCAGGAAGCTATTGTCGCCCGGAAAACTCCCCAGCCGAGGGACGGCCGGTTGCGGCGGTTCGTGACGCGCGCGTCCCAATCGTCCGCCGCTTCCCTATGAAAAACGTGCATTCTCCGATTGACAACGCACTCTCCTCTCGGCATTCTCTGCTCGCCGTGCCTTTGCTTCTGGCAAGGCAACGCAAATTCAGTTACATGCAAACTCAAATTGGAGGCACCACGATGGCCGCAAAAAAGAAGACCGCTGCGAAGAAACCTGTGAAGAAAGCCGTGAAGAAAGCCGCGCCGAAGAAGGCCGCTGCCAAGAAACCCGCGAAAAAGGCTGCAAAGAAGCCCGCAAAGAAAGCTGCCCCGAAGAAGAAGGCATCCGGCGTCAAGCGTAAGCCGAACGCCGCTTTCATGAAACCGATGACGCCCAGCGCGTCGCTCGCCGCAGTGATCGGAAGCTCCCCACTGCCGCGCACCGAAGTGACCAAGAAACTGTGGGCCTACATCAAGAAGAACGACCTGCAGGACAGCAAGAACAGACGCAACATCAACGCCGACGACAAACTGAAGGAAGTCTTCGGCGGCAAGAAGACGGTATCGATGTTCGAGATGACCAAGCTCGTCGCTGGTCACCTCAAGTAATCGTCTTGCGTTGATTTTCGGCAAGCCGAACCGGCGAGGCCGGTTCGGCGGCCGATTTGGTTGCGCGCTCCGCGGCTCGCGGATAGCGTGCACACGGGATGCACAATCCGCCTCACCCCTCCGAGGCGAGGGAATTCCGAAGCACCTCAATACCCTCCGGGCATAGCAGCATCGCGTCCGGAAACGCCTGCGGCGTACCTGTTCCTGAGTCATCCGTTTGTGGAGAGAAGCCATGTGCAATACCCGCCTGCCGTTGCTGCTTATCGGACTTATCCTGAGCTTTGCTGCGGCCGCGGAGGACCCGGTGGGAAAGATGGGTGACGTGGAACTGCACAGTTCCGAGCTCAAGGCGATTCTCGAAGCGCAGCCGCCGGATGCACGGCGCCAGCTCGCCACCGATCCGGCGGCGCTGGAACGCCTGGTCCGCAGCGAGCTGATGCGCAAAGCAGTGCTGAACGAGGCCAAGCAGAAGGGCTGGGACAAGCGCCCGGAACTGCAACCGCTGATCGAAAGGGCGCGTGACCAGGTCATCGCGAGCTCCTTCGTAAGCAACGTCGCCAAGCCCGGCGACGGCTACCCGTCCGAAGACGAAATCAAGCAGTTCTACGAGACGAACAGAGCGCAACTGCTCGCTCCAGCCCAGTACCACCTGGCGCAGATCTTCCTTCCGGCAGCCGAGGGCGTCGACAAGGCGAAAGCCGAGGAAGCCAGGAAGAAGATCGGCGCGCTGAGCGCCAGGCTGGGCAAATCTGGAGCCGACTTCGCAACGCTCGCGAAGGAAAACTCCGTGCCGAAAGAAAGCGCGGAAAAGGGGGGCGAGCTCGGCTGGGTCAGCGAAGAGCGGATGGTTCCGGAAATGCGCCGCGCTGTGACGGGCATGAAAAAGGGAGAAGTCAGCCCGCCGGTCAAATCCGCAGCCGGCTGGCACCTTATCAGGCTGCTGGATAAGAAGCCCGCGGCGACGCGCCCACTGGCCGATATCCGACCCAACCTGATTGTGGCGATGCGCAATCGCAAGTCGCAGGACATGGAGCGAGCTTATATCGAGGCCTTGTCCATCAAGCTGCCGCCTACCATCAATCAGATCGAAATCGGCAAGATCCAGAGCGGATTGCGCTGAACGCTCAGTGCGCGCTTCGGTCCGCGGCCCAGCCCTCTGAGAGGCGGTTGCATCGCTATCGCGCGGTTTACGACTGGTGCTGGCAGCACGACAGAAAAAATATAGACATTCTCACCGCAAAGGACGCAAAGGAAATGCGATAACAAGGAGATTGTTGGGGGGTCAAATCCGCTTGGTTGGAAATCCACCGCAGAGGAGGGTGGCAGCGAAATCACGAACGATCCCCATGCCGTTCATCCCGACTTGTATCCCCTCGTTCCTGCTTTTCCTTCGCGTCCTTTGCGGTGAATGGGTTTGCGTGGAGATCGCGAAGCGGAGTGAGTTAGGATACGGTTCCCGGTCATTGCAGGAACCGAACGATGAAACCCGCTCCCGTCGCGCCGCAGATACTCGAGCAATTGCGACGCATTTCCACTGCGACCCTGACTTCGCAGCTGTTCAAGCTCGGCTTCCGCAATACCTACCTCAATGGCGTCAGGCCGCTGAATCCGGCGCTGCGCATGGCGGGTGAGGCGGTGACAGTGCGTTTCGTGCCTGCCCGCGAGGACCTCGCGACTTTCGAGGCGATCGGCAAACCGGGGTACCCCCAGCGCAAGGCGATCGATGAGATCCTGCCAGGCCAAGTGCTGGTGCTGGATTGCCGCAATATTGATACGTCTGCCGCCGCCGGGGAAATTCTGATGTCGCGCTTGCAGGCGCGCGGTGCCGCCGGAGCCGTGACCGACGGTGCGATGCGCGACTACGCGTCGATCCAGAAACTGGGGTTTCCCGTATTCGCGAAGAACATGGCCGCCACGGCCCACGTCCATCGGCATCTCGCGGTCGACATCAACGTACCGGTGGGATGCGCCGAGGTGCTGGTGATGCCGGGCGACATCATGGTCGGCGACGAAGAAGGGGTGGTCTGCATTCCGCGGCACGTGGTGGAGCAGGTTGCGCAAAGCGGGCTGGAAGTGGAAGAGCTGGAAGCTTTTGTGCTGGAGAAAGTGCAGGCCGGGGCACCGATTGCCGGCACCTACCCGCCGAACGAATCGATGCGCGCCGAATACGAGGCCTGGAAGAAGAAACGCTGAACGTCATGGATACGGCGTTGTTCGACACGGTCTTGTTCGACCTCGGCGCGGTCTTGATCGATTGGAATCCCCGCTATCTGTACCGGCCGCTTTTCAATGGCGACGAAAAGGCGATGGAGCACTTTCTCGCCGAAATCGTCCCGGGCAGGTGGAACCACGATATCGATACCGGCAGGACGTTCGCGGAGGCGATTGCAGAGCGGATCCGCGACCATCCGGAACACGCCAGCATGATCGCATTGTGGAAGGATGGCTGGGAAAAGATGTTGCGCGACGAGATCGCCGGCAGCGTCGAGATTCTCGGCGAACTGCGCAGGCAAGGGCACCGGCTGCACGCGCTGACCAACTGGTCGGCCGAAACCTTCCCGATCGCACGCCGCCGCTTCGAATTCCTTAAATGGTTCGAGGACATCGTTGTGTCCGGCGAAGTCGGGCTGGCGAAGCCCGATCCGCGTATCTTCGCGCTGACCATCGAGCGCTGCCGGTTGGACCCGGCACGCACCGTGTTCATCGACGACAGTCTGTCCAACGTCGAAGCCGGCCGCAATGCCGGCATGCATGCGTTGCATTTTCGCGATCCGCATCAGTTGCGAGCCGACCTGAACCGGCTGGGTATGCTGTAAATAGGTCCCAGGCCTTTTCACCGCAAAGGCGCGAAGGCGCAAAGGGAACGCAGAGAAAAACAAGGAAATGCAGTGACGGAAACAATCAAGCGAGCTACCTATGGGTGCTGCAGCTATGGCAACTCACGGCAATACGCACTCTCGATAAATCATCCTCTTGTACTGCTTTCCTTTGCGTTTTCTTTGCGTCTTTGCGCCTTTGCGGTTAGTTTTAGGTTTTAGTTAGGTTCGTCGAAACCGGCCATCAATCCAGGAGACAACCCATGAAAATGAACAATCTACTGACGCTGCTGGCGACATTGCTCGCCGGCGCATTGCTGACGAGCGCCGTTGCAGTCCGCGCTGAAGAGGCCATCAAGACCGTGTATCACTTGCCGGACGAAAAGCTGGCAACGCTGGCGATGAACAACGTCAACAATCATCTCGCTTCGGACCCGGGTGTCAGGATTGTCGTCGTCGCGCTGTCCACCGGGGTGCGCGCCTTTACGTTCGGCGCACAGGATGCCGGCGGCCGGCCTTACGCCGAGTGGGTCGATCAGCTCACCGCCAAAGGGGTGGAATTCCGCATCTGCCAGAACAGCATGAATGCGCTGAAAGTGACGAAGAAGGATCTGATCGATAAAGTCCAGGTCGTGCCTTCGGGCGTGGCGGAAATCGCCCGCCTGCAGGCCCGCGAGGGTTACGTCTACATCAGGCCCTGAGGCCAATCCAGCCGGCTTGGTGCCGGCCACTGCGCGGCTGCCAGGAACAGGAACATAATTGTTGCGGTGAGGGGAGTGCGGACTGACTAGATTGGGGGAAGACTCGTGACCCGACGATCTGACCACCGGGAAACATCCTTCACGGCTGTGGATCTTGCCTACGGCATGGCCGGCGCTGCATCCGCGTTGAACCGGGCCGCCGAAGGCAGGCGTGCCGTGCTGCTCGTCGCCGCCATGGCTGCATTGCTGCTGCTTTGGGTCGTCGCCGGAGTCAATTTGCTCTGGAGGATGGATTCCTGGCTGGTGGCTCACGGCATCCTGGAGTGCCTGATCGTCATCGTCTCCGGACACCTCATCAGCGTGAGCGCCGGCATCTGGATGGTTGAAAAAGATCCGCGCTGGCTGGCCATGGGAGTGGGCTTCCTGCTGGCCACGGCTTTCAATTTCGGCCACATCCTGTTCTATGCCGGTATCGTCGAACCTTCTCCGGGAACGCTGAGCACCGCCATTTTCCTGTGGGGCCACGAATCGACCGCCTGCGTCGCGTTGCTGGCCGCCGCCTGGGCCATGACCGAGAGGCGCGTTTCCTATGCACAGTCACTGGGCGTGATCGCGGCGATGTGCCTGTTCGTCGCCGGCCTGCTGGTCTTCCCGGACGCGGTGATCCATCTGGTGCAGTCGGCGTGGATGGAGAAGGGCAACAATTTCTTCAACATCCTGGTTCTGATGATCGCCGTGCTCGTTGTCGCCTCGCGCGTAGCAGGGGGCGACAGAACGTCCGGTCTGGTCATCGTCGGCGCGGCGATCGGCGCGGAGATGATCGCCCAGTTCTCCTATCTTCTGACGCGCCAGGTTCTCGATAGCTATACCACGCTCGGCCACGTCTTCAAGTTCGCGGCATTCGGACTACTCTATTACGGCCTGGTCTTGTCAAACATCCTGCGCCCCTTCGAACTCGCGAAGCAGACCGAAACGCTGTTTCGCACACTGGTGGAGCGATTGCCGGCGGGCATTGTGCTCTCGCGCAAGGGGAGGATACTGCACGCCAACAACGCATTTCTCGCGCTCTTCGGCTTTCCGTCGGAGGAAACGGCGCGCCGGACGCGGATCTGGGCGCTCGATGCCGACGATCCCGAGGAAGCGCGGCGCCGCCACATGGCGCGCGAAGCGGGAGAGCCGGCGTCGCCGTCCGGCGTATGGCGGGCGGTGCGGCATGATGGCGAGATCGTGCACGTGAGGACCGACGACCAGCTCGTGACCCTGCCGGACGGCCGCGCTACCCTGGGCTACTATGTCGACCTGTCGGAAACGGTGAGCGCCCAGCAGCAATTGCTAAGGCTCGCGAATTTCGACCCGTTGACCGGGCTGCCGAACCGCTCCCTGCTGCTCGACCGGCTGGAACAGGCCACGCGGGTTGCGCAGCGCGCCGGCGATCTGGTGGCGGTGCTTTTCATCGATCTCGATCAGTTCAAGCAGGTCAACGACACGCTGGGCCACGCCGCCGGAGATGAACTCCTGCGCATGGTGGCTGGCCGTTTGCGCAAGAACTGTCGCGAGGAGGACACGCTGGGCCGGCTCGGCGGCGACGAGTTCCTGGTGATCATGCAAAGACTGCCATCGCACACCGCGGCTGCGGTGCTGGCCGACAAGCTGGTCCACGAACTGCAGCAGCCGTTCGAAATCCAGCGGCGGGAAATCTATGTCGGCGGCAGCATCGGCATTTCCCTGTTTCCGCGCGATGCCCAGGATGTGAGCACGATGATCAAGCACGCCGACGTGGCGATGTACCAGGCCAAGCGCAATCGCCGTCTGCATGTGTATTTCTACTCGGAGGAGATGAACGCGCGTGCGCTCGAGCGGCTCGAACTGGGCAGTGAGATACGCCGTGCGGTGGAGCGCGAGGAATTCGAGGTGTATTACCAGCCGAAGGTCAACGTGGCGAGCGGCAGGATTGCCGGCGTCGAGGGCCTGTTGCGCTGGCACAGTTCGACGCGTGGGCTGGTGCCGCCGGCCACCTTCATTCCGATCCTCGAAGATACCGCGCTCATTGCCGCCGTGGGACGGATGGTGCTTGCGCGGGCGTGCAAGCACGCGAACGAATGGTGCAGCCTGGGCTTTGGCAGGATTCCGGTGGCGGTGAATGTATCGCCGGCGCAGCTCAAGAACGATGCCCTCGTGGACGACGTGCAGATGGCTTTGGAGGCCTCGGGTCTTCCCGCCGGCGATCTGCAGCTGGAAATCACCGAAAGCCTGTTGCTCGACGATTTCGATCAGGCGCGCAGCCTGCTGGAGAAGCTGACCGCCAAGGGCATTTCTATTGCCCTGGACGACTTCGGCACCGGTTACTCCTCGCTCGGCTCGTTGCACAACCTGCCCGTGAACTGCGTGAAGATCGACCGGTCATTCGTCCATGCGCTCGGAAATGCCAAGAGCACCATTGTCGCGACTATCATCAACGTGGCCCATACGCTGGGTATGAAGGTGGTCGCCGAAGGGGTCGAGACCGAGGCCCAGCGCGCCATCCTAGAGTCGCTCGGCTGCGAGGAACTGCAGGGCTATCTGGTCGC
>Ga0137437_1000435_pt1 | contig 12896 bp, 27 predicted proteins | sample EasRivERMGT138_2_FD_102332 | JGI IMG/M metagenome (GOLD analysis project Ga0137437, IMG submission 102332) | Soil microbial communities from meander-bound floodplain in the East River, Colorado, USA - East River MetaG ERMGT138_2 | ecosystem: Environmental > Terrestrial > Soil > Floodplain ...
CTTAGAATCCGACCTTACTCGGAAGGATTTTCCACGCCCCAATTTCGCATTGGGAATTTAGCTTCCCACAATGAAGGGGTTTTCCTTAGTCTTCCTAGCCTTCCCCTTAGCCTTGAGAGCTACTACCGTCCCGGGGGCGTCCCTGAAACGTAGGTCCGATGCATCCCCGTCAATCGTAGGGAAACCCTGCCATTCCGCCGGGCGAGCGTAGGGAACGCCTACGGGACGAGCGAACGCTACGGCAACATTGCCCCCTCGGGCGAGAAAGCTACGGCATAGTTCCCCGTTATGTCCCGAAAAGGAAAACGTTAGGTGATAGTTCGGGGGAAGCTTGCCGAGCAAGAAATTGTGCATTCTTAGCACATTTTTGGTATAATCGTAAAATTGCACGTTAGGGAACAATCTTACGATGTCGAGAAAGTCAACGTCGGAAGTGCCATTTAGCCGAAAGGTTGCTTTCCGCCCCTTCTTCTTTTCAAGGGCAACGGCATTGCCGATTTCCCGTACCAAACGTCGAAGGAATTCCGTCCGATTGTCGAAATATGCTCGTGTCTTCTTAATGCGTCCCCTTAAAACCGTCGGGAATATTTCCGCCCTTCCCGAGCGATTCAGGCAAAGGGAAATGCATTCCTTCGTCGCGTCCGGGCAGGCGTTTTCACGAGCGGCGGAACGGGCCGGGGCTAGGTGCAAAATGTAGGGGGCAAATCCCGCCCCGTTACCCTTGCTTAGTTTGGCGTTTCCGCCCGGTCGCGTTAGTAGCTTTTGCATGGCGAACGCCCCTTAATGGTCCTAGGCTACCATACTTTATCGGTATGGCAACCTAGGAAACCAAGGGAAAATTGAAGGTAGTTTTTACCCGACGATCACGTATTCTTCGCCTTTGCAAGCAAGATGCCGAATCGAGTCGATACTGTAGTCGCGGACGATGATTTCTTTTTCGGTTCCTTGCCGCGTCGCCCCCTTCTTAGGAAGGAAAGGTGCGATCAATTCGTCGGCAAGTACCGTACCATTCGTCCCGAGGTACTTGTGATCGAGACTCTTTTCGACTTTGGTTTCGAGGTAGGTCTTTCCATTGTGCGAAACGAGCACCGTACCCGGAATCCGCTCACCCCATTGCCGGGGCTTTGCTTCGAAATCGGGAATCCCATCTTCCCGGATTCGCTGACGGTTTACTGCGGCTTCATACTGAAACCCAAGACAGACGTTCACGCGAGACACCTTCCGAACGCTCCCGAGCGTATTCCCGGTCTTCAGTAGTTTCGGTTCTGTCTCTGTCGTCAGAGTCGCGAACGTCGCCCCCCGAATCCCCGTCAGAAACGCAGTCAATTCGTTTCGTGTCATCGTCTGCATGGTAGATTCCCTTTTGTTTGGTTCGCTTGGACTATAACCTATGTCGGACGGACGGCAACTCCACTAAAAGGAAAATTGTGGGAAGGGTTTTCGCTCTTGCGTCGCCGCTTGCATAGGCTATACTAGTGCAGGATTTGCCGCTTTAGCAAGTATCGTGCCAATGCCGAAAGATCGGAATATATTTCCGTTACCGTTTGGTGACTGTTACCAGCCGGTTACGTCACCGGATGGTAACAAACATGACAGGGGCAGATTTTGGCCCATTTTTTGCATTAATATGATTTTTAATCACTTCTGAAATTGGCCCCTATTAATTCGCCATATACTTCCATTGTCCAAGATGTTCGGAGCTAAAGCATCTATGATGCTGAAGATTTCCCAATGGCGGAAGGTGCGGACATGGCACCCCATCTTGCTTGGAAAGATATCTTTCGTGCCCCAAATCGTCAGTCACGGCATAAAGATTGCCGATACCGTTTCGAATTTGATACTTCTTCCCTTTCGTGAAGTAGGGGCCGCTTCTATCGGGAATGGCATAATTTGCCATACATTCGCCGTTCGGATGCGTCACAGAATCGCAGTAGCATTCTGGCATGATTTGTTTCCTTTCCTTAATGCTTCCTAGACATTCTTAGAATACCATACCTTAAAAGGGTGTCAAGAGATTTAAAAATTATTTGACACTCTAAAAATCGGAGATAGATTAGTAGCGTTGGAGAGTGTGCCCACCGGGCGACTAGTGTTACTGAATGGTGACGGAAGAATTGACCGTTACCAAAAAGTAACGCCACTGAGCAAAAAGCGTGCCAGAAAAAACCGAGTTGGTAAAACTTACTCGGAAAAATTTTCGGCCCGTTGCCGGGCCTGGGGATGCAGCCACCGCTCCGCCCTTATAAAGGGCGACTCTGGCACAAAAGGAACTGGCTAGATTTTCCAGTATATAAAGCGTCGTTTCGGCACTTCTAGATTTTCCCGCACCCTATTCCAATATTTCAGGGTAGCTTTTTTCTTGTGCCCTTTCGGACCCCCATTGTGGATACGGGCCAACTGTTCGAAATCCTTACACTCTACGGCATCCCTAGCGTAACGCAAGAGATATGCCGTTATGATTCTTTCAGCGTAGTCTTTACTACGTACGTCCTGATATTCCCCCTTAAGAGAAGGGCAAAACTCTACAGCATCATGCCAGTAGATTTCCCAAATCTGATAGCGTCCTATGGCACGCCCATTGTCGCCCACGGCGGCATCGTTATTGTTAGACTCGACTACCGCTAGAGCATTTAGTAGGGGGCGAATTTCTTCACGCTTAACATCAAGTGTAGCTAAATCCGTGCCACCCACTGAAAGGAAGATTGTGAGTAGGAAACTCACGGCTTCTCAAGCTTCACGATCGTCCAGTCCTCTCCCCTCTTACAGCCTTCCCCAAACGTTTGAGCATCCTCCGACGTATCAAACGGGCCGTACACCACGAGCCCATCGAACGCATTGCCTACGGCCACAACGAAAGGGCCGGGCGAATTAAAGTGGGCGATGTCGTTACTCATGGAAGATGATTCCCCATAGTGCATCCTCGATTTCCGAGACGGGAAGTCCCGTCCCGAAGTGAATCTCGCAAGCCGCTAGCCAGACTTCGCCCATTTTCAGAAGGGTCACAACGGGCCCGTCCATCAGTGCGTAGGTGATAATGGCTTGTTTACTCATTTTAGTTGGTCCCACACTATATCACGAAACCGAAGGTATGCAAGATAACATCGAATGAGAAATTCGTTCATCGTGTACCCTTTAAACGCAAAACTGCCCCGGCGGGGGATTGACCCCGCCGAGGCTGACGAATCCCGAGGCGTTAGCTCGCCTGGGCCGGCTCCGCAGCGAACCGGGCAGAGGCCGCAATCGAGCGGTCCTGACCGGGCAGCGGGCCGAAGTGACGCAGCGTCGCGTCCTGACGAACTTCGGTGCCGTCCATATTGAACACCTTGACGCCGTTCCCGACCGACACGGCGTCGATGAAACGCGGGGCTGAGTAGTCGGAGCCGCACAGAATGTAGCGGCCCTTCGTCTCGGGGATGGAGCCGATGCCCCACGACTTCGTAACCTGAATCTGCTTCGCCATTGTCCGAACTCCTAAAAAGGGAATGTTTAGACTTCACAACCCGTGAAGCTGGTCCTAGTATACTCTCGCTTCGCGTTGTGTCAACCGAAAACTTGAGGAATCTCCATCCCATTCGCTTCACAGTATCTTGCGATGCTCTGAAAAGCTTGCAAAATCCGTGCCCGACCGACAGGGTTGGCAGAATGTACCCGCAGGATCTTTGGAGGCTGTACGCCTTGCGTGAGAACAACTTTCTCAAGCCAAGCGGCAACATCGTAGCCAGTTGGCACACCATCGCCTAGGTCATGATCGAGACTCAGTTCCTCGATGGCGAAATTATTTCTCACAAGGTAGACAACTGCTTGCCAGCCTTGGTATGCCACTTGATACTGTGGTGAGGGTGGGGCCCTCTCGTCGTCGAGGAAGAGTTTCATATTTCACCCACCACAATATAGCACATAATCTTACAAAGTCAAATCTTTTATTTCTGGCTGGACGCCAGCCAATTCTGTGTTATAGTGTTAACACAACTGCCAAGGTCGCCGGGAGGAGAACAAGCTTTGCCGTGAAACGGCAAAAAATACTAGTGCCCCGAGGACAGGTTAAAGTCCCGCCCCGAGGCACCGGATCGCTTTGGTTTCCACCCATGACGCCATCTAGTACAGGGGTGGCAGAAAGGTTAATTGGTGGGCTATCAGGGAATCGAACCCCGGTCTGCCGGTTAAAGGCCGGTAGCTTTGCCACTAAGCTAAGAGCCCGAAAGACATTCCTTTATAAGTCCAGTCAGATTTTCCCACTTAGGATCGGCATTCTGAACAACTTCGATGCAATCGCAAAGAATCTCAATCATGTCGTCATCACTACAATCGTGCGAGTCTTGATACTCACGGATGTAGTCGAAAAGAGATTGTGGCATTTTAGTTCCCCACACATCCCCGGTGTGCATTTTGCCACACGCGGTTCATCTCTTCAAGTTCTTCGTCCGTCGGCTCATACTTCCGAAGGAACGGCAAATGAGCGTAAGGATCGCAGTCACCCGGGCAATCCTTCTGACCGCACTCGACGCAGCCCTTAACGTCGTCTTCCTCGTCGGCTCGGATTTCGTGGTCCCCGGTCCAGTCGCGGCACATAAGTTAGCTCCCTTGAAGTTGAGATAACTATAACTCAGCTTTTTGGACACGCAAGCTCTGCCACGATTTTTTCCCCATGCCTCGTTAGGAACGTCGAGTCCAAAATCTGAAGATTGATGCACAAGAGGAGAACCATATCCTCATCCCGCAGACATTTCTCATCCTGGATTTCGCGGATCTTTTTGAACAGGTCCATTTGGTTCCCCTTTGAAGTTGAGAGTAGTATATCCTCAGTTCTTAAAGGTGTCAAGTGGTAGCCCTGGAGAGGGTCGAACTCTCGTCTCCGCCTTGAAAGGGCGGCGTCACTGGCCGTTGGACGACAGGGCCGTTGAGGCGAAGCCCCATTATGCCACCTTACTGGGACTTGTCAACCTGAAAATCCCTTCCGCACTGGGGCGTAGCTTTGGCGTCCCCAGGAAGTCCGCCAACCCTAAAGGAAAGATTTGATTCCCTGAAAGTCACGACAAGCTGCTCGTTATCGGGAACGACGATCTCGAAGATGTGCGAATCCTTGATAAGGATTTCGCCCCGGCTCGTTTTGATTCTGTGTTCCATGTTAGTCCCTCGGGGGCGGAATCGGCCCGGCCCAAAGGGCCGCAGGATGAAAGTCGGAGTCCAACTCATAATTGCAGGAGGAATAAGTCGCCTCCGGCCATTCTGGATCGTCACTAATCTTGACTTTGACCACGGTAGGAATGTAGTAGCCCCCGTCGCGTTGCGGTTGCTTCAGCCAGTAGTAGCCGCTAACCTTGGGCTGTCGCTTTGTCCACTTCATCTGTCGACCCTCCATTTCTCAAGCTCTTTAGAAATCTGTTTGGCATAGTTCGTGCCGTTGACAGAATCGAGCAGTCGAAGGTTCGTCCAAACTTCGTGCAGAAGTTGAGCGGGACTGAGCTTACTATCCTGGATGATCTTCTGAATGGATTCGGGCACGACTGTCTCCCTTGAGTTACCAGAGTATAGCATAGCTTTGCTAGGTGTCAACCAGAAATAGCAGAGGCCCCGAGATCCCTCTCGGGGCCCTTTTCACACCTAACGGCATAGCTATGAAAACGCCATGGGGATTCCGTCCTACCTTAAAAGGGTAGTGATGCTAGCTACCGAACCTTGCGGCTCGTTTTGTTAACGGGGCATACGTGGCCCCGCCGTCCCTCTTAGCCTCGGAACGGTATGGGCATTGAAGCTACCCGCTTCAGGGTGCTAGGCTTGTTGGGCTTCGCTCAACCGGCGGTAGCGAACCGTCCCGGCGTTCATACTGTACCCTACCTTTTCAGGATGTCAACCCCTCTGAATCAAAATTCTTTTCGGCGTCTCTGCCGCCGCCATCATTACGGACCTTTCCCAGGGGAACGGCAGGCCCTTAAGGCACTTGGGGCACATAGCACGCGATCCCTTTCGGTGCCACCTTCTGAGAGTGTTTTCCCGTTCCTCCGTCTGATGCCCACAGGCCCCACAGGACAGCGTAACTTCATTCCCAAGCTTCACACCTAGCGTGCAGCGGTCGCCCGTGCATCCCATCGACACGGCAAGGCGTTGCCACGTATGCCCGTGCCCCGCCACCGCGTGACGCCGCCACGCCACTATGTGGGCTAGTTCGTGACGGACGGTATTAGGTGCAAGGTGATCGTTCAGGGATACGGCAACGTAGGCCGGGCCCGACAGGATCACTTCCCCCGTGCAGTAACGAGCACGCCCCAGGCTTCGCGTATAGCGGTTGCTGATCGAAAACCGTACCGTCTGAATTTCCGGGAATCCTGGAAGAAGCTCGCCCCGGATCGTCTCGCACAGCGTCAGAAGTTCGTGGCGTGTCATTTATGGTTTCCTTGTGCCAATAGTATAGCCTAAGACTTACAGGAATCAAGCTAGTTTTTATTTTTATTTTGCGGGTTGCGTCTTTCCAGTTCTGAGGTATTCTGAAGTCAGAGCCGAACGACCCGAGGAGGAATCGGGAAGTGGCCTGAAAAGAACTGGGGAGAGAACAGCCCTAAAGTCCCGGAAGCGTTGACCCCCAAAGTCTATCATATCAAAAAAGTTTGTCAAATTAAAAAAGACCGCCCCGGCGTAGCTCCACTCGGAGTTTATTGTCGAGACGGTCTTCGTCCTGTTGTGGTGTCAATCAGCGAGGATACGGATGGCATCCCTTTCCAGGGAGGTCAGGCCGGGCAGGCCGCGAAGCAGAAGATTCTGCATAATCAGCTTGGCCCCGGACAAAGTGATATTTGGCATGGCATTGGAGAACTCGGACGGAAAACCAGCGTCCCGCCACTGATCCATCGCATCCTTCGCCACCCTCAACGTCAGCCCCAAATCTTCCCGAACCTGCTTGATGGCACTGATGTATCTGAACGTATTGCGATCATGGCCGAACCGCGAGCGGTAGTCCCAGGCATTGGAGCGGAGGTAGTTGACTGCCTTAGTCGTCTCGTCCATCGTCTTGATCCTTTTGAAGTTACCTTACTTTACCCCGCCTCTCGCGGAAGTCAAGGAATCTTTCCGGTGATCTTTCGAACCAACAGGACGATAAATCCTATCAGGCTTGCCCATAGAAGAAACTTCACCAGAAGCTTTAGGGCCCGCATCGGGTCGCCGTGGTTTCCGCCCGGCAAATAATAGTAACCCATGACGCTAGTATACTCTACTTTTTAGTGGCGTCAAGTCTTTTTTTGGCTTTATATTTTTGCCAATAGGTAGCATTTGCCGCTTTACAAGATTGACACCTACAGCCGTGCCCATACATAGTAGTTGACCCATGTTGGGACGGTTTATCTCCACGCTCAAGAATAGTTTTTTGCATATGGCAACTATGGCATAAAAGTTGACACTTAAGCAATTCTGGCATAAGAGTATCTAAATCGCCAGAAATTTTATCGTTGACGTGAAATGACTTTGTGGCGGGATTTATATGGTCAAATTCTAACCTATCTAACGATTTACATTTGACACACTGCCTACCAAGAAACTCAATCGCGTTAGCACGTCTTTGATGATAACGTACTAAACTATACTCCTGATGTTTTGTTTTATCTTTGCGTGGCACGTCTTTTTAGTCCCCCAGTGGGGCCGGGTTTCCCGGCCCCACGTTCTGCTTTCTTTTTAGACTCCGGCGAGAGCAAACAGCTTACTCGTCATCGTCTCTTCAAAGTCTCCTCGCGTTCCATCCAAAATAGATTCCATTCGGCCCGTCATCGTCTTCCCCGCCTTGCCGCCCGCGTTGTGCGTCGTGTCGTAGGTGACGGCATTGAAGATGTCGTAGAGAGTCCTACCGTGCGTTCCCATCATCGGCATACAAGCGGCAGCGACCAGACGATCCCGACGGTTCTTCTGCTGAGTCGTCGCGTCGTCGTCGATCGCCAACAGTTCGTCGATCGTCTCCGGGACGTTTACAACCTTGTCCAGCTTTGCCAGCTTGTCACAGTGTGCGGCAATGGCAGTAGCGGCAGCCGTCCAGACTTTGGGAGCATCGGCGAACTTCTGCACGATACTCTTAGTGTGAACCATTGAAAGATCAGCCCCGCCAGCGAACGCGGCAGTAACCGTATTGTGACAGACGACACGATTTCCGGCGATCTTGAAACGTGCCTTACCAGTACCGTGATAGTTCTGGCACACAAGGTAATAGGTCCAATCGCTTGAGTCGTTTCCGGGCTTTGACTTGATGTCACATAGACGAACCGTCACGACTTCCGACTGTCCACCGTATAGCGTGAAGGCGGTATCATAGATACCGAGTCCGCCCTGCACGATCGGATCGACGACCATCGCGAGATCGCGAGGGATACGAACTTCGTACTTCTTCGTAACCGTAGACGGTGACACAACCGTCTCGTCATCGTCACGAATCAGATTAAACTGATTCGGTACATCGACCTGCACTCCCGCCTTATTGAAACGGGTTGCTTGTTCTTTGGTGACATTGTAGGACATACGGGCCTTGACGAGAAAGTCCTCCATCGGAAGACGTTCATTGATGACCCGGACACCATCGGTATCCCACCACGCGGCCTTCTCAGTGAAGGCCCCACGATCCGTTTCGACTTCTGCACTCATCGGTTTCTCCCTTGTGTTTCGGAACGTCAGTATAGTACCGCGATTCCTGAAGAATGCAAGTAGAAATCGGGGAAATTCTTTTGTGCCGGATCGGCACGCCGTCTCATCCTCCGAACCACGAAGCATAACACACGCCGCCGAATTTGTCAAGGTTAAATCTTTTTTATTTTTCAGTTTGACAGGTGGGGTTCTTGACGTATACTCTGGGCGTCAACGATCCCTGAAAAGGGAAACCGACTTGACACGCCACGGAAACGTGGTATCCTATCTATGCACGGGTGGCTCTAAATGTGGGCCAGATAGGCAAGAGAGTCCCTCGGACCGGTTTGGGGAAAACCTTGCCGTTGGTGGTGCGACCCCACCCCCATGCACTTTTTGCCCGTGCCCGGCCACGGGGCGGACCCCGCACATCCGGCGTCGCCCCTCGGCTTAAGTAAGGCGATCCTGAGGATTGATGAGATTAGGTTTCCTGGTAAGCGTCTTTCGTTCCCTCCTGAATTCCAGGCATAATAGTAAGGGAAAAGCTAAGTCTTTTAGGATTCCACTTAAGAGGAAGATAAATCCACCCCATGCTCCCATAATCTCTGGAGTTCTTCTAAAATCACCCCATGTCATCTAAATATCAAAAGAATCATTCAAAACCACTCCTCACTATAGTAGAGGGCGGAGAACGAACTTATATCCATCCTTATTCTTATTATGAGGATCAACGTCTTCCCGCCAAGAATTCTGTTAAGTTTTTAACAACTCCCGAATTCTCGCCTCACCAACAAGGCCAGATGGATTGGCTTATCCCTTATCAGATGGAACATATTAAGAGGGCCTGGAATACAGTAAGGAGAGTGGTGGCAGTCCTGAAAATCACGGGGCTTAAACCGTCAGGACTCAGACTCTTCTCTATTATGTGGGACTGTATTGTACCAATTTATTGTGCCGACATTTATAGGGGTCCAACTATTACGACCCCCGGTACTTTAACGCCAAGTCATGCTGGCAGTAAACTTACTGAATCCTACTATCTTATACCTTCCCAGGAAAGACTTAAAAGTAAACTTAGGGAGTGGTTATTTGCTCCAGACTTAGCTAGTGAAAAAGCCTTTCTATCCGAAAAGTATTCTCCCCTTCACAGGATTTTATATCCCGTCTGGATAACCTACCACGAACACGAACGAAATTCCTACTTGACATGGGCCAGAAAGCAAGTAGAATGGGGGCGGAAAATCGGATTCCTCTCTTCACTGGATACTTAAAATGTTCATGGTGTGGTGGTTCATTATAATGGCCGTGGTGCTCGGCACCATAGCAAACTGTCGGATTTCCGACCTTCAGAGGGAACTCCGTCGGTCCCTTAAAGATAAGAACTAGGATGACCTAAAGATGAAAAATCTCATTCAGAGGATACAGGATATAATGGAGCAGGAAACCCGGTCCGGGGCCTTTACTAATATAACTAATCTGGCGGATTTATCTTCCTCTTTAAAGGATCTTCAAATTGTCTCCCTAGTATCAGACTTAAAGGAAGGAAAACTAGAAATAGTACAGAGTTCCCTGGGGAATAGGTGGTATTTGGCTCAGAGAAGTTAAATTTAAGTGAGAGAGTTCCCGTCGGAGGGTGTGGCGAAATGGGGTAAGGTGGGGTAAATTAAAATGCTAACGCTTAAAGAGTTAATCTTATCCGAAACCGCCCACCTCGAATTCCTCTACCACGACGCTTGTTCTAAGGGTCATTGGAATGAAGCTAATCGTATAGAGTATAGGCTTGGGGAATTAAAGATCCTCTTAAAAGAAGAGAGTTAATAAGGAATAACGTAATGGCACAACTAATATCCATAATGCTCGTTGCTATCCTTTATCTCCCTATATTCATCCTGTTCCACCTATTCTATCTAGTAAGTATTCCATTGGGACTTGTTAAAGTAAGACCCCTGAAAAAGAGCACGGGAATCGACATTTCCCTCTATTAAAATGATATCAAAATCAACCGACCGTTTCGTTAAGTTCTTAGGCGGTTTCGCTACATTTGTCGCCTACTGGATACCAGCCATCCTAATTTTCTGTGTTATTGCTATAGTGGGGGGCCCTCTAAATTGGGTCTATGAAGTAGAGCCTCCAAAGGAATAAGTTAAGTATATAGGCACTGTAAGGAAATCTAACACCTCCATTAAAGGGTAATAAAGTGGGTAAAATTCTAGACAAAAGAAGAAATGCTAGAACTGGCAGAAGAGATTAAGGCGTTAGCCAATGAAACTACTGGAAGTTTGTATATAAAATCGAAGGATAACATGACCCCTAAAAATCAAGACAAATTCCTGCGATACTTTATAGGCACCATTATTGTTGTCGGCTTCTTAAAAGCCCTGACGATGTAAGGAAAACTAACAATGGTAAAAGTACCTAAGAAGTTTTATGGCTGGTGGTCAGATGTACTTTCTAAAAAGGTGCCAACCATTCATGGCACCAATCTTAATGGTGACGCCGTAGATGCGGTAGTCATGACTAACCGTGCTTTAAGTACTAGTAAGGTCCAGAAGCAGCTAAAAGACTGTTTTAATTTTAAGTGCAATGATTTAGTACCACTCGGTAGGTTTATTCCGCCAGGGACGTAATCATGAAAATCCCTTTCTACGTAGAAATCGGTGTGGCAATTTTAATTGGCTTCGGTCTTTATAAGCTAGCCTCTCCGCTAGCTGTTATCTATGTTGTTTTAGTTATTTTGTGGTTCTTTGTAAGTTTAATAGCTGATCCCGAAAAGGAGAATTCTGGTGGCACTTAATGAGGATCGAATGACCAAGTTGTTCTGGCTGATGATAGTTCTCAACCTTTTATGGATTGCTACACTTATTACTGCGGCCATCCTGACGATGAAGAAACATCTCTTATAAAGGAAATAGTGACATATGCATTTACTTGCCTCCATTATCCTTGCTTTGTTTACCTTCGGCGTGGATCAATCCACCACTAATGGATACGCCCAGGTGGCCGTAGTGTCGTTTGGGGCTGGCACTACAGATCAGCCCGACCAGACTATTTCTACCACGATTCAAGACCCTAACCATCCCGGTGAACCGTGGACCGTTACAACTTATCGACGAAAGGATGAATCTTTCGAGGCGTTCGTAAAACGCCATAAGGATATGGTAGATGCGGTAAGGGGGGCTCTTAAATGACGGAACGCTTGAAACATCACGGATGGTTCTCTAAGAAAGCTGCGGCAGCATTCGGTTACACCGTCTATCTAACAGAGTCGGGTAAGCAAGTTAAAGTAACCAACATAACCGATGACAAGGCCGGAAAGCTTTGTCAGTGGCCTGATCGTGAATATGTTGGGATTGTTACTCAGGTCGTAGAAGTCTCTAATGAACCGCCAGAACTGAGTACGGAATTAATGACCCCGGAAGAGATTCGGGCGGCATTCATCCACATATATTTAGTGCTTTATAATGCGGCCACTATATTTACTGAGCATGAAAATGTTATGAAAACCATTCATGTTGCTATAAGCTTACATAATCAGGCTATGCAATCTATAGTAGATCAAAATGAGAGATTTTTAGCTATAATTGGCATGTTAGAAGAGAGGATTAAAAAGCTGGAAGCCTCTAAATCGACGCACACCGAGCCTAGCGAGAATTAATTTTCCTGTTGACTTTTTAAGTTTAGAGCGTATAATAAACAACGCCCGAGGAATTGGGCAATCTGTGGGTGTATAGAAGGCAGAAACCCTCAACGCTACAAGATGTTTGCTGCATCAAACTTGTAGTATATTATAAAGCAGCGGCTAGCCACCCACCCGGGAATGATAAACTTGGGAGACAACGGGACATCCTAGTGGCGACCTTGCGGTGTAACTACTAGTATCAGGGATTCAGAGTCGTCAACCTGTTATCAAACCGCGTCTTTTAACATGAAAAAGAAACTGCAACAAAATGGGTGGCTGTCACCAGACGGTAAGTTTATTGTCGTCGAGGAATTAGGACACTGTGAAGAGGCAGACAAAATCATTGAGGATCTTTATCCTCTAAAAAAGCAATCAAGGGCGGCACAGGAAGATCCAGAGCATTTCTTAGAAAAGAATGGCTGGATTAAATTATCTGTGGGTAGATGGCACTCAACGAATAACGAACTAACTCAGTCACAGCTAGACTTTGTGTTTGATTGGTGTGTCCTTGGAAAGATTAAGTTTCCTCCTAAGAATCTAGAATGTACCATATCATAAAAGAAAACCTTAAACCTCTAAAGAAATGTTCTAAATCACACGATTTGGCGGGAAACCCTGCCAA
>Ga0137437_1000436_pt1 | contig 12889 bp, 11 predicted proteins | sample EasRivERMGT138_2_FD_102332 | JGI IMG/M metagenome (GOLD analysis project Ga0137437, IMG submission 102332) | Soil microbial communities from meander-bound floodplain in the East River, Colorado, USA - East River MetaG ERMGT138_2 | ecosystem: Environmental > Terrestrial > Soil > Floodplain ...
CATCACTTCCGTCCGGCCCCTTCCGCACGGGCCGCAATTGAATCGTCCAGCGGATGTGCGAGCGGGTCTCCTCCAAATAGAACATCGCCAGCGGCCAGTTCTTTTTTTCGCCGGCGAACCAGAGATTGGTCCAGTGATATCCGACGTCGGACATCGTATGTGACTGCGACGGTGCGTTGGCCTTCAGCCGGGCAACATCCGAACGCAGCACGCCGAGATCGCTTTGGCTTCTGTCACCCTGGGCGGCGCTGCTCACCCCGGAGCCCGCGGCAGCAGTGCCATCGGTTGGACGGGAGCAGGCGATCGCACCTCCGCCGATGAGGGCGCCGATGACTGCTGGAAGGATGACCCGTACGACGGCGTTCGATACTGGCATTGGTCCCTCACTGTCTGCCAGCCAGAACCGGCCGGCGCACCATGACCGCGTGCGACGACGTTATACACTCGATCGCAATCATGTGGCGGTACGTCTCGATGCCCCTCATCGCCGCCATGCTGTCGGCATCGTGCGGCAGCGCTGCTCCGGGATCGCGCGTATCACGCATCCGCCAGCGCGGCTTCCTCGTGTGCGGGGTCTTCCCGGGGATCGCCGGCTTCGCCCAGATGGATCGCCAGGGCCAGTATGCCGGCTTCGACGTGGACTTCTGCCGCGCAGTCGCGGCCGCGATCGTCGGGTCCGCCGAGCGTATCCGGTACGAGCCGATTGCGTCGATCGACGTCCTCCAACGCTCGAGCGATATCGACATCGTGTCGCGCCGCCTGACATGGTCGCTGCGCCGTGAAGGGCTGCACGTCCTGTTCGGTCCGGTCACGTTCTACGACGGGCAGGGATTCCTCGTCCCCCAGCGCCTCAAGGTCAATCGCGTGGCGGAGATGGCAGGGATCCCCGTGTGTGTCGCCGAGGGTTCGGAACACGACGTTACGCTGACCGCGTCCTTCCGGCAGCACCAGATTGGGCTCGACCGGGTTGGCGTTGCCGACGGTGCGGCCGGCGGACGGGCGTTGGCGGACGGGCGTTGCCAGGCATTCAGCGCCGACGTGTCCGAGCTGGCGTCGGTCCGCAGTGCGATGGAAAATCCGCGAGGTTTCCGCATTCTCGCCGATCGGATTTCGCAGGAACCGCTCGCGCAGCTCGTACGCCAGGAGGACGTCGACCTGTTCAATGTCCTGCGCTGGACTGTTTTCGCGATGATCGCCGCCGAGGAGCTCGGCGTCACGTCTGCCAACGTCTCGGACGTGGCGGCGCGGGACGATCCCGACATCGCACGACTGCTCGGAGCGAGTAGTGGGAATGGGGCGGCGCTGGGGCTCGACGAAGCATGGGCCCGGAACGTCATCGCAGACGTCGGCAATTACGGCGAAGTCTTCGAGCGCAACCTCGGAATGACCACGCCCATCGGCCTCGAGCGCGGGCTCAACGCCCTGTGGACTCGGGGCGGCCTACTGTTCGCGCCACCGCTGAAATAGCCGCAAGGCCGAAGCAGGCCGCCAACAGAAAGAACGTCGGCTTCGACGAGTCCGTGGGAGCGCTGCTGCCCGCCGCCGCAACGGGTTCACTCGGCGCGGGGTTGGATGGGCTGGTGGCTGCGGTGCCGGCGTTGGCTCTCGGCACCATTCTCACGTCGAGCTCGATGGCGCCCTTCGCCCGGCGAGGGATGCGGGCCACCTTCACCGTCTCATAGCCCACCGCGGTGACCACGATCTCCAGTTGCTGGGTGTCGATCGGCTCGGTGGTGACTTCTTTGATCGCCTTACCGATGTCCGGGCTCCTGAAATGGCCCGGACTGTCGCCCTGGAACGGAATGTAGATTCCGCTGAACGGATCGACGATGTTGACGTACGGCGTTTTCTGGATCGGCCGGCCCGTTCGCGCGTCCTTGACGCGCGCGAAGTAGACGAGATCCACCGGCCCTCTGTCCGCCGGAATGAAGAAGGCGCCACCATTCGCCAGAAGCGTTCCCGTGCTCGCAAGGACGAGAGCCGCAACAATCGCCGGTTTCTTCATATCTCCTCCCTGCTACACGAACCACCGGCGCTCGTAGATCAGCATTCCAACCACTGCGGCCGTCGGGATGATCCAGGCCCAGCCAGGCCAGAGACGCTCCGCCATCTTCTTTGGTACCGCGAACGCGATAGCTGCGCTGGCGAGCCCTGCGGTGGCGATCCAACCGTACCACAGGATGACCACGCCGAGGCCGTCATTGCGCAGCCAGCGAAATTGGCTTACCTCCGGGTAGTATCGGAACAAGGCCAGATCGTAATAGAAAGCGGCAAGATAAATGACGCCGAACATGATGGAGAAGATGGCCAGTCTGGAATCCTTCATGGCAGCAGTCCTCTGACATTGTTGAGCACGTGTCCGACGATGAAGCTCCACCAGACGAAGAACGCGAGGAGCCACGTCAGGTAGCGGCGTGGCGCGGCCGTTTCCGGCCCATTCCGTTTCCGCCAGAACAGCCAGTACACGGGCAGCAGTCCCAACCCGATCGCCACGAGGTGCTCCTTGATTTCGAACACCCCGTTCGCGGCGACGTTCTGCGTGTCCTCGAGCGCCGGCCGCACGTCGATTCGGTACTGGGGATAGAGCAGCGCGCCGCCGAGGGCCGTGACGGCAAACAGCACCACGATGGGCGTCGTGTACGCCGTGGCGTCGACGCCGCGGAACCGGTTGAGAAACGTCCAGCGGCCGTTTGCGGACGGCGCGATGGTGAGCACGCTGAGCGCCTGATGCGTGATCGCCCCGAGCAGGGCGACCGCCAGCAGCCCGTGAGCAATGAGCAGGACCACAATCATCGTGCGGGACCTGTCTGCTCGGGCCATGGCCGGCCGGTGGCGTTCAGCACTTCGCGCGCGGCCCGCTCGCCCGACTCGAGCGCCCCTTCCATCCAGCCGGTCCAGACGGACGTGTGTTCCCCGGCAAAGTGAAGCCCGTTTTCCGCTGACGCGAGCACCGGCATCAACGTCGTCATTTGTCCCGGACGATACACAGCGAATGCGCCGCGCGTCCAGGGCTCGGCGCTCCAGCGGTAGACGGCGCCCTTCTCGAACTCGGATCGGATGCCGGGAAACGCGTCGGCCACGAGATCGACGCCCACGGAGAGGCTCGCCTCGGACGTCATGCCGAGTGCGCGGCGGCCCATCTCGCCTGCAGCCGTGGCAGCGAGAATCCCGCGTGAAGACACGCGCTGGTCGTTCGCGGCATCCCAGGTTTCGGTTGCCCGGTCGGTTCTCGCCGAACCGCTCAAGCCTGCTGCCCTCCAGAAGGGGCGCTTCACCTGAAGCAGGAAACGGACGCCGTCGTAGTACGAAAGCTGCTCGATGGCCTGTCCCTTCGGGCGGGACAATCGAGGCTTCATTTCAATCTGCCGTATCGTACTCGCCGGAACAGCGAACACGACCCGCGCGGCCTCTACACTTCTCACTGCGGCGCCCTCGCGATAGTCCACGCGGAAACGTGTCGATAGACGTTCGACGCGAACCACCGGCGAATTGTATCGGATGATTCCTGCGAGCGATGCCCCCATCGCAGCAGGCAACCGGTCCATGCCGCCACCGATCTTGTAGCGTTGCGTCGACGCGCGAAGCATGGCGTACTGGCGCAGCACATAGAGCGCTGAGACGATGCTGGAATCAGCGCCCACCGTCATGAGCCTGACGGCGTCCGGAGAGGCGCCCCGTGATCGCAGCCACTCCGGCCACGTAAGCCGCTCGTACGTCTCCCACCGGGCAAAGGCCGCTCGGGAGGCGCGCGGGTCAGCCAGCTCACGCGGCAGTTCACCTACGTACCGGGCCAGCAGCTCCGCTGGCGTCGTCATCTGTTCGTCGGGCTTCAAATCCAGCATCCACGCACGCTGACCCTGCAGCGTGCTCGCGGGCCGGCCGTTCACTGCGGTCACGTCGGCACCAGACATCGCGAGGGGCACAAGCGGCAGCTTGTACGCGCGCGCGGCTCGCAGTACCGCCCCGTGCGCACCCGCGAACCGTGTCGGGCCAGCCTCCGCATGCAACCCGTCGTCGAACGGTGCCCGAACGGTGAGGACACGACCGCCCGAACGTTCCCGGGCTTCCAGGACGATGACCGGCGTGCCGGCCTTGTGAAGCAGATCGGCTGTGCGCAGGCCGGCGAGACCGGCGCCGACTACCACAACGGGCTGGTCGGCATCGAGCGCACGCGTGGAGACGCCTCGAACGGCGGCCGCGGCGAGAGGAAACCCACTGGCCGCCTGCTGAAGAAATCGTCTGCGATTCACGTCCTGCTGTTCCTACGCTGAGACGCCGTGTCCGGGACCGAGGCATCATGGCAACGGAAATCGGGAAGAGTCAAGGAGGATAGCCCGCATCAGCGAGGAGAGAGCCAGAACGTCGTCTTCACGGCGAGCACATGATCGCCTGGCGCCCTGATCGAGTTGAACATGTCGCCGATAGAGGCGCGCGTACCCACTGGATCCGTTTCGGCGCGATTCTGCTGCCAGACCACAAACAGCGTGCTGCCAGGCTTCCACTCCCATCGCAGCACGACGTTGCTGCGGAACGACTTTGTGTTGAAGTCGCGGTTCCCCGGAACATCGAACGGACGAAGCTCGCTGCTGCGCGGCGCGACGAGCTCGCCCATCCGGCTGTAGGCGCCGCTGGCCGCGAACGGCTCGGCGTAGAGATCGACCGTCAGATCGGGCTTGAGCGTGTAGTTCAAGCGAAACTGCGTCGAGTAGGTCATGCGATCGACGCGGGCGAAGACATAATGCTTCCCGTATGTGACGGGTGAACCGCCGTCAAGCGTCGCGATGTATTGCCGCGCATCGGTGTCGCGGACAAAGGTCGGCGCAATCGACATCTGCCACCGTGGGCTCGGCCGCACCCCCATCCCACCGTAGAAATAGCGCAGGGCACTGCCGTCCTCGCGTGTCAGGTAATACATGCCGAGCTTGCCCTGCGTTTGCTGCGCCGCCGGGCTCTCGACCTCGAACTGCTTCTGCACGGCCCCCGGAAGCCGCATCAGCGGCCCGCCTCGTGTCAGATGTTGATCCTGTGTCGCGCCGAAGATCCACGCCTGGACCTTCGTCGTCCAGAAGTTCAGCCACGTGACGCTTAGCCGCGGCGACCACTGGTTGCTCTGCGTATCGCCAGCGTAGTTCCACTCGTTGAACTTCTCGAGCTCCAGTGAATACGTCCGGAGCCACCGGCCTGGCCGCGTTTCGCGGTACTGAATCGAGGCGTCGCTCGTGATGCCGTCGGCAGCCATCAGCTTGCCGAGGTCGTTTAACTCGAGCCCCGGGGACTCGGCGGTCGTTCCAATGTTCCACAACCAGTGCCGCCCCCCCGTGCGGGAGAAAACCACCGTCCCCTGGCCGCCGTTCATCGATCGACGATTCGGATCGTAGAACGCGTACCCTTTGTCGGGCCGCTGCAGGTAATGTGCACTGCTGCGCTGCACTCGCGCGATCGCCGGTGCCTCGCCGTCAATGTATGTGACGCCCATCCCGCTCGATAATTCGTACAGGCCGTTCTTGAATCGCAGTAACGAGTCGCCGCTCAGGGTCACCGCGTTCCGCGTGAGCAATGATGCCAGCGGATCGCCGGTCCGAAGATCGCGATGCACGGCGGTCACCATCAATGCCGCCGTCGACGCATTCGGCCCGAACTCCTGCTCCACGCGTCCCACGGTGTAGCTTGTCGTGGGAGCGACCAGAACCGTCGTCCGCGACGCCGACGCCAGGTCGAACGTCGTCGCGCGCTCGCCGCTCGTGACGGCGCTCAGCACGCCAATCGACGTCTTCGACGGCAGGCGGCCTGTCAGCTTCGCCGCGCCGATGATCGTGCTGGTCTGTGGATAGTGGACGAAGTCGCCGGGCGCCGGACCGATGGGCGCAGCGCCGATGCGGCGCGAATAGAAAAAAGTTTCGAATCGGGCGTTGAGGAAGCCGCTGCCTTCGGTGAAGAAGGGGCGCTTCTCGCTGAAGAACGTTTCGAAGGCCGAGAGGTTGACCTCCGCCGGATCGGCTTCGACCTGGCCGAAGTCGGGATTCACCGTCGCGTCGAGCGTGAGGTTCGAGCCGAACCCGATCTTGGCGTCCGCACCGACGCGCCCATTCAGATTTCTCCCGTCGTCGAACGGATTGCGCCGATCGCGGTTGCCGGTCAGCGTCGACGAGCCGGCGACGTACGGCAGCAGCTCGAGCCGGCGCGGCGGTTTGATGCCGTCGATGCCCCGCAGTTCGCCGAATCGCGACGCCCACGCCTTGACGGTTTTGGGAACGGCAATCCAGTAGTCCCACTCGTTGCTGGCCGGCACGAACCGGTAAACGTTCAGCCCCCAGACCTGTTCGTCGCGCAGGTTGAAGCGAAGCTGCGAGAGCGGAATCCACATTTCGGCCGTCCACCCGGACGGTTCGACACGTGTGCGCGCCAGCCAGACGGGGTTCGTCTCCGCGTCGCACTTGTCCTCGTCAGCCGCATAAAAGCAATCCAGCCTGGCGCCGGCTGCCGTGACGCCGAATCCATAGGCGGTCCGGTGATCGAGATACGTGTCCAACACGACCACGACTGACTCTGTCTGGCTGCCCTCGTCGCGCCGGCCGAGCGGCGCCTGGATCGGGGCGTGCTCCGCAGACATACGGGCCCCGACGTACAGGGCTGTGTCGTCGTATGCGAAGGACACTTCGATCCGATCCGATGGCGCGGAGCCTTCGACCGGATCCTTCTGAATGAAGTCAGTGATGGCGGGCGCCTTCGTCCAGACATCCTCATTCAGGCGTCCGTCCAGGACGATGGCGCCCGGTGTGACGCGGATGGCGCGCGCCTGCTTGCGGCCGCTCTCAGGCTGCTGTGCGTGGACGACCGCGGCGCTGCCCAGCGCGAGAGCTACCGCGATCCACCAGAACCGCCGCATGTGGAACGTTCAGGGATTTGACGTCTGGCGGGTTTCAGCGGTCTGCGATCGTCGCGAAAGCTCCTCGCGCGCCGTCACTAAGACGGGCCACGGAGACACGGAGACACGGAGAATAAAAGGTACTTCATAACCTCCGTGCCTCCGTTCCTCCGTGGCTTGTCTCGCTGACGACCCAGCGATGCGGATCGTGATGCTCGAGGTACTGGCGGCGCGTGATCCAGCCGAGGATCATCGCCTTGGTGATCCACCACTTCTCCGGCCGCACCGCGAAGTAGATGTGCGCGATGACGAGGCCGACCAGTGCGACGCCCGCCATACCGTGCGTCACGTACACAAACCCCCATGACGCGTCGCCTAACAGATACGGGTTGCGCGTGAAAAGTGGCGTGCGGATGCGCACCATCATCGTCAGGCCCGTGGCAATGACCGACAGGGCGGAGACGACGATCGCGAGATGGTAAAGGCGATTACCGAGTGGATACTTCCCGGGCTTGGGGCCGGCCACGTCGTGTCCAAGCTCTCGCAGGATTTCGGCGCGGAGCTCGGGCAGATCCTTCGGACCGACCCAGATCGACCAGAAGTCGAGCCAGAAGGTCGCGTGAATCACGTGGAACGCGATCGATGCCGCAAGCACGAGGCCCGCCATCCAGTGCCACGTGACCCAGGCGAACTTGACGCCCGCAATCGGCAGGAAGGCTGTGGAAAGAAGCGTGAGCATCGAAGCGGCCATCACCCAGTGGAACATCCGCGCGGCCAATGAATGCCGTGCGATGCGCGGAGGCAGATTGGGCCGCATCGCTTCCATCGCATCGGTCTCCGCCGGAAGCCGCTTCCGATGCGCCGAGAGCACCATGTAGCTGGCGTGCGCGAGCAGGAAGGCCACGCCCGCGAAGAGCGACGCCCACAGCAGATTCCAGGACACGTGTGTCAGGATCTGCTGGCCCCAGGGGCTGCGCCCCCACGTCAGGAAGTAGTCCATTCCTCCACCCCGCGAATCGCTCGCTTCACCAGATTTCGCATCAACGGGATCTTGTACGCGTTCAACCTCAATGGCTGCGCGCCCTGGATGGCCAGCTCCCCGGCAAGCGCCGCCGTTGCCTCGTTACGCGGCTTACCTCTCACGAGCTCCTCGACCGCGGCCAGGCGCAGCGGCCGCGCCGCCACTCCGTTGACGACGATGCGCATGTTCTGGATGGTGGTGCCGGAGAGCGTCATCGCGGACGCGACGCTGACCAGCGCGAAGTCCCAGACCTGCCGATCGCGGACCTTCTCGAAATAGAAGCGCGAGCCCGCCCAATCGCCGGGCAGGCGGATCGCCGTGAGGATCTCGCCGGGGTTGAGCACGTTCATACGCGTGATATCGGTCCCTGGCCCGATGAAGTAATCCTCGGCGTCGACGACGCGCTCACCGCTCGCGCTGCGGATCACCATCGACGCGCCAAGCGCGATCAACGCGGGCGCGGTGTCCGAGGGATTCACGGCGACACAGCGGTCGGCGCCGAGGATGGCGTGCTCGCGATTCACTGCTTCGGGCGTGTCGGCGTAACAGATGTTTCCGCCGGCGCGATAGCAGGACCAGCCGGAGCGGTAATACCAGCAGCGCGTATCCTGCGACACATTGCCGCCAATCGTGCCCTGGTTGCGGATCTGCGGTGACGCGGCCGATTCCGCGGCCTCCATGAGGATGCTGTAGCGCTCGCGAATCACCGGATGCGTTACCGTGTCGGTCAGCGTGGTCATGGCGCCGATCTCGACGCCACCACCCGACTCGCGCACGCCCTTCAATTCGGCGAGGCCCCCGAGATCGACGACGTAGCGCGGGCGCTTGATGCGGTCCTTCAGCCAGTCGAAGGTGTCGAGGCCGCCGGCGAAAATCCATGCGTCATTGCCGTAGCGGTCGAGCAGATTCAGCGCGTCGGCCAGATTGGCCGGCTGAAAGAGCTCGAAGGCGGGCATCACATCGCGAATAACAGCCATCGTGATCTCCAGGCGGGGCTAACGCCCCGCCTCTACGTTCGTAGAGGCGGACCTTCAGGTCCGCCTTCCTTACACGTGTGCCTGCAGAGGCTCATGCATGCGCCGTCCGTTTTCCAACGACATCAACACCAGATCCGAAGTGACCGGGGCGCGGCGGAACACATCGACCCCGACCGCGTCCGCGATCGCGTTCAACACCGCGCCGTATCCCGCGCCCACCGGGGGCTCGCCGACGCCACGCGCGCCGACGGGCGTTTCAGGATCGGGCAGGTTCACCGCGTCCGCCTGCATCGAAACCGGTATGTCGAGGATCGTGAGCGGCTTCGTGTAGTGGAACCGGCGCGACACCATCAGGCCGTACTTCTGGTCGAAGACCCACTTCTGCTGCAGCGCGTGCGCGATGCCGAGGCAGCTGCCGCCCTTGATTTGCGCAAGCAGGCTGCGTGGGTTGATGACGGTGCCGACATCGCCGACACCGAGATAGTCGATGAGCGTCACCTTCCCGGTCTCGACGTCCACCTCGACCTCTGCGAACCCGACCACGAACGAGTACGTCGTCCCGTTGCGCGGGTAATTGTCTTTCGCGACGCCCATGACGCCAAGGCCTGCGTGCATCACCGCCGCGCGCTTCGTCATCGCGTTGACGTCGTCGGGGACCTCATGCCCGTCGTACTTACCACCGAGCTCGATGGCCCGCTTCGCCGCCTGGATGTACGACATCCCGCTACCGGGACTGCCTCGGCGATACACGCGTTCGCTCCCCAGCTCGTAATCGTCCGGCCCGCCGCCGAGATCCCTCGCCGCAATCTCCTGGAGCTTGCGCTTGGCATCGTTCGCGCCCGCGAAGTTCGCGCGGGTCATGGCGTGGGTTGTCTGGCTGCCCACCGAGAGACAGGACCACGGCACGCCTTTGCCCGTATCACCCCAGACAACTTCGACCTTCTCCCACGGCATCGCGAGCACTTCAGCGGCCACGCGCGCCAGATCCATTACTGAATGCGTCCCGAGGTTGCCGACGCCGGACTGCACGTACAGCTTGCCGTCTGGGCGGATTGTCATCAGGCTGTCAAACCCGATCGACCCGGCGCCGTGGGGTCCGACCGCGACGCCGACGCCACGCACTTTCGATCCGCGACGCTGGCCGGAGTACGCTTTCCGCTCGTCCCACCTGAAGGTTTCCTTGCCTTTATCGAGCGCCTCGACAACGAAGGCGCTTGTCAGGCGGGGCCGCTGGCCAGTCGGGCCGACCGGACCGTATATGGCCTTCCCAACCGGCGAGTTGATCTTCCGGATCTCGACCTGGTCGATCCCAAGTTGCTTGGCCGCCTTCGTGATGAGCGGCTCAATCATTCCGTTGGCCTGCATGGGTCCAGGCGAGCGCTGCTGCGACCGCGGCGGCGTGTTGGTCAGGACGCTGATGGCCCGCCACCGCATCGCCGGCGGCTGGTAGATGATCGACGCGGCAAGGCCGGCGGACCGGTGGTCGCCCATCGGCCCGTACGATCCGTTGTCCTGGACGATAAAGAGATCGAGCGCGGTGATGCGGCCGTCTTTCGCGAAGCCCGCCTTCACGCGACCGGTCATATTCGTGCGCGCGCGGCCGATGTAGCTTTCGTCATCGCGGCTGATCCGCATCATGACCGGCGCATTCGCCTTCTTCGAGAGCAGCGCGGGAATGGCCATCGACACCGTTCCGCCGCCCTTGCTGCCGAAACCGCCGCCGGTGTACTCCGAGATCAGCACGATCTGCGTCGGCTCGATGCCGACCCATCTCGCGACCGCCGGCACCGTCTGCGCAACGCTTTGCGTGGAACAGTGCAGGTAGAGCTTGCCGTTCTGCCAGTACGCCATCGCACTGCGGGTTTCCATCGGATGATGCCCGGTGGAATTCACGACGAAGGTTTCGTCGAGCACGATCGCCGCGTCCTTGAAGCCGGCATCGAGGTCGCCGTACGACCATTCCTCCCCAGGCTCGCCGATCGGCAGGCGCCCTTCGTCTGCATCGGCGAACTGCTGCTCGGTCCATTTGATGGTTTTGGGCGGCGCGGGCGCGTTCGGCCCCTGGCCGCCGGGCATCGGCGGGCCCCATGCATTTCCGGTCGTGCGGGCGTTCGGCCCGCCCGGGCGAAGACTCTCCAGCGGGTCGACCACAAACGGCAGCGGTTCGAGATCGACGTTGATCCTCTCGACCGCTTCAGCGGCCGTCACCTCGTCGACCGCGGCCACCGCGAGGATGGGCTCGCCGGCGTAGAACGGTTCGTTGGTCAGCGCTTTCTCCGCGCCGCCGAAGTCCGGCAGATCGTCCGCCGTCAGGATCGCCTTCACGCCGGGCATCGCGAGCGCAGCGCTCGTGTCGATACTGCGAACGCGTGCGTGCGGCATCGGGCTGACGAGGAGCTTGCAGAACAGCATGCCATCCGCGCGAAAGTCCTCCGCGTAGCGCGCGCGGCCCGTGACCTTCGCCACGAGATCGGAAGGCGTGTAGTTGTGGCCAATGAGCTTGTTCTCAGCCATCACGTCCTCCGCATGTACTCACCGCCCCGCATGAGCGACGTGAGGATCTTGTCGTAGTCCTGGCAGCGGCACAGGTTGCCGGAGATGCCGTGCGCCAGCTCCTGACGCGTCGGATTGGGGTTCGTCTTGAAGAAGCCGACAGCGGCCATGACGAATCCCGGCATGCAGAAGGCGCACTGGAAACCCTGCTCGTCGACGACCCCCTGCTGCACCGGATGCAGTTGCCCGCCGGAGGCGAGCCCTTCAATCGTCTGAACTCGCCGTCCTCGCACCGAGTGAGTGAGCATCGAGCACGAGTAATGCGGCACATCGTCGACGAGCACCGTGCACGCGCCGCACTCGGCGCGATCGCAGCCGATTTTCGTCCCGGTGAGCCCCAGCTTGTAGCGGAGCGTCATCGCGAGCGTTTCCTGCTTGATCACGTCGACGCGGCGCATCTGGCCGTTGACGTTCAGCGTGATCAGGCGCTCGACGGACTCGGGGGCGGATGCCTGGCCGAAGATCGTCTCGCCGCTGCCGCGGAACAGGTACGCCGCGGACGAAGCCACGGCGCCGCTGGCGATGACACCTTTGATAAAGGCACGCCGGGAAACGCCGGATCGTGCTTCGGAAGGAGGCTGGTCCATCACGTCTCCTGGAGAAATATCGCTGGATCCTGGCCGAACTGCGCAACTCTAGACCCGCATTCGAGCAAGGTCAACTCCCAAAAGGGGTTAGCTATTGGGCCGGGAAAACTGCTACACCTGCTGGGCGGTGAGGCTGGAACGACCTCGGCGACGTGGCGATCAAAACCGAAATCTACGTGGACTGTATTCGAAGCCCTCCTCTAAGCCCTTCATTTCATCGAATGAACGAAATGCAGACCAATACGAACTGTCACGATTTACATCGCGCCAGAAATTCTGGCTCTCCCAACACCTAATGGCGTAGTACCCGAACATGTAATGAGCAACGGATTTTCGAATGAGACCCGAGTTCATAAGCAGCGTAACTTCTTCGAACAATCCGAGAAAATCGCGCTTTTCTTTGAATGGAACATCCGCCAATGACGGATCGTCGTGTTCGAGTAGATCGCAGATTTCCTTGAAAGATTCGTTGCTCTTTAGTTGGCCGCGAATCGCGAAGAATTGTTCGGCCCGCTTCTGTGCACCCTGAGCCGCATATTCCATGACACCTTTGGCCAACACGCCAAGCGCAACAAGGGTGGCACCGATCGTCGAAATGTCCTTCCAGTCATTGATCGTCATGAATCACCGCGATCTTCACCTGCCGCATCCGTCATTCAGACAATCCCGATCACGCTGCGCGAGATTCGCCCCAGAGCGATTCTCTCGCCAACGATAACTTGTAGGACTCGAACGGACGCGCACAGTGGCATTCCGCTGGTCAGTTGGGGTCGCCTCGCGCCAAAGTGCAGACGCGCGAAGCCTTCCACCGAATCAATTGTTGACCTTGAAGCCGTAGTCTGACCAAATGTCCAGCGCATAGGCGTGCGCGAAGCTACTTTCGGCA
>Ga0137437_1000437_pt1 | contig 12871 bp, 11 predicted proteins | sample EasRivERMGT138_2_FD_102332 | JGI IMG/M metagenome (GOLD analysis project Ga0137437, IMG submission 102332) | Soil microbial communities from meander-bound floodplain in the East River, Colorado, USA - East River MetaG ERMGT138_2 | ecosystem: Environmental > Terrestrial > Soil > Floodplain ...
TATGCGTCGATGCCGCAGGAGCTCGGTACCGCGCCGCTGATCGCGCTCGCGCTCGCGCGCGGCTGCGAAGTCTATGTGCCGCGCATCACCAACTTTCGCGCGCGCCGCATGCAGTTCGTCCCCTATAGCGACGCAGGCAGACAGCATGCATTCGGCATGCATGAACCCACGAGCATTGGATTTCTTGGCGCACGCTGGCTGGATACGATTTTCTGCGCGGGCGTCGGCTTCGATCGGCGCGGCGCGCGCCTGGGGCATGGCGCGGGCTTCTACGATCGCGCGCTCGCATTCAGAAACGTGCGCCGCAGCTGGCGCGGCCCGCGGCTTGTCGGGGTCGCGTACTCATTCCAGGTCGTGCCGCAGATTCCCGTGACAGCGACCGACGTATTCATGGACCTGATCGTCACGGACAGGGGCATCGATGAACTATTGGTTGATGAAGACCGAGCCTTCGACCTTCGGGGTCGATGATCTGGCGAAAGCCGCGAAGAAAACCGCCATGTGGGACGGCGTGCGCAACTATCAGGCGCGCAACATGCTGCGTGACGACTTCAAGAAGGGCGATCAGGCGCTGCTTTATCACTCGAGCTGCGATGTTCCGGGCGTCGCGGGAATCATCGAGGTCGTGCGCACCGCATATCCGGATCCGACCGCGTTCCTGAGGAAGCATCATCACTACGATGCGGACAGCGATCCGAAAAATCCGCGCTGGTTTGTGGTCGACGTGCAACTTAAGCGCCGATTGAAACGCGTGATCACGCTCGATGAACTGCGCGCGCATGAACAACGCGAACTAGATGGGATGCTGCTGTTGAAACGCGGCAACCGCCTCTCGATCACACCGGTGAGCGCGACACATTGGAACTTCATTCTCTCGATGGAGTGAAGCGCGCGATGAGTGTCGATGTGAATGCGATGCTCAATCCCGATGACACTTGCTTGAAATTTGTCAACGCCTGCGTATACTCGCCCTCGGACTAACCCGTAACTACTGGAGATGCGCCATGGCGAAAGCCAAGAAAAAGGCCAAGAAGAAAGCCAAGAAGAAATAGTTCTGGCCTTGGTTAACTCGGCGAGCGAGAGACTTTCTCGCTCGCCGCTTCAGATTCAAAGACAGTGCCCGCTACCAAGCGGGCATTGTCGTTTCAGGGGTCGCATTCGGTAACGCTCGATGAACAACGCCCAAAACACTGGAAAACAAGCCGCCGCGCGCGCTGCGCTCGAATTCGTGACACCAGGAAAAGTGCTCGGCGTCGGCACGGGCTCCACCGTAAATTTCCTGATCGATGAACTCGCCGCGTGCCGCGTGCCGCTCGCCGGCGCGGTCTCGAGCTCGAATGGATCGACCGAACGGCTCAAGGCGGCCGGCATCACGGTGCTCGATCTCAATGACGTCGGGGAGATCGATACTTATATAGATGGCGCGGATGAGACCAATCACCAGCGCCAGCTCATAAAGGGCGGCGGCGCGGCGCTGACGCGCGAGAAGATCATCGCGGCGGCGTCCCGGCGCTTCATCTGTATCGCGGATGAGGGAAAGCTGGTCGATACGCTGGGTGCGTTCCCCCTGCCGGTCGAGATCATCCCGATGGCGCGCGCGCACGTCAGCCGTGCGCTCGGCGCACTGCATGGCCGCCCGGTGTGGCGCGAGAAGGTGATCACCGACAACGGCAATCACATTATTGATGTGCACGACCTGCGCATCAGCGACCCGGTGGCGCTCGAGAGCGCCATCAACCAGATCGTGGGCGTGGTGACGGTGGGACTATTCGCGGCGCGCCCTGCGGATCTACTAATCCTCGGTGGCCCGAACGGCGTGCGCCGCATATAGAGAAATGGGGTCAGACCCCATTTTCCCATTCGTCTGTGGACGTCCGCGCCCTGTCCGCTGTCCGCGCGCGGACACCCATGCGCCGCGCGCGCCACGCCGCGCATTTCTCGAGTCATCGCTGAAATTCAATCAGTTAACTGCGTTTACGCGTCTTGCCACGCACCTGGCACGCCGCGTGCTTTATCCCTTGCATGACGCTGTTGTTGCCAGAGATCGCGATGCGCGGAACGGAATCCCAGGACCGCTCCGTGCGCGCGCCCAAGGATCGCAAGCTGCTGCTGCGGCGCTACGGTGTGCTCGCGGGATTGGTCGCGGGACTGCTCCTGCTCGTGGTGTGGAGTGCGCGCGCCTGGCTGTCATCTGAGAAGATCATCTCGCGCGACCGCATGCGCACCGCCGTGGTGGCACGCGGTCCCTTCGTGCGCGACGTGGCCGCAACCGGCATCGTGGTCGCGGCGGTCAGCCCCACCCTGTTCGCGGAAGCCCCCGGCACCATCATCTATAAGGTGCGCGCCGGAGACACGGTCAAGGCCGGCGATGTGTTGGGCACGGTCAGCAGCGCCGCACTCACCAATGAATATGAGCGCGAGCGCGCGACGCTGGCGAGCGCCGAAGCCACGCTGAATCGCCAGACCATCGAAGTCCGCCGCTCGATTCTCAAGAGCAGCCAGGACACGGACCTCGCGAAAGTGCAGATCACCGCGGCGGAGCGCGAATTCAAACGCGCCGCGGACGCCTGGAACATCCACGTGATTCCGCAGCGGGACTACGAGCGCGCCCGCGACGACCTCGAAACCGCCAAGCTCAACTACGCGCACGCAACCGAGACCGGCAGCCTCGAGAAGGACAGCCTGCAGCTCGAACTGCGCAGCCAGCGCCTGCAGCGCGACTCCCAGGCACTGAAGGTCGCCCGCCTGCGCGAACGCGTTGAAGCGCTCACGCTCAAATCGCCCGTGGCCGGCATGGTCGCGACGCTCTCCCAGCAGGAACGCGCGCAGGTCGCCGAGAACGTGCCGCTGGTCACCGTGGTGGACCTCACCGCGCTGGAAATTGAATTCCAGGTCTCCGAAAGCTATGCCAACGAGATCCGCTCGGGCATGAACGCCGAGATCTCGCTCGACGGCCGCCAATTCCAGGGCACCGTCGCCGGCATCTCGCCCGACGTGCGCAACGCACAGGTGACGGGCCGCGTGCGCTTTACGCAGCAACCCATGGGGTTGCGCCAGAACCAGCGCGCCTCGGTGCGAATCGTGCTCGATGAACGCGCGGACGTGCTCAAGGTGGCGCGCAGCCCGTTCAGCGATTCGGACACGCAATTCGTCTACGTGGTCCACGACGACGCCGCGGTACGCACGCCGGTGGAATTCGGCGGGGCCGCGATCGGCGAGATCGAAGTCCGCAGCGGTCTCAATGTCGGCGACACCGTCGTGCTCTCCGACATGCGCGATTACAAGGACGCCGCGAGCGTCCTCATCGGTAACTAAGAGGATTGATCACCATGCTTTCAATGAAGAACGTCAGCAAAGTATTTCGCACCGATCTCATCGAGACGCATGCGCTGCGCGATTTCTCGCTGGAGGTGAAAGCCGGGGAGTTCCTCGCGGTCACGGGTCCTTCGGGTTCCGGCAAGACCACCTTCCTGAACATCGCGGGGCTGCTCGAGCCCTACGACACCGGCAGCTACAAGCTCGACGACGTGGAAGTCACCGCGCTGTCCGACGATGCGCGTTCCGGCTTACGCAATCAGAAAATCGGCTTCATCTTCCAGAGCTTCAACCTCATGCCCGACCTCAATGTCTACGACAACGTGGACGTGCCGCTGCGCTATCGCCGCATGAAGTCGGCGGAGCGTGACAAGCGCATCACCAATGCACTGGAGATCGTGGGACTGGCGTCGCGCATGAAGCACCATCCGGCGCAGCTCTCCGGCGGCCAGCAGCAGCGCGTGGCCATCGCGCGCGCGATCGCCGGGGATCCCAAGCTGGTGCTCGCCGACGAGCCCACGGGCAACCTCGATTCGCTCATGGCGCGCCAGGTCATGGACCTGCTGGAGCGCATCAACGAAATGGGCACGACCATCATCATGGTCACGCACGATCCGGAGCTCGCGCGTCGCGCGCACCGCAACGTGCAGGTGGTCGACGGCCAGATCTCCGACTTCAAGCCGTACGAGCCGCTGGCCGCCGCGGCCGCAAGCGGCGCGCCGGTGCCGGCCGATCGGATCGCAACATCCGCGGGAGTCTGAGCCATGTTCGCGTACTACCTGCGCCTCGCCCTTTCGAGCTTCCGGCGCAACCCGGGCCTCACCGCGCTCATGGTCATGGCCATCGCGCTCGGCATCTCGGTGTGCATGGTGACACTCACCAGCTATCGCGCCGCCGCGCGCATTCCGATACCCGACAAGAACGACACGCTGTTCGTGCCCAATGTCGACAGCTGGGATCCTGCGCAGTCCTACGACAAGGACCAGGCGGACCACGCCCCCGATCTGCAGACGTATCGCGACGCGCGCGGGCTGTACGCCTCCACCATCCCCGATCGCAAGCTCATCATGTTCAAAGCCGGCGGCGTGCTCTCGGGCGGCAATCACATGGCGCCCGAATACGTGGCGGCGCGCATGACGACCGCCGATTTCTTTCCAATGTTCGAGACTCCGTTTCTGTATGGCGGCGGCTGGAATGCCAAGGCCGACGAGGGACCCGAGCCCGTGATCGTGCTCAGCAAGGACACCAATCAGAAAGCATTCGGCGGCGCCGACAGCGTCGGCAAGACACTGCTGTGGCACGACCGAGAATTTCGCGTCGTGGGAGTTCTCAATGATTGGGAACCGGCGCCGAAGTTCTACGACGTCTCCAATGGCTCGTTCGATGAGCCCGAGAAGATCTATGTGCCCTTCTCCTGGGGCCAGGTCATGGAGCTCGGCAGCGACGGCAACACCAATTGCTGGAAGACAGAAGACATCAAGAGCTACCTGGACTTCCTCAACTCCGAATGCATCTGGTTCGAGAGCTGGGTGGAGTTGCGCACGGCGGCCAAGGTGGCCGCCTATACCAAGTTCCTCGATGACTACGTGATCGATCAGAAATCGAAGGGACGCTTCCCGCGGCCGCTCAACAATCATCTCTACAACATCGAAGGCTGGATGGCGCGCAATGGCGTGGTCGGCCAGGACAACAAGGCCATGCTGATCATGGCGTTCGCCTTCCTCGCGGTTTGCCTGGTCAACACCGTCGGATTGTTGTTAGCCAAGTTCCTGAATGCGGCGCCGATCGCCGGCGTCAGGCGCGCACTCGGCGCCAGCCGCCGCGACATCTTCTGGCAGCACCTCACGGAGGCTGGTGTCATCAGTGTGGCCGGCGGCCTGCTGGGCGGCCTGCTCGGCGTGGCAGGCATCTGGGCGCTGCGTGCCTGGTATGGGCGCTTTGTGCAGGAGCTCGAGCGCTCGTTGCCAACGGACTACGGCACGTTCGCGATCGCGGTGGGCATCTCGCTCGCCGCCGGAATCATTGCCGGCTTGTATCCGGCCTGGCGTATCGGGCGCGCCGCGCCCGCCTCCTACCTGAAGGTGCAATAGCCATGGGCCTGCGACCAATTCTTTCTTCCCTGTTGCGCAATCGTGCCGGCGCGTTGCTGGTGGCGATCCAGCTCGCGCTCACGCTGGCCATCGTCGTGAACGCGGTGTACGTCACGGAGCAGCGCATCACCAAGATCGGCCGGCCCTCGGGCCTCGACGATCAGAATCAGTTCGCGTTGTCGGTCACGGGCTTCGAGAAGAATTTTGATTTCTTCGCGATGGTCCGCGGCGACATGGCGATGCTGCGTGACATGCCCGGCATCATCGATGCCACGCCGATCAACCAGATCCCGCTGTCGGGCGGTGGTAGTTCGACCATCTTCTATTCGCTGCCGGACAAGAAGGGCGAAAGCTCGCCGGTCGCGTACTACGGCACCGACGAGCACGCCGTGAATACGCTGGGCGTGAAGCTCGCCGGCGGCAGAAACTTCGGCGCGACCGACGTCGACTATCGCCCCAAGGACGTCCAGGGGTTTCCGGGCACGGCGGTCGTGACGCGCGCGTTCGCCGAAGCGCTGTTCCCCAAGCAGAAGGATCAGCTCGTGGGCAAGGCCTTCTATGACGACCAGGGCAAGCCGGTGGTCATCGCGGGAGTCCTCGAGCAGATGCACGGCGCGTGGGTTGGTTGGGACAAGCTCGACCGGGTGATGCTGACGCCGGTGGTGGGTCCCGGTCCGGGCATTCGCTACCTGGTGCGCACCGAGCCCGGCAAGCTCGATACCGTCATGGCGGCCACGGAAGTTGCGCTGCGCAAGCGCGATCCCAATCGCGTCGTCGGAAAACTGCGCACCCTGAAGAATTTCAAGCAGAGCAGCTATTCGGGCGATTCGCTGATGGCCGTGACGCTCTCCGTCGTGACCGGACTCGTGTTGATCTTCAGCTCGCTCGGAATTTTCGGGCTAGCCACTTTCAACGTGAATACGCGTACGCGCCAGATCGGCACGCGCCGCGCGGTCGGCGCGCGCAAGCGCGACATCGTCAGCTACTTCATGGCGGAGAACTGGATGATCACCACGCTCGGCGTGGTTGCTGGCTGCGCGATGGCGCTCGGGGTCGGTTTCTGGTTGTCGAGCCAGTTCGGCCTGCCGCGGCTCGACCTCTACTACCTGGTCGGCGGCGTGGCCGGACTCTGGGCCATCGGTCAGTTGGCGGCCTGGCAGCCGGCGCTGCGGGCGGCCAAAGTCTCGCCGGCCATGGCCACGCGCAGCGTTTAATCTCCCCCACGTGCAACAGTGTCCATCGCTTGCAACCCTTTGGCCCGCCCCAGCGTCCTACGTATGACTTCAGTTGCGTCAAACGTCGAGGACCGCCTGGCTCACCGGACTGTACTGGTTGCCGACGATAGTGAGGCCGTGCGCACGGCCTTCCAGGTCCTTTTGTCCCTGCACGGCGCGCGGGTTCTCGGCGCCTCATCTCCGGCCGAGGCCCTCGCGACCGTGCGTTCCCAGGAAGTCGACCTGGTGATCCAGGACATGAACTTCCGTCGCGAGGCAACCTCCGGCGAAGAAGGCATCGCCCTGTTCCGGGAATTGCGCGCGCTGCACCCGGACGTGCCCGTCATCCTGTTGACCGCGTGGACGCACCTGGAGACCGCCGTGGATCTCGTCAAGGCCGGCGCCGCCGACTACATCTCCAAGCCCTGGGACGATGCGCGCCTGCTGACGACGGTGCGCAACCTGCTCGAACTGCGCGCCGCGGTGGAAGAGAACGTCCAGACGCGCGCGAGTCGCGCCGAGGCGCGCGCGCAGCTCGCCGAGCGCTACAACCTCAAGGGTCTCGTATATGAGAGTGAGGCGCTGCATACCGTCGCTTCGATGGCCGCCCAGGTGGCGCACGCGGATGTACCCGTGCTCATCACCGGCCCGAATGGCGCCGGCAAGGAAGTGCTGGCCGACATCGTCCACGCGAACTCCGCGCGCAAGTCGCAGCCGTATATCAAGGTGAACGCGGGCGCCCTGCCCGACCAGCTGATCGAGGCCGAGCTCTTCGGCACCGAAGCCGGCGCCTTCACCGGCGCCAAGGCGCGCGCCGGCCGCTTCGAAGCCGCCGACGGCGGCACCCTGTTCCTCGACGAGATCGGCAATCTGCCACTCGCGGGCCAGGCCAAACTACTGCGCGTATTGCAGACCGGCGAGTACGAACGGCTCGGCAGCAACACCACGCGGCGCGCCAACGTGCGGATCGTGGCCGCGACCAACATCCCGCTGCGCGACGCGATGCGCGAGGGGCGCTTTCGCGAAGATCTCTATTACCGCCTGTCCGTCATCGAGCTGGCGCTGCCGCCGCTCAGCGAACGACGCGACGACGTGCTGCCGCTCACGCGGGCATTTCTCACTCCGGGCGCGCGCCTCACGACCGACGCCGAACGCGCGCTGCTCAACTATTCCTGGCCGGGTAACGTTCGTGAACTGCGCAATGTGCTGCAACGCGCAGCGCTGCTCGCGGGCGACGCGCCCATCAACGCTTTAGCGCTAAACCTCCCGGCCGTTTTACCTGCGCGCTCGGACGAGCCGGTGCTCGACCGCGCCACCATCGTGCGAGTGCTCTCCGAAAACGGACACATCGTCGCCCAGGCGGCACGCCAGCTCGGCATGAGCCGGCAGGCCCTCTATCGCCGCATGGAAAAACTCGGTATCAAGGAATCCCCGGGCCGATAGGTTTTCCGATGGTTAGGTGGTCCATGGCCGGCTGGGTCACGCTGTGGCTCGCCGGCGCCGCACTCGCTGGCGTGGGCATAACCTGCGCCGCTCTCGCCCTCATCGAATCCCGGTGGATCGCGCTGGTGACGGCGTTGCTCGTGCTGACGCCGTTGATCGCGTTCTGCGGCGGACTCATCACACGACGCTGGAGCCGCATGGCACGGGCTCTGGCCGACGGCATATCGAGCCTGCGCGACCGCGACTTCAGCGTCAGCGTGACGCGCGCCACCCAGGACGAGCTGGGCGATCTCGTCACCACGTACAACGGCCTGGGCGACCGGCTGCGCGTCGAACGCCAGAGCCTCTATCAGCGCGAGCTGATGCTCGACACCGTCATACAGGCCACGCCGCTCGCGCTGGTGCTGACCAACGACGCCGACGCGGTGCTGTACACCAACACCGCCGCGCGCCAGCTGTTTGCGGACGGACGCAAGCTCGAGGGCGAGCGCTTCGCGCGCTACTTGGAACGCGCGCCGGCACCCTTGCGCGAAGCCATCGAACGCGGCGGCGACACCCTGTTCACGCTGGAGCTCGCCGGTGAGCCGCAGGTCTATCACGTGTCGCAGCGCCGCTTCCTGCTGAACGCGCAGCCACATCGCCTGCTGCTGTTGAAGCAACTCACGCGTGAGATCAATTCGCAGGAAGTCGCCACCTGGAAGAAAGTGATCCGCGTCATCGCGCACGAGCTGAACAATTCCCTCGCGCCGATCTCCTCGCTGGCGCATTCCGGGCAGATCATCGCGCAGTCGCCGCCGGATCTTGCGCAGCTCACGCGTGTTTTTGCCACGATCGAAGAGCGCGCGCGCCACCTCGCGAGTTTCATCGAAGGCTATGCGCAGTTCGCCAAATTGCCGCAGCCGCGCCTCGCGCCGGTCGCATGGGATGTGCTCATCGAGCGGCTGCGCGTGGTGGTCGCTTTCCAGCTCGTGGGCACGTTGCCCAAGCGCGCGGCTATTTTCGATACCGCGCAGCTCGAACAGGCGCTGATCAACCTGCTCAAGAATGCGCGGGAGTCCGGTTCGGGATCGTCCGGCATCGAGCTCGCGGTAATCCCGGCGCCGCAAGGCTTCGCGATCGAAGTGCGCGATCGTGGTCCGGGCTTCACACCCGCCGCGCTCGAGAATGCGCTCGTGCCGTTTTACTCCACGAAAGAGACGGGTACGGGTCTGGGGCTCACGCTGTGCCGCGAGATAGTGGAAGCGCACGGCGGCCGGTTGCGCATCGCCAATCGCGAAGGCGGTGGCGCGATCGTCACGCTGTGGCTTCCGGAAGTGATTTAGCGCGACAATCGCCGCGCATGTACGACCTGTTCATCGGCAACAAGAATTACTCGTCATGGTCGCTGCGGCCGTGGGTGCTGCTGCGCGAACTCGGGATATTTTTTCGCGAACGGCTGGTACCGTTCGCCGGCCTGGATAATTTCGACGCGTTCCGCGCGTTTTCACCGACCGGCAAGGTCCCCTGCCTGGTCGATGGCCCGACCACGGTGTGGGATTCGCTCGCCATCACCGAATACATCGGCGAACGCCATGCGGGCGTGTGGCCCGCGGAAGCGGCGGCGCGCGCCTGGGCGCGCTCGGCAGCCGCCGAGATGCATTCCGGATACGTCGCGCTGCGCAATACCTGCACGATGAACTGCGGTATTCGCGTGCAGTTGCCACCCATCCCGGCGCCGCTGGCGCGCGAGCTCGCGCGGCTCGAAGAACTCTGGGCGGAAGGGATCGCCGAATTCGGCGGGCCGTATCTCGCGGGCGCGCGCTTCGGCGCGGTCGACGCGTTCTTCGCGCCGGTGGCGTTCCGCATCCAGAGCTATGAACCGCCGCTCAATGCCGGCGCGCGCCGCTACGCCGCGCAGTTGCTGGCGCTGCCATCGATGCAGGATTGGTACGCCGCCGCGCTCGCGGAGATCTGGCGCGATCCCGCGCACGAGGAAGAGGCCCGCGCGGTGGGCCCGTGGACCGCCGACCTGCGCGCCAGTAGTTAGTACCCATGTTCTGGCGCGCGCTCACCGCCTTCCTCGCGCTGCCGGGCGTCGTCGCGATTCTCGTGCCCGCGCTGATTGCAGGATCCGCGCAGCGCGCCGGCGCACGCTTCCACGCCCCCGGGCTGATTCCGCTCCTCGTCGGTCTGGCACTGTTGCTGTGGTGCGTGCGCGATTTCTACGTCGCGGGCCGCGGCACGCTTGCCCCGTGGTCGCCGCCGCGCAATCTGGTGGTCACCGGGCTGTATCGCTACAGCCGTAATCCGATGTACCTGGCGGTGACTCTCATGCTCGTCGGCTGGGCCTTGTGTTTCCTGTCGCGAACGCTCGTGATCTATACCGGTTTTGTCATGCTGGCATTCCATTTGCGCGTGGTTTTCGGCGAAGAGCCCTGGCTCGAGCGCACGCACGGCGCGGCGTGGCGCGACTACCGGGCGCGCGTGCGGCGCTGGCTGTAGCGAAGGCGCCGATGCGCTAACCTTTCCCGGCTGCCGGCATCCTGCTGGCTCGAGGGGATACTCATGTCGAAGAAGCTTTTGCTGGCGGCACTGGCCGCCCTCTCCTGTGTCGCGCCCGCGATCGCGGCCGACAAGCCGGCCGCGGTGAATGCGACGCTGACGGTTCGCGCCGATCAGCCCGGCGCCACGATCGATCCGGCGCTGCATGGACAGTTCATGGAACACCTCGGCCGCAATGTCTATGAAGGCATCTGGGTCGGGGAAGATTCCACGATTCCCAACACGCGCGGCTATCGCAACGACGTGGTCGCGGCGCTCAAGAAGCTGAAGATCCCGGTATTGCGCTGGCCCGGCGGCTGCTTCGCCGACGAATACCACTGGCGCGACGGCATCGGCGAGCGCGCCAAGCGCCCCCACCGCGTGAACACGTTCTGGGGCGGAGTCATCGAGCCCAACACCTTCGGCACCCACGAGTTCTTCGAATTGGCGGAGATGCTGGGCGCCAAGACCTATCTCGCGGTGAACGTGGGCTCGGGCACGGTCCAGGAGATGTCGCAGTGGGTCGAGTACATCACCTCACCCTCGCAATCCACGCTCGCGAATGAGCGGCGTGCGAATGGCCGCGACAAACCGTGGAAGATCGACTACATCGGCGTCGGCAACGAGCCCTGGGGCTGCGGCGGCGACATGAAGGTCGAGTACTACTCGGACGAGTACCGGAAGTTCGCGCTCAACATCAAGACGCCGAAGGACAACACCCCGGTGAGGGTCGCGAGCGGCGCGTACGGCGCGCAGTACGACTGGACCGACGTGCTCATGAAGACCTCGGGCAAGCACATGGGCGCGATGTCGTTCCATCAGTACACGCTGCCCACCGGCAAGTGGGACGTGAAGGGTCCGTCGCTCACGTTCAATGAAAACGACTGGGCCATGACACTGCGCACGACGCTGCTCATGGACGAGTACGTGCGCAAGCATTCGGAGGTGATGGACAAGTACGACCCGCAGAAGAAGGTCGGACTGTACGTCGACGAATGGGGCGCGTGGTACGACGTCGAACCGGGCACGAACCCCGGCTTCCTGTTCCAGCAGAACACGATGCGCGATGCCGTGCTGGCGGGGCTGAATCTCAACATCTTCCAGGATCACGCGGATCGCGTGCGCATGGCCAATATCGCGCAGATGATCAACGTGCTGCAGGCGATGGTGCTCACGGACAAGGAAAAAATGCTGGTGACGCCCACCTATCACGTGTTCGAGATGTATCAGCCGTTCCAGGGCGCCACGCACCTGCCCGCCGAATTGGTGACACCGGAATACAAGACGGGCGACATCGCGATCCCCGCGGTCAGCGTCTCGGCGGCGCGCGGCGCCGGCAATTCGCTGGCGCTGGCCTTCGTGAATACGGACCCTAACAAGCCGGCGCGCGTCACCACGAAGATCTCGGGCGCCACGCCGACGAAGATCAGCGGGCGCGTGCTCACCACGGACGCGATGAATGCGCACAACACTTTCGAGAAGCCGAATTCCGTGCAGCCCGCCGCATACAGCGGCGGCCGGAAGAAAGGCGACTCGTGGGAATTCGACCTGCCGCCGAAATCGGTGGTCGTCGTCACGCTGAATTGACCCCTGAATTGACCGAGACCCGCCAGGAATACCCATGAACAAGAACGAAAGGATTGGAACGCTTTGCCTGGTGATGTTGCTGAGCGTCGGTGCGACGCTCCCGGCGCACGCCGACACGCTGCGCGCGGGCTTCTCCGCGGAGCGCCTCGCGCGCGTCGACGCCCTGCTCGATGGGTACGTGAACGACGGCCGGCTCGTCGGGGTCGTGGCGCTGGTGCTGCGCGATGGCAAGCCGGTGTACGAGCACGCCGTGGGCTTCAGCGACAAGGAAGCGGGCCGCAAGATGACCCTGGACACGGAGTTTCGCATCGCCTCGCAATCGAAGGCGCTGACCAGCGTCGCGGTGCTGCAGCTCATGGAGGAAGGCAAGCTCACCGTGAACGAGCGCGCGGGCAAGTACATCCCGACGTTCGAGCACACCACAGTGCTCACGCGCGTCGACAGCGGCCCCTCGACGATCATCGTCGCCGCGAAGCGTCCGATCGTCATCAAGGATTTGCTGACGCACACCGCGGGCATCAACTACGGCCAGAGCCCGGAACTCGCGGCGCTGTATGCGCCCAAGGGATTGGGACCCGCCGCCGGAATCGGCTGGTATTTCGCCGACAAGGACGAACCGATCTGCACGACCATGGAACGGCTCGGCACGCTGCCGTTCGAGGCACAGCCCGGCGAGCGCTATGTGTACGGCTACAACACCGA
>Ga0137437_1000438_pt1 | contig 12856 bp, 10 predicted proteins | sample EasRivERMGT138_2_FD_102332 | JGI IMG/M metagenome (GOLD analysis project Ga0137437, IMG submission 102332) | Soil microbial communities from meander-bound floodplain in the East River, Colorado, USA - East River MetaG ERMGT138_2 | ecosystem: Environmental > Terrestrial > Soil > Floodplain ...
CAGCAGATCCTCGATAGCGTCCGCCACCTCGCTCACCTGGCCGTCGAAGAGGTGATTGGCGCGATCGATCTCGACCAGCTCCTTGGGATCCGCGAGCTGCGCGTAGAACTCACGAACCTGTTTTATCGGAATCAACTCATCAGCTTCGCCATGAATGATGAACTTCGGCTTCGGAGACGTCTTCACAGCTTCGAACTCGTACCGATTCACCGGCGGCGCAATGCCGATCAGCGCGCAGATCCGATCGTCTGTCGCTCCGGCCGTCAGCGCAACATACGCCCCGAAAGAAAAGCCGGCGGCCCACACCTCGTTGCCCGGGTATTGAGCGGCCATGAAGTCGACTGCCGTCCTGTAGTCATCGAGCTCGCCGCGCCCCTCGTCCCACTGGCCGGCGCTGCGGCCAACGCCGCGAAAATTGAAGCGGAGTACCGCGCATCCAATTCGCGCCAGCGCCTTCGTCGCCTGGAACACGGTCTTCGTGTGCATCGTTCCGCCCTTCGTCGGCAGCGGATGCGCAAAGACGACCGCGGCCCGTGGGTTACCAGCGGGCTTCTCGATCAGCACCTCCAGCGCGCCGGCCGGTCCGTCGATTTCCCGAATGGCGTCAGCCAATGCTTCTCCGTGGAACCACGTAGGGATCCGGAAGCGGTGATCCGGGATCCCGCAGCGCTCCGTTCAGTGCACGCGGCGCATGCTCAGCCGCGAAGGTCGACACAACCGCCGCGAAGTCGGCTGGGCGCGTGATGAGTCCCAGGTGGCCAGTGCGGGTGATCGTCGCGGTGCGCGCATGGGGCCACAGGTCCAGGTACCGGCGCGTCATTCGGGGGGCTACGACCCTGTCGAGGGAATCCTGTCCGGTCACGACCAGCACTGGTAATTGGACGCGCGCGAGGTCCGCTTCGATCCGCACGGAGCTGAGCAGATGCACGCGTCGAGCCATGCGGCCTGGGTGGAACATGTGGCGCAGCACGTTGATTCCGTGGCCCATTGCGGCGGTCACGCCGCCCCACCAGCCCTCATTCGCTGCGGCAATTTCGCGATAGAGCCGCAGCGATCCGAGACAGAACAGCGGTGTGAGCAGCCAGGGGAACCGCAGGTAAAACGTCACGCGCTCGTCCGGTTGCCACGACGGTGGAAGTGCGGACACCAGGACCAGCGAGCTGACGCGATCCGGGTGCCGTACGGCAAATGCGGCGGCAATGAGACCGCCGTAGGAAACGCCGCAAATGGACGCCCGATCGATGCCCGACTCGTCGAGCGCCTGCCGGACCTGCTCGACGTAGCACCAGAATCCCTGTGCCTCATCAAACTGCCCGCGGCATGTCGGCTCGTCCGCCAGCGAAAAGGTGATGACGCGCCCCCGCTGCGCCAACGCATCGATGGCCGGCTTCATCCACTCCCATCGGCCTTGGATGCCGGGGATGACGACGATTGGCGCGCCTGAGCCAACGTCAACGATCTTCATGAACCCCCGATCCCTAACCCCTAACCCCTAACCCCTACTAATTACGTAACGGCTTCCCGGTTTTCAGCGTGTGCTGAATACGCTCCTGCGTCTTTCGCTCGCCGACCAGACTGAGGAATGCCTCGCGCTCAAGGTCGAGCAGTTCCTGCTCAGTCACCATTGATGGATGAGGAAGCGACCCGCCGGCCATGATCGTCGCGAGTTTGCGTCCGATCAGCGCGTCGTGATCGCTGATGCGTCCCGCGCGCCACGCGAGGTGAATGCCAAGTTTTAGCGGCGCGAGCACCGTGTCGCCGCCGACCGGAATCGTCATGCGCGGTGCCGGCGGTTGATATCCCTCCGCCCGCTGCAAGGCGCGCGCCTTGGCGTCCGCGATCAACCGCTCGCGATTCATCGTCACGGCGTCGGTCGGACGGAGGTATCCGAGGCGCTGCGCGTCCGGCGCGCTGGCGGAGACCTTCGCAAACCCGATCGCTTCGAAGGCGCGCTGGATCGGCGGCAGAAAGTCCGTCGATCCGGGCGGCATCTGCTCGGCCGCGCGAGCAACCATCTCCTTCGTGCCTCCGCCAGCCGGAATCAGTCCCACGCCCGCTTCCACGAGACCGACATAACTCTCCGCGGCGGCCTGGACACGATCGCCATGCAGAACGATCTCGCAGGCGCCACCGATCGCGAGTCCCGCAGGCGCGACAATTACGGGCACGTCGGCATACCGCAGCGCCATCGTCGCGTTCTGGAACGCGCGGACCATCAGGTCGACTTCGTCCCAGTTCTCCTCCTGCGCTTCGAGAAGCAGCAGCATGATGTTCGCGCCGGCGGAGAAATGCTCACCCTCGTTCCCGACGACCAGCGCGGCGAAGTTCGCGGATGCTTCGCGAAGTCCCGCGTGCAGCATCTGTATCGTGTCGCCGCCGATCGCGTTCATCTTCGAATGAAACTCGACGCAAAGAACGCCGTCGCCAAGATCGACGAGACTGGCTCCGGGGTTCTTCCTGACGACGCCGTTGCGTTGCTTTGCCGACCTGAGGAGCTGCAGATGTGGCGCGGCCGGCGGTAGCTCATGAACCTGCGGCGCGGACCCTTCGGGTCCGCGAGCCATCCCGATCGCATCCATCAGCTCGAACGGGCCGAGCTCCCATCCAAAGCCCCACCGCATCACACGATCGACATCGTCTGGCGAGTACGCGATGTCTGGGGTGACCTTGGCGGTGTAGTCGAGGGTTGGCGTGAGAGTGTCGCGGAGGAACTCGCCGACCCTGTCCTTGCCGGCGTAGAGCGTCTTCACGCGCTCCCGGACGTCTGTGATGGTAGACGCTGCCTCCAGCGACGACAGGCGCGGCGACTTCCGCGGACGGTATTCAAGCGTGGCTGGATCGAGGGTCAGGATCTCGGAGCCACTATCGCTCGCATCAGGCGGACCTGAAGGTCCGCCTCTACGGACACGCTTGTAGAAACCCTGACCGGCCTTCTCGCCAACCATCTTGCGCTCGATCATCCTCTCGACAAACTGCGGCAGCACGAATTCGTGGCGGGCCTCTTCGTCGGGAAGGCGCTCGTGGAGATTGCGTATGACGTGCGCGAGGATGTCGATGCCGGCGAGATCGAGCGTCCTGAACGTGGCGCTCTTCGGCCGCCCGATCGCAGGTCCGGTCATCGCGTCGATTTCTTCTATCGTGTAAGCCCCGGACTCGACCAGCTTGAGGATCTTCACCACGCCATGGAGCGCTATGTGGTTGCCGATGAAATTCGGCGAGTCCTTCGCAATGACCACACCCTTGCCGAGGTGGTGATCCGCGAAATATGTGACCGCCTCGACGATGTCCTTGCTGGTTTCCGCGGTAGGGATCAGCTCCAGCAGGTGGAGATAGCGCGGGGGGTTGAAGAAATGCGTGCCCAGCCAGTGGCGGCGGAAGTCGTCGCTGCGACCTTCCGCAAGCGCGGTGATCGGAATGCCGGACGTGTTCGAGCTGACGATCGAGCCTGGTCGCCGAGCGGCGTCGACTTTCTCGAGCAGTCCGCGCTTGATGTCGAGCTGTTCGACGACAGCCTCGATGATCCAGTCGCTGTCCTTGACCCGCGCGAGCTCGTCGAAGCCGCCTGTGGCGATCAGCTTCCACGAATCAGGCGTGAACGAGGGATCCGGTTTGAGCGCGCGCGCGCGCTTGAGCCCGTCCCTGGCGGCATCCGCCGTGACATCGAGCAGCAGGGCAGGAACGCCGGCGTTCGCGAAGTGCGCCGCAATTTGAGCGCCCATTGTCCCCGCGCCCAGGACGGCCACCGACCGGATCACCATCCTGCCATTGTAGGGCGAGCCATGGCACCCCACGTCCAGGCTCGCCAGTCACCGCAGTTCGCGCTCTCTGTTCAGCGCTTCGCCTGGTCCCGTTCGAGAACCATCATCGTAAAGGACCCCGGCACGACCGCTCCACGGCCGCGGCCGCCAGCTGCCGCGCCAGTGGGGGGCGGTGCAAACTTCCCAGAGACGACGTACACGCGGTGCGTCGTCGGATCAAGTCCCATGTTCCGCGACCCCTGTGGCGTCTCCAGCGTCTGGATGACGTGATACCGGTCGGGACCGTCCTGGTGAATGATCGTAAGCGTCCCGTCCGCGTTCGTTGCGAAGATGTCTCCGGAACCGGAATCGTACCCGGCGCCGTCAACCCCCATGCCAATCGGGACGGTCGTAATCACCTTGCCCGCTCGATAGTCAGACACCGCAAGCACGCCGCTCCGGCACCCGCTGAACAATCGGTGATGGGTCGTGTCGATCGCCATCGACACATTCTGTTTGCACGGTGCCATTGGCCAGCGTCTCGTGACTGTTGCGGTCTTACCGTCAATTTCCACGACCTCACTCGTGTCGGTGAGGTTTGCGTAGACCTTGCCGTCGCCTGCCGACGCGCCGTACTCCGGTTTGCCGCCAAGCGGAATGTTGGTGATCAGTTTTCCTGCGACCGGGTCAATGACCGTAGACGAGTGGGCGTCGCCATTGAACGTGAAGACGCGATTGGAGGCGCGATCGTAGATGATCGCGTCCGCGTCCTCGGCCGCCGGAATCCGACCGAGTTCTTTGAACGTCATCAGGTCGAACATCACCACCGACTGGTCGTTGCCAGACGTGGCGAATCCGTGACGACTGCCGGTGGCGATTGCCGTGCCGTGAGCGCCGTTGATCCCCGTGACTTCGCCAAGCAGTTTCCCGCTGTCTTCATCGACGACCATGACGCGGTTCTGCCGCCCGATGTAGACGCGGTGCTCCGGCGGGTCCGGGACGACGTAGTCCCAGCCGCCGTCACCACCCAAAGTGTAGGTGTGTGTGAAGCGGTATGGGGACGACGATTGCGCGAAGCCGACGTAGACGAATGCAGACGCAATGAGGAACGCGACGAATGATCTGCGGGAGACGCGATGCAGCATGGTGGCCTCCTATGGAGGCGAGTCTACCTCCGCTATGCTGAACAGACGATGAACACGGCGTTCGAAATCCTCGCGGCGCTCAGCTTCTGCCATCTGCTCAACGACATGATGCAGTCGCTGATCCCGGCCATCTATCCGATCCTCAAAGAAAACCTCCGTCTCGATTTCACCCAGATCGGCCTCATCACGCTCGTCCTCCAGATGAGTGGCGCGTTACTGCAGCCGGTGATCGGCTTCTACGCGGACCGCCGTCCGTGGCCGTACGCGCTGGCGGCAGGCATGGGATTCTCCCTCGCAGGAATGATCCTCCTGGCGAGAGCCGGCAGCTTCGCGTTGGTGCTGGCGGCGACGTCGCTGGTTGGCCTCGGCTCGTCGGTCTTTCATCCCGAGTCGTCGCGGATCGCGCGAGCGGCATCAGGAGGTCGGCATGGGTTTGCACAGTCCCTATTCCAGGTCGGCGGCAACCTTGGATCGTCGTTCGGACCGCTGCTGGCGGCATTCATCGTGCTCCCGCGGGGGCAGTCGAGCATCGCGTGGTTTTCCATCGCCGCGGTGATCGCGATCGCGTTTCTCCTCCATATCGGCAGCTGGTACCAGGGGAGCGGCGCGATCCATGCCGCGAGACGTGCCGTTTCGGCGAGTCCGTATGCGGTGTCATCCCGGCAGGTTGTGATTGCGATCTCCATCCTGCTGGCGCTGCTCTTCTCGAAGTTCATCTACCTGGCGAGCCTGGGCAGCTATTACACGTTTTATCTCATCAGCCGCTTTCACCTGTCTGTGCAGAGCGCGCAGATCCATCTTTTCGTTTTCCTGGGAGCAGTCGCGGCTGGAACAATCATCGGCGGCCCGGTCGGAGACCGCATCGGACGGCGCCAGGTGATCCTCTGGTCTATCCTCGGCGTCCTGCCGTTCACGCTGGCACTGCCGTACGCCAATCTGTTCTGGACGCGCATCCTCAGCGTGGTGATCGGGATGGTGCTGGCGTCCGCGTTCTCGGTCATCGTGGTCTACGCGCAGGAGCTCATGCCCGGGCGCGTCGGCATGATCGCGGGCCTGTTCTTCGGCGTGGCGTTCGGCATCAGCGGGATCGGGGCTGCACTGCTCGGCTCGCTGGCCGATCGAACCGACATCTTCTTCGTCTATCGCCTCTGCTCGTACCTACCGGCGATCGGCGTGCTGGCGCTGTGGCTTCCGCGTGTGGAAACCGCGAAGCCGCACGTCGCGCCGTTCATCGAGCCCGTACCGGACTTCGGGCCAGTGGGCGAGTAAGGCACGTTGGACCGCCCGCGCCTTTGACGCTGATCTCGTCCCCCTTGTAGTCGGTCACCTGAGCGCCCGCGCGTTCCAGCGCCGCGCGGGTGCGCGGGTTTCCCGCCAGCATCAGGCATTGTCTTGGCGCGAGGGCGAGAACGTTTGTGCCCATGCTGTCAAACTCGCCGTCCGGAACTTCGACGAACGTGTAGCCGCGCTCGATCAGGCGTTCGCGAAATACCACCGAAAGGAGAGGGGAGTACACGACAGCGAGGTTGTCGTCGACGGGACTGATGAGCGACATCAAGTGGAGTACGTCGCCAGGGCCGCGCCAGTGGGGCAGCGGCACGAGAATCAGCTCGTCGATCGAGTCGGCGAGCAGCGCTCGAAATTGCCGGATGCCTTCGTCGTTCGTCCGATAGCCTCGACCGACGGCGACCGTTCGATCGTCGACCCACACGACGTCGCCCCCTTCAAGGCATCCCGGCTCGGCGATTGCGCCGACGACCGGAATGCCGAGCCGCCTGAACGTCGCCTCCTGAGACGACGGCTCGGTGGCGCGAAGCCGCTTGCCCATCCTGCACAGAATGACGCCGTGCGCACAGACGACCGACGCGTCGCGCGCGTAGAGCGAATCGAGGTTCGTCTGTTCGTCGCGTGGAAGAAAATCGATTCGAGCACCGGCCGTGCGAATGATCTCGAGAAACGCTTCGTACTCGTCGATTGCTTTCGGCAGCGACGGCGCGGCTGCGAAGTTGAGACGTGTCCATTGCGCCGCGATCGTCCCTGCGTCCACGAACGCTTCCCGCGGATGCTTCACGAGCACACGCGTGAGCCGATCGATCTCAGACAGACTATCGCTCACGCGCCTGGAGCATGTTCATCGCCTTCACCGACATGACGACCTCGCCTCGCTGGTTCAGGACCTCGAACAACGTATGGATGATTCCTCGATCGGGCTTCGAGCGCGAGCGGCGCGCCTCGAGCACGGTGGCGCGCACCGACAGCGTATCGCCAGGCCGGACGGGCTGCGTCCAGCGCACCTCGTCGACGCCAGGCGACGCAAGGCTGGCGACGTGCGACAGGTAGTGATCCACGATGAGACGCATCATGAGACCAGCGGTATGCCATCCGCTGGCGATCACGCCGCCAAAGGGCGTGCGCTTTGCCGCTTCGGGATCGACGTGGAACGGTTGGGGATCGTACCGGCGGGCGAATTCGACGACGTCGTGCTCCTCGACCGTGATCCGCCCGAACTCATGGACGCTTCCGGCAACGTAGTCCTCGAAGTAGCGGTCTTCAATGGGCCTCGTGAACTGCGCGGTCATTGACGCCGATCCTACTTCCAGCGCGTCAGGATGGATTCGCGATCGAACAGCCTGATGCCGATCGCCATCAGTACCGCGTTCAGCGTCGCGAGTCCCGCAGAGATGATGAGAATCAGGGTGCTCGTCAGCTGCACGGTGCCGGTAAACTGCGCCACCAGCAGCGCGCTGATCGGCAGGATGATCAACGCCCCAATCTGCTGCGCGCTCCGGGCATCGTTGACCCGCGAAGACACGCAGACCGCCAGCTGCAACGCCGCAAGCGACGCGAGCGGACCGAGCAGGAAAATCGTCAGCAGCGACCGCGGAAACAGGAGTACCCGGTAGACCCCCGCGTGAGCGAATAGCACAATGCCCAACAGGTAGAGAGCAAAACAGATCGTCACCAGGACGATGCCAGGCACAAGCGCACCGAGGACCTTCGCCGCGAGCAGCTCGAACGTCGTGAGCGGCGTCGCAAGGAGCGGCTCGAGCGTGCGCGCCTGCTTTTCGCCGATGACCGCGTACGCCGCCACCGACATCGCGCCTGCCACCGGCGTGACGACGAGCAGAATCAGGAATTGCTGGAAGATGAACGCCTGAATAGCGCCTTCCGGGTCGAGGCTGCTCGTTGCCGGCTGATCGCGATACATCTCGATCGCGACCCTGAAGTCACTGGAATCGGCCAGCCGCTCGCCCGTGAAATACGGGACCGCAATGGCGACGACGAACGGGAGCACGATCGAGATCACGCCGGTCATCACCGCTGGTAGGAAGAGGCCCGGGTTGCCGCGGAGATCCTCGAGCTCCTTCGCGAGCAGCGCGCCGATGCGTCGCATCCCTCGACCGGTCACGCCTTCTCCTTGTCGAGCAACCGCAGGTAGACGTGTTCGAGCGGCGGTTCCTCCGCCGTCACCGACACCACGTCAGCCCCGCCGTGCACCAGCGCCCTCACGATTGCCGGCGCACGCGTCGCCACATCGTCCACTCCGATGGACAACGCGCGATCGGTCACGCGGACATCGTTGAACGCCGGGCCCAGCATGCTGGCAAATCCGTTGGCGGGCTGGGCCAGCGTGACGAGGACTCGCGCGCCAAACAGGCGCGCCCGAAGCGCGGAGGGTGTGTCGAGCGCGACCAGGCGCGTCCGCAGGACGGCGACGCGATTTGCGATGCGCTGGACTTCGTCGAGGTTGTGGGTCGAAAGCAGCACCGCTCGGCGCTCGTCGCGCAGCCGCAGAATCAATTCGCGGACATCGCGCGCGCTCTCGGGATCGAGGCCTGAAGTCGGTTCATCGAGGAGCACGATGTCAGGCTTGTGGAGCAGCGTGCGCGCAAGCGCGACGCGTTGCTTCAGCCCCTTCGACAGCTGGGCAGCGCGCTCGTCTCTGCGCGTGCGAATGTCGAACAGTTCGAGCACGTCATCCACCGTGCGCGCCGGATTCGCCAGGCCGTGCAGACGTGCGTAGACGAGGAGGTTCTGGCCAACGGTCAACCGATCCCACAGGCCCGGCGCTTCGGTCAGGAAACCGATTCGACCGCGCAGCCGGGGCGCCGCCCGGCGCGACATCGCTTCGTTGTCGATGCGCACGTCACCGGACGAGGGATCGATGAGCCCCGCCAGCATCCGCAGCGTGGTCGTCTTTCCGGCGCCGTTCGGGCCGAGCAGTGCGAAGATCTCGCCGGGCACGAGATTGAACGAGACGTCCTCCACCGCGAGGCGTGAGTCGAAGCGGCGGGTGAGATGTGACGCGATCAGAGTTGCCACGGAGGTCAAGAAGACGATGTTGAACCACGAAGGTCGCGAAGAACGTGAAGCTTAGAACACAAAGAAAGCATTATTACCTTTGTGATCTGTGTCCTTGTCGGCTTGCTCGCGCCGGCGGGCGGCGAGCAGGCCACCCCCGCCGGCCAGCGCCAGCATTCGGACGAGCGCCGCGAGCGGTTACGGACTAGCTGTTGTCGGCAGCTCCGCCGCTTCGTTCTGACCAGTGGTCCCGACAGGCCTCTCCGACTCGCTGCCAGAAGTGCCGACTGGTCGTGACTCCTCGCTCGCGACCTGTGCGGCCCGCTGATCGGCAGTCAGCGCGGCCGTATCAGCTGGTGCCACGGCGACGACGTGCGCCTCAACACCCTTGGCGGCGTCCGTGTCGGCCGCGAGGACTGGTTGACGCGTTGCCGCCGCAAGCTGCTGCGCCTGCTCTCCTCGATAGATAAACTCGCTCCCCGCAAGATCGGTGGGGTAGTACAGCACGTGGATGGCCGGTGGCACGCCCTGCCGTGTCTCAGTGAATATCACGACGGGCTTGCCGTTGGCCGCGTTCAGCTCCTCGACGGTGCGATTTGGCGTCGGCACGTAGAAGAAAACCGCGAAGATGTGCCGCTGATTCGCGTCAAGTACCTGCCAGATTTTATGCGTGTCTGGGTCCGCCAGGCGGAACGCGTACCTACCTGCCGGAAGCGTCGCTCCCGGCACCTGCACCGCGCCACTGAAGGTGAGGAAGGTCAGCTTGTTGGCCGTGGAGCCTTGCGCGAAAACGTGTGTAGGCGTCGAAGCCGCGAGGAACATTGCAGCGAGAATGCTCGCGGCCACTGAAGTAATGCGTGTCATGTTGGTTCTCCTGCTGACGCCCGTCAAGGCAGCAACTTGTATGCCTCGACTTTGTGCAGGTAGTGTGACCGGCATGACTCATCCGAATCGCACGGACTGCCATTTGCTCTTTCCATGTCGCGGAGGCGATGAAGGTGTGTGCGTCGTCGTGTCCTTGTCCGCTGCTTATCGGATCCGTCCAGGATCGAACTCGTAACAGCCGGGCGTGACGAGAATCCGCCCGCTGCGCGTGAAGAAGAGGCTCGTGGGGCTCATGATGCCGGTGGCGCTGAACTGGACGGTTCGTGCCTTGTCGCCCTCGGTGTCGTAGACGTACGTATATGGCACGATCATCGAGACCCAGAGCTGACCCTGCGGATCGACCGACGCCGCGCGGATCAACGGCTGCACGAACGGCACCTCGCGATCCTCCACGCGGCGCGTCGGCCACTTCGTCGGCTGCGCGGCGAGGAGATCGTCCATCTCCCGTCCTTCGATGTGGCGCTCGAACAGCAGCCTGCCCCCCGCGTCGTACTTGCGGAACATCGGCCGGCCGGTGAGAAAGACGTAGTAAAAACCGCCTGTCGGATTGATGAGCGGAAGGCCGGTGTTCATGGCCAGGTGGAGGTCGCGCTCCTGCTCGTATCCGGTGTCCCGCAGGCGTCCGATCGTCCGCTGAGCGATTCCCGAAGCGGAGTACTCGGTGATCAATGCACCCCGCGCCGGCTCGCTGATGAACACGGAATTGCCCGAATACTGCAGCGACGAGGTGCCTGTCACCGCGAGACTGCCAAGGATGACCTGGGGGGTTGCGCGTCCGGCGATCAGGAAGCCCCCGGTGCGAAGGGCCCCGGGGCCGAAGATCTGGATCCGCTCCTGTCCGCGCGGCACATCGGCGACGACAAACGATCCCTCCGCGGCGAGATCGAAGCCCCCCGGTTGAATGATCCTTCCCTCTTCCTGGCCGACGCCGACGACCTTTCGTGCGGTCGCGCGATCGGGATCGACCATGTACACCGCGTGCCCGCGGCGATCGAACACGAAGTAGTAACCGTTGTCCGCCTGCTGGAACGCCGCCGGCTCATCGAACAGGCCAGCGACGTGGGCGGGCAGCCCACCCACCGAGCGCAACAGATCGACCTGAATCGCGGCTCGAGGCTGCGCGAACAGAAGAAGAACGAGGATGGGAATGCTAGTACGCCGCAATAGCGCGTATGGCCTTCAACACGTCGGCGGAACCCGGGAGGATGACCTCTTCGAGCACGGGTGCGTACGCCACCGGGCAATCGAGCGCGGCAACCCGCGTTACGGGCGCGTCGAGATGCTCGAACAATTCCTGGCCGATCCATGATGCGATTTCACCGCCGAAGCCCGCGGTGAGTTGATCCTCGTGCGCCACGATGACGCGGTTCGTCCGCTTCGTGTATTCCGCGATCGTGTCCCAGTCGAGCGGAACGATCGTGCGGAGATCGACGATGGCGACGCTGATCCCGTCCTTCTCGGCCTGCTGGGCAGCGACGAGCGAACGCTGGACGAGTGCGCCCCATGTGAACACGACCACATCGGTCCCTTCACGCACGAGCGATGCTCTGCCGAACGGCACCATGTACTCGGGCCCGGGGTACTCACTCTTGTTGTAGGTCTGGCGGTACAGATGCTTGTGCTCGAGGAACATGACGGGATCGTCACAACGGATCGCGGTCCGCAGCAGACCCGCTGCATCGCGCGCGTTCGACGGGAAGGCAATGCGTATGCCCGGGCAGTGCGCGAAAATGCTGACACCCGACTGGCTGTGATACGGCGCGCCGCCGCGGAGGTACCCGCCGATCGGTACGCGAATCACCATCGGGCACGTCCAGCTGTTGTTCGACCGGTACCGCATCATGGCCATCTCGTCGCGCAGTTGCATGTACGCGGGCCAGATGTAGTCGAAGAACTGGATCTCGACGACCGGCTTCAGGCCTCGCATCGCCATACCAACGGCGCGGCCGATGATGTTCGCCTCGGCGAGAGGGGAATTGAAGACGCGCTCGCTGCCATACAGCTTTTGCAGTCCGTGCGTGACCTTGAAAACGCCACCCTTGCCCGACACCTTGCCAAGCGCCGCGTCGCGGCTCACGTCCGCCACATCCTGGCCGAAGACAACGATGCGCGGGTTGCGCGCCATCTCATCGCGCAGCGTCGCGTTAATCGCGGCCACCATCGTGTCGCGCGCGCCCTTTGGCTTCGGCTCGGTTGAAAACACGGACGATGTCGGATCGACGGTTGGCGAGAAGACGTAGCGTGCGGCGGTCTCGGGCTCGGGCTTCGGCGCGGCAAGCGCTTCCTGCGCCGCGGCGTTGACTTCGCGTTCGACGCCCGCAAGCATCTCCGCCAGCTCCTCGTCCGAGGCGAGTCCTTCCGAGACGAGCCGCTGACGAAGGCGTGGCAGCGGATCGCGGCGCGCCTCGGCCTCTCGCTCCTCGGGCGTCTTGTACAGCTTCTCGTCATCGGAGAGGGAATGCGAGTACGGGCGAACAACCTTCGCGTGCACGAGCGCAGGCCCTTTGCGCTGACGCACGTGCTCCACCCCGTCCCGCATCGTGCGATAGCTTTCGACGTAGTCGGTGCCGTCGCAGCGAAATACCTCGAGCTTCGGGAAGTGCTCGACGACGCGCGAGAAATCGCCGCCGGGAGTCTGCACTTCCACCGGCGTGGAAATCGCGTAGCCGTTGTCTTCGACGAGATACAGCACTGGCAGGTTGCGCACGCACGCGGTGTTCAGCGACTCCCAGAATTCGCCTTCGCTGGTCGAGCCTTCGCCGATGGTGATGAGCGTGACCTCGTCGG
>Ga0137437_1000439_pt1 | contig 12833 bp, 7 predicted proteins | sample EasRivERMGT138_2_FD_102332 | JGI IMG/M metagenome (GOLD analysis project Ga0137437, IMG submission 102332) | Soil microbial communities from meander-bound floodplain in the East River, Colorado, USA - East River MetaG ERMGT138_2 | ecosystem: Environmental > Terrestrial > Soil > Floodplain ...
CCCCGCGGGCGCCGGCAAGTCCTCGCTGATCATCCGGTGGATCGCGGACCGGCTCGTCGAGGATGGCTACCCGATCCACAAGAACCTCGATCGCGTGCACCGCGTGTGGCGGATCGCCGGCAAGCGGCTGATCGCCGGGATGTCGCACCTCGGCGAGTGGGAGGAGCGCTGCCTCGCCGTGCTGGGCGACGCGCGCCAGCACCAGGGCATCCTGTGGGTCGACGATCTGCACCTGTTCGGCGTGCTCGGCCGGTCGCGCCAGAGCGAGCGCAGCTTCGCCGACTTCTTTCGCGGTCCGATCCGGCGCGGTGACCTCGCGATCGTCGCCGAGCTCACCGCCGAGCAACACGCGCGGCTCGAGCGCGACGCGCCCGGGCTCGCGGAGGCGCTCGCGCTGGTCGCCGTGCCCGCGGCGTCGCCGAGCGAGACCGCGCAGCTCTTGCTCCACGAGGTCCGCGCGCTCGAGGTCCGGCTCAAGGTCGCGCTGCACCCGTTCGCGCCGCGCATGGCGCTCGAGCTCGGCGCCGCGCTGTTTCCGTGGCGGGCGCGCCCCGGCGTGGCGATCGAGATCGTGCGGCGGGTCGCCGAGCACGCCAGCGCCCACGGCATCGATCGCGAGCTCGTGGCCGGCGACGTGCTCGACCACATCGCGCGTACCACCGGCCTCGCGCCCCGGCTGATCTCGCTCGAGGCGCCGCTCGACGCCGCCGACGTCGAGGCCGCGTTCGCCGCCCGCGTGATCGGCCAGCCGGCGGCGACCCGCGCCGCCGCCGACGTGATCCTCCGGGTCCGCGCCGGGCTCGCCGATCCGGGCCGACCGGTCGGCGTGCTGCTGTTCACCGGGCCGACCGGCACGGGCAAGACCGAGCTGGCGACCGCGATCGCGGAGTACCTGTACGGCGACCAGGCCCGGCTCCTGCGGATCGACATGGGCGAGCTGTCGGGTCCCGACGCCGTGGCGCGGCTCATCGGCGACCGGTGGAACCCCGAGGGCCTCCTGACCTCGCGGGTCCGCGCCCAGCCGTTCTGCGTCGTGCTGCTCGACGAGATCGAGAAGGCCCACCCGCAGGCGCTGCACCTCCTGCTCCAGCTGTTCGATGAGGGCCGGCTGACCGACGCGGCCGGAGACATCGCGAGCTTCGCGAGCGCGGTCGTGATCATGACGTCGAACCTGGGGTCGCGCACCGCCGCGCCGATCGGGTTCGGCGAGACCCGCGACCGGATCCTCGCCGACGTCGCCCGCGCGGTCCGCGAGTTCTTCCCGGTCGAGCTGTTCAACCGGATCGATCAGGTCGTGGCGTTCGAGCCGCTCACCCACGAGGTCGCGGCCAAGGTGGTCGACAAGGAGCTGGCCAAGCTGCTCGCGCGCCGCGGCCTGCGCGAGCGCAACACGTTCGTCTATGCCGGGGCGGCGGTGCGCCGGCGCGCGGTCGCCGACGCGTTCGATCCGCGCTACGGCGCGCGCACCGTGAAGCGCTGGCTCGAGGACCAGATCGGCGGCGCGCTCACCGATCTGCTGGCGACCGCCCCGCCCGCGCGCTTGCGGATCGTGCGGCTGTCCGAGGACGCCGGCCAGATCGCCGCGTCGCTCGAGCCGATGCACGAGAAGCCGCCCGAGCCCGGCCGCTACCTGCTCGAGGGCGCACTCGATCTGGCGAGCGCCGCGCTCGAGCCCGCGGTCGCCGCCGCCGCCGCTGCGCTCGAACGCATCCGCGCCGCGCCCGTGTACCGCGGTGCGCGCGCGCGGGCGACCGCCGAGCTCAGCTACTACGTCGAGGAGCTCGACCAGCGCCTGGACGCGCTCGGCGAGCTGTTCGGGATGGCGCCGCGGCCCACGGCCCGGCCGCCCGGCGATCACGACGATCACCACGACCACATCTACGGGCCGCGCCCGACCCACGGCGCCGGCACCCGGTGGACCCGCAGCCGCGGCGCGTCCCGCCCGGCGCGCCCGCCGGCGAACCGCGACGCCGTGGTCGCCGGGATCGCCGAGGCCCTGCTGATCGAGCGCGCGCTGCCCGCGCTGCTCGATCCCGACGCCCACGCCGTGACCTGCGTGATCAGCCGGATCGGCGCGACCGCCAACGCCCACGGCGTCGCGATCGTCGCCCAGGCGCTCGCGACCGACGCCTGGCGGGACGACGCCGCCGCGCTCGCCGCCGACGGCTCGATCACGGCGCTGCCGGCGACCGACTTCGTCGCGATCCGCGACGTCGCGATCACGCTGCGCGGCCTGTTCGTGCGCGCCGCGCTCGCCAACGATCACGGCACCTGGATGATCCGCGCGACGGCCGCGGAGCCCGACGTGGTCCGCGTCGAGCTGCGCCCGGGAGCCGGGACGCCGCCGGGCGACGTCTTGCGCGCGCACCTCGCCGGCCGCCGCGAGCTCGATCGCGTGCTCGAGGTCGGTGGCGCGCTGCCGGCGAACCCCGATCAGCTCTTGCCGGTCACCCGCACGCTGACCTATCGCCCACCGCTCCGGCCCGGCGACAGCTACGGCGTCGAGATCGAAGACTTCTCGACCGGCTGGGTCGATCGCGGCACCGCCCGCGATCTGGGCGCCGCGATCCGCCGCGCGTGGTACCTCGGCTGGAGCAAGCAGGCCGCGACGTGACGCGCCCGGCGTTCCGCGTGTTCGTCACCCGGCACCACGGCGGCCTGTGCTCGGCCGTGCTGCTGCGCCGCCACCGCGTGGTGTCCGATCCGCCGCCGCCCGCGGCGATGGCCGCCGACGTCGAGACCGCGCTCGCACGGCTGGCCCCGCAGGCCGCCCTGCTCGTCGACAACGGGGAGGCCGAGCGCTACCTGTGGACCGAGGAGCTCGAGCTGCGGCGCATCGACGTCGAGATCCACCCCGGCCGCCCCGATCCGCGCGGCACCGTGATCTCCGGGGCCAAGGTCCCGATCCGGCTGGGGTACGCCGCGGGCAAGCTCGACGGTGCGCCGCTGTATCGCATCCTGATCCCGCGGTTCGACTGGTCGTTCGTCACCGAAACGCTCGCCACCGTCCCCGAGACGATCCGCGCGCTGGTGTTCGCGGCGCTGGTCGGCGACTCGTCGGCATCGCTCTACGATCTGCGGCGCGAGGTCGACGAGGCGATCGTCGCGTGGCGGCCGATCGAGGCGCCGCTCGGCAAGGTCCGGACGGCCGCCGACGCGCGCGATCCCGCGCCGACGCTCGAGGCCGTCGCCGAGGACTGGGTCGCGCTCGCGGGCGCCGGCCGGCTGGGCGCCAGCGTCGGTACCGATCCGATCTTCGACCAGCTCGCGCCGCTCTACGACGGCCAGCGCCTGCCGAGCCTCCTGCTCGTCGGACCCCGCGGCACCGGCAAGTCCACGCTGGTCCGCCGGCTCGCCCGCGGCCTGCTCGATCGCGGCCGTGGCAAGGCCGGCCGCCGCCGCCGGCTGTGGGCCACCAGCGCCGATCGGATCGTCGCCGGCATGGTGTACCTCGGCATGTGGCAACAGCGCTGCCTGCAGCTCGTCGAGGAGCTGTCCGACGGCGACGACGTGCTCTACGTCGATCGGCTCGCCGATGTCCTCGCGCCGATGACCGACGGCGCATCGATCGCCGAGCTCGTCGGCGGCGCCGTGATCGCCGGGCAGCTGTCGCTCGTCGCCGAGTGCGACGAGGCCGAGCTGGTGCGCGCGCGCCAGCGGTTCCCCGCGCTGGTCGACGCGATGCGGATCGTGCGGATCCCCGAGGCCACCCCGGCGCAGACCATCGCGCTGTTCGAGCCGTACGGCCAGCGCACCACGCCGCGCGTCGCGCTCGACCACGACGCCGCGCGCCGGCTCGTCGAGCTGCTCGCCGCGTTCCGGCGCGACACCGCGTTCCCCGGCAAGGCGCTCGCGTTCCTCGACTACCTCGCGACCCGGCCGGCGCGCCCGGAGCTGTCGCTTCGCGAAGCGGAATCGGAGGGCGGATCGATTCGCGAGCTGACGTCCGCGTTCGCGACCTGGTCGGGGCTGCCGGTCGAGCTGCTCGCGCCCGAGCACGCGCTCGACACCGCCGCGATCGCCGCGCAGCTGCAGCAGGGCGTGATCGGCCAGGACCCGGCGTGCACGGTCGCCGCCCGGGTGATCGCGCGGCTCAAGGCCGGGCTCGACGATCCGCAGCGTCCGGTCGGCGCGCTCCTGTTCGCGGGACCGACCGGCGTCGGCAAGACCGAGCTCGCCAAGCAGCTCGCGCGCACCCTGTTCGGCGACGCCGAGCGGCTCGTCCGCATCGACATGAGCGAGCTGGTCACCGGGACCGCGATCGCGCGGCTGATCACGCCGTCGCCCGCCGGGACCAGCCTCGCCGATCGAATCCGCCGCCAGCCGCTCAGCGTGGTCTTGTTCGACGAGATCGAGAAGGCCGACGCCGCCGCGTTCGATCTGCTGCTCGGCGTGATCGGCGATGGCCGGCTCACCGACGCGCTCGGCCGCCTGGTCGACTTCCGCATGGCGGTGATCGTGATGACGACCAACCTGGGCGCCGCCGATCCGAAGCCCGCCGGGTTCTCCTCGGATCCCGAGCTGACCGCCGACTACGGATCGGCGATCAAGCGGTTCTTTCGCCCCGAGCTGCTCGGCCGGCTCGACGCCATCATCTCGTTCAAGCCGCTGCCGCCCGAGGCACTCGAGAAGATCGTCGACCTCGAGCTGGCCAAGCTGCGCCAGCGCCCCGGCCTCGTCGCCCGCGGCCTCCGGCTCGAGTTGAGCCCGAGCGCACGCGCACGGCTCGCGCTGCTCGGCCACGATCCGAGGCTGGGCGCACGCCCGCTCCGCCGGACGATCGAGGATCTCGTGGTCGCGCCGATCGCGGAGCGTATGGCGCGCGAGCCCACCTGGCGCGAGGCGACCATCCAGATCACGACCGCCGCAGAACACGGCGACGTCGTGGTGTGAGCCCCGCGACGTGATGTTCGTGACAATCCAGTGCAAAACTGCGTGATCTCCTGACCGGTAACCATCTGGAATTGTTCACGCGCGCAGGAAGCCTCTTTAGTAATGCCGGCGACACGGCCCCTGGCGATTGCAAGCCTTGCTACAGTTCAGCCGTGCCTGATCCCAAGCGCGTGCTCTGGTACCTCCGCAAGGTACCGTTGCTTGCAGACCTCGGTCCGGATGCGATCGCTCGCATGGCCGAACGAGTGGAGCTCCGTGAAGCGCGGCGGCGGGACGTCGTCTACTTGCCCGGCGATCCCGGTCGCTCGCTGTTCTTCGTGCACGGCGGCCGCATCAAGGTCAGCAAGGTCACCCGCGACGGCAAGTCGCTGACGCTCGCGTACCACGGCCCGGCGGAGCTGTTCGGCGACAGCTGCCTGCTCGACGGCGGACCGCGCACCGAGATGGCCGAGGCGGTCGAGAACGCGCTCTTGAGCGAGGTCGATCGCGCGCACTTCGAGGAGCTGATCAACGCGCACCCGGTGCTCGGCCTCGCGATGACCCGGCTCATGATCGTTCGCCGCCGCGAGCTCGAGAACAAGGTCGAGGCGCTGGTGTTCCGCGACGTCTCGAGCAAGCTCGCCGAGCTGCTCGTCAAGCTCGCCGGCGAGAACGGCGTCGACGACGCGCGCGGCACGCTGATCGCGCTCAAGATCACGCACCAGGAGCTCGCGAACCTGATCGGGTCGACGCGCGAGACCGTCTCGCTCACGCTGTCGACGTTCAAGCGCAAGCGGCTGATCCAGACCGAGGGCCGCAAGGTGATCATCTCGGACGCCGAAGCGCTGCGCGCGCTGTACTAGCGAGCGTCGCGTCTGCGAGCGCGGTTTGCTTGCAGCCCCAGAGATCCCGGCGAGGGATCGAGGCTCGTCGGAGCGCAGCCCGATCGTCGTCGTGCTCGCGATGACGTGTCGGACGGCCGACCACGTCCGACCACGTCGAGAATTCGCTGGCACTCCGCGCCGCATCGCTTATACTTCGTGTAATGAGTACACTGTTCAGCGTGCTCGCGCGCAGCGAGCACAAGAACGTCGAGCCGAGCACGAGCGCGTCGCCGACCTCCCGGCTGTGGGCATCGATCAAGGTCGAGGCGCTGGGCGCCGGCCTCGAGCGCGAGCGCGCCCCGCTCGCCGTGGTGCTCGTCGTCGACGTGTCGGGCTCGATGCACGGCGAGCCGCTCGCGCACGTGATCAAGGGCTGCGAGATCCTCGGCGACCTGCTCGGCGAGCGCGACCAGCTCGCGGTCGTGACGTTCGCGACCCACGCCGGCGTGCGCCGCGGCCTCACCGCCATGGACGCCGCCGGGCGCGGCGAGCTCCACCGCGCGCTGCAGACCCTCACCGCCGACGGCAACACCAACCTGCACGGCGGGCTCGAGGTCGCCGCCGGGGTGGCGATGACCGCGCCCGCCGGGCTGCGCCGCGCCCTGGTCGTGATGAGCGACGGCCGGCCCAACGTCGGCCTGTCGTCGCCGGGCCACCTCGCGAGCTACGTCTCCGGGCTCAAGCTGGCGGTGTCGTCGCTCGGCTTCGGGCTCAGCCACGACGAGAACGTGCTCGACGCGATCGCGACCGCCGGCTCGGGCCGCTACGCGTACATTCCGGATCCGGCGATCGCCCGCGTCGACCTCGCGCGCGCCGCGCTCGCGCACGCCGGCATCGTCGCCGATCAGCTCGAGCTGAAGATCGAGCCGGCGGACGGCGTCGAGCTGTTGCAGCTGTTGCCGGCGAGCGCCCTGCGGGTCGGCGGCCGCGGCGTCACGACCGCGATCGGCGACGTGTTCGTCGACGAGGCCCGCGCGCTCGCGATCGAGCTCCAGCTCGAGCTCAAGGCGTCCGCCACCGGGCGGCTCGCCGCGATCAGCGTCTCGGGCCGCTCGGCCGACGGTGTGGTGCATCGCACGACCGCGAGCCTCGACGTCGACATCCGCACGGGGCCGCGCGTCATCGACCGCGACGCGCAGCGCGACGTCGTGATCGTCCAGGCCGACGCGGCGCGCGCGCAGGCCCGCGCGCAGGCCGATCGCGGCGCGCAGCCCGCCGCGGCGGCGATCCTCCGCCAGATCGCCGCGCGGATCGACGCGACCCTTGGCTTCGTGCGCAACGACGGCTCGTTGCTCGCCGAGCTGCGCGAACAGATCGAGGACGAGGCCGCGAACTACGAGCGCAAGTCGACCGATCAGGAGCGCGTGCACCAGCGCAAGGCCACCATGGGCTACAAGGTTGGGACGCCCACCTACGCGCGGCCGCGCGGGGTCCTCCCGGCGATCCCGGCGGTGCTGATCGGCATCGCCGGCCAGGTCGCCGGCGGGCGGTTCGATCTGTTCGTCGAGACCCAGATCGGCCGCGGCGCGAGCAACGACATCGTGATCGCGAGCCACATGCTCAGCCGCAGCCACCTGCGGATCCTGTTCGTCGGCGATCACTGGATGGTGCAGGACCTCGGCACGACCAACGGGACCTACGTCAACCGCAGGAAGGTCACGTCGTCCCGGCTCGAGGATGGCGACCTGATCCAGCTCGGCGACGACGAGCTGCGGTTCAAGATCCTCTAGGACCGCGGCCGGCGGCCAGCTCGACCGCGAGCGCGAGCGCGCGCTGCATCGAGACGAACCGCGCCTGGCCGGTGCCCGCGATGTCGTAGGCGGTGCCGTGGTCGGGCGACGTGCGCACGATCGGCAGGCCGAGCGTGACGTTGACCGCCTCGTCGAAGTCGACGAGCTTGACCGGGATCAGGCCCTGATCGTGGTACATCGCGACGAGCGCGTCGTACTTGTGGTCGAGCAGATCGCGGAACGCCACGTCGGGCACCAGCGGGCCCGCGAGCACAGCTGGCGGCAGGGCGCCGAGCGCCGGCGCGATGACGTCGCGATCTTCGACGCCGAGCAGCCCGCCCTCCCCGGCGTGCGGGTTGAGCCCGACGACGCCGATCCGCGGCTCGCGGATCGCGAAGTCAAGGGCCAGCGAGCGCGCCACGAGCTCGATCGTGGTCCGCACACCCGCCGTCGTCAGCGTGCGCGCGACGTCGGCGAGCGCGACGTGCACCGTGGCGAGCGCGACCTTGAGCCTGGGGCCGACGAAGAACATCACGACGTCGCGCACGCCGAGCCGGCTCGCGAGCATCTCGGTGTGCCCCGGGAACGCGAACCCGGCGCGCTTGGCCCACGTCTTCGAGATCGGCGCGGTCACGATCGCCGCGAGCTCGCCGCGCCTGGCCGCCGCCACCGCCGCCTCGAGGTAGCCGACCTGCGCCGCGCCGGTGCGCTCGTCGGGAGCGCCGAACACCGCGCCGTCGCCGAGCCCGTCGCCGCGGATCGTGAGCCCCGGCGGCAGCGTGACGCCGATCGCGCGCGCGCCGCGCTCGAGCGGCGCGTGATCGCCGTACACGATGATCCGCCGGCGCTGTGCCTCGGGCGCCGCCGCCAGGGTCGCGGCGACGATCTCGGGGCCGATGCCGGCGGGATCCCCGAGCGTGATTCCGAGGGTGGTGACTGGGGACACGCCGTCACGCTAGCACTGCTTGCGCGAACGCCTCGGTTCGGACAAGCATGAGTGATGCGCCACGCGCGATCGCTGGTGGTAGCCGCCTGGGCGGCCTGCGCCGGGTGCGCCGGTGCGGATGCGATGACGCTGCCGTCCACGGCGTCGGCCAAGCCGTCCGCCCCCGCCGGAGAGATCGGCCTCAACCCCGGCGAGAACATGGCGTTCGAGGTCCGGATCGCGGGCGTCCTCGCGGGCGAGGCGCAGCTCGCGGTCGGCGAGCTCGGCGACTACGAGGGCCACCGCGCTGTCGTGGTCAAGTCGCGCGCCGCGACGGCCGGCGTCGGCGCGTTGCTGAGGCACATCGTCGACGAGGCGACCACGGTGATCGACATGGAGACCGGCCGCCCGCTCGCGGTCGACACCCTCGTCGAGCAAGGCGACAAGACGACGACCGCGACCGCGAAGTTCACCAACAACATCGCCGAGATCACGTACATCCGTTCCGACGAGAACGCGCCGCACAAGCAGAAGATCGATCTCGGCAAGGTCGCCGTGCACGACGCCCACTCCGCGATGGCGCAGCTCCGCGGCTGGCGCGCCACGCCCGGCACGATGCGCTCGGTGTTCGTGGTCGGCGGCCGCCGGCTGTGGCGCGTCGACGTCACCTACGTCGGCGAGGACACGATCGGCTCGGCGATCGGCAACCGCCGGGCGGTGCACTTCACCGGCGGCTCGTATCACACCAAGCGCAACCTCGACGCCGAGACCGCGAAGCCGGCGCGCACGTTCTCGGTCTGGCTCAGCGACGACGCCGATCGCGTCCCGCTCAAGGTCACCGCGACCACCGAGCTCGGCGACATCGTGATGGATCTGACCGAGTACAACCGGTAGCCCGCTCAGTCCTCGTAGCCCTCGCTGTGGCGCTTGGCGCGGCGCGGTGGTCCCTGGTTGTCGTCGATCGTGCCCGACACCGCCACCCCGTCCTCGGCCGTGATCCGGCGCGACCGCTTCGCATCGCGGTCGCCGGACAGCTCGGTCACCGTCACCGTGAGGGTCTGCGAGTCGGTCTCGGTGACCGTCTCGGTCACCCGCGTGCTGTCCTCGTCGATGGTGATCAACACCGACTCGTGCCCGTCGTGGAGGTCGCCGCTGAGCGCGATGTTGAGCGCGAGCTCGGACTCGAGATCGAGATCGCTGCCCGGCTCCGGCGGGAGCTCGGCCTCGATCTCGAGGTAGGTCTCGATCTCGGGCTCGGTCGGTGTCCGGATCGCCGGCAAGGCGATCGGCAACGGCGTGGCCGATCGCTCGATCGGCGTGCCCGCCGCCGGTGTGAGCCCGGGCGCGAAGCCCTTCAGCGCGCTGCGGGCGACCACGTGGCTGCCGCGCGAGCTGTCCGGGGCCGGCGAGCTGCTGGGCCGCGCACCGGCAGTCGGTGCCTTCGGGATGCCGTGCACCGCGGCCGGCGTATGCGGCAGCGCCGCCGCGGCCTGCGCCTGCGCGGGCGTCGGCGTCGGCCGGGCCGGCGGCACCGACGCCTGCCTCGATCGCGGCGGCGGCGGCGGGCTCGGACGGCTCGGCGCCTGCGCCTGCGGCGGTGGGCTGGGACGGTCCGCTGGCGCAGGCGCCGGCCGCGCCTGCAGCTGCGCCGGCAACGGGCTCGGACGGCTCGGGGCTGCCGGCGGCGGCGGCGAGACACGCTTCGCCACCTGCGGCGGCGGGCTCGGCCGCGACGGGGCCTGCGAAGACGGCGCGCGCGGCGGTACGGGCGCGATGATCGGGCTCTCGGCCTGGGGCGGCGACCGCGTCGGGATCTCCATGCGCAGCAAGGTGGGCTCGTCGTCGGGGACCGTGGCGGCGCGCTCGCGCTCCGTGGGTTCGGGGGCCGCCGGCATGTCCGGATCGGTCGAATGGTAGGCGTCGGCCGCCAGGGTGGCGTCGACAGCGCGCAGGTGCGGATCGGTGTTGGCGCGCGGATCGATCGGCGGCCCCGGCGCGCGCACCGCCCCGCGCGACCTGCGCTTCGCGATCACCTGGGCGAGGCTCTCGAGCAGGGTCTCGCCGAGCTCGCCGTCGTCGTCGCACAGCTCGCGGAAGTCGTCGGCGCGGATCGCGAGCGCGCGGACGTCGCTGCGCGTGATCGCGAGCCCGTCGCGATCACGCGGCGAGGCGGCCTCCCCGGTGCTCACCAGCGACTCGGGGTAGACCAGCGCGCCCGGCCCGAGCGGAACGCCGTCCTGGACCAGCTCGCCCTCGACGACGATCCACGCCACCCGATCGCCCAGCGCGCGCGGCGGCAGCTTCTCGCCAAAGTTGTGATCGCGCGGGATCGCGATCCGCAGCGCGCGCAGCCGCTGCTGCGGCGTCACCCGGGTGCCCCACAGCGTGCACGAGCTGATCGCGGCGTCGTCCCGCCTGCGCTGCTCGGCCGGCTGCGGGGTCTCACCCGCCTCGAGCACGCGCACCACGACCGCCGTGGCGTTGTCGCCGCCGCCGCGCTCGAGCGCGAGCTCGATGAGCCGCTGCGCGGCGCGCGCCGGGGTCGACTGCTTGGTGAGCACGTCGCCGACCTCGTTCTCCGGCACGTACTCGCTGATGCCGTCGCTGCACAGGAGGAAGCGGTCGCCGTCGGCGAGCGGCACGACGAACGTCGAGACCTTGACCTCCTCGCCGATCCCGAGCGCGTTGGTCAGCATGCTGCGAAACCGCGAGCCCTCGCCGGAGACGTCGACGTCGATGCCGGCGGCCAGCAGCCGCGCCAGGAGCGTGTGGTCCTCGGTCAGCTGCATCGAGATCCCGTCGCGCACCAGGTACGCGCGCGAGTCGCCGGCGTGCGCGAACACCAGCTCGCCGCCGATCACCATCGCGCCGACCAGCGTCGTGCCCATCCCGGTCTTGGATTCGTCGCGCTCGGCCTCCGCCAGGATCGCGTCGTGCGCGGCGATCACACCCGCGCGGACGACCTCGAGCAGCTGCTTCTTGGCCTCCGGAGTTCCGCGCTCGAGCCAGTGGTCGGCGACCTGGCGCAACCCGTCCCGCGCCCATTCTTTCCGGATCGAGCGGATCGCGAGCTCGCTCGCGACCTCGCCCGCCGCGTGCCCACCCATGCCATCGCAGACCAGGAACATCCCCAGATCGGCATCCAGAAAGTGCGCGTCCTCGTTGTGCTCGCGCACCTTCCCTACATGGGTCGCCGCAGCGCCGACGATCGAGGCTCGCCCCGCCACCGCACCACTCTACACCCTAGCCTCGCATCTTGTAGCCAACGTTGCGTACCGTCTCGATAATCGAACCCGCCTCCCCGAGCTTGGATCGGACGCGGCGGACGTGGATGTCGACCGTCCGGGTCCCGCCGGCGTAGCGATACCCCCACGCGCGCTCGAGCAGCGCCTCGCGCGTGAACACGCGTCCTCGGTGCTGGCCGAGGAACCGCAGCAGCTCGAACTCCTGGTGCGTGAGCTCGATCCGGCGCCCCGCCAGCCGCGCCTCGTAGCCCGCGATGTCGATCACGAGCTCGTCGACCTTCAAAATCTCGTCGGAGCCGAACGTCGCCGCTCGCCAGTCGAGCTGGCGCAGCCGGGCGTACAGCTCGGCGGGAACGATCGGCATGAGGACGAAGTCGTTGAACCCGATCGAGAAGTCCAGGGCCGGCAGCCGAGCCACGGTGACGGCGATCAGGATCGGCACTTCGACGAGCGGCCCGTCGTCCCGCATCCGCTTGATCGCTTTCTGGCCGCGCCCGACATCTTCGCCGGCTTCCACGATCACGACGGTCGGAGGCTGCTTGGCGATCGCATCCGGATCCAGGCCGCCGAGATCGAACCGGCCGAGCGTCGCCCGGCAACCGAGCTCGCCCAGCAACCCCGCGACCGTGCCGGGTTCATCCCCGCGATCGGGCTCCGCGCAGATCACGATAACGCGCACGGTCGAGGTGATCCTCTGGTCATTGATGATGCCAAGTCATCCGATCGCGCCGTCAAATCATGCCAGAGGTGTACTTCACGGTCGCACCCGTTTAGAGCGTGATCCAGCCTATTGCCCTCGCCCTCAAACATGTAAGAATTGGCGCTAGATGGAAGAGTTCCACTGCTCCTTCTGCGGAAAGCAGCGGCGCGAGGTCAGAAAGCTCATCAGCGGCCCGCGCGTGTTCATCTGCGACCAGTGCGTGACTCTCTGCAACGACATCCTCGCCAAGGAAGAGGCGTCGGAGCGCCCCAAGTATCCGCCACCACGGGCGATCGTCGAAGAGCTGGATCGGTACGTGGTCGGACAAAAGGACGCCAAGCGAGCCCTCTCGGTCGCGGTCTACAACCACTACAAGCGCATCGGCCTGCGCGGCAAGCAGACCGACGTCGAGCTCCAGAAGGGCAACATCCTGCTGATCGGGCCGACCGGCTCGGGCAAGACGTTGCTCGCGCAGAC
>Ga0137437_1000440_pt1 | contig 12824 bp, 11 predicted proteins | sample EasRivERMGT138_2_FD_102332 | JGI IMG/M metagenome (GOLD analysis project Ga0137437, IMG submission 102332) | Soil microbial communities from meander-bound floodplain in the East River, Colorado, USA - East River MetaG ERMGT138_2 | ecosystem: Environmental > Terrestrial > Soil > Floodplain ...
AGAACCAGGCCATCCAGCATCCGCTGGCGCGCTGCTGGATGGACCTGGAAGCTGCGAATCTGATGGTGTTCAAGGCGGCGTCGCTGTATGACCGCAGCGAACCGTGCGGGGCGGAATCGAATGCGGCGAAGTACCTTGCCGCGGAAGCCTGCTTTCATGCCTGCGAACAAGCCATGCTCACACACGGCGGCATGGGCTATGCGAAGGAGTACCACATCGAACGTTACCTGCGGGAAGCGATGATTCCGCGGCTCGCGCCGGTCAGCCCGCAACTGATCCTCTGCTTCATCGCCGAGAAAGTGCTCGGCCTGCCAAGATCCTATTAGACGCCCCGGCCGTACTGACCGAAATCAGCGGTGACCGAGCAGAACAATCGCCGAATTGACGGTCAGGATCAATGCCGCGACGGCGAGGATGCAACCGGCGGTACGCGGAGAGGACTCGAACCACCGATCGAGCGGCAGGTGCATTTCATCGGCGCCTTTGACGAACTGCCGCGAGGAATACCAGCGGTTGGTGCGCATTTCGAGAGCAGCGAGCGCTCGCGGAGACAATCCGAGCAACATGCCGATCGCGATTGACAACACGCTGCCCAGGATCAGCAACGCGCCCAGACTTTGAATGATCAAAGGCCCGATGATGGAAGAACGCCCGGCGCCGAATATCGAGGCGACTGCGGTGGCGGGCGCCTTCGCGACCAGCATGAATATCGAGAACGCCCCGCCGACGATGAAGAGGGTGCTGAACCAGCGCCGGTACTTGCGGACGAACGGATCGATTTCATGCTGTGCTTCCATAGACTGGAGGCTTTTCCGCGCCGAGATCCAACGATTCATCGGGCTGAACAGCCGGAATGCCCGGGTGCGGAAAACGACCAGTCCGATTCCGAGGCCGACCCCGAAGATGCCCGATACGAGAAAGAACAGGAAAACGACCGGAACCAGGAGCTGGTCGAACAGATAGTTGTTGAGGAGCGGCATGAGGCCTCCACTCTTGATGAGGGTAAAACCGTTGACCGTCAATAGGGTCCTGCCGCCGGAGACTGACCGGCAGCTCGATCTCGGCGCTCCCAGTCGCGTGCACGGAGGCAATTCCGCTTCCCGCACTATAAACCAATCTGTTTGTAATAAACTGACGAGGCCGAATAGCCCGTTTCCCGAGAATTCAATCCAAATGGACACCCATTCCCTTTTTGCACATCTGCGCCAGTTCGACACCCCTACCATCGCCAACGCACTGGAGATCGCGCAGGGAAAACGCTCCACCCGCGGCTTTACGCGGCAAACCTACCTGTGCGCGTTTCCAAAACTGCCGGCCATCGTCGGGTTCGCCAGAACGGCGACCATCCGCTGCTCCACGCCGTATGACCCCGCGGTGCGCAGAAAAAACCAGATCACCTATTACGAATATGTGGCGCAGGGGAACCGGCCGACCATCGCGGTAATACAGGACATCGACAGCCAGCCAGGACTCGGGGCATTCTGGGGCGAGGTCAATACCCATGTCCATTGGGGACTGGGCTGTGTGGGTATGCTGACCAATGGTTCGATGCGCGACCTCGACGCAATGCATCCGCAGTTCCAGTGCTTCGCCGCATCGCTGTCGCCCAGCCACGCCTGGGTTCAGGTAGTCGAGACCGGCAAGCCGGTGGAAGTGCTGGGCCTGGCGGTAGCAGATGGCGACATCGTGCATGCCGACCGCCACGGCGCGCTCACCATCCCGCGTGACGTTCTCGAAAAACTGCCTGCGGCCATCGACCTGATGGCCCGGAAGGAAAAAGCGATCCTCGACGCGGCGCGCAAGCCGGGTTTCAGCATCGCGGCTCTGCGCGAAGCCTTTGCCGCGTCCGACCAGATCAAATAGTGTCAGGCGCAACAAGCATTCACCACGCGGGCGCAGATACCCTACGTGCGCAGCACGTCGGAGTACCCTTTTAGAACGCAGACACCCTCGCAGAGCGGTGAGTGTCTTGATGAAAGCACCCTCACGACACTGGCCCTATCCCACCCCGGTGCCATTAGACCATCGACTCACACGATAGTCGGATGAACCATAAAAAGTAGTGGCGTCGCAGGAGTCATTTCGCAAACAGCATGGCAGGATTTTCGAACGCCTTGAACTCGATCGCGTTGCCGCACGGGTCGAGGAAAAACATCGTGGCCTGTTCGCCAGCCTGACCCTTGAAGCGGACGTGCGGCTCGATGATGAACTCGATGCCTGCGGTTTTGAGCTTGTCTGCGAGTTTCTGCCAGGCATCCATCGGCAGCACCAGTCCGAAGTGACGCACCGGCACATTGTCGCCGTCGACGAGGTTGGTGTCCCGATGGCCGGCATCCGGCGAGAGATGTGCAACAATCTGGTGGCCGTGGAAATCGAAATCGACCCACTCCGGGGAGGAGCGCCCCTCCGGACAGCCAAGCAAACCGCCGTAAAAGGCGCGCGCCTCGTCCAGGCTGGTGACGGGAAACGCGAGATGGAATGGCATGACCGGCATGGTGTGGTTCCCGCTGAAAACGCAGGCCGCAGTTTACACGCAGAACCGCACCGCACGCTTCGCGCATCCAAGACAAATCTTCACCGCAGAGGCGCAAAGGCGCAGAGGAAACGCAAAGGAAGGCGAAACGGAACGGTGTTCGTGGTGGAGTCCGGTCCATCCGAAAGTTGGTGACGGTGGTAGCGAATTTCGCCTTTGACATTCCAATCCCGTCTGTGGCCACGTTGCCAAAGCGGACTGACCACCGATCAGCCCACGCACTTCAACAAATATCGCCTTGCTTTCCTTTGCGTTCCCTCTGCGCCTTCGCGCCTCTGCGGTTAACGCCTTAAAGTTTTCAACCTGGCAATCTGCAATCGATTCGTAACCCGTGTGGCGGTATGCTATGAAAGCCGGGTCGCAGCGCCAAACGTCGACTTGGACGGCGCGCGAACCGGCTCTTTGTTCCAGGGGGAGGGAAGCAGGGCTTCAGTTCTGGAACGTCATTCAATCTCACAAGAAAGGAAATGCTGTCATGGCTGGACCGATACCAACAATCAAGAAAGCCGTCGTTACGCTCATGGTTTGCGGATTCACCCAGGTTGCATTCGCGGGCGAATTCGAGTCACCGCTCACAGCGTGCCTGTCAAACGGCACCGCCATCGGCGGCGTAGGCTCCTGCGGAAAAGTCTGGAAGCTGAAGTCCGGCAAGGCCGAACTGAAAGCCGGAGGCAAGCTGGAAGTCGAAGTGAAGGGACTGGTGCTCAACGACGCTTCCGTGGGCCAGTACAACGGCACGCCCGATGGCGTGGATGCGGTCGCTGCGGCTGTCATCTGCCACGGACCATCCGGCGCGGCGGTGGCCGCGCAACTCGATCCGGTGCCATTGAGCAAGACCGGCGACGCCAAGGTCGAGGGCAAGGTATCGCTGCCCAATGGCTGCGTCGGGCCGGTGATCGTGCTGCGCGAACGCTATGAGGGCAAGATCGGCGGCTGGCTCGCCGGCACCGGGATGTAATTCCGGAGCAAGCCTCGCACGCCCTTAAGGGCCGCCCTTCGGGGGGCGGCCCTTTTTTTGATCCTTAATCAAGCCACACACCAACGTTCACCGCAAAGACTATCGGGAATCAACCTTCCGCAGGCGGTAGGCTTCGATAAACGGTTCGACATCGGCCGCCCCAACCGCTTGCACGGCTTCGCCGGCAATGCTGTCGATGCGGTTGGTGATGACCTCGATGCCCTGGATGGCCAGCATCCTGGTGTACTTGATGCCGGGATTCTCGCCTGCGAAGCGGACCACGCCGGGGTAGCGCGAGAAGTCCCGCGCCCGGAACGGCTCGCGCGCCCACCACACTCTCTGCAGATGCGCGATCTCGCGTTCCGTCCCCTTGACGCGGTAGTCGAGCCGGTCGGTGAAGGTGTAGTTGGCGAGCACGGTTTCACCGATCAGCAGCAGGTCGACCACGACCCGTTGTTCACTGCCGCCTTCAGTCGCAAAGTGCGCGGCGATTTCATCCGCTTCTTCGGCATTCAGCACGTTGGCAGCCGCGCCGCCCAATCCTTCACGAAACCAGGCCGCGTCGTCGAGCCTGACGGCGATCAAATCGTCAACGAGCTTCGTCAGTTGCCCTTCCGCTGCCTGCCACTCGGGCGCCGCAGGATTCCAGTCCGCCCCAAGGCCGTTGGTCCGCCCGGGGTCGGCGAGCGCGGCACGGATCGCCTTCAGCCCGGCCTGTTTGATAACCACGCGGCCGATTGCGATCGGAATGTCGGGATCGTGGCTGGCAGCCAGCCGGGCAATGGCCTGGTTCTTCGCATCGTCCGCCAGCGCCGGCATCCCGGCCAGGTGCAGGGAAGCGATCAACAGCAACGCGCCGCGGCAAAGGCCGGGCAAGAGCGATCGAATGTTCATGCCTGCAAAGTTTAACGGCGTTTGGCCGGCAAGTTTTCGGCGGGCCGGGCCCCGGTGAGAAGCGCCGCACACGACCCGGCGGGCAGCGTGCGGTATCATCTCGCCTCCCGGCAGGTGGTTCACAGCCCGTCGGCACCCCATACAGAATAATTCGAGGAGAGCGGGCAATGGCCACACAAAACAAGGTCGCGATCGTTACCGGCGCCGGCAGCGGCGTCGGCAAGGCGGCAACGCTGGCGCTGTTGAATGCGGGATACAGCGTGGCACTGGCAGGCCGCCGCAAGGACGTGCTGGAGCAGGCGGTGAAGGAATCCGGCGCAGGATCGCGGGCGCTGGCCGTACAGACCGACGTGACCGACCCACAATCCGTGAAGACACTGTTCGCGAAAGCGAAATCGTCCTTCGGCCGGCTCGACGTGCTGTTCAACAACGCCGGCGTCAGTGCGCCAGGTGTCCCGCTCGAGGATCTGACCTTCGAGCAGTGGAAGAACGTGGTCGACATCAACCTGACCGGTATGTTCTTGTGCATCCAGGAAGCGTTCCGGATCATGAAGGATCAGGATCCGCGAGGCGGCCGCATCATCAACAACGGCTCGATCTCGGCGCACGCGCCGCGTCCCAATTCCGCTCCTTACACCGCGACCAAGCACGCTGTGACCGGGCTGACCAAATCCGCATCGCTGGACGGGCGCAAGTACGACATTGCGTGTTCGCAAATCGACATCGGCAACGCGCTGACCGAAATGGCGGCGAAAATGACCAAGGGCGTACCGCAGGCCAACGGCGAAATCAAGATCGAGCCGACGATCGACGTGAACCGCGTCGGCGAGGCCGTGCTCTACATGGCGCAGCAGCCGCTGGACACCAACATCCAGTTCCTCACCATCATGGCCACCAAGATGCCGTTCGTCGGCCGCGGCTGACGAGGGCGCAGCCGCCATCGACGTGGACCATCCGGGTTGGCTGTGGATCCCGGTCACCCTCTGCGCGGCATTCGCGCAGACGCTGCGCAATGCCGCGCAGCGTGGCCTGACTGGGGAACTCGGCACGCTCGGCGCGACGCTGGTGCGTTTTCTCTTTGGCCTGCCATTTGCGGCGTTGTGGCTGATAGCCGTACACGCAGTTGGTCATTTTGAATTGCCCGTCGGCAACTTATCGTTCCTGGGTTGGGTGATGTTGGGCGCGGTCAGCCAGATCGCCGCCACGGCACTGTTGCTGCGGGTCATGACCGAACGCAACTTCACGCTCGGCGTGGCTTACTCCAAGAGCGAGATCATCCAGGTAGCCGTCTTCGGTTTTGTTTTCCTCGGCGACACGGTCAACTCGGTCGTGGCAATCGCCATCGCACTCGGCACGACGGGCGTGCTGATGCTCGCGCCCGCCGATCGGGAACACCCGCTGCGTGCGCTGCTCACCGGCTGGACTTCGCGCATCGCATTGCTAGGGCTCGCCTCGGGAACCGGCTTCGCGCTCTCAGCGGTCGGATTTCGCGGGGCCGCACTCGCCTTGCACGACACCTCCTTCCTGATGGCTGCGGCGGGCACACTGCTGGTCGCGCAGTTGGTGCAGACGCTGCTGCTCGGCGGCTGGCTGTTGTTGCGCCACCGGGATGTCGTGATACGCGTCCTGCGTGCGTGGCGCGTATCGCTGTTCGCCGGATTCATGGGCGCCGCCGCATCGGCAGGCTGGTTCACCGCCATGGCGATCGAACCGGTCGCGCACGTGCGCACGCTCGCCCTGATCGAATTGCTGTTCAGCTACGTCGTCTCGCGGCGCGTGTTCCGCGAACATCTGCAGCGCCGCGAATTGATCGGCATCGCCCTGCTCACCCTCGGTCTTATCGTCGTCACCCTAGGCTATTGATCCAGGGTCAACTCTTGACAATACTCTCAACAAGACATTCACCGCAGAGGCGCAAAGGCGCAGAGGAAACGCAGAGAAAAACAGGGGATAGATGATGAAACGCGTGGCGGATCGGTGTGAAATTTTAAATGTGGAAGTCATTTCCATCGTCGCCAAATTTCGGAAGAATGGCAATCCACCTCGAACACCATTCCATTTTTCTTTCCTTTGCGTTTCCTCTGCGCCTCCGCGCCTCTGCGGTGAAGACCGTTTTTCTTTAAACCAAAAGGAGTGAAAATGATCCACGTCATCGCTACCGTCGAACTCGCACCGGGAACCCGTGACAAATTTCTGGCCGAATTCCGCAAAGTCATTCCCGACGTCCGTGCCGAGGCCGGCTGCATCGAATACGGCCCCGCGATCGACGCCGAAACCGACATCCCGATCCAGTTCAAGGTCGGCGCGGACCGCGTAGTCGTGATCGAGAAATGGGAGACCGTCTCTGCCCTCAAGGCCCACGGCGTCGCACCGCACATGCAGGCGTATCGCGCGCGCGTAAAGGACTACGTTCGCGGCATGGAGCTGCGCGTGCTGGCGCCGGCCTGAGTAAACCGCCGCTGCAACCAGTTGGAATTACTCGCCCAACAGCCGGTAACCGACACCGGTTTCCGTCTGCAGATGGTGCGGCCGCGCGGGATCGTCTTCCAGCTTGTGGCGCAGTTGCGCCATGTAGATGCGCAGGTAATGCGAGTGCTCCACATGTGAGGGCCCCCACACTTCCCGCAGCAACTGGCGGTGCGTGATGACCCTGCCCGCGTTGCTCGCTAGCACCGAGAGCAGCCGAAATTCGATTGGGGTGAGATGGATCTGCGTGCCGGCCCGGACCACGCTGCGATTGGCAAGATCCACGCGAACCGCACCGAATGTCACCACGGATTCACCTTTCGCGCCGGTCGCGCTGCGCCGCAACGCGGCGCGCACCCGCGCCAGCAGTTCGCCAACGCCGAAGGGCTTGGTCAGATAATCGTCGGCACCGGCATCCAGCGCTTCGATCTTGTCCCCTTCGTCGGTGCGTGCCGACAGCACGATGACCGGCAACGCGGACCAGGTGCGCAGTTCGCGGATGAAGGCCACGCCGTCGAGATCCGGTAGACCGAGATCGAGGATCACCAGATCCGGCTTGCGGGTGGCGGCCTCGGTCAGGCCCTGGCGTCCGGTTTGCGCTTCGACCATGCGGATGCCCTCCGACTCCAGCGCGGTACGCACGAAGCGCCGGATCTGCTTTTCGTCCTCGACCATGACGACCACCGGCGTAGGCTGGGTCATGTCGTCTGCGCAGGCAACGCGGAAGCCGGCTGCTCCTCCGGCGGATGCGATATTTCCGGCGGGGTGCCCAGCGGCAGCGCGACCAGGAAGCGCGCGCCCCCGGCGGGAAGATTCTCCGCCCAGATCCTGCCGCGATGAGCCTCGACGATGGCGCGGCTGATGGTCAGGCCCAGACCGACGCCCGGGGTCGCGGACTCGCGCTGGCCGCGCGTGAACTTCTCGAATATCGTTTCCTCGCTGCCGGGCGCCAGGCCCGGTCCGTTGTCCGTCACGCTGATTTGCAGTTCAGCGCCGTGCGTTCTGGCCTCGATGCGGATTTCGCTCTGCGCCGGCGTGTATTTGGCCGCGTTTTCAAGCAGATTGCACAGCACCCGCTCGATCAGCACCGCGTCGAATTCCACCAGCGGCAGCTCTTTCGGCAGATCGATGCGTATCGCATGCGAGGCAAGCAGATGTTCGCGCGCCTTCACCGCACTGCCCACCACTTCCTCCAGCGGCTGCCACTGGCGATTGAGCCGCACTTCGCCGGCCTGCAGGCGTGCCATGTCGAGCAGGTTGTTCACGAGGGCGTTCATTCTCATGGCCTCGTCGCGGATTGCACCGGCGATTTCGAGCTGGTTACCCGAGAGCCCGGGGCGCGTCAGCGTCAGCGATTCGGCCAGACCGAGCAGCGCGGTCAGAGGCGTGCGCAGGTCGTGCGACAGCGCGCTCAGAATCGAATTTCGCAGCCGTTCCGATTCGATTTTGACCAAGGCATCCTGCGCGACCAGCACGTAGTGCACGCGTTCCAGCGCGAGCGCGATCAACGCGGCGAAAGTCTCCAGCAGGCGCCGCTGCTCCGGTATGAGCAGCAACCTGGCCATTGCCGGCTCCAGCGCGAGAACGCCGCGCGTGCGCATCGGCGCCGGCAATGGCGCATAGTGGATACGGCTGCCCGGCAGGGTGTCGGTACCGAAGCCGGCCGGCTTGCCGTTGTCGTACACCCACTGGGCAATCGCCAGATCGATGACCGGTGAACCCCCAGCGTCGCTCGCTGCCGGTTGGCGCAGGCGGTCGTGCTCGTCCGGCAGCAGGATCACGGCCTTGGCATGGAAGATTGCCTCGATGTGCCGGTCGCTGATCTGCAGGACTTGTTCCTGCATCAGTACGCCGGACAATTCCCGCGAGAGTTCGTAGAGCGCGCGGGCACGCATTTCGCGGTGAGCGGCCACACGCGCCTGATAACGCAGCCCGGAAGTAAGGTGTCCGACGATCAGCGCCACCGCAAGCATCACGCCGAACACGATCAGGTATTGCGCATCGGATATGGCCAGGGTGAAACGCGGCGGCACGAAGAAAAAATCGAACGAGCCGACGCTGAGAAACGCCGCCAGGACAGCCGGGCCGCGACCGAACCGCACGGCGACCAACACCACGGCCAGCAGGAACAGCATCACGATGTTGGCAAGGTCCAGATACGGGAGCAAAGGCAACGCAGCCAGCGTAGCGAGCGCGCAGATTGCCCCGGACCACAGATAGCCGGCGTGCAGACGGGAGCGCGCCCCGCCGCCGTCCTCGTCGGCAATGGAGCCAGCGGAACGCGCCGCAGTTTCCTCGCCGAGCCCGACCTGGACCACTTCGAGGTCGGCACCTAGCGCAGCGATCCGATCGGAGAAGGTCCTGGCAAAGGGCAGCGGGCGCCGGCGGCTCCGGCCGATCACCACGCGCGCGAGATTGTGGCGGCGGGCGTACGCGACAATTTCCGCGGCTGCGGACTGGCCGGGAATCGTCGCCGTTTGAGCACCCAGCTCTTGCGCCAGCTTGAGCACGCGCAGGATGCGTTCGCGCCGCGCCTCCGGCAATTGCTGCAACCGCGGAGTCTCGACGTAAACGGCATGCCATTCGACTTCGAGCTGCTTGGCGAGTCGCGCGGTACTGCGCACCAGTTTCTCCGCACCGGGTTCGGGTCCGACGCAGGCCAGCAGCGATTCGCGCGTGTGCCAGACGGTGCGAATCGCCTCGTCATGACGGTAGGCGAGCATCTGGTCGTCGACGCGATCGGCCGTGCGCCGCAGTGCGAGCTCGCGCAACGCGATCAGATTTCCCTTGCGGAAGAAATTGCGGATCGCGCGTTCGGCCTGGGCCGGCATGTAGACCTTGCCCTGTCGCAGCCGCTGCAAGAGTTCATCGGGCGGCAGATCCACCAGGGTAACTTCGTCGGCGCGGTCGAACACCTGATCCGGTACGGTTTCCCAGACCTTGATGCCGGTGATGCCGCCGATCACGTCGTTCAGGCTTTCCAGGTGTTGGACATTGACCGTGGTGAAGACGTCGATGCCGGCCGATAGGAGCTCCTCCACATCCTGGCAGCGTTTCGGGTGCCGCGACCCGGCGGCATTGTTGTGCGCGAGTTCGTCGACCAGGATGACCGCAGGATGGCGCGCGAGCGCACCGTCGAGATCGAATTCCGCCAGGCGAGAACCGCGGTAATCGATGTAACGCGGCGGCAGGACCTCCAGGCCTTCCAGCAGCACGGCGGTATCCTTGCGGCCGTGGGTCTCGACGATGCCGACCACGACATCCACCGACTGGGCGCGCAACTCGCGTGCCGCGGACAGCATCGCGTAGGTCTTGCCGACGCCGGCCGACGCACCGAAGAAAATCTTCAGCCGGCCGCGGCTGGCGCGGTCTTCCTCGCGTCGGATCTTTGCGAGCAACTCGTCGGGATCCTGCCGGTTTTCCGTCATCACATTCCGCCTACTCCCTATTGTAGAGAGTGGCGGCGGCGCGCACTACCGCATCGCATCGAGCTCAAGATTCAGCCTGAGCAAGTTCACCCGCGGTTCGCCGAGGAAGCCAAGTTGCCGGCCTTCCGTGAATTCCGCGACCAGCGTCCTGACTTTCTGTGGATCCAGATTGCGCGCCCTGGCGACGCGATTGACCTGATACTCGGCGGCGGCAGGGCTGATGTTCGGATCGAGCCCGCTGGCGGAGGCAGTCACCAGATCGACTGGCACCGACGCGGCGTTGTCCGGATCGGCATCGCGCAGGGCCTTGATCCGCCCCGCCACGGCATCAGTGAGCGCTGGATTGAGCGGCCCCTGGTTCGAGCCGCTCGAGGCGCTGGCGTTGTATGGATAAGGTGAAGTAGCCGACGCGCGGCTCCAGAAGTGCTTCGGATCCGCGAACGGCTGCCCGATCAGCGTCGAGCCGACCACTTTGCCGTCGCGCTCGATCAGACTGCCAGTCGCTTTGTCATGAAATGCGACCTGGCCAATCGCGGTCACGAGCACCGGATAGGCGACGCCGGTAATCAGCGTCATCACAGCCAGCATCGTCACTGCTCGTCGGATTTCGGTCAACATGGTATTTCCTTTCAGTTCGTCTCAATCAAAATCCAGACCATGAATCACGGAGAACACGGAGGAAGAGCTAGAACAAAAAAGCATGCGATAGTAAGAATCTGGCACCGGTGGTCACATTGGCCCCGCACCCGCTTTTCACTCCCACATGTATATTCCCGTTTCTGGTTTTCCTCCGTGCTCTCCGTGGTTCATTACGTAAGTCCTAATCCAACAAGCATCAAATCGATCAGCTTGATGCCGACGAACGGCACGATCAAGCCGCCGACGCCGTAGATCAGGGTATTGTTGCGCAACAGCGCGGCTGCGCCGATCGGCCGATAGCGCACGCCCTTGAGCGCGAGCGGGATCAGCGCGACGATGATGAGTGCATTGAAGATCACCGCCGACAGGATCGCGCTTGCCGGGCTGGCGAGTCCCATCACGTTGAGCGCGTTCAACTGTGGATACGTCGTGGCAAAAGCCGCGGGAATGATGGCGAAATACTTGGCCACGTCGTTGGCGATCGAGAACGTGGTCAGCGCGCCGCGCGTCATCAGCAACTGCTTGCCGATCTCGACGATCTCGATCAGCTTGGTCGGGTTGGAATCCAGGTCCACCATATTGCCGGCCTCTTTGGCGGCTTGCGTGCCGGTGTTCATCGCCACCGCGACATCGGCCTGCGCGAGCGCCGGCGCATCGTTGGTGCCGTCGCCGGTCATTGCCACCAGCCGACCGGTGGCCTGATGGTCGCGGATCAGCTTCAGCTTGGCTTCGGGTGTGGCCTCCGACAGGAATTCGTCCACTCCCGCCTCGGCTGCGATCGATGCAGCCGTCAGACGGTTGTCGCCGGTGATCATCACGGTCTTGATGCCCATGCCGCGTAGCTCCGCGAAACGCTCCTTGATGCCGCCCTTGACAATGTCCTTCAGCTGGATAACCCCGAGAACCCTCGCGCCGTCGGCAACCACCAGCGGCGTCGATCCCTGCCGCGCGATACTGTCCACGCTGTTGAAGACTTCGGCGGGAAACGTGCCGCCCTTCGATTCCACCCAGGATCGGATCGCGTCGCTGGCGCCTTTGCGGATTTCGCGGCCTTCGAAGTCCACGCCGCTCATCCGGGTGTGAGCGGAGAACGGGACAAATGTCGCGCCAAGATTCGCAATGTCGCGCTCGCGCAGGTTGAACTTCTGCTTGGCCAGCACGACGATGCTGCGGCCTTCCGGCGTCTCGTCGGCCAGCGAGGCAAGTTGGGCGGTATCTGCCAGATCCCGCTCACCGACCCCGGCCGCCGGAATGAACGCCGCGGCCTGCCGGTTTCCCAACGTGATGGTGCCGGTCTTGTCGAGCAGCAGCACGTCGACGTCGCCCGCCGCTTCCACCGCGCGGCCGGAAGTGGCAATGACGTTGGCCCGCAGCATCCGCCCGATGCCGGCCAGGCCGATCGCGGAGAGCAGGCCGCCGATGGTCGTCGGGATCAGGCACACCAGCAGCGCCACCAGCACCGTGATAGTCACCGGATTGCCGGCCTTGGCAAGCTCCACGCCGTAGATCGAGAACGGCAGCAGCGTCACCGTGGCGAGCAGGAAGATGATGGTCATTTTCACCAGCAGGATGGTCAGCGCGATCTCATTGGGCGTCTTGTGGCGGCGTGCGCCTTCCACCATGGCGATCATCCGGTCGAGGAACGCCTCGCCGGGATTGACGCTGACGCGCACGATCAGCCAGTCGGACAGCACGCGGGTGCCGCCGGTGACCGAGGAGAAGTCGCCGCCCGATTCCCGGATCACCGGCGCCGACTCGCCGGTGATCGCCGATTCGTCCACCGAGGCCACGCCCTCGATGACTTCGCCGTCCGCCGCGATGGTGTCGCCCGCCTCGATCAGGATGATGTGACCTTTGCGCAGGTCGGAAGAGGGGGTCCACGTCACCGTCGCGTCGCGCTTCGGCG
>Ga0137437_1000441_pt1 | contig 12813 bp, 8 predicted proteins | sample EasRivERMGT138_2_FD_102332 | JGI IMG/M metagenome (GOLD analysis project Ga0137437, IMG submission 102332) | Soil microbial communities from meander-bound floodplain in the East River, Colorado, USA - East River MetaG ERMGT138_2 | ecosystem: Environmental > Terrestrial > Soil > Floodplain ...
GGTTTGACCAAGCAAGTTTTTGCCGGCGCCGCCGCGCTGACCATCCTTCAGGATGTTTCCCTGGAAATCAAGCGCGGCGAAGCAGTCGCGATCCTCGGCGCCTCGGGTTCGGGCAAGACGACCCTGCTGGCGTTGCTGGCCGGACTGGATGTGCCGACTTCGGGCACGGTTCACATCGACGGCACCGACTTGTTTGCGCTCGATGAGGACGGCCGCGCGCGACTGCGACGCGACCGCGTGGGCTTCGTCTTCCAGTCTTTCCAGTTGCTGCCCGCGCTCACTGCGCTGGAGAACGTGATGCTGCCGCTGGAACTGGCCGGAAAAACCGATGCGCGGGACCGCGCGGCGGACTGGCTCGCGCGGGTAGGGCTCGGACCGCGGCTTACGCACTATCCCCGGCAACTTTCCGGCGGCGAGCAACAGCGTGTCGCGGTCGCGCGAGCATTTGCGGCCGACCCGCAATTGCTGTTTGCGGATGAGCCCACCGGCAACCTCGATTCCGCGACGGGGGAAGAGGTCATTTCGCTGATGTTCGAACTGAATCGCGTGGCGCACACGACGTTGTTGCTGGTCACGCACGATGAAGTCCTGGCGCAGCGTTGCCCGCGCCGTATCGGACTCGCGGCGGGCCGGCTGACGAACGATGAACGGCGCTGACCTCGGTCCGGGCGCAGTGCTGCAGCTGGCGATGCGCATGCTGGCGCGCGACTGGCGCGCCGGCGAGCAACGCCTGCTGGCGCTTGCGCTCATCGTGGCGGTCGCCAGCGTGACGACGGTGGCTTTTTTCGCCGACCGGGTCGGACGTTCGCTTGCGAGCGAGGCCAATCAGTTGCTGGGCGCCGACCTGGTCGTTGTCTCCGACAAGCCGATCGCCGGCCCTTTTACGCAGGCAGCACAGCGCATGGGATTGTCGACGACTGCCGCCGTGCGTTTTCCGAGCATGACGCAGTTCGCCGGCCGCACGTTGCTGACCGAGGTCAAGGCGCTTGCGCCCGCCTATCCGCTGCGCGGCAAGCTGCGCATCCGCTCATCCGAAACCGGAACGGATTTTGAACCCGGCAGCATTCCGTCATCGGGCGAAGTCTGGGTCGATGATCGTCTGTTGCGCCGACTCGATCTGAAGATCGGTGACCGTCTAGGCTTGGGCGAGCGCGAATTCACAGTCACCGCCATGGTCAGCGAAGAACCGGAGTCCAGTGCCGGTTTCATCAACCTCGGCCCGCGGTTGATGATGAACGCGGTGGATCTGCCGTCCACCGGCCTGATCCAGTCCGGCAGTCGCATTTCGTACCGACTGTTTGTGGCCGGCGGCGCCCCGGCGGTCGCGTCATTCCGCGACTTCGCCGCACAGGCGGTCGGCCCGGGACAGCGCGTCGAGGACATTCGTGATGCGCGCCCGGAAATAAAGGCGGCGCTGGAACGCGCCGAGCGGTTTCTCGGATTGTCCGCGCTCATGACCGTGATTCTCGCCGGCGTTGCCGTGGCGCTCGCTGCGCGCCGCTACCTCCAGCGTCATCTCGATGCCTGCGCAATCATGCGCTGCCTCGGTGCCGGGCAGATGCTGATCCTGAGCCTGCATAGTCTGCAGTTCGTGATGATCGGACTGATTGCCGGCGCAGTGGGCTGTGCGGTCGGCTTCGCCTGCCAGTTCGTGCTGGCGGCGGTGCTGGCGCCCGTGATATCGGTGACGTTGCCCGCACCCGGGCTGCGGCCCCTGGTGCAAGGCATGGTTGCGGGATTCGTGATGCTGCTCGGATTTGCGCTACCGCCGCTCATCGCGTTGAAGAAAGTACCGACGCTGCGGGTGCTGCGCCGGGATCTCGGTGCGCCGAATTCGATGGGAATTTCCGCTTATTTTCTTGGCGGCGCCGCCATCGCCGGGCTGGTGTTGTGGCAGGCGCAGGAACTCAAGCTGGGACTTTATGTTCTGGGCGGAGTCCTCGGTACGGCCGCGGCGTGCGCCGCCCTCACGCTGGTGGTGCTTCAGCTCTTGTCCTATGTCGGTCGTAGCGCCGGGCTCAACTGGCGTTTCGGTCTGGCCAATCTGCGCCGTCATCGCGCCGGCAGCGTCGTCCAGGTAATGGCGCTTGGCCTCGGGCTGATGGCGCTGATCCTGCTGACTCTGGTGCGGGCGGATCTGCTGGACAATTGGCGCAAAAGCCTGCCGGCGGACGCGCCGAATCGCTTCCTGGTGAACATCCAGCCCGATCAGGTGCAGGCGATCACGCAGTTCTTCGCCGCCGATAACGTAGCGCTGCCGCGTTTGTTCCCGATGGTGCGTGGCCGTCTGGTTGAAATCAACGGCAAGCCGGTGTCGTCGCGCGACTACGCCGAAGATCGTGCCCGCCGGCTGATCGATCGCGAGTTCAATCTGTCGTGGACGCAATCGATGCAGCCCGACAATTCGATCGTCGCCGGCCGCTGGTTCGACAGCCGCGATGCCGGAAAAGCGGTGCTCTCGGTCGAAGCGGGCATTGCGAAGACCATAGGTCTGAAGACGGGCGATACGGTGACCTATGACATTGCGGGCTCGCGCCTGACGGCGCAAATCGTGTCCCTGCGCAAGGTAGGATGGGACTCCTTCCGCGTGAATTTCTTTGTCATCGCCCCGCCGGGCGTACTGGAAAAATTTCCGGCCAGCTACGTGACCAGCCTTCACCTGCCGGCAGAGCGGTCGGGACTGATGGACGACCTGGTGCGACGTTTTCCGAATCTGCTCGTGATCGACGTGGCCGCGATTCTCGCGCAAGTGCAACGCATGATGGATCAGGTGGTCAGGGCGATCGAATTCGTATTCCTGTTCAGCATTGCGGCCGGATTGCTGGTGCTGTTCGCTGCCCTCGGCAGCACGCACGACGAACGTGAATTCGACGCTGCAGTGATGCGCACGCTCGGCGCGTCGAGCCGCCAGTTGCGCTCCGTGCAAGCCGCCGAGTTTGCGTTGATCGGCGCGCTGGCGGGATTGCTCGCGGCGGTCGGCGCCACCGTGATCGGTTACGTGCTGGCGGACAGCGTATTGAACCTGCCATACGCGATCAATCCGTGGGTATGGCTGGCGGGATTGCTGATCGGTGCTGCTGGCGTCACCGTTGCCGGGCTGCTCGGAACCGCGAAGGTGCTGCGCACGCCGCCGATGCAGGTTTTTCGAGCTACTTTGTAGCGAGGGGCGAGGGACGAGTAAGAGCGGTAATGCCTTAGGCTTTTTCCCTCTCCCCTCGTCCCTCGCCCCTGTACTTAGCGCTTCACCGGTCCGCGGTCGCGCCAGCTCACGTCGCCGCACAACACGCGCATTTCTCCATTGACCAGGCTGCCGATGGAAACGGTGATGCACTGGTTGGCGCCGGCGATGGAGAGATAGGGGCGGGTCACCTGCACTTTTCCGGGGTGCTCGAGCGCGCGGCGAAAATAGAAGCGCCGCGACCAGTTGGCACCTTGGGCGTTTGCGACGGGGCTGTAGCGTTGGTCAGCGACGGCTGCTTGCCGCGGATTGGTCATGCTTTTGCCGGTCTGCCGACCCTCGCTGTCGAGCAGGTAGCAACGTTCGGCGCCAGGCAAGTCGAGAAATCCGCTTGCTGCGTGCGCCAGTGGAATGCCGGACCCGATGAGACTTGCGGCATAGCCGATTGCATTCAAGTAGGGACCGACCTCACGCCGATGGAAAGAAACTTCGGGCTGGGTGACTTCGCGGAAATCGATCCACAACTGATCGAACAGGGAACGGCTTTTATCCTCCGCAGGCAGCGATTCGGCGGGCAGCGCAAAGTAGTAACCCTGCACGAAATCGACATCGGCATCCATCGCCATCAGGGCTTCGCCCGTGGACTCGATGCCTTCCATCAGAACCAGCGATCCCACTTCGTGCAGCAGGGATACCATCATGGGCATCATTCGCCGGATGCGCAGATTGCCGGCGGCCTGCGTGATCATGGACCGGTCGAGTTTGACGATATCGGGCTGGAGATTCCACACCCGGTCGAAATTCGAATGACCGGCTCCGAAATCGTCCAGCGCGATCAGGAACCCCTGTTCGCGAAAAAGCTGCACCGCTTCGCCCAGTCGCAATTCGTTCAGCACGCCTTGTTCCAGGATTTCGATCACGACCCGATGCGGCGGCAATCCGGTCGCTTCCAGCAATTCGCCGAGGAAATTGCCGTTGCGCACGCTTGCAAGGAAGACTTCGGTGTTCATGTTGAGGAACAGCCAGCCGTCTGCCTTGAGGTTGAGGAAATTGTGCACGTGGACACCGCTCGCGAGGCGATCCATAGTGAGGGTATGAGAGAAATCCCGGCCCATCCTGAAAGCATCCAGCGGCGAGACCGGGTTTCCGCGCGGATCGGAGGGGCGCATCAGACCTTCGAATCCGACCGTGCGGCTGTGGGCGACGCTGAAAATCGCCTGGAAATGGCTGCGGATGGCCAGCCCGGCGAAATTCCCGATGGTCTGGTCGCTGCCTGGTTGCAGCAAGTTGCGTATCGCTTCCAGGTTGACCTTGAGAGGGGACCGTTCCGGGGGATTCGACGTATTCATCGGGTTTTGACTCCAGATTTTCTTATTTTGTCGAGTAAAGCACCCGATTCGGGCCTGCACTTTTGTGCATCGCGGGCGGACAAAAGCATTATACGGAAATTCAACGAATTGCAGCCTTTCCTGTGGTACACTGCGCGACCGTTTTCGCCGCACTGCTTTCCATGACACGCAACGTCCGTAACATCGCCATTATCGCCCACGTCGACCACGGCAAGACCACACTGGTCGACAAACTTCTGCGCCAGTCCGGCACCTTTGCCGCGCATCAACATATCGCAGAGCGGGTCATGGACTCCAATGACCTGGAAAAGGAACGCGGCATCACGATCCTGGCGAAGAACTGCGCAGTGCAGTACGAGGGCACGCACATCAATATTGTCGATACGCCCGGACACGCGGATTTCGGCGGCGAGGTCGAGCGCGTGCTGTCGATGGTCGACAGCGTGCTGCTGCTGGTCGATGCGGTGGAAGGCCCGATGCCGCAAACCCGCTTTGTCACGCGCAAGGCGCTGGCCCTCGGACTCAAGCCTATCGTCGTGGTCAACAAGGTGGATCGCCCGGGCGCGCGGCCCGATTGGGTCGTTAACCAGACCTTCGATCTGTTCGACAAGCTCGGCGCGACCGAGGAACAACTCGATTTCCCGGTTGTTTACGCTTCGGCCCTGAATGGTTATGCGACTCTCGACCTGGGCCAGCCCAGCACGGACATGCGTCCCCTGTTCGACGCGATCCTGAAGCATGTGCCGGTGCGCGACGCTGATCCCGATGCGCCGCTGCAGTTGCAAATCTGCTCGCTCGACTATTCCAGTTTCGTAGGCCGCATCGGCATTGGCCGGGTTGCGCACGGACGCATTCGCTCAGGCCAGCAAGTTGCCGTCATGGCGGGCCCCGATGCCGAGCCGAAGATGGCCAAGGTCAATCAGGTGCTGGTGTTCAAGGGCCTCGAGCGCACGGTAGTCGAAGAAGCGGAGGCCGGGGACATCGTGCTGGTCAATGGCATCGAAGAAGTGGCCATCGGTGTCACCCTCTGCGATCCGGCCAAGCCCGAAGGCCTGGCGCTGCTGAAAGTGGACGAGCCCACGCTGACCATGAATTTTATGGTCAATACCTCGCCGCTGGCCGGCAGGGACGGCAAGTACGTCACCAGCCGCCAGATCCGTGAACGCCTGGAACGCGAGCTGCAATCGAACGTCGCGCTGAAAGTCGAGTTCACCGCCGATTCAGACACGTTTATCGTATCCGGCCGCGGCGAGTTGCATCTGACCATCCTGCTGGAGAACATGCGCCGCGAAGGCTACGAATTGGCGGTCGGCCGCCCGCGCGTGGTGATGAGAACCGTGAATGGCGGGAAGGAGGAGCCGTACGAGTTGCTGACGGTCGACGTCGAGGACGGCCATCAGGGCGCCGTGATGGAAGAACTGGGCCGCCGCCGCGGCGACCTGCAGGACATGCAGGCCGACGGCAAGGGTCGCACGCGTCTCGAGTACCGCATTCCGGCTCGCGGGCTGATCGGCTTCCAGGGCGAGTTCCTCAATATCACGCGCGGTAACGGTCTTGCCAGCCACATTTTCGACGACTACGGCCCGGTCAAGGGCGACATGGAAGAGCGCCGCAACGGCGTGCTGATTTCGCAGGACGACGGCGAAGCGGTGGCCTACGCCTTGTGGAAGCTGCAGGACCGCGGCCGCATGTTCGTCTCCCCGGGTGATGCGCTGTATGAAGGCATGGTGATCGGCATCCATTCTCGCGACAACGACCTCGTCGTCAACCCGATCAAGGGCAAGCAACTGACCAACGTGCGCGCCTCCGGTACCGACGAGGCCGTGCGCCTGGTGCCGCCGATCGAACTGACGCTGGAAAAAGCGGTGGAATTCATCGCCGACGACGAACTCGTCGAGATCACGCCTAAATCGATTCGCATCCGCAAGCGCCATCTCAAGGAGCACGAGCGCAAGCGCGCGTCTCGGGATACCACGACGGCTGCCGCCTGAACACCCAACGCAGAGGCGCAGAGGACGCAAAGGACGCAGAGAAGATCACGATCGACATCTGGAAGTGGTTGGACACGCGCACATCGGTACCGGAGTTCGCCGTTACCTTGCAACACCGTGGGCCTCTGAATTTCTCCTGACTTGTCTGACCTCTGCGAACTCTGCGTCCTCTGCGCCTCTGCGTTGAGATTTTTGCCTTCAATCAGTCTCCCGATCGTGGCTCATCGGCTAAAATAGCCCGATGCCTGATTTCCCTGTTGCGCTGATCGTTTCCGCCGCCACGCTCGTTGCGTTAATCGTCCTGATCTTCATGGTGGTCGGCCTGGCGCGCCGTCAGGTTAGTCATCCCGAATCGCTTGCACGTGTGCTCGACGAAAAGCACATGGGGATGATCAAGGACCTCAATGCCGGCCTGAACAGTCTCGGCGATCGCCTTAGCGCGGCGCAGGGCGAATTGTTCGAGCGTCTGCGCAATACCATCACGCAGGAACTCACGCAGACGCGCAGCACGGTTGGCGCGCTGCAGGTGAAGCAGGTCGAGGAACTTTCCGCTACCCGGGAAACCATGACGAGGAAGCTCGCCGACCTGAGCGCCGAGTTGCAGGCCAAGCACGACCTGTTGCGCAGCGAAGTCCTGAACCGAATCCTGCAGACGCTGGCGGAGCAGAACCGCGCGGAGCAAGAATTGATTCAAACCACCATGCGCAACGCCTCGGCGCAACTGTCGGCGTCCATGGAACAGCTGTCGAAGACCACCGACTCCCGGCTCGAGCAGATCAGCGGAAAAGTCAGCGAGCGCCTGGAAGAAGGATTCAAGAAAACCAACGAGACCTTCGTCAGCGTGATGGCGCGGCTGGCTACCATCGACGAGGCGCAGAAGAAGATCGACGGACTCACCAGCAATGTCGTGAGCCTGCAGGAACTGCTCGGCGACAAGCGTTCGCGCGGCGCCTTTGGCGAGGTGCAGCTTGAAAACCTGGTGCGCAACATCCTCCCCGAGATCGCCTACGAATTCCAGTACACTTTCAAGTCCAACGGCGTGCGCGCGGACTGCGTGCTGAAATTGCCCGCACCCACCGGGATGGTCGCGGTGGACGCAAAATTCCCCCTGGAGAACTACCGCCGCATGTTCGAGGCGGGCCTGCCCGAACTGGAGCGCGCGGCGGCGCAGCGCCAGTTTCGCGCGGACGTGAAGAAGCACGTTGACGATATCGCGGACAAGTACATCATTGCGGGCGAAACCTCGGACGGTGCGGTGATGTTCGTGCCGGCGGAAGCGGTGTTCGCCGAGATCCACGCCTACCACTCCGAAGTGGTCGATTACGCGATGCAGCGCCGGGTGTGGATCGTGTCGCCGACCACGCTCATGGCCGTGCTGAATACCGCGCGGGCAGTGCTGAAAGACGTTGCCACCCGCGAGCAGGTTCATATCATCAAGGACGAACTCGGCAAGCTCGGCAAGGATTTCCAGCGCTTCGACGCGCGCATGAAAAAACTGGCCGATCACATCCGGCTGGCGCATCAGGATGCGGAGGAAGTCCGTGTTTCCAGTGACAAGATCACCAAGCGCTTCTCGCAGATCGAACGCGTGGAACTGGACCAACCGGATCACATGCGCAGTCTGGAGCAGGAGTTGCTCGATGCGCCGCAGGAGGACGAGGCGGGCCACGAGGAGCCGCGGTCCTGATCCGCAGGCGGCAGGCATGTTCGGCATCAGGCAATGGCGCAGGCGGCGCATCCTCAGCAAGGCCGATCTGGACGATGCGACCTGGCAGCGTGTTGCCGAACGGTTTTCGTTTGTGGCGCGCCTGAACGGTGACGAGCGCGCGCGGCTGAGAGATCTGGCGATCCTGTTCATGCACGGCAAGCAGATATCAGCAGCCGGCGGCCTGGAACTCAATCGGGAAATGAAGCTCGGCATCGCGGTCCAGGCCTGCATTCTGGTGCTTGAACTCGGGATCGAGCACTACGATGGCTGGGTCGAGGTCATCGTTTATCCCGACGAATTTGTATCGGGTCATGAATTCCGCAACCCGGAGGGCCTCGTCGAAATCGACGGAATGTCCTATGCAGGTCAGGCCTGGCTCCGCGGCCCGGTCATTCTGTCGTGGGCGGACGTGGAACACGCGGGCGACATGGACGGCATGAACGTGGTCATCCACGAGTTTGCGCACAAGCTAGACATGCTCAACGGCGAAGCCAACGGCTTTCCTCCCTTGCATGCCGGCATGAACCGCCAGGCGTGGTCGCAGACCTTCGGCGCCGCCTACAAGGATCTTTGCAGGCGGGTAAAGGCGGGGGAGCACACCGAGATCGATCCCTATGCGACCGAGTCGCCGGGAGAATTCTTCGCGGTCGTCAGCGAAGGCTTCTTCGAAATTCCGGACATCGTGCGGGCGGTTTATCCGCAGGTCTACGAGCAGCTAGCGCAGTTTTATCGCCAGGATTTGGCGAGCCGCGAATTGCCGCGGGAGTGGAGGTTGAAGTGGGGGTAAGGCGACGGGCGCCCGACTTCGCTGGATTCCGCATGGGATACCGGCTTTGCCATAACCGGGCTAGAAGGGTACTCCTGGCTTCACGCGGGTACTCGCCCATAAAGGGTGAGGCGAGAATCGTGAGGTGCCCGTATATATGCGTGCAATAGTTTGCGCGGTCATGCTGGGGTGGATCGCAACGGTCCAGGCGCAGCAGACCGTCCTCGAAGTCATCGATCTGAAGTATCGCAGTGCCGAGCAGATCGTGCCGATGCTCAAGCCATTGCTGGCGCCGGGCGGCACCATCAGTGCCATGCAGAATCGCCTGATCGTGCGCACCACCCCGGAAAACCTGGCGGAACTGCGCAAGGTACTCGACGCGGTCGATTCCGTGCCGAAGCGGTTGGTGATTTCGGTGCGTCAGGAGGCGGCCGGAACCGGTGTTGCTTCCGAGGCGGAGGTCTCCGGCAGCATCGGTACGGGCGGTGCCCGCGTGACCGTGCCGCGCAGCCGCAGCAAGCAAGGCGGGAGCGTCGAAGTGCGCAAAGGCGACGATGTCGTGCGGGCGCGCGCACAGAGTTCCCAGTCCGCCGCCACCGACCGCGGCGTGCAGACCGTGCAGGTGCTCGAAGGCAACGAAGCGCTCATCCGCATCGGGCAATCGGTCCCGGTGCGCAGCCGCAGCGTGATCCAGACGCCGCAGGGGGCGCAGATTTCCGAATCCGTGGAGTATCGCGATGCCGATACCGGATTTCGCGTCAGGCCGCGGGTCAACGGCGACCGGGTGACGCTCGAGATCAGCACACGCCGCGATCAGGTGGACGATCCCAGAAAGCAGACCATCGATCTGCAGCGGGTCGATACCGTCGTATCCGGTCGGCTGGGGGAATGGATGGAAATCGGCGGCATCGACCAAAGCCGCGTGCAGACGGATAGCGGCACGCTTTCGCGGCGCAGCGCGGACGTTACCGACAACAGGAAAGTGTTCGTGAAGGTGGATCAACTGCCGTAAGGAGTAGCGGAGATTCGGTGATTGGGTGAGTAAGCGATTGGGTGGTTGAGCGATCGAACCGAATTACCCAATCACTCAATCGCTGTTCACTATTCACTTGAGACAATGAAACCTTCCCACTGGCACGGCTGGCTGCTTGCGAGCTTCCTGATGATCCTTGTCTGGTCAGGCGTCCATCCCAAGGATCATTTCATCTGGATCCTAGAAGTGTTTCCGGCAATCATCGGCGCGATTGTGCTGGTCGCGATTTATCCGAAGGTCAGGCTTTCCATGCTGGTCTATTGCCTGATCTGGCTGCATGCGTTGGTGCTGATTCTCGGCGGGTACTGGACCTATGCCGAGATGCCGCTGTTCAACTGGTTGCGCGACGAGTTCGGACTGGCACGGAATTACTACGACCGGCTCGGGCATGTGATGCAGGGCGCCGTGCCCGCGATGATCGCCCGCGAAATCCTGCTGCGCAAGGGCGCGGTCAGTGGCAGGGGCTGGCTGTTCTTTATCGTCGCCTGCATCTGCCTGGCAATTTCCGCGTTCTACGAATTCGTCGAGTGGTGGGTGGCAGTCTCCTCGGGCACCGCAGCCGATGAATTTCTTGCGACGCAGGGCGACATCTGGGACACGCAGTGGGATATGTTCATGGCGTTGTGCGGCGCGATCGCGTCGCAACTCCTGTTGGCCCGTTGGCATGATCGGCAACTGGCTGCTTTGGGGCGTCGCCTATCAGAAATCTGAACTGGCGGGGAGCGAAGAAATACTCAGACACGCAGCCTATCCTGCAGGCAGGAGCTGCAGGTGTCAGTTGACGAATCTCTTAATTCCGTTAGCATAGTCCGATCTCCTCTCGGCCTGTTTCCTCTTGCGGCGGCGAATAACCCGACTTGGCCGATACGGTGTTCAATCCGAGTCTTCGAGAAACTGCCGAAAATCAAGGACCTTTCTGCTGCTCCACCAGGGGGGCGTCTGGATACGCGGCGTTTAGGTCATCGAATTCACGTTGAGCAAACCCGCTTCGCGGGAGAGGATCTAAGGAGGGCAACATGACCACTACCGAGACTCAAGGTGCGCTGAAAGCGCGAGAACATACACAATCACGGATTGTGGAGGGTATTGATGTCGTGGTCACCGAAGACCCCTCCTTCTCTCCGGCACAGCGTGAGTATCTCCGCAACAGATGGCTGCATGAGGTGAGCTATTTTGCCAAGGCAACACGGAGAAGTCGCAGGCTGCATTTTTTTGTGAGTGTGGTTGCTGTTGCCGCTGGCGCTCTGACCGCTTGCGCAGCTGGACTAAATGTGTTCTTTGATGATCGATCGATTCGCTGGCTCATTGCTGGGATGGGCGTGATCACCGCGATCAGTACAGGTCTGTCTACCCGGTTTCAGGATTGGGAGAATTGGAAGCGTCGGAGCATGACCTTGGAGCGCCTCAAGTCGGAGGGGAGAATGTTCCTGCTTCTTTCTGGTCCCTACCAAAAGTTCTCTAGTGCTGGCGAGGCCTTTAAGACCTTTGCGGAGAATCTGGAAAGGATAGTCAAAGAGTACAAGATAGAGTTCTTCGCCAAGAGACCGGATCAGGAAGCTCCGAGAGATTCGGGTCGCGAGAAACGGTGACGGTCGGCCTAACCTCGGCTTGCGGCGGAGCCGCAACGGCAGCGCTTCACTTGCCGTTGCGTCCCGCTGAAGCCGGACGTTGGGCCTTTCACTGATCAAGCGCCGATGAGCTCGCCACCCGGTTCATTCTTACGAGAGGTCGCCAGATCTCGTCGTCTATGGACGATCCAGAACGACGATGGAGAAGCGGCGCGCGTCGTACGCAAGGTGAAGGTATACAGACTGTTCTGATCCTCCTCGTCTCGGTTAGAACGAGCATTGAAACACCTTCCGATATATTCGGACTGCAACGCTGCCGAGATTTCCTGGCAGCAATTTTGCGATAAATGTCTCGCTGAGATAGAGCGTGATGGAATGCTGGTAAGCATGAACTGGTGTGGCGCGAGTGAAATACGTCTCTATCACATCACCGCGTCCATGGACCGGAGTTGCATTGAATTCATGATTGAAAGGATCCAGTTCCCGGTTGCTAAGAGTAGACCAGCCCCACAATCCAGCGGGCACGCCAGAGCGCGCCACTGATTTTGCTAGTTAGGCGACAAGATGAAGCGCGACCAGGCGAGCGATGCGTCCTTCCGGCTGCCATATCATCTGGCACAGTGGGAGTAGCTCGATACGGGGGAGTAACGCAATACAGCATCTACTCAGAAGATTTTGAGGGTAACAACACCAAGAACACTGATGCAGCCTCAATTGGATTTGACGGCCGATCTTTCTAAATTGCCAATTGGCAAAGACCGCCCTTCTCAACATCGAAAAGGAGATCTGTCTATGAAAGTCCATTCTAATCAGGTACGCGTAATTGCCATCCTCGCGGCCGCGGCACTGTCTATCGCTAGCCTCTCAGTTGAGGGCGCAGAGAGGAAAGAGCAGACATATGTTAAAGACAACTTTACGACGGGGTACAAAACGTCGGTGATGGTTAGCGACGTGCCCAATCATGAGGTGGGCCAAGAGCTGACGCTCAGCGAGATCAAGTACTCAAATCCAAACTTCAAGACCAAGGGAGAGTGGGTTTACAACCAGTTTGACTACACCGATGGCAGTGGTCCCCATAGAGGCACGTTTATCGACACACACGAGGATGGGACTCAGACCTATGGCACGTATGAGGGAACTCAGAAGACAGTCGTGAATTCTGACGGGTCATGGGAAGCTACCTGGGAGGGCAAGTACCGGTACGTTGGTGGAACTGGCAA
>Ga0137437_1000443_pt1 | contig 12799 bp, 8 predicted proteins | sample EasRivERMGT138_2_FD_102332 | JGI IMG/M metagenome (GOLD analysis project Ga0137437, IMG submission 102332) | Soil microbial communities from meander-bound floodplain in the East River, Colorado, USA - East River MetaG ERMGT138_2 | ecosystem: Environmental > Terrestrial > Soil > Floodplain ...
CGGGATTGGCCGCCTCGAGCTTGACGTAGATCCGGACGTGTGGAGGCGCGAGTCGGTTGATGCGGACAACCGGCGTACGCCCGATGGTTCGCGAGATGTCGTCATAGATCATGGTGACCTCAGCTTACCCTCACCAAACTGATAGGAGCGCACTGCGTCGGAGTCCCCCTCGTGACGAGTGCATAGCGAAATGCTCGCAGAAGGTGGCGGAGTCCCGCTCCCTGTCGAAATTTGCAGTAGCGGTCCATCCCGCGAGAGCGGACGTACAGTGTAGGACGCACACCGGACGTGATGATCGTGCGCGGTTCATCTTCCGCTCACCCGCGTACCGTCCCTGATGGCATCGGTCGGTTGCGCGATGACCACGTCAGCGTCGGTGAGCCCGCGCGTGACGGCGGTGAGCGTGCCGTCGGTCTCGCCCAGGTCGACCAGCGTCTCGCGAGCGCGGCCGTCGCGCAGCGCGAACACCGCCCAGCGAGCGCCCGAGCGGAACAGCGCCCTCGAAGGAACGCGCAGCACGTCGTTGCCGGACCACGTCACGATCGCCAGATCGACGCGGTAGTCGTGGCCGAGGCCGGGCGGCAGCGGATCGACGAGGTCGAGCACGACATGGACGCGCTGTTCCTCGAGACCGAGCGCCGAGACCTTGGTGAACGCGGCGGGCTCGACACGACGAACCCGGGCGGCGAGCGGCTTGGGGCCGCCCCAGCTCGTGATCGTCGCCGCGGCGCCCACCCGCACAGAGGCCGCGTCGCTCGACAGCAGGTCGGCTCGGATCTCGAGGCACGTGACGTCGCCGACCTCGATGAGCGGCGTGCCGGCGGCGAGCGGGCCGGCGCTCTCGCGCAGGACACGCAGGACCTGGCCCGCGACCGGCGAGGCGACCGCCACGGGCGCGTCCCCCGGCGTGGTCGTGGGGATGACGGCCGCGTTCGCGCGGGCGAGCTCCGCGCGGGCTTCGCGGACCGCGGCGCTCGCGGCATCGTGCGCGTGATGGCGGATCCCTGATTCGTGGCCGGCGTGCTCGGCCTCTGCGGCCGGGACGGCGCGGCTCTGCGCGAGCTTCTGCGAGGTCGCGAGCAGGCTGTCGGCGTGATCGACGGCAACGCTCGCTTCCTGCTCGGACGCCTCCGCGCGTGCGACCGCGGCGCGGGCCACCTCGACGGTGGCGCGGGCCTCGGCGCGGCTGCGTGCGTCGAGCGGCCGCGACGCGATCGGCTGGATGCGCGCGATGGCGGTGTCCGCGGTGACCGCGTCGCCCGCTTGCAGCGAGATCCGCTGGAGCTGGCCGTCGACCGGCGCCGAGACCACAAACAGGTCCTTGACCCGGGTACGCCCCTCGCCGCCCACGGTCGCCGTCAGCGGGCCGCGGGTGACCGGAGCGGTCTCCACGGCGATCAGGCGCGGCCGCATCGCCCACACCACCGCGGCGATCGCCACGGCAACGATCGCCAACCAAACGGTACGCCGAAGCATGTGTCTTCGCTTCATGTCAGTCCTTCGCTTTCAAGACCTCGACGAGGTCGAGCTGATCGATCCGCCTGCGCACGACGAGCGCTGACGCCAGCGCGGACACGACGAACACCACCACCGCGAACGCATAGGTCGGCGGCGACACGATCAGGGGCACGTGCATGCGCGAGCCGGTCATCGAGGTCGCGACCGCGCCGGTCAACAGGTAGCCGAGCGCCAGGCCGAGCGGGATCGCCGGCGCCGCGAGGATCGCGATCTCGCCCAGCATGATCGCCGAGGCTTCGCCGCGGGTGAACCCGAGCACGCGCAGCGTTGCCAGCTCGCGGCCGCGTTCGGCGAGCGCGATCCGCGCGGTGTTGTACACGACGCCGAACGCGATGATGACCGAGAACACGAGCACGATCGTGCGGACGAAGTCGAGGCTCGCGTCGCTCATCGAGCGGAAGCTCGCCAGCGTGCTGCGCCGGATCCCGATCGCCATCGCGTGGGGCGCCTGCTTCAGCTCCGCGTAGAGCGCGGGAGCGCGGGATGGATCGATCAGGAGGTTCACGTGCGAGTAGGTCTCCGGCTCGCCCAGGAGCCGCCCGAGTGCGCCGAGCTCCATGTAGCCCGCCTCGCCGAGTGGATCCTCGACCGTGGCCTCGAGCCTGGCCGTGACCACGCGGCGCCGGTTCTCGCGGATCTCGATGGACAGCAGATCGCCGGGCACCAGCCCGAGGCGGCGCGCGGTCCACGCGGTCACGATCACGCCCGCGCCGGGCCGCGCGTTCCGGAAGTTGGTGTCGACCACGTTGCGCAGCACACCACCCTCGGGGAGTCCATAGAGCGCGATGTCTTCGCGCCGTCCGCGCCCGAGCAGCCGCGCCGGCACGACCCGGTACGGCTCCGCGCGCTGGACGCCCGGGAGCGCGAGGAGCTCGCGCGCGGTGCCGAGCGCGCGGGGGTGGCCGAGCGCGATGCTGAGGTCCTCGCGCTGCACCGCCTCGAACTGAACGTCGCGCATCCGGTGGAGCCCGTCGGCAGACGACCCGCCGACCACCACGACGGCGACCGCGAGGGCCATGCCGGCCGACGCCAGGCCCGAGCGCAACGGGCGCTTGGTCAGGTTGCGGACGATCATCCGCGATGCGGTGGACAGCAGCGGCGTGATCCCGGCGCGGTCGAGCAGCGTGCGGCGGAACGCGGGTACCTCGGGTGTCATCGCGACGATCGGGGGCATCGCGACGACGTGCCGCAGCGTGCCGAGCGCACCGGCGACCGCGGCGAACACCGCGACCGCCGCGCCGCCGGCCGCGACCGCGGGCTCGAGCTCGAGCACCAGCACCGGGAACCGGAAGAACGTCGCGTAGAACACGGCCATCAACCGGCCGAGCCACGCACCGACCGGTATTCCGACCGCGACGCCGAGCACGACGATCAACAGCGTGAGCTCGAGGTAGTGGATCGCGACCCGCGCATTCGAATAGCCGAACGCCTTGAGCATGCCGATCTGCTCGCGCTGGGTCGCGATCAGGCGCGCGAGCACGACGTTGACCAGGAACGCCGAGACCAAGAGGAAGATCGATGGAACCAGGAGGGTGAGGCCGCGGAGCTGGTCGATGTGCTCCTCGAGCATCACGTGCGACGCTTGGTTCGCGCGGCCGTACGCGCCGGCGCCGCCGTACGGCGCGAGGATCCGATCGACCGCCGCGATCACCGGGCGTTCGTCGGTGCCCGGCGCGAGCAGGAGCGCGACGTCGTTGAACGAGCCGGTCATGTCGAGCAGCGCCTCGAGCTGGTCGCGCGCGATCCACAGGATCGCGAACCTGCGGTCATCGGGCGCGGCCGAGCCCGGCTCGACCGGCATCACGAACTCCGGCGACAAGGCGATGCCGACGACGTGCAGCGACGTCCGGTGGCCCGCAACCGTCGCCGTGACCGAGTCGCCGGGCCCGAGGTGGTTCTTCTCGGCAAACGCCTCGCTGACCATCACCTCGTCGGCCCGGCCCGGCTCGACGTGGCGCCCGCGCCGCACGTAGAGGTCGTTCAGCTCGTGCCCCGGCCGCGGCGAGATCGAGACCAGCAAGCCCGACGCCGGCTCATCGAGGCCCCGGACGTCGAGGATCGCGCGCGCGACGAGCCGCGCGTCGACCGCGGTGACACCCGGCAGCGCGGCGAGGTCGCGTGCCACGCCGAGGGGCGCGTGCCCGAGCCCGGACCAGACCTGGGCGAACCGCTCTTGCCGGTAGAACACGGCCTCCGATGCGCGGAGCGAGCGATAGGTCGTCATCGTCGCCACGAACAGCGCGACGCCCGACGCGACCACGAGGGCGATCGCGATCACCTGCGCCTTCATGCGGGCGAGATCGCGGAACAACTTGCGATCGAGCGCGCGCATCACCACGCGAGCTCCGCCGGAGCTTTCTTCGACGTGTTGCGGTGGTCCGCCGTGACGCGGCCGTCGGCGAGCTGCAGCACGCGATCGGCCATCGCGGCGATGACCGCGTTATGCGTGATCACCACCGTCGTGCTGCCGAGCTCGCGATTGACCCGAGCGATCGCGGCGAGCACGAGCTTGCCGGTCTCGACGTCGAGCGCGCCGGTCGGCTCGTCGCACAAGAGGACCTCGGGCCGCTTGGCGATCGCGCGCGCGATCGCGACGCGCTGCTGCTCGCCCCCCGACATCTGCGCCGGGAAGTGATCGAGCCGGTGCGACAGCCCGACGATCTCGAGCGCCTCCTCGGGCGACAGCGGATCGTCGGCGAGGTCGGTGACGATCGCGACGTTCTCGCGCGCGGTCAAGCTCGGCACGAGGTTGTAGAACTGGAACACGAAGCCGACGTGATCGCGGCGGTACGCGGTTCGGGCGCGCTCGCGCGCCAAGGTCAGATCGCAGCCGCGGTAGACGATCCGGCCGGCGCTCGGGACGTCGAGCCCGCCGAGGATGTTGAGCAACGTCGACTTGCCGCTGCCCGACGCTCCGAGCAGCACGACCAGCTCGCCCGCGCCGAGCTCGAGATCGACGCCGCGCAGCGCGCGCACCTCGACCTCGCCCATCTGATAGCTCTTTGCCAGGCCTTCGGCGCGCAGGACCGGTTCCATGTTTTCCTGAGCTGCAAGGGCGAGTCCCGCTCTCGGCAGGATCTGCGCGGCGGTTTCGCGCAAGCCTTGCGGCACGCCACCTGCCGGTGCTGGATCTGCGCACCCTGCAAACCCTTCCGGGTAGAAGCAGGCATGGCGCACGGTCGAGATCGCCGAACAACTTGCGATCGATCCCGCGCATCTCACGCAAGCTCCGCGGGATCTCCGCGATACGAAGGGCCTGCGGGTTTCAGCGCAGGTTGGCGTTGCCTCCGGCGATCTCGTGGTGCGTTGCGTGCATTCCGTAGTCGCGATGCCCACGCTGCAATTTCTCGGCGCGATCGATACCGTCACCGGCTCGCGCTACCTGGTCGAGGCCGATGGAGCGCGGCTCCTGGTCGATTGTGGCCTGTTCCAGGGCCCCAAGAAGCTCCGCGAGCGAAACTGGACCGCGCCGCCGTTCGACATCGCGTCGCTCGATGCGATCGTCCTGACGCATGCCCACATCGATCACAGCGGGTACCTGCCGCGGCTGTGCAAGGCGGGGTTCAAGGGCCGCATCTTCTGTACGCGCGGCACGTCCCAGCTGCTTGGCCTGCTGCTGCCGGACGCCGGCTTCCTCCAGGAGGAAGAGGCGCGTCACGCGAACAAGTGGAGCACCTCGCGTCACCACCCGGCGCTGCCGCTCTATACACGGCGGGACGCCGAGCGCTGTCTCGAGCAGCTCGTGGCTGTCGACTTCCACGCGCCGTTCGCGCCCGTGCGCGGGGTGCGCGCGACGTACACGCGCGCCGGGCACATCGTCGGTTCGGGATGCCTCGCGCTCGACGTCGGCGGGTGCAAGCTGACGTTCTCCGGTGACGTCGGCCGACCGGCCGATCCGATCATGAAGCCACCCGAGCTGCTCGGGCCGACGGACTACCTCGTGATCGAGTCGACGTACGGCGATCGCCGTCATCCGAAGCAGGACATCGAGGACGCGCTGGCGAAGGTGATCGTCGAGACCGTCGAGCAGCGCGGTGTCATCGTGGTCCCTGCGTTCGCGGTCGGACGCGCGCAGCACCTCCTGCACCTGGTCGCGCGGCTCCGCGCGGCCAACCGGATTCCCGACGTTCCCGTGTTCCTCGACAGTCCGATGGCGATCGACGCGACGAAGCTGTTCTGCGACCACCGAGAGGATCACGGCCTGTCGAGCGACGACTGCGAGGCCATGTGCAAGATCGCGCGCTACTCGCGAACGACCGACGAATCCAAGGCGATCGATCGCGCCGGCGGACCGATGATCGTGATCTCGGCAAGCGGCATGGCGACGGGCGGCCGCGTGCTTCACCACCTCGCGCGGTTCTTGCCGGACGAGCGATCGACGGTGCTGTTCGTCGGCTATCAAGCCGCCGGCACGCGCGGCCGGTCGCTGATCGATCGAGCGGACGAGCTCAAGATCTACGGTCAGTACGTGCCGGTGCGAGCTCGGATCGTCCAGCTCGACGGGCTCTCGGCACATGCCGACTACGCCGAGATGCTCGACTGGCTGCGCGCGTCGAGGCTGTCACCGAAGCGCGTGTTCGTGACGCACGGTGAGCCGAGCGCAGCCGACGCGATGCGGCGCCGGCTCGTCGAGGCCTTCGGCTGGGATGCGATGGTGCCGGAGCTTGGCGAGACGATCGCCCTGGAGCCGCGATGAACGGCTGCGACTGCCGCGAGCCGCACGAAGCGCGGCGGATCGTCCTGACCGGTGGCCCGGGTGCCGGCAAGACCGCCGTGCTCGAGCTGATGCGCAAGACGCTGTGCAAGCACGTCAAGGTCTTGCCGGAGTCGGCCGGGATCGTGTTCGGCGGCGGCTTCCCGCGTGGCGATGCCACCGCGCTGCGGCGTGCGGGTCAGCGCGCGATTTTCTACGTCCAGCGCGAGCTCGAAGAAGCCGCGAGCGCGGAGAACGTGGCGATCTCGCTGTGCGATCGAGGGACCGTCGATGGACTCGCCTACTGGCCGGGTCCCGACGACCTGTGGCCCGCGGTCGGGACCTCGCTCGCCGAGCAGCTCGCGCGCTATCACGCGGTGATCCACCTCCGTACCCCGCCCGGCGCGGACTACAACCATCAGAATCCGCTTCGCGTCGAGACCGCGGTCGAAGCGGCGGCGATCGACGCGCGAATCGCCGAGGCGTGGTCCCGGCACCCGCGCCGCTTCGAGGTCTTGCCGGCGAGTGCCTTCTTGGCGAAGGCTGCGCGTGCGATCGAGCTCATCCGTGGCGAGCTTCCCGCCTGCTGCAGGCGCCATCTGGTGGCCGAGCTCGGCGAGCGGGACGACAGGGAGGCGCCAGGTACGCCGCCGTGACCCGCGCGTCGAGCCGCGCCGGGAGCCGTTCGACCTCGAGCGCGAGTACCGGACCTACGTCGACGGCAAGCCGCGGCGAGATGGGATCCGGAGCTTCCTCGACGCGCGCGGCATAAGCAGGCATGGCCCGGCGAGCCTGGCAGCTCCGCGGCTCATGCACGCGCGGATTGCGCGATTCATGATCAAACCGCGGACGAATGGCCATTCACCCGATGGGTACACCGGATGCACGGCTATGGAGGCGCTATGACCAGGAATGTCCTCTGCGGTGGGATCGTGCTCGGCCTCGTCGTTGCCGCGGGCCGCGCGGATGCGGCGCCGGCCATCGCGATCGACCCGAACCCGATTGGATTCGGTGGCAACGGCATGCTCTACAACGGCGGTATCCCGGGGGAGCAGCAGTTCGGCTACTACGTGATCACCAACGTCGGCACGACGACGTTGAGCGTGACCGACATGGCGATCACGGGGCCCGACGCCGGGCTCATCGCGTTTGACGATCCGTTGTGCCCTTGGGGCACCGACTGCCCTCAGCCGTTCACGGTGACGCCCGGTGAACAACGTTGGTTCTCGCTCACCTGCGTCACGGTCCAGCCGGGGACGTTTTCGGCGTCGCTCACGGTCACGAGCGATGCGACGAGTGGCACGAGCAGCGTCCCGATCACGTGCCTCGGCTTGTACCCGCCACAACTCCAGATCGTGCCCAGCGGGCTCGACTTCGGCACCACGCACTCGTGCTGGTACGGCGATTCGTGTGGGCCGTCGTGTAACACCCAGCCGCTTACACAGACGCTCACGATCACCAACGCCGCACCAGCGCCGTCGGAGGTCGACGTCTCGATGGTGCTGCCGCTATCGGCGCCGTACGAGGACTTCACGATCGAAGGCGCATATGGCTGGCCCACGCCGCTCGCCGCCGGCCAAGCGCTCCAGCTCACGTTGTCGTTCCACCCGGCCTTCAGCAAGCCACAGTTCTACGACGCGCCGCTGACGCTCACGTCGACCTATCCGGCGGGGCTCGCGCCGATCGACATTCCGTTCCACGCGCATGGCGGCGGAGGCTGGCTCGTGGTCGACACGCCGCCGCAGCTGGGCGTGGTTCCGATCGGGCAGACCCTGACCACGACGATCACGGTGCACAACGCGGGCAACTCGTGCCTGTACCTCAACGAGGTGTACCCATCTGGCGACCTCACGGTGCTCGCTCCCGACCCGTCCACCGCGCTGCTGCAGGCCGGCGAGTCGTTCACCTGGACGGTGGCGTGCACGCCGTCGCCGCAGACCCCCGGCGGGGCCATGTCGTTCTATTACATCTTCGAAGGCGTCGACGAGCCCGCGACGTACCAGTTCTACTGCCACAGCGAGACCGGGATGCTGTTCGCCGATCCCGCGCAGGCGGCGTTCACCGGCACACGGGAGGTCGGCGTCGGGATGTCGGGGACCCAGCGGCTGCGCGTGGAAAACGTTGGCAGTCAGCCGACCGATCTGGTCGCGATGACCTCGAGCGACCCGCACTTCACGGTCGCGCTCGCGAGCGGCAGCCTGCCGGTCACGCTCGCACCCGGTGACGAGACGCAGATCGACGTCAGCTTCACGCCGACGGACACGACGCACGTGACCGGGACGATCGTGCTCGACGCCTCGATCGGCACCGGCTTCACGGTGACCACCGTTGGCGACGGCGCGATCCTGGCGGCCAGCGTGGTGCCGTCGTCGCACGACTTCGGGTCGGTCGTGCTGCCGGCGATGCAAAGCCAGGACTTCCAGCTCCACAACACCGGCGAGCGCACGCTCACCGTCGACGCCGTCTCGCTCGATCTGCCGAACGACTACGCGCTGATCGGGCTCGCGGCCGGCGCGACGATCGATCCGGGCGCGACGCTGGCGTTCACCGTCCGCGCCACGCCGTCGACGCTCGGCCAGCGGCACGCGACCTTGGCGATCGACCTCGATCGCGCCTCCGATCTCGCGATCCCGCTCGACGCGATCGCCAGCGATCCGGTGCTGGTCGTGGCGACCGGCGATCCCAGCCCGGCCGACTACGCGCTCGAGCTCGGCAGCGTCGACGTCGACGTCGGGCCGAAGACCGGGCACGTCACGCTCCACAACGCGGGTTCCGCTGCGATCACGCTCGCGACCTGCGCGGTCGCCGGCGACCCGGCGTTCACGCTCGCGACCGCGTGCCCGCTGACGCTCGCGGCTGCCGCGAACGCCGACCTCGCCGTCGCGTTCGCGCCGACCGCCGAGGCCGATTCGATCGCGACCCTGACCGTCACCGGCACCGGCTTCGCGACCGGCGCGCTGCGGATCGGACTGCACGGCACGGGGGTCGACCAGCACGTCGCGCTGTCGGCGACCAGCATCGGGTTCCCCGACACGTTCCGCCACCCGACCAGCGCCATGACACAGGTCGTCACCGTGCGCAACACCGCGACCGCCGAGCTGGTGTGCTCGACGATCACCGTCGACGGCGCCGGGTTCGCGCTGGTCGGCCCGGCGACCGCGACGCTCGCGCCCGGCGAGGCGGCCGACCTCACGATCGGCTTCGCGCCGGCGGCGATCGGCGACTTCACCGGCCACCTCGTGATCGGCAACGCCGACGATCCGCAGATCGCGCGGGTCAGCCTCACCGGCCGCGGCATCGCCCGCGACCTCGCGATCGCGCCGCTCGCGATCGACCTCGGCACCGTCACGGTCGGCACCACGGTGCGGCTCGGCGACCTCCAGCCCGACGCGATCGCGATCCGCAACGCGGACGCAGCGGCGGCCTTCACGATCTCGAGCGTGACGCTGTCGGGCGACCCGGCGTTCCGGCTGATCGGCCCCGATCGCACGGTCCTCGCGCCCGGCGAGCGCGCGCGGCTCGACCTCGAGCTCACCGCGGCGACGCCCGGCGCCCTCGCCGCCCAGATCGCCGTGTTCGTCGATGGCGATCCAGATCCGAGCGCGCAGATCGCGGTGACCGCCAACGCCGTCGCGCCGCCCTCGACCGGCGGCGGCTGCGGCTGCACCACCGGCGGACCGGCGAGCACGCTGCCGTTCGCGCTCGGGGTCGCGCTGCTCGTGCTGCGCCGCCGCCGCTAGCCCTAGCCGGGATTGGTGGCATCCGGCGCGATCTCCTGGCCACCGTCACCACCGACGAGTGCAGGCGGTTCTGCGTCAGCCGACCTTCTCGGCGCCGGGCGACCCGGCGCTCGATCGACCGGGCGATCTGGGATCGCGAATCGCGCAAGTGCTGCATATCCGGACCGGGATGCCGGTACTCGGTGCGCGATCCTTGTCCATGCCCGCGGTCCCGTTAGGGTCGTCGCTCTCCCGCCACGGTGCAGATCCTGTTCCGCACCCGAGGCTAGCTTCCTGGTTCCTGCGTCGAAACGTCGCCGCGCGCGACGCTGCCGAGGTACAGCAGGCCTGCGAAGTTGCGTTCTTCCGCCGACATCCCGCGGCTGCCGCGCTCGAGCCGGTGGCACGATCGCTGCAGCCGACCGACGACGTGATCTCGGCCGAGCCGATCGCTGGACCTTCCGAGAATCGCGTGCACGCGATCGGCGAGCGCTGCGTCGAAGGGGACCGGGCGTGCGAGCATGGTGATCTCTTGACGCTGGGTGCCGTCGCCGACCGACTCGTCGAGTCCCTGCGCGAGCCTCTGCACTGCGAGCTCGCGGAGCTGGCGAACCAGTGCCGGCGTGATCCGGCTCGTGCCGTGGCTGCCTGGTACCGCCTGAAGGAACGCGTGCTCGCGAGCGACGTGCGATGAGGTCGTGGGCCGCGGCCGAAGGGCTTCCCTACCCCCTGGGCGTGTCGTGGTGTGCAGACGAGGATGCGTACAACTTCGCGTTGTACTCGAAGCACGCGACGGTGGTCCGGCTCCTGCTGTTCGCCGATGACGATCTGGAGGCGCCGCGCATCGAGGTCGCGCTCGATCCGCTGACCAACAAGTCCGGGCGCGTGTGGCACTGTCGGGTCGCGAGGTCGGCCGTCGGCGCGTGTCGCTACTACGGTTATCGGGTCGACGGTCCGGAACCGGTCGGGCCCTTCGAGGCCCATGCCTTCCACCCCGAGAAGCTGCTGCTCGATCCGTACGCGCGCTGCATCGCCTTCCCACGCGCCTTCGCGCGCGCGGCCGCGCTCGACGAGCTACCGAACTTCGGCAAGGCGCCGCTCGGGATGATCGAGGCGTGCGAGACAACGTTCGACTGGGGCGCCGATCGCCGCCCCCGGCACGAGGCCGACGCCGTGATCTACGAGCTCCACGTCCGCGGCTTCACGCAGCACGCGAGCTCGGGCGCGTCGCAGGACGCGCGCGGCACCTTCGCAGGGGTGATCGAAAAGCTCCCGTACCTCCGCGAGCTCGGCGTGAACGTCGTCGAGTTGATGCCGGTGTTCCAGTTCGATCCGCAGGCACCCGACTTCTGGGGCTACATGCCGATCAGCTTCTTCGCGCCGCATCGCGGATACGCGGTGCCAGGCAGCTCGCCGATCGACTCGTTCCGCGCGATGGTGTCGGCACTCCACGATGCCGACATCGAGGTTGTCCTCGACGTCGTCTACAATCACACCGGCGAGGGCGGGGAGGGCGGGCCGATCTACAGCTTCAAGGGGGTCGACAACAGCACCTACTACCTGATGAACGGGTTGCGCTACGCGGACTTCACCGGCACCGGCAACAGCATTCACGCGAATAACCGGTACGTGCGCAAGATGATCCTCGACAGCATGCGCTACTGGGTGCGCGAGATGCGCGTCGATGGCTTCCGCTTCGACCTCGCCTCGGTGTTCGGACGCAACACCGACGGCTCGATCAACTTCGGAGATCCGCCGATCTTCGGCGACATCACCTCGGATCCGGCGTTCGACCGGACCCGGATGATCGCCGAGCCGTGGGACGCCGCGGGAATGTACGAGCTCGGGCGCGCGTTCCCGGGCATCACCTGGCTGCAATGGAACAGCCGGTTTCGCGACGACGTGCGGCGGTTCGTCCGCGGCGACGACGGCATGCTCGGCGCGCTGATGCAGCGGATCTACGGCAGCGACGATCTGTTCCCGGACGACGTGATCGATGCCTACCACGCGTACCAGAGCGTCAACCATGTGACCTCGCACGACGGCTTCACGCTCTACGACCTCGTCTCGTACGAGCGCAAACGAAATGCGGCGAACGGACACGACAACCGCGACGGTTCAGACGCGAACTGGAGCGCGAACTGCGGCTGGGAGGGCGACGTCGATGTCCCGGCGCACGTGACCGCCTTGCGCGAGCGCCAGGCGAAGAACCTGATCGCGGTGCTCCTCTTGTCCAACGGGACGCCGATGCTCCGCGCTGGTGACGAATTTCTCCACACGCAAGGCGGCAACAACAATCCCTACAACCAGGACAACGAGACCGGATGGCTCGACTGGCGCCGGCGCGACGCGTGGCCCGGCTACTGGCGTTTCGTCCAGCAGATGATCGCGTTTCGCAAGCAACACCCCTCGCTCTCGCGGAGCCGGTTCTGGCGCGAGGATGTGCGATGGTTCGGCGCGCGGGGTGTGGTCGATCTATCGTCGCGCGCGTTCGCATTCCTTCTGCGTGGCGGCTCCCAGGGCGACGCCGACCTCTACGTGATGATCAACGGCGGCCCCGACGCGATCCCGTTCGTGCTTCAGGATCCCGACGACCACTGGCGAGTCGTGGTCGACACGTCCCGGCGATCGCCCGACGACATCGATCCCCAGGGCCGGCAGCTACTCGCTCGGCCGTCCTACGTCGTCGAAGGCCGGTCGGTGGTCGTGCTGGTTCGATAGCGGATCAGCTTGGTGGTCTCGATGATCGTGACCGGCAAAAGGCCGATGATGAGGGACAGCATGCAATCCGCGAGCGAGAGCCCGCCGATCTGGAACAAGCTCTCGGTGAACCGGGCGAGGCTCACCTCCACGGCGCCCTTCACGTAGA
>Ga0137437_1000444_pt1 | contig 12794 bp, 11 predicted proteins | sample EasRivERMGT138_2_FD_102332 | JGI IMG/M metagenome (GOLD analysis project Ga0137437, IMG submission 102332) | Soil microbial communities from meander-bound floodplain in the East River, Colorado, USA - East River MetaG ERMGT138_2 | ecosystem: Environmental > Terrestrial > Soil > Floodplain ...
CCCCAAGGCCACCGACCCCAAGGCCACCGACCCCAAGGCCACCGACCCCAAGGCCACCGACCCCAAGGCCACCGACCCCAAGGACCACAGCAAGCCCGATCCGAAAGCCGCGGTCGTTCGTCCGCCGGTGTCCACTCCCGACGGCGACGTGGACGATGTCGACGCGCGCGACAAGCTCGAACAAGCGACGGCCGCGATCGACCGCCACGACTACGATCTCGCCGAGCGGCTCGCCAACGCCGTGATCAACGCGCCGGCTAGCCCGAAGCAGCACGCGACGGCGCGGTTGATCCACGGCACGATCCAGTGCGCCGCGCGCAACGATCAAGAAGCGGCGCAGATCGATCTGCGCAACCTCGCCGGGTTTCGCGCGCTCAGGGCCAGGCTGCTCGACGTCTGCAAGAGCCACGGCATCCTGTCCGGGCAGTGACGCGCACGTTGCCGTACGACGCGCGCGGCGTGACTTGCCACGCGGCACCACGACGCGCGGCCGGCGCCGCGATACGCGGCCGCAACCACCTGCGCGCGCGGCGGGAGCCTCCGACGACCAGCCGCCGGCTCGGCGAGCCGGGCTCCTCCCGGCGGCGCTGGCCGGCGATGCCAAGGCCGACGCGCCGGCCCAGACCCAACAACACGAGCCGCCTGTACAGGAACGGCGCGGAGATCCCCGACAGCCCGTTCAGGCCGCCCACGATGGGGCCGCCGCCGATCAACACCACCGGCACCGCGGGGTCATCGGGTTCGTCAGTGCAGCAGGACGAGCACGCGGCGCTCGCCCATCGCGCTCGTCACCGTCAGGTCGAGGAACCCGCCGGCATCCGGTGCCAGCGACGCGAGCCGCGCACCTGCTTCGAGATCGCTGTCCAGCGCGCGGTCGTTGATCGCGCTGACCCACTCGGTCGGTTCCAGGTGCACGAGCGCCGCGAGCGCACCCGGCGCGACGCCATGGGCCACGTCGATGACGCTGACCGACGGCGCACGATCGTGGATCACGGCCGGCCGTGCCACCTCGACATGAACCGGCTGGAGGGTTGCGAGCATGACCACGCAAGCGGCGCACACACCGGTCGTCAGCAGCCGAAACAGGAACATGCTGCGGTGTCTTGCAACGCGCCGGCCAGCCGGCCGGCTCCACGGTTCGCGGCGTTACCGAACCGTCAGGGTCGTCACAATGCCAGGCTGGCAGCGCCCCCGCCGGCCGCGTGTCACTTCTTCATCTGTTGCGCGAGGTAGTTCTGCTCGCCGACCTGGCGGATCAGCTCGAGCTGGGTCTCGAGCCAATCGGTATGCTGCTCTTCGCCCACGAGGATCCGGGTGAACAGATCCTCGGTCGCGTTGTCGTTGGCCTTGCGCGTGGCGTCGATGCCCTGGTTCAGGAACGCGATCGCCGCGTACTCGAGCTGCAGATCGCTCTCGAGCTGCTCCTTGACCGTCTCGCCGATGCGGAGCTTGTGATAGCGCTGCAGGTTCGGGACACCCTCGAGAAACAGGATCCGGTCGATGACCTGATCCGCGTGGCGCATCTCGTCGATCGACTCCTCGCGAACCTTGGCCGCCAGGCGCTCGAAGCCCCAGTTCTGACACATCTTCGCGTGCACGAAGTACTGATTGATCGCCGTCAGCTCGTTCGTGAGCAGATTGTTGAGGAGCGCGAGCACCTCTTCGTTGCCCTTCATCAGAAGACCGCCTCGCTGCGCCTGATGGCGCGTGGACTAGCGAGCCGACCTTAACGACACGAGATCGGAGGCACAATCGCGGGGGCAACCATTCGCGCCTCGATTGACCAGGCGATCGCGCAGATCCTCGACACACGCGCCGCAGCCGGTCCCCGCGCCGCAGCGCTGGCCGATCTCCTGAACTGTGCGCGCGCCATCGTCGATCACCGCGTCGAGGTCGCGGTCCGAAGTCGGGTGACAGATGCAGACGAGCACGGCTTCTAACATTGATAATGCTTTTCAAATCCAGTTCCGTCAAGGACGGATCGTAGGGCCGGCAACCGGCTGAAATTTCTGGCCGATCACGGGTAATTGCGAGACGCTCGCGGCGATGCTGCGTCCTAGGTTCGTCGCGCTCGTGGTGTTGATCGCGTGCCAGGAAAAGCATTCCGAGCGCCAGGAAAACCATTCCGAGCGCCAGGAAAACCATTCCGAGCGCCAGGAAAACCATTCCGAGCACCAGGAAAACCATTCCGAGCCGCCACCGCCCCAGCCTCCTCACGATGGCGTGACGTTGATCCAGCCCGGCGCCGCGCCGCGGCAGACGCTGCGCTACCACCTGACCCGAGGGGCCAGGACGACGAGCGAGCTGGTCTATGACGTCGGGCTCAAGAACGACGGCGAGGGAAGAGCGATGCCAGCGCTGGTCGTCGAGCTTGACACCACCGTCGACGACGTGCTCGCCGACGGCACCGCGAAGCTCCGGATCACCGTGATCCGCGCGAAGCTGCGTGACCGGCCGGGGAGCGCGGGGTCCCGCGATCTGTTGCCTGACCAGGCCGCCGTGCTCCAGGGTGTGTTGATCACCGAGATGCTCGCACCCGATGGCAAGGTCACCGATGCACACGTCCAGACCGCCGCGGGGCTTCCGGACAGGTACCGCGAGCAGCTCGAGAGCCTGAGCCAGAGCCTCGAGCGCGTGGCGATGCGGCTGCCGACCGAGCAGGTCGGGGTCGGCGCCACGTGGCGCGAGCGCAAGGTGCTTCCGGAGGGCGGCATCCGCGCGACCGCCGAGACCACGTACACGCTCCTGTCGGTCACCGGCGACACGGTCGCCTATGCGAACACGGGGCTGTCGACCGGCGCGCCGCAGACGGTCGATCAGGACGGCACGAAGATCGAGGTCACGAACACGCGCGGTCGGTCCGACGGACAGGGCACCGTCGATCTAGCGCGCTATGCGCTCGACGTGACGTCCACGTCGAGCTTCATGACCACGATGAACGTCGACGCGCCCAAGGGTACCCCGGGCGCGGGATCTTCGACGGTCGAGGTCTCGATGGCGATCCGGTTGACGCCGATCGCCGCGGCGCGCCCCGAGACGGCTCCCGAGGACATGCCAGCAAAGCCGGCAAAGCCAACGCGGTCAACCGCGCACGAGACGCCGGGCCGCCGATCGGTTCAAGGCGCACACAAGGCGCCGTAGCGCTTGCACCCGCCGCCCGCGATCTCATCGCACTGATGGTGCAGACCATCGGCTGAATTGAACATGCACTTCGTCGCCGGCGCGCAGGCCACGCCCCATTGCTGGCACACGCCTTCGCTCGGCCGCGCGCAATGCTTGTACGAGCGATCGGTCGGATCGTACATGCACGCATCCACCGGCGCGCACGGCGCGCCGAAATGGAAGCACGCCCCCGCACCGCCCGACAGGCACGTGAAGTAGCCGCTCGCCCCCGCGTGAAACGCGCAGGTCGGTGACGGACAACCGACCGCCGGCAACACGACGGCCGCGTTGCCGCCCGCGACGTTGCTGATCGGTGCGGGAGGGATCGAGCTCCCGATCTTCTTCGCACCAGCGGACGGCGGCCCGGCATGTTTCGGGTCGGCCGGATGACCACATCCCACGACCAGCGCAGCAACGATCACGATCACATGGCGCACCGCGCGGTTATAGCGCGCCGGTTCACGAAACGCTCATTTGTCGAGCGGAGTCACATGGGTGTAGCGTGACGACGATGAGGGATCCCCAAGCGACCGCGATCGCCCTCGCCCCCCCTCCGGTCGCGGCAGCGGCGTGCGCGTGGCTCGCCGTGCTGGCGCTGGCCGCCTGCAGCAGCGACACCAGCGTGCCGGTCGAGGCGCAGTGCAACCCGCTCGGCGCCGGTCACTGCATGACGCCGTGGCCCAGCTCGGCGTTCGAGGTCGAGGATAGCGCGTCGATCACCGGCCGCCGGCTCGCGATCCCCGAGGCCACGCTGCCGAGCAACGCCGACGACATCGCCGCCGATCCGGCCGCCTGGAACCTCGCCGACGGCTTCTCGCCGGCGGCGCCGATGGTGATGGCCTGGAAGGGCGGCGTGTCACCCGCGGGCCTTCCGCCTCACGACAACTTCGATCTGTCGCTCGCGGCCGATAGCCCGACGGTGATCCTCGACATGACCACCGGAACCCGCGTCGCGCACGCAGCCGAGATCGACGCGCAGGCGGCCGGTTACCCCGATTCCCAGGCGCTGCTCCTGCGGCCCGCCGCGCGGCTCGCCGGTGGTCACCGCTACGCGGTCGGGATCACCAACCGCGTTCACGCCAAGGACGGCTCCGCGCTCGCGGTCCCGCCCGGGTTCGCGGCGCTGCGCGATCACAAGAACACCGATCACGCGTTGCTCGAGGCGATGCGCCCGCGGTTCGGCGAGGTGCTCGACGCGCTCGACGCCGCCGGCTTCCCCGAGGACGATCTCGTCGTCGCGTGGGACTTCACGGTCGCGTCCGACGACTTCCTCCATCGCGAGCTGATCGCCGCGCGCGATCGCACGATCGCCGCGCTCGACGCGCACCCGATCGGCTTCACGATCACCGGCGATGCGCCGATCGACGGCGGCAAGATCATCCGGCGCAAGCTCACCGGCACGCTCGACGCGCCGCTGTTCCTGACCCAGGACGGCGCGGCAACCCCGGGGACCAAGATCGCGCGCGACGGCGCCGGCCTGCCCGCCCTGCAGGGCTTCTACCAGATCCCGTTCACCGCGATCGTACCGGCCTGCGCATATACCGCGAAGGATCCGGTCGCCATGGTGATCTACGGCCACGGCCTTTTCGGCAGCTCCGCCGAGACCGCGGGCGGCGTTCCGCAGGCCACCGCGGCCGCGCTGTGCGCTGTGTTCGTCGGCACCGACCTGCGCGGCATGTCGGGGCTCGATCTCCCGGCGGTCGCGCGTGCGCTGACCGAGCTCACCCGGGCCGACGAGGTCATCGACGTGCTCGAGCAAGGCATCGTCAACCACATCACGCTGGTCCGGGCGATGCGCACGTCGTTCGCGCACAAGCTGTTCATCGGCCCCGGCAAGCCGAGCAAGTCGCTCGTCGATCCGACGAAGGTATTCTACTACGGGCTGTCGCAGGGCGCCGTCATGGGGACGACCGTGATGGCGTACGAGCCCACGGTGACGCGGGCGGTGCTCGGCGCGGGCGGCGCCAACTACTCGACGCTGCTCGAGCGCTCGAGCGACTGGACGCTGTACCGGACGATCCTGTCGGGCGGCTACGCCGACGCGCTCGACATCACGATGGCGGTGAGCTTGTTCCAGATGCGGTGGGACAAGGTCGAAGGCTCCGGAATCGCCAACAGCGTGCTGGCCGGAACCCCGACCGGCGTGCCGCCCAAGCAGCTCCTGCTGGAGATCGCGCTCGGTGACGAGCAGGTGCCCAACCTCGGATCGTACTGGCAGGCGCGCACGATGGGGATCCCGATCCTCGGCCCGACCCCGACGACGCCGTGGGGGCTCGCCGTCCAGCCGAGCCCGCTGGCGAGCGGCAGCGCGCTGGTGATCATGGATGGTGGGGCACCACCGCCTCCGGTCTCCAACCTCCCGGCGCCAAACTTCGGCATGCACAACCTCGCGCGCACGCAGCCGGCGACCCACCGCCAGATCAAGGCGTTCTTCGAGACCGGCCGCATCATCAACGAGTGCACCGGCGCCTGCGTGTGTCAGACCGGCGCCTGCAACTAGACGAGACCGGGGAGGTGGGCGCCTGCGTGGGAGCCGCCGGCGGCCGTTCGCGAGGGTGCGGCGCGCTCGGCTGATCGGTGTGGTTGCGTGGGCTGCGCGCCCACGGCGCACGCCGGCCGATCGAAGGCGCGGCCTGGGGTCTGAAGCTTGCACGTCAGCAATGTCGTGACCGAGTGGCAGATCGTGCGTCGCGCTGACCGGCTCGAGCTAGCCGGCGCCCTGCGAATGACAGACGCGACCGCGATCTGGCGAACGCTCCAGCGCTTGACCGAGTCCCCGGGCCCGACGCTCGATCTCGATCTCGCAGCAGTGACCGTCGTCGACGGTGCGATCATGTCGCTGATCGTCGAAGTTCGTGGGTCGCTCGTGACGCGCGAATCTCGATCCGAGATCATCCGTGTGCCGGAGCGGGTGTTGCCGATCGTCCGCTTGTATCACGGGTATGCGCCGCCGCGCCCCACCGGGCGACTGCGCCGCGAGAGTCCGATCGCCCGGCTCGGATCGAGCGTCGAGGGCACCCTGCAACGCACCCGGGGGGTCGTCACGTTCTGGGGCGAGATCGTCGAGGCGCTCGGGTCGATCGTGCGGACCCCCAGGAGCATTGGCGCACTCTCGCCGCTGGTCACGCACGCCGGCACCGATGGCATTCCGATCGTGCTGTTCCTGAACTTCCTCGTCGGGTTCGTCATGGCGGTCCAGACGGCGCCCCAGCTCGAGCTCTACGGCGCCGCCATCTACGTCGCAGACATCGTCGGCGTTTCGGTGACGCGCGAGCTCGCGCCGTTGATGACGGCGATCATCATCAGCGGCCGCTCGGGGGCCGCGTTTGCGGCCGAGCTCGGGACGATGCGCGTGTCCGAAGAGATCGACGCGCTCCGCACGATGGGCCTCACGCCGATGACCTATCTCGTGATACCTCGCGTCGTCACGCTCGCCCTGGTCGCGCCGGTGTTGACGCTGCTCGGTGACGTCACGGGCGTCCTCGGCGGCCTGGTCGTGGGTGCGTACAGCCTCGATCTCCACCCGAGGGGCTACCTCGCCGAGCTCCGTACGGTGCTCGTCCCGTCGGACGTCTGGACCGGCCTCGTCAAGAGCTCCGCGTTCGGCGGGGCGATCGCGTTCATCGGATGCCAGCAAGGCCTGCGCACGCAGGGCGCGGCGTCGGGCGTCGGGCGCGGCACCACCGTGACGGTCGTCTACTGCCTGTTCACGATCGTCATCCTCGACACCGTGTTCACGATCCTGTTCAGGGGGCTCGCCCTGTGACGGAGGCGCCGATCGTCGTGGTGCGCGATGTCGCGATCGGCTGGAGCCGCGACGCGGTGCTGCTCGAGCACGCGAGCTTCGAGGTCTTCCCGGGTGAGATCTTCGGCATCCTCGGCCAGAGCGCCTCGGGCAAGACCACCCTGCTGCGCGTCCTGATCGGGCTCGAGGAGCCGCTCGCCGGCGAGATCTTGATCGCAGGCTCGCCGCGACGCGGTGCGTTCCGCCCCGGATCAGGGGTCATGTTTCAGCAGGGTGCGCTGTTCGGCTCGATGACGGTCGGGCAGAACATCGCGCTCGCGCTCGAGCGTTGGACGGATCTTCCCGCGGCCGCGATCCGGACGATGGTGCGAGCGAAGCTCCGGCTCGTCGGGCTCGAAGGTATCGAGGACGACTGGCCGTCGACGCTGTCGGGTGGCATGCGCAAGCGTGCCGCGATCGCACGCGCGATGGCCCTCGAGCCGTCGCTGCTGTTCCTCGACGAGCCGTCCTCCGGCCTTGACCCGATCACGTCGGCCGAGATCGATCGCTTGATCAAGACGCTTGTCCGCGCGCTCGGTCTCACGGTCGTCCTCGTCACGCACGAGCTCGGCAGCATCCACACGATCGTCGATCGGTGCATCGTGCTCGATCGCGACACGAAGCGCATCCTCGCGTCGGGTTCACCGCAAGCGCTGCGTGCGAACCCGCCGCACCCGCGCGTGCAGCACTTCTTCGAGCGAGTGCCGGAGGCCGACTGATGGCGAATCCGTCGACCCACTTCAAGCTCGGCTTGCTCGTGATCGCCGCGACCGCGGCCGTGCTCGTCGTGGCGTTCGGGTTCGGCGTCCGGACCACGCACAAAGCGACCGTCACGTACCACACGTACTTCGACGAGTCGGTCCAGGGCCTCGACGTCGGCGCGCCGGTCAAGTACCGCGGCGTGCGCATCGGCAACGTCAAAGGGATCGCGATCGCGCCCGATCGGAGGCGCGTCGATGCCTCGCTCTCGCTCGACGGACAAGCCGTTCATCGGCTGGGCCTCGCCACCGCCGGGCCGCAGCTCCGGGCGCAGCTCCGCACGTTGGGCATCACCGGCGTGAAGATCGTCGACATCGACTTCGTCGATCCCGCGGCTACGCCAGCTCCCGAGCTGTCGTTTCCGCCGGCGGATCATTACATCCCGTCGCGGCCCTCTCTGTTCAAAGACCTCGAGGACAACGCCAAAGCCGTGGCGCAGCGCTTGCCGGAGGCCGCAGACCACGCCACCGCCACGCTGTCGAAGCTCGACAGCCTGATCGACGAGCTCAGGGACCAACACCTCGTGCAGCGTGTCGGTCGGGTCGCCGATCAGATGAGCGACGCGGTCTTGGCGTTCCAGCGGCTGGAGCACAGGACGGCACCGGCGATCGACAAGCTGACCAGCGTACTGGACCGTCTCGATGGCGACCGCGGCCTGGTCGCAAGCGCGCGGCGCGCCACCGATTCGATCAGCGAGGTCGGACGCAACGCGGTCGGGGCGACCAACGACCTCGAGCAAACGATCCACGATCTCGGCGACGCGGCGCGGTCGGTTCGCGAGTTCCTCGAGACGCTCGAACGCGATCCGGACATGCTCGTCAAAGGCCGCGGGGGGCACCACAGATGACGAAGGTCGTCTACTACCTGTGGCTGCTCGCCGGCTGTGCGATCACCGCGAAGTCCCAGCCGCTCGAGTTTCGCTACTTCTCGCCAGCACCGTCGGCGCGGGACGCCGCCCACACGGGCGAGCCGCCATGCGCGAGGCTCCGGCTGGGCCGGGTGACCCCTGGCGCCTATCTCCAGTTCCGGATCGCGCATCGCGATTCAGCCGTCGAGCTCGACCTGTACGAGACGCTGCGCTGGACCGAACGGCCCGACACCTACGTTCGTCGCGCACTGTCCGACGCGCTGTTCGAGCATCAACCGCTGGCGCAAGCGCTTGCGGACGACGCGGTGACGTTGGAGATCGACGTCATCGCGTTCGAGGAGGTGCAGCGGCAGGGTCGCCATGGGGGCCGCGTCCAGCTCGGTTATGCGCTGCGCGACGCGCGCAACGTGCTCGACCGCGGCGTGGTCACGTTCGAGCGCGACGCACGTGGCGCCGCGATCGAGCACGTGGTGACCGCGATCGGAGCTGCCCTGGAGGCAGCCTCGGCGGAGGTTGCCAGGCGCGTCAGGCTGCAGGTCTGTCGAACAACGCCGTTCGAGCGTTGATCAGAAAACCGCCTGCGACAGCGCGCCGCTTGCGTCGCGCGAAAGCCGTGGTTGACTTCGTGGCCGGAACCTCGTGATGTACAAGCTCACCCGCCCCAGCGTCCTCCTCACCCTGCTCGCGGCCGCTGGCTGCGTGAATACGTCCGGCAACACGAACGTGGCGTGCGAGGCGCTGGCGCCTGCGACGCCCGATCCGCCACCCGCCTGGGGCGGCACCGTGTTCACCATCGTGATGGAGAACAAGAGTCGCAGCGACATCGTGGGCAACCGGCAGGCGCCGTTCATCAACGACCTCATGAGCAAGAACACGCTCGCCGCGGGCTATCACGATTCGTTCGTTCACCCGAGCGAGCCGAATTACCTCTGGATGGTGGCCGGCGAGAACTTCAACGTGATCGACGACGACGATCCCGGATCGCATCACCTCGATTCGACGTCGCACCTCGCCGACCAGATCGAGAACGCGGGCCTCACGTGGAAGACCTACCAGGAGAGCATGGGCGATCCTTGTGGCCTCACCTCGCACGGCCGCTACGCCGCCAAGCACAACCCGTTCGTCTATTTCAATGACATCAACGGCTGGGATGGGACGACGTTCCAACCGTCGGAGCGCTGCACCACACACGTGGTCGACTATGCGCAGTTCGATGTCGATCTCGCGAACCACGCGTTGCCGAAATACGTGTTCATCACGCCTGACCTCGACCACGAAATGCACGACGGCAGCATCGCCGAGGGCGACGCCTGGCTGCACAACGAGATCGGCAAGATCGTCGCGACCGACGCCTTCAAGAACGGCGGCGTGATCTTCCTGTTGTGGGACGAGGGCGGCGGCCTGGTCACCGGCGACGACCCGCCCTTCATCGCGGTCTCTCCCAACGCGAAGCCCGGCTTCGTGTCCGACGTGGACTACGACACCAGCTCGTACTTGAAGACGGTGCAGAACATCCTCGGCGTCGCCGAGTTACCGTGCGTCGCCGCCTCCGACCGCGCGAACGTCAGCGCGATGCACGACCTGTTCACGGTGCCGCTCACCAAGACACCGTAGCACCGTAGCTCGCATGTGATCCGCGTCACGATCGCCAGACGCCGATCACGCGCGGCGCCCCCGAGGTCGGATCGCGCGCGATGTGCACGTAGGTCGTGCCGAAAAACCCGGGTCGTGTCGTGTCGAGCTCGACGATCGTGTACTCGTCGAGCGCTGGTGAAACCGTGAGCGGGACACACGCGTGTCCCTGGCCTTCGGGTTTCCGCACGTAACGCGTACCGAGTGGCTGGTTGGCCGCGTTGTAGCCGGTCATCACGTACTGCGTGGCTTCCTGGACGGGCGCAAGCCTGTACGACAGCATGAGGTCATCGAAGCAGAGCGCGAAGCCCCTGGTGGTCGGGGCGACCGTGAAGCGATCGAGCGGATTGGTCTGCGAGAACCAGTGGAACGCGGTGGCGCGCTGGCGCGCAACCAACGTATCGGTGAGGTATTCGACGGCACGCGGATCCGACAGCTGTGCGGTCTCGACGATCGCGTGGATCTGATCGCGGCTGAACCGCATCAGGATCTTCGCGCCCCAGAATTTGTCGATTCGATCCGCGGTGAGAAACGGTAGGTACGAGGGGAAGTCCGGCTTCCACGCGCCCGGATCGTACGAGTTGCTCTCGAACAGGCCGACGCCGCGCAGGTTCGGCGCAGCGCGGCCCTCCCACGGTCGCTTGACGAGCCCGACCGTCAGGAGCGAGCGCGACATCTGAGCAAAGTCGACGACGTACTCGTGACCGCGCCGCGGATCGGGCACGGTCACGGCCATCACGCCGAGCGCCTTGCCGAAGTCGAGCGTGTAGTGCTCGAGGTAATGGTGATGCCAATCGCGCGAGCCCTCGACCCACAGATCGAGGAAGTTGCCCTCCTGGACGTCGACGTGATCGAGCCACGCATAGATCGAAAATGCACCACGTAGATCACGGCGCAGCTCGTGCGGGATCCGATCATTCGGATCGTCGTGGCGCACGCCTTCCTCGGGGTGACCGCCAACCTCCTGGCCCGGGAGCCAGCGCGATGCCAGCGCGCGAATCCGACCATCCGAGGTCGGCTCGAGGTCGGCCAACCTGCGATCGAGCTCCTCGCGATCGAGTGGCTTGTCGCCCAGCGGATCTACGATCACCGCGTCGGGTGCCAGGACGAGATCCGCAGGACGGAAGTACACGATGAGGTCTTGCGGGACGTTGTAACCACACGCCCACAGCAGCTTGCCGACGATGACGTGCGCCGCGGTCTCCACCTCGGGCAACCCCTTGCCGTCGAACTTCAGCAGGAACTTCACGCCGCGTGCGTCGGTAACGATGAACCCACCTTCCGATCCGGACGGCTTGGTGCTGCGAACCGTCCACGGCCGGTGACGCTCGGGACTCTCGCTCGTGATCGGGCCCGCCCGTACTTCGTCGATCGTGAGGTCGCGCACTCCGATCCGGTTGGTGAACCACGTCGAGCTCGGGACTTCATCGAGCGCGTTGACGCCGCGAGCGCGTTGCTGGCGCGGCAGCTCGAGCGCACGGGTCATCCGGCGCTGAAACACGCCACTGTAGTGATAAAGGCCGTGCAGGAACCTGCGCACCTCCGGCTTGTCGGGGACGTCGCGTCGATCGTCGACGATCGTGACCGCGGGTACGTTCGCGAACCGCACCGCCGGACGTTGCGCGCGCGCGGTGCAGCCGGCAAGCGCCGCGATGAGCAGCATGTCGCACGTGATCTTCATCGTCGCTTCACCCTCTCCTCGAGATCGAACACTGGGTTGAACATGAGGTTCAGAAACACGCCGCCATCGATCGATGACGCGATGGTGACGTTCGCGAGGAAGCTGTGCTCGCTGTGAGCCTGGAGTGCGAGCCCGAAGCCGAGGCGGAGATGGTCGATGCTGAGGTCGGAGATCGACGGATAGACCCGACCGACGTCGACGAACAGGCTCGCCGCCAGGAAGCGCGAGAGGTCCCACATGTATTCGGCGGCGACGACGGCGGCGACGCGATCGCGAAATCGATCGACTTGATAGCCGCGCAAGAAGGTCGTACCGCCGAGCCGTGGCAGCTCGTTGAACGGGACTTCGTCGCGCGCGCCGGTGACCGCTTCGCCATGCGCGCGAAGCGAGAACACACGCGGACCCTCACCCAGCCGGATGAAGTGCTGGAGATCGGCGCCATAACGCCAGAAGTCGCTGCCCTCCCCGTGGATCCGCATGACGCGGCCGGCGAACGCGGACGCGAGCGTTCCGGTTGCATACAGCGACTCCGGCTCCATCACGGTCACGCGCCCTCGGTTATTCCAGCGCAGCTCGAGCTCGGTGTAGAACGCGCGCTCGCCGCTGCTGAAGCCGACGACATCGTTGATGTCGTACACGGTATCGATCGACGGATCTCGGCTGGATTCGCCGAACTTTTCACCGGACAGTGCCCCCGCGGCGCGCAGGTGAAGCGCGCCTGCCACCCCCACGTCGGCGATCGCCGCCGCGCGCGCGAGTCGGTCGCGAAAGCGCGACTCGATCGCGACGTCGCTCGTCAGCGGATCGACCAGCATCGCCGGATCGGCCGTGTCCTCGTTGCCGATTCCGAAGAAATACTCCCACGGGCGGCGATCGTACCTCGCGTTCACCTCGAGCTCGAGGCGATC
>Ga0137437_1000445_pt1 | contig 12765 bp, 7 predicted proteins | sample EasRivERMGT138_2_FD_102332 | JGI IMG/M metagenome (GOLD analysis project Ga0137437, IMG submission 102332) | Soil microbial communities from meander-bound floodplain in the East River, Colorado, USA - East River MetaG ERMGT138_2 | ecosystem: Environmental > Terrestrial > Soil > Floodplain ...
AATTGAGCAAGAAGCGCACGCCATTTTTGCGCGCGCTCGCATCGAGTGGCCGGATCACGCCGGTACCCGCCGCGGCGTTGGGGCTTTCCAGCCCGGCGCCTTTAGTCCAAACCGCATGGTTCTCCCGCGGCGCCGAGTTGCCGGTGGTCGACGCGCCGTGATTGTCCGGCGCTTTGTCGGTAAACTCGACTCCATTGGCGAGCAGGAATTCGAATGCCGGCGCGCAATGATCGGCGAACGCGCGCATCACCGCCCGGTCGTTGTAGCGGAAATCTGGCGAGCCGTTGGGCTGAACAAGCGACCAATCCGTCAGATCCGAAAAAACCGTCTCGGGCGAATCAGGAATATTGTATTTCTTCTGCGCGCTGGTGCCGCCGCCCAGAGCCATATGACCTCCGCTCAGAATCGCGTGGCCACCGATATCGTAATTCGCCTCGACAACGATCACCGACGCGCCGGCTTCCACTGCCCGAATCGCCGCCGGCAATCCCGCCGCTCCCGAACCGATCACGATCACATCCGCTTCGAGATCCCAGTTGTCATTCGCTGCTTGTGCCATCGTTTCTTCCTTCACCTAAAGTTCAGAATCGATTACAACCGTGAAGACAAAAATACAACGGTCATTGGAACCAGCATACGCTTGAATCGCACGCGGAGGGACAGGAAGAACTGAAGCGTCCGCCGATAAAGTCCCTTGGCTGCGCCCGCTCACTTCGTCAAAAACGGTATCAGCTCGCGCATATCCGAGAGCCGATCGACGTCCCACAGCGCGCGATGAGCTTGTGCCGCTTTCTCGGCTCCCAGCGCGGCGGTCGCGAGGCCGTCGAACTTTTGCTGCACCATCGCGTCGCTCATGGGACTGTCCATCATCCCGGTCGGATGAGGAACTTTTTCCGTATGAATGGTGCCGTCGTTCAACTCAAGGGTCACCGTCACCGCCCAACGCGGCAAAGACGGATCCTCGCTGATGTCAATGCGATCTCGAATCGAATGAACTGACGGATCGACGGCGCGGGCGTCGGTGTACTGGGCCGGCAGGGCTTGACCATCGACAAACCCCACAGCCATCGAATGGAAGTAACAAAATTTTGACTCCGTGCCAGTGCGCGGATGGCGCCGCCGCACCAGCGCTGGTGCGGCTTGGCGCACGCTGCCTTGAATATGCTTGACGGTCTCGGCCGACACGCCGGACCTTTGCCGTAGCGCCAGCATGGCATCGATGAACGCGTGATTGGCCACGCCACAGGCGTAGGGTTTAAGTCCGTTGGCCGGCAATTCCCAGTGCGCGCCCAAATCTTTCGTCGCTTCGTTAATGTCGTGGCCCGTCGCCATCACGCCGACCAGGCCGCGCTCGCCTTCGAAAATACCGTCGGTGCCGGTGAAGCCGCGCTGCGCCAACAGCGCCGCGACCATGCCGTTCTGCGCTGCTTTGCCGGCGTGGAAGGGTTTGCACATGGAACCGAACACCTCGCGCACGCCGCTCGCCTGGGTGCCGGCGATGGCGAAGGCATAGATCATCTGCTGCGGAGTGAGCTTGAGCAAGCGCCCCGCCGCGGCGGCGGCGCCGAGCACACCGCAGGTATTGGTGATATGCCAATGCGCCGCGCCATCGCGAAAATTTTTGTAGATCACCAAACCGATGCGGCAAGCGATCTCGACACCGACGGCAAAGGCCGCGAGCAGCTCCTTGCCATTCACCGGGCGCTGCTCGCTCAGCGCGAGCGCCGCGGGCAAGATCGGCGCGCTTGGGTGAATCACAGTCGGGTGCGTGTCGTCGTAGTCCTCGAAGTGTCCCAAGAAACCGTTCGCCAGTGCCGCGTTCTGCGCCGAGGTGCGAAAGCCGCTGCCGATCACCGTCGCTTCAGCGACGCAGCCCTCGGCGCGCAGGAAGTCGAGCAAGATATCAATCGCCGGATCGAGGGTAGCGTACAGCGCCACGCCGGCGTAGTTGATCAAACAGCGCTTCGCTAGATGGATAATGTCCGCCGGCACGCTCTCAGTCGGAAAATCCAAAACGAACTGCGCTAGTGCTGTTTCTGTTTTTCCCATTGCGATTCTCCTTATTCTTATTTCAGTAGAATATCGCGCCGGCGAGTTGATTCCGCTGTCGGCGTATTCTCAAAGGAATTTTCAAAAGGCGACACTATAGCCGCGGAAACAAGCGCTGCGCGTTCGCGCCCAAGATTTTTCTCTTCGCGCTCTCGGTAAGCTCAGGCCGATCGACCGCAGCCTGCGCCCCGTTAGGAAAGGCAACACCGGTGTGCGGATAATCGGTGGCAAATAGCCAGCTGTCTTCGCCCAATTCTTGCACACAGTGGGCGACATAACGCTCGCCTGGATCGATCGAATGAAACAGCCGGCCTTCGGCGAAAACTTCGGACGGCTTACGCTTAAGATTGGGCACCAAGTTGGGCTTCGACTTAAAACATTCGTCGAGCCGCTCGATCAACCACGGCACCCAACCCGCGCTAGTTTCGAATATGCCGGCGCGAAGTTTGGCAAACAGTTCAAAGACACCGCCGCCGATCAGCGCGCTCATGGCGGTCATACCGCCCCAAGGTTGATAGACGGCGCGGATGATAAATCCGGCGTGATCGAGCTCGGTCGCGCCCGGCCCAGCCGGTGAGCGCAGCACGCCGCCGTGAACAAGAATCGGCAGGTCGATTTCCTGCGCGCGCCGATAAAGTGGGTGAAGATCCGGATTGTCGAGCAGCCTCCCGCCGGGGCAAAGCGACGGTACCAGCACACCCGCCAAGTTACCGTCATGCTCGGACCAGTGAGAAATTTCTTCTATCGTCGCGCCCACGTCGCGCATCGTCGCAATGGCAACCCAGCGGAGCCGTCCGTTCGCGCTGGCGCAGTATTGGCTTATGTAACGGTGGTGCGCCCGGTGCAGCGCGCTCTCAAAGCCGACATCGCGCAAAGCGCAGTAGCTCGCCGCGTGACTGGGAAAAATAACGCTGCAATCGATCCCCGCCCGGTCCATATCTTTGAGTCTCAGCTCCGGCTGCCAATTCACCTCACGCGGGATCGGCGTCTGACGCGTCATACGCGCCTGAGTCGGCTGCTCGGCGCCGAAGGTGTCGTAAACGCCAAGCGGATGCCATTCATCCGATGGTTCGATGATCGCCGTCGGTCCCATAAACAGGTCCGTCGACTGCCCCACCTCACGGCGTCTTGCGACGGCAGCGGAAAGTTTTTCAAACGACTCGCGGTACTCGGGATCGATGTTGTCCCGATAGGTTCGGTCAACATCCAGATACTCGCGAAAATGCGAGTCCGCGTCGATGACGGTGAAACCTTGATAACTCATGGACGACTCCGTTACTTCGGCTGACTTAGACTTTTTCCAATCGAGCAAGATTGCGGCGTGAATATTATCAGAGCCGCGGCGAAGTGCGAAGAGATGGATTCCGTGACGACCACACTAACCCACAGAGCAACGTGAAGCTGAAGAATGAGATCGCTAGGCCTACACTCGCGCCCGGTGTGTGATAGACGAACCGTACTTCGTGACGGCCCGGAGCGATGGGCACGGCAAGCAGAGCATCCATTGCCGGAATTATCGATGCGGGAGATCCATCCACCGTCGCTGACCAACCGGGATCCCACGATTCGATGACACGCAGATAGCCGTGGCGTCTCGTGGTCACCGTGCATTCGATGTGATCGCTATCGGGCCGGCGATAATCAACCGTCAGTGACTCGTTCACACCATTAACGGAAGATTTCGATTCAGCAGGCATGGCTTCCCGTGGCAACAGCAATTGAGAAGGCAGGGCGAATTGAGAATCGCGCAAAGCGGCGTGGATCTGATCGGCCGGCAAATATCGGATCTGGTCGGCGGCGAAAAACTCGGCACGGCGAGACGGGGCCGGGATGCCGTACACATTGATCCCAAATGTTTGACCATCAGCCCTTAGGTCCTTGCGATCCGCGGCGGTAAGCATGGTTTTCACTCCCATTGCCGCGAGCCCTCGCAAAGGCATTTCCGACCCATTAAAAGTTTGGATGTTTAGATCCTGCGGTGCAGCAGCAAGACTGAGAATCATTCGATAAGGCCGGGCGAGCATTATCGAGTCAAAAAAACCTATGTCGTCTACCGTGCGGCTCACCGGCAGTGCTATTTCGTAGTCAATCGCAGCTCGGCCGTTGCCAACACTCTTAAAGACATTTACCAATGGTTCCGATTCAGCCGCGGACAGCAGCGATCCGCGCAGGATGAACCGGCGATCGTGACCACCCAGATCGACCACGTGAAGGCTCAGCAACAGCGGCACGACAAAACGAGCGACCTTGGTCTGAGACGCGATCACTAAATGAATACCGAAACCCAGTCCGATCGCCAGGGCAAGTTCAGTGAAGTAAATGAGACGGGCCGGACTTCGAAAAAACGTTCCCGGTATGAATGAGGCGGCCTGCTGCATGATTGGCAGCGACAGCACGATCCCGGCTATACCCAATATCCCGACGAAGATCGCAATCTTTCCCTCGCATCCATTGCACTTGCGGCGGACGAAAAAGACTAGGAGTAGAAGTACTGCGATCCATGGGAGAATACCGATATAGCAAACCGTATCCCAAAAATAAGCCAAATGGGGGTAGCCACGAAACGCACTGTCCGGATTGTTATCGATCAAAGACGGTACGCCATCGCGCCATGGCAGAAAAAAGGCTGCCAAGCGGCCGTAAGGCATAGCAAGGTCATTGGCCGCGGGCGCAAGCGCAAGCACGCGAGTACTCCGTGCAATCAGCAAACCCATCGGCAGCAAGGCGAATGCCGAACAGCCGACACCGAGGATCATCGCTCCCCCAATAGGGAGCAACGAGCCACGGCCACCCCGCCACAACGCGTATATGCCGCCCACAACCAGCGCGTAAACAGGCAGTTGGGGATGGCCCGCAAGGATAACGCAAGCGCTGCTGACGGCGATTGCGACTACCCATAGCCGCGAAGTTTCTCCTCGTCTCTGTACCTGAGCTTGAGACTCGATGACCCACAACAACAATGGCAGCGCCGGATATCCTTCAAGGAGCGGCAAATGTCCGGCTGCCACGCGGGAGGCGTAGAAACCGCTGCAAGCAAACGTCCAACCTGCTGCCGCGCAAGCCGTAAATCCCAACCCAATCTTACGCAAGTATAAGTATGTAAACAGCGCCGCCAGCACAGCGGAGAGCGTGACCGCGATTCCATAAGTGTGTGGCCCCAGTGGGTCCATGGTCAGCACAACCAATAATCGCGTTGGAATAAACGGAAAATTCTGCAGGTTCGACCAGAAAGGCGTGCCGAGAAGCTCGCGCGGATACCACGCAGGCAAAGAATATCCTGACGCGAATAACGCGTCACGCGCAAACTGCATCCGCCGAGAATGCAATTGGAGATAATCAGCACCTATCAGCACCGTGTTGGGATGCGGTGGCGATAGGTAAACGATAAATACCCCAAGCGACATCGCGAGGATTGCCAGCGCGCCACGGAGGGAGCCGAGTTTTGCGGCAAGTCGTTGGAACGCGGCGGCGGGCAGAGAGGCCATAGGGATTCGCTTATACGTCACGTTCTTCGTTTCGCGTCTATCCGATCAACACAATTCGGATAACTGTGGGATCCCTGGCGAGTATGAGTTATTGGTTGATCTGTAACTTTCGCAACAACCATGGTCAATCCAACTAGAAAGCGATTTCGTAATCCGTGCCATCCCGGCGAATTTGAGGAGCAGCCTCTTGTTGGGTTTCGAGCCTTAAATTTTACCGTCATTCGAGCAACGCTGGCAAAGCATTTTAGCAGAAAACTGATTTACTTGCCTCACATTCAACTTTCGCGATACATTGCCAGTGATGCCGCGGGTAAGGGAGATGCGTGAAACTGAAAAGCTGGATTAAGTTTATATTAGTGGTATCGTCGCTCGGGTTTCTCTTCAGCCCCGGTATCCAGCACCATTGGCAGCTCACGCACGATCCGTATTTTGTTCCGTTCGACGCGGTGCAGTATATTCCTGCCTTTTTCAAGTTTGATCCGAGCGACCCGATACCAACAACCTACTTGAAGGAATATTTCTTAAACGCCATTTGTCCACCGCTGTATAAAGCCTCGCTCGTGCTGGGCGCGCAGTTTGCCGACGTGCGTTATTTTCAATTGGCCATGATGTACGTCGCCTACGCGTTCTTTGTCGCCATCCTGGGCCGCTTAGGATGGCTGTTGGGCGGCGCCGCACTGAGCTTTGCTGTGATGGCGTTCACGATCACCGCATGGATTTTTATCGGACTGGGATTCATCGGCGGTGCGCCGCGGATGTACGGATATCCGTTGATGGTCGTGATTATTTACGCGCTAGTGAGCGATCGTCCCCAAATTCTTGGGCTGACGGCGATACTGGGAGCGTTGCTATACCCAGTCGTCGCGATCATCGCTGGGCTCTGCCTTACGGGCTGGATGCTCCTACCACTCTACGCAAAACATGGTGTCGTCTCGCAATGGTCGCTACGACGGCGGCTGGCGACACTCGCGTTGGCCGGGTTTCTCACCCTGGCCATTCTCGTGCCGTTGTTTCTCAGCGGCAGCGTCTACGGTCGGCGCATCGTGAGCGCCGATATCGTCAACTATCCCGAAGCTGGGGCCGACGGCAATTACCGCCCCTACGATCAGCTTCCCTATCAACTGTTCGGCAAGGAGTGGCTGACTTACTATCTCGGACCCATGTACAGCCATGGCGATGCGCTAGTGCCCCGTCTTAACCTTCACAATAATTTGAACGCCGTGAACCTGCTCGCCGCGCTGGCCGCCGCTGGACTAATTATTCTACTCGTTAGCTCGGCGGGTCTGCGCATAGTTTTGCAAAGCCACGACCGCGCCGCCGGCATGCGCCTGATCGGCTTCTATATTGCCTGCGGCACGCTGCATGTGATTGCCTGGCTCGCCGCGCCGTCTCTTTATATCCCTACCCGCTACTTCATGTTCTCGTTGCCATTTATCGTGACCTTCATCTTCCCTTGGTCGGCATACTTGCTAGTTGGCAGAATTGGCCGGTTGGAAGCGTCACCGAAACTTCGCGATCTCGCGTTTTTGGCAATTGTTGGGATTTACTTAGTTGCCTTTGGCGGCCGAGGAAATGTTGAGATTGCGAAAGCCACCGTCGTGGCAATAACCTCGCGCCCATTATTCGACGCCATCGTAGCCCTGCCGAAGCATATCGTCATCGCCGGCTGGCCCTACGGGGAAATGAAAAACCTTGAATATTTAACCCGGCGAAACGTGTTCTTGACGGCGGAACTGCACCAGGTGCTCCATCTCGGATTCGTCGAAACCATGCGCAAGCGAATGGAAGCGGTGTTCGACGCTTATTTTAGCACCGACGCCGCACCGCTGCGCCGGCTGAGAGATGAGTTCGGCGTCACCCATTTTTTAGTCGAATCACGCCACTTCACCGATCCGAACAAGGCGCCGGAATATTTTTCTCCCTGGCGCGCGCGCATTGGCCCGCGGCTCGAGGCAGTCAGAGATGAAGCCTATTTGATGAACGAGACCCTGCAAAAAAAGGCCGCCATCTTCAATCGCAACGGTTTCATCCTATTGGATCTCGCTAGGCTGCCTTAGCCTGGCGCCGTGCTGCAAAAGCGTCTCGCGGCCATTCGTTAAGTTTGACGGCAAGCGAGCAAATTTCTATAAAGGTCTATGCCTTCGCCGCTAACACCACGCCACAACGGCGCGAGTACTCCTTCGCTAAGCGTGTACGGTCAAAGTCATATTGGCTTGGCGGGGCTCCTTTCGGTCCGCGCAACTGAGACTCCTTGGCGAACTCCAAGCACAACATCGTCTAGCCGTGATTCACAGGGATCGTGCGAGTGCTCTATTGCCGGCCTTTTAGCTTGGAATCCCTCGGCGCGGCACCTGCACCCTGTCTCGGACCGGGGAGCCCTCAGCCCAATCCCGCGCAGCTTGGTCCACTTAACTTGGAAATACAGTTCGAATAGTGACTGCATAACCACCCAACCGTTCTGAGGAGAAGCAAGTATGGCAGAAATCAATGGAGCCAAATACAACGTCGGCGGTATCGCCCTCGACCGGCCGTTCAAAATTCGCCGCCTCGGCCACTTCGGTTTTAACGCTGCCGACTTGGAGGCGAGTAGGCGATTCTACTTCGACCTGCTCGGCTTTTTCGTCACTGAACCGGCCGGCGCCGGATACTTTGGCAGGCATGCGGGCGATCATCACTCCTTTGCATTGTTCGAGAAAAAGAAATTCAACGAGCGCCAATACGCCGGCGACAACGCCAAGCATTTTCACGAAGAAAACGACATCAATCAAATCACCTGGCAGGTACAGAGCGTTACTGAAATGGCTGAGGCGACCAAATACTTTCACGAGCTTGGCGTCGAGGTGATGCGCCAAGGCCGCGCCGGTGGCGGAGGCTCGCAGTATCACCTTTACGTGTGGGCGCCCGATGAGCAGATCTTTGAGCTCTACTATGGCATCGAACAGATCAGTTGGAACGGTTACGCGCGCCCGGTCGCCATGCGCCATGGCAATGCGGTCGCGCCCGTCGAGCCCCAGCTGCCGGAATATGAAATCGTCTCTCGCGACATGAAAAACGGTATCAGCGTACTTGACGGGCGCCGTTGGGTGAGCGAAATGCCATTGAAGTACAACGTCGACGGCGTGCTGCTGCCGCAACCGTTTAAGATCACGCGCGTTGGGCCCGTGAAGCTTTTCGTTGACGACTACGAACAATTAAAACGCTGGCACATGGATGTCCTGGGCTTCACGCTGACGGAGGAAATAGAATGGCAAGGCGAACGCGGCGCGTTTTTACGCTGCGACAACGAACATCACTCGCTGGGCATTTTCCCGAAGTCATGGCGCAAAAAACTAGGCCTTAGCGACAAGACATCTAATATGACCTTCGGGTTGCAGCTGGCGAACTATCAGCAACTTAAAAGCGCAGTGAAGTTTCTTCGCGACAACGGCGTGCGCGTCGAAACTGATATCATCCCGCCGGAACTGCACCCCGGCATCGACTACGCCGCTTACGCCTTCGACCCCGACGGCCATTGCCTCGAGCTTTACTACTACATGGAACAGCTTGGCTGGGACGGCAAGCCGCGGCCAAAAGAACTACGCCGCAAGGTCGACCCGAACCATTGGCCGGAAACCCTCGATCCACTGTCGGACACCTTCACCGGCGAACCGTTCATCGGCCCATGGGCGTAAGACGGTAAGAAGTAAGGAGTAAGTAGACCGCCCATCCGAAACTCCTTACCACTTACCCCTAACTCCTCACTTCTTCTCAGCGGCAATTGTCTTGCCCGCGGGTTTTGTTATATAGCTGGCAATAGTTAGTTCCGAGTTAACCCGAGACCTGTTGCGCGAGACTCGAAACGGCGACCGTGGAGGGCTCATTTATGTACGCGATGATCATGCGCAATCCAGCTCAGCTGATGTTTCTGTTTACCACGGCTGCACTCGCATATCTGGTCTTGCCGCCGTTTTTCTTCATCTTGCACACCAGCCTAGTGACCGACCGCGGTCTTCAAGCCGGCAGCTTCACGATCAAGCATTTCCTAAACATTGTCGATTCCCTCGGCGACGTCAGAGTCTTGTTCACCAACTCGATGATTTTTTCCATCGGCAGCGCGGGCATCGCGATCAGTTACGGCACCTTGCTCGCTTGGCTCGCCGAACGGTCCAACGCGCCGTTTCGCACCTTGGCCTACATCACCGCCTATGTTTCCTTTGCCATCCCGGGGATTATCAAGGTCGTCGGTTGGATCATGCTGCTCGGCCCCAAGGCCGGGATTCTCAATTCGTTCGTCATACCGATCACCGGCGCGCCGCTGCTCAATATTTTTTCCATGCAAGGCATGATTCTGGTCGAAAGCTTTCTCTGGATACCCATCGTTTTTCTCTTGATGTCGACGCCGTTTCGCTCCATGGACCCGTCCTTGGAGGAAGCCGCCACCACCGCCGGCAGCACCGGTTGGCAGGTGTTTCAGAAAGTGACCTTCCCGCTCGCCATGCCGAGCGTTTTAGCGGTTTTGATTTTAACATTCATCCGTTCCCTCGAAGCCTTCGAGATTCCCGCCTTGATCGGCATTCCCGCCGGTGTCGAGGTTTTTACCACGAAAATTTACTTGCAGATCAAAGGTGGCCTGATTCCCAAATACGGCGAAGCCAGCGCCTACTCGATAATTCTAATCGCGTTGGTGGCCCTCGGCCTCATCCCTTATTATCGCGTCACAAGCAAGACCTATAAATTCACCACCATCAGCGGCAAGGCTTATAGGCCGCACCGCTTCGACCTGGGCAAGTGGCGCTGGGTGGGCGGCTGCCTCATGCTGGTTTTGCCGGCGCTGCAATTTTTTCCGATCATGGCGATCACCTGGTCGTCGTTTTTGCCTTTCGCTCAAGCGCCATCTTGGAAGGCGGTGTCGCTGCTCAGTTTGAATAACTATCGCACCGCCTTTAACGACAGCAGCATTGTCGGGTCGGTCTTCAATAGTTTGACGGTGAGCGTCACCTCCGCGACGGTCGCGATCATCCTCACTTTCTTTGCCGCCTGGCTGGTCGTGCGGGCCTCGATCAAGGCGCGCTGGGCGCTCGATCAGATGGCCATGCTGCCGTTGGTCTTTCCCGGCATCGTCATGGGCATCGCGATTTTGAAAATGTATCTCATTCTCCCGGTCCCGGTTTACGGCACGATCTGGATTTTGGTGCTGGCTTTCACCGCCCGCTATCTACCCTACGGCATCCGCTTCAGCCATTCGGCGCTGTTGAGTCTGCACAAGGAGCTTGAAGAAGGCGCCATGGCGAGCGGCGCCAGTTGGTTCCAGATGGTCCGCCACGTGGTCGTGCCGCTGATCCTGCCGGCCTTGCTCGCCGGCTGGATCTATATTTTCCTGATCACGTTCAGAGAACTCTCCATCGCGCTGCTGCTCTACTCACCGGGGTCACAAGTGGTCGCGGTAAAGATTTGGGAGCTTTGGGACAACGGCCATGTTGGCGAGCTCGCCGCATTCAGTCTAATCATCGCCATCGGCACCGTGATCGTCGGCTCGATCTTTCTCAAACTCGCGCAACGCTACGGGTTACAAGACTAATTGCACGAGCGTGCTCCGATTGAACTTTGAACTTTTGAACCTTGAACGACTCGTATCGTTTAATTGTTCAAGGGTTCAAGGTTCAATTGTTCGGAGCTAATTTCATTCGGAGGTTCGTTAGTGGAATTCACAATCATTGACGCTGACGCCCATCACTTGGATGATCCGGCGTACAAAAACTATCTGCCGGAAAAATATCGCGCCCGCAGCGGGCCGTACTTTCCGTCCTTCGGCTGGGATATTTTTCTCAACGGCACCACCGGCAGAAAGCCGGCCAATCCGGACGAATACTGCAAGGACTTGGACGTTGAAAAGATCGGCGACGCTGTTGCGTATCCAAGCTACGCGCTAGCCATCGGTCTGGTGCGCGAGCTCGATCTCGCAGCGGAATTGGCCAAAGCGTATAACGACTGGGCCTATGACTTCTGCAAGCAGAGCGGCGGTCGGGTCAAATACGCCGCGGTCATCGCGCCGCAGGTCGTGCCTGAAGCGGCAAAAGAGATACGCCGCGCCGTGACCGAGAAAGGCGCCGTCGGCGTGATGATGCCGACCTACGTACAGCAAGGTTTGGATTTGGGCCAGCCGCAGTTCGATCCGATCTACGCCGAAGCCCAGGAACTGGGCGTGCCGGTCGGTTTTCACGCCACCGCCCAGGTCGCCGTCGGCAACACCCGCTTTCATAAATATATCGGCGTGCACATGACGTCGCACCCTTTCGAGCAGATGTTGTCGATTATATCGATCATTTCCAACGGCGTGCTCGACCGCTTTCCCAAGCTCAAAGTCGGCTTTCTCGAAGCCGGCGTCGGCTTCTTGCCTTACTGGATGGAGCGCTTCGACGAAAAATATTTGCTTAGAAAATCCGAAATGGAACCGCTCAAACTGCTGCCGAGTGAATACATTAAGGACCACCGCTGCTACTTCACGTGCGAAGGCGAAGAGTCGGCGCTGCCGCTGGTAATCGAACAGTTTGGCGACGAATGCATGATGTACGCCTCCGACTACCCGCACTGGGACATGGAATGGCCGCACAGCGTCAGCCAAGTGGTCCGCCGTAAAGATATCTCGGATAAAACCAAACAAAAAATTCTCGCCGGCAACGCCAAAAGCTTTTACCGGTTTTCCTAAATGTCGAACAGCAAGAACCCAGCAGGAATTGTCATCTCGAACGAAATGAGAGATCTTTTCGAAAAAAGATTTCTCGGCTTCACCTCGAAATGACAGACTCGAATCCGACCAACGATTTGAACGGTTTGAACTTCTTGAACGATTTGAACAAATTTAATCCGACGGAGAATTAACATGGCTGAATTGAAATTTATCAGCGCTAACATCGACGAAAACGCCGGTATCGCTTGGCTGACGCTTAGTCGTCCAGAGAAAAAAAATGCTCTGAGCATCGCCCTGCTCGCCGAGATTTCCAGCACGCTACGTTCCGTGGCTGAAAACGATAAGATCCGCTGCATCGTCACCACTGGCGCCGGCGACTCCTACTCGTCGGGGCGCGACCTTTATGACATGCGCGGTCAAGACAACCGGCGGCGCACACGTGATCTCGGCGGCGTCGCCGAGATCGTCGACATCATGCGCAAACTGCCCCAAGTCACCGTCGCCAAAGTGCGCGGCTGGTGTCTGGGCGGCGGACTCGCGATGATCAACGGCCACGATTTGGTG
>Ga0137437_1000446_pt1 | contig 12764 bp, 9 predicted proteins | sample EasRivERMGT138_2_FD_102332 | JGI IMG/M metagenome (GOLD analysis project Ga0137437, IMG submission 102332) | Soil microbial communities from meander-bound floodplain in the East River, Colorado, USA - East River MetaG ERMGT138_2 | ecosystem: Environmental > Terrestrial > Soil > Floodplain ...
GCTGTTGCCGCTGACTCTAAAGTGGGCGCTCGAAATGAAACTGCCGCTGGCGCAGGCGCTCGCGCGCGTCACGCAGCTGCCGGCGCAGGTACTTGGGCTGAGCGGCGGTTACGTGTCCGCAGGCCAGACCGCGGATATCTGCATTTTCGATCCGGAACAATATTGGAAAGTGAGCGCCGCCGAACTCAAGAGCCAAGGCAAGAACACACCCTTCCTCGGCATCGAATTGCCGGGCAAGGTGCGCTATACAATGGTCCAGGGCCTGATCGTCTACGAGGAGGCGGCAACCGCCTGATCCGGCCAGGCGCAATGGTTGCCAAGCGGCTGACGCGCACGGCGCGTATCGGCTCACGCATCGGCGTCTTTCTCCAGCAGGGCCGCCGGCTGCAGCCCGGTTGCCGCCACGAACACATCCTTGCGGCGTGAGCCCAGTCCCCGCGCAATCACGATCTGGGCCCGCTTCACTCGCAGGCGCCGCGCGAGGAATTCGATCAGGCAGGCGTTGGCTTTCCCGTCCACCGGGGGCGAAGCGAGGCGCACCTTGATGCAATCGCCGTACAAGCCGACGACTTCGGTGCGCTTCGCTCCCGGCTGGGCTTGAATATGGATGGTCAGGCCGTCGCGGCCCAGGTGATACCAACTCAAAGCAGTAGCGCCACCGAGCGCGCGAGGTATTCGAGCGGAATCAGCAGCAACTGCGCGGCGACCAATGCAAACAGCGGCGACAGATCGACATTGCCTATCGGTGGTATCAAACGCCGGAACGGGCGCAAGAATGGGCCGCTAAGCAAGTTGAACAGCGGCGCCAGCGGCGCATACGGACTGATCCAGCTGATCACCGCCTGAATCAGAATGACACCGATCAACAGATACAGGCTGAAGCGCGCCAGCTCGAGCAGGGCGAGGCTGAAGAAAATGCCTACCGCCAGCCCTGACGCGCCGCCCACGCCTCCCGCCCGGAGCGCATAAAGCAGAAACAGCAACAGCGCCTCGATCAGCCAGGCGAGCAGAAAACTTGCCATATCCAGGCCGAACATGCCAGGAATGAAGCGCCGCGCCGGCAGTACCAGCCAATTGGTCAAAGCGCTGACAAACTGGCCCAGCGGGTTGCGGAACGGCGCGCGCAGGAGCTGCAGGTAGAAACGCGTGAGCAGCACAAATATGAAAAACCCCAAGACCGTGTCCAGCAGGAACCGCAGGATTTGGTTAAGCATGGTCCCTGCCCAGTTGCTCACCGAGTTCGCGGGCGCGTTGATTCGCCGCGTGCAGCGCCCGCACGATGAGGTTCTTGACCTGGTCGGCCTGCATGCAGGCGAGCGCCCGCTCGGTGGTGCCGCCTTTGGAGGTGACGCGCTCGCGCAGCGCCGACACCTCCTCCGTGCTCTGCGCGGCGAGCCTCGCCGAGCCGACGAAAGTCTCGACCGCGAGCTTTCTGGCATCGGCGGCGGAGAAGCCCATTTCCTGCGCCGACTGCTGCAGCGCCTCGATGAAGTAGAACACGTAGGCCGGACCGCTGCCGGATATTGCGGTGACCGGATCGAGCATGGATTCCTCCGTGACCCAGAGCGTAGAGCCCACCGCACCGAGTATCGACTCGGCCAGAGCACGCTGTTCGACAGCAACCTCGGCGCTTGCGTACAGACCGGTAATCCCGGCGCCGACGAGCGCCGGCGTATTGGGCATGCAGCGCACGATGGTGTGGTAGCCGCCAAGCCAGCGCGACAAGTCGGCCAGGCGTATGCCGGCCGCGATGGTGATCACCAGTTGACGCACAAGCAGCGGTCGCAACTCGCCTGCTGCGGCGCGCATTTGCTGCGGCTTCACTGCCAGCACCACCACTTCTCCGAGCGGTGCGGCGGCGGCCACGCCATCCACGCAAACGACGCCATGCTGCGCAGCTAGCCGCGCGCGCGCCTCGGCCTGAATTTCCACCGCGCGCAAGGTATCAGGCGCGTGGCCTTTGCCGATGAGCCCCCCAATCAGGGCCGCTGCCATGTTGCCGCCGCCGATGAATGTGATTTTCATGTCTTGGCCCTTTCGCCGAAGATCGCCGTTCCCACACGGACGATGGTTGCCCCCTCCATGATGGCCGCCTCCAGGTCCTGCGACATGCCCATCGACAGTGTATCCAGGCCAAAGCCTGCGGCGTTGAGTTGCTGCAGCAATTCGCGCAGGCCGCGAAAGCGCCGGCGCTGCAACTCGACGTCGTCGCTGGGCTCGGGTACCGCCATCAGTCCGCGCAGTCTGAGCCCCGGCAGTGCGCGTATGGCGTCGGCCAGCGAACGCACTGCCTCCGGCGCGACGCCGCTCTTGCTTGCCTCTCCGCTCACGTTCACCTGCAGGCAGATATCAAGCGGGCCCAGGCGCTCCGGACGCGCCTGCGCCAACCGCTGCGCAATCTTCTCGCGCGCGACCGAATGCACCCAGGCGAAGTGCTCGGCGATGGACCGCGTCTTATTGCTCTGGATCGGTCCGATAAAATGCCAAATCAGCGGCAAAGCAGACAGTGCGGCTATCTTTTCCATTCCCTCCTGAACGTAATTTTCGCCGAATTCGCGCTGCCCCGCCGCGTGCGCCGCGCGCACCGCAGCTGCGGCGAAAGTCTTGCTGACGGCCAGCAAGGTGATTGCCCCGGGCTCGCGTCCAGCTGCGCGCGCCGCTGCGGTGATGCGCGCCCTGACAGCTTGCAAGTTACTCTCGATTGTGGACATAATTTGGCGCGGGCGTGAACGCGGGCATCGCTCCCTCTCGGTCGGTTGCGTTCCCGCCTGGCGCATCATTAAGCATGGAGCGATTATAGATGGATATCTCTGAACTGCTTGCCTTCGTGGTCAAGAACAAGGCATCCGACCTGCATCTTTCTGCGGGCCTGCCGCCGATGATCCGGGTGCATGGCGACATCAAGCGCATCAACCTGCCGCCGATGGACCACAAGGACGTCCACGGCATGATCTATGACATCATGAACGACGGCCAGCGCAAATTTTACGAGGAGAACCTCGAATGCGACTTCTCCTTCGCCATCCCCGGCCTCGCGCGTTTTCGCGTCAACGCATTTGTGCAAAACCGCGGCGCCGGGGCGGTAATGAGGACCATTCCATCCAAGATCCTGTCGCTCGCCGATCTGAAGTGTCCAAAAATATTTGAATCGATCGCCGACCAGCCGCGAGGCGTCGTGCTGGTGACCGGGCCCACAGGCTCCGGCAAATCGACCACGCTGGCGGCAATGGTCAATCACAAGAATGAAACCGAAGAAGGGCACATCCTCACCATCGAGGATCCGATCGAATTTGTGCACGAATCGAAGAAATGCCTGATCAACCAGCGCGAAGTCGGGCCGCATACGCTTTCGTTCAACAATGCGCTGCGATCGGCTCTGCGCCAGGACCCGGACGTGATCCTGGTGGGCGAGATGCGCGATCTGGAGACCATCCGATTGGCGCTGTCCGGCGCCGAGACTGGCCACCTGGTGTTCGGCACCTTGCACACCAGCTCGGCCGCGAAGACCATCGACCGCATCGTCGACGTGTTCCCGGCGGCAGAGAAAGACATGATACGGGCGATGATCTCCACTTCGCTGCGGGCGATCATCTCGCAGACGCTGTTAAAGACCAAGGACGGCTCCGGCCGGGTCGCCGCGCACGAAATCATGATAGGCACGCCGGCCATAAACAACCTGATCCGCGAAGCCAAGATCGCACAGATGTACTCGGCGATCCAGACCGGCCAGCAGTTCGGCATGAAGACACTGGACCAGGACCTGCAGGACTTGGTCAAGAGAGGCGTGATCACAAACGCAGAAGCGCGCAGCAAGGCCGCAAACAAAGACACCTTCCCCGGCGGCTAGCGATCCCGCGCTGCGGCAGCCGCCTGCAGGCCGGGCTCGGCGGTCGCCGGCATTAGGGGCGCGAAACAGGTCCGGCCGGAGATGCATTGAATACGCGGTTATACTTGGACCAAACAGTAAGCGAGGTGAATGATGGATAGTGGCCAGGCAACAAAATTCATGTACGACCTGCTGCGCCTGATGCTGAGCAAGAAGGGCTCCGATCTGTTCATCACTGCGGACTTTCCGCCGGCGATGAAGCTGGACGGCAAGATGACCCCGGTCATGGACCAGAAGCTTACCGCGCAGCATACGGCGGACCTGGTGCGCGCGATGATGAATGACAAGCAGGCGGCCGAATTCGAGGCGACCAAGGAGTGCAACTTCGCCATCGCCCCCTCCGGCATCGGCCGTTTCCGCGTCAACTGTTTCGTGCAGCAGGGAAAGATCGGTATGGTCCTGCGCACGATCACCACCGCCATCCCCAAGATCGAGGATCTGGGCCTGCCGCCGGTGCTGAAAGACGTGGTCATGAACAAACGCGGCCTGGTGATCATGGTGGGTGGCACCGGTTCGGGCAAATCGACCACGCTCGCGGCGATGATCGGTTACCGCAACAACAACAGCTACGGCCACATCATTACCATCGAGGATCCGGTGGAGTACGTGCATCCCCATATCAACTGCCTGATAACGCAGCGCGAAGTGGGCGTGGATACGGCTTCCTGGGAGGCCGCGCTGCATAACACCCTGCGGCAAGCCCCGGATGTGATCCTGATCGGCGAGATCCGCGCCAGGGAGACCATGGAACACGCGGTGGCTTTCGCCGAAACCGGCCACCTGTGCATGGGTACGCTGCACGCCAATAGCGCGAACCAGGCGCTGGACCGCATCGTCAATTTCTTTCCCGAGGAACGCCGCGCACAGCTGCTGATGGACCTGTCGCTCAATCTCAAGGCGCTGGTGTCGCAGCGGCTGATTCCGCTGAAGGAGGGCAAGGGACGCGCCGCAGCGATCGAGATCATGCTCAATTCGCCGCTCATCGCCGACCTGATCTTCAAGGGCGAGGTGCACGAAATCAAGGAAATCATGAAGAAGTCGCGCGAGCTCGGCATGCAGACCTTCGACCAGGCCCTGTTCGACCTGTACGAGGAAGGCAAGATCAGCTACGAAGACGCTCTCAGAAACGCCGACTCGGTGAACGACCTGCGGCTCAACATCAAGCTGTACGGCAAGGAATCGAAGAACCGCGACATCAGCGCGGGCATCGAGCACCTGAACATCGTTTGAACCGGGCGCTGCCGCAGCCTTGCCCGGCAACGCTGCGGCCCGCGCGGGCTAGATATCCAGCCGGGCGATCAGGGCATTGCTCTCGATGAAGGCGCGGCGCGGTTCGACGTCGTCGCCCATGAGCTTCGCGAAAATCTCGTCGGCGGCGATGCCGTCCTCGATCTGCACGCGCAGTAGCCGGCGCTTCGCCGGGTCCATGGTGGTCTCCCACAACTGCTCCGGATTCATCTCGCCCAGGCCCTTGTAGCGCTGCAGCGTGGCGTTCTTCTCCACCTCTTGCAGCAGCCACGCCATGACTTCGCCGAAATCCTTGACCGGCTGGCGTTTTTCGCCGCGAGTGATCAGGGCGCCGGGACCGATCAGACCTTCGAGCAACTGCGCCGTGCCGAGCAGCTGCTGATAGTCGCCGGACAGCAGAAAATCCTCGTCGATGACGCACCTGCGGCTGTTGCCATGCACGCTGCGTTCGATCAGTAGCCGGTGCCGCTCGTGCTTTTCGTCGAAGCGCGGAGTCACGACCATTTCCATGTCGGCAAGTACGTGCTCCAGCCGCTCGGCGCTCGCGCGTGCGGCTTCGGCGTCGTGCAGGTCGAGCTTCAGTCCGTTCCTGAGGATGGCCACGAGGACGTCACGGTCGATGAGCCGCGCAATGCGGTCGATCACGGCGCGCGACAGCAAGTACGAACTCGCCAGCTGCTGCAGCGCCTCACCGGTGATGGGCTGGCCGTCCTGTTTCGGCAGCAGCGTTGCGCCCACCAGGGCCTGCTTGAGCAGGTACTCGGACAACTCGTGCTCGTCCTTGAGATAGCGCTCCTCCTTCCCAATCTTGGCCTTGAACAGAGGCGGCTGCGCGATATAGATGTGCCCGCGCTCTACCAGATCCGGCATTTGCCGATAGAAAAAAGTCAGCAGCAGCGTGCGAATATGCGCGCCGTCGACGTCGGCGTCGGTCATGATGATGATGCGGTGATAGCGCAGCTTGCCGAGGTTGTAGTCGTCCTTGATGCCCGTTCCGAGCGCGGTGATCAATGTGGCTATTTCGGCGAACGAGATGAGCTTGTCGAAGCGCGCCTTTTCCACGTTTAGAATCTTGCCTTTGAGCGGCAGAATCGCCTGAAACTTGCGGTCGCGCCCCTGTTTGGCAGAGCCGCCGGCGGAGTCCCCTTCGACGAGATAGATTTCGCAGAGCGCGGGGTCTTTCTCCTGACAATCTGCGAGCTTGCCCGGCAGGCCCATGCCGTCGAGCACCCCTTTGCGGCGCGTCATCTCGCGCGCCTTTCTCGCCGCTTCCCGCGCGCGCGCGGCGTCGACGATCTTCGCTGTAATGGTCTTTGCATCGGCGGGCCGCTCGAGCAGGAACTCGGCGAGCTTGGCCGCAACCACTTCCTGCACCACCGGCTGCACTTCCGAACTCACCAGCTTGTCCTTGGTCTGAGAGGAGAACTTCGGCTCCGGCACCTTCACCGAAAGCACGCAACTCAGGCCCTCGCGCATGTCCTCCCCGGTGGTCTCGACCTTGGCCTTCTTCGCCAGATCCTGCGCCTCTATGTACTGATTGAGCGTGCGTGTCATCGCTGCGCGCAGCCCGGTGAGATGGGTGCCGCCGTCGCGTTGCGGAATGTTGTTGGTGAAGCAGAGCACCTGCTCCTGATACGAATCGTTCCACTGCATCGCGACTTCCACGATGATGCCTTCCTTTTCACCGACGGCGTGGAATATGTTGTTATGCAGCACCGCTTTGTTGCGGTTGATGAATTCGACAAATCCCTTGACTCCGCCGGAAAAGGCGAAGTTCTCCTCCTTGGCGGCCAACTGGTCGACCAGCCGTATCTTGACGCCGTTGTTGAGGAAAGACAGCTCGCGCAGCCGCTTTGCCAGGATGTCATAGTGATATTCGATCTTGCTGAACGTGCCGGTGCTGGCCAGGAAATGCACTTCTGTGCCGCGGCGTTCGGTCGTGCCGGTCTGCTGCAGCGGTGCGGTGGCCACCCCGTCGCGAAACTCCATGCTGTAGGTCTTGCCCTCGCGGCGTATGGTTAGGCGCAGCCATTCCGACAAAGCATTGACCACGGAAACGCCGACGCCGTGCAAGCCGCCTGAAATCTTGTACGAATTGTTGTCGAACTTGCCTCCGGCGTGCAACTCGGTCATCACTATTTCCGCTGTAGAACGGCCATGCTCGTCATCCGGATGCTTCCCGGTCGGAATGCCGCGGCCGTTGTCGGTGACGCTGATCGAGTTGTCGCTATGAATGGTTACGGTGATGTCATCGCAATAGCCGGCCAGGGCCTCGTCGATGGCGTTGTCCACCACCTCGAACACCATGTGGTGCAGACCGGTGCCATCGGAGGTGTCGCCGATATACATGCCCGGACGCTTGCGCACCGCGTCCAGTCCCTTGAGCACCTTGATGCTGCTTTCTTCATAGTCGCCGTTGCCGACGTGCTGCGGATTGGTTTTATCGTTCATTCCTGTTCTGCTCTTGACCTGCGTTATGGCTTTGCATAGCCCTGAATCGGATACCTGTTGCCCTGACCGAAACCGCTCAGATGCGCATTGGCATGACGACATACTTGAAATTGTCGTTCCCGGGAACGGTCACCAGCGCGCTTGAATTGGCGTCCCCCAAGGCGCACTCCACCTCGTCGCAATCCAGGTTGTTGAGCACATCCTGCAGATAGTTGACATTGAATCCGATATCGAGGGCTTCTCCCGTGTAGTTTACGTCGAGTTCTTCCTGCGCCTCTTCCTGCTCGTTGTTGCTGCAGATAATCTTGAGGCTGCCATCGACCAGGACCCAGCGCACGCCTTTGAATTTTTCATTGGTGAGAATCGCTGCGCGCTGCAGCGCCTGCAGCAGCACGACCCGGTTGAGCAGCAATTTCTTGTTGTGCGTAGTCGGGATGACCCGGGTGTAGTCCGGAAACTTCCCGTCCACCAGTTTTGATATCAGGATAATGCCGCCGAAGGAAAAGCGTGCCTGCGTCGGCGACAACTCGACTTCGACCGGGTCGTCGCTGTCCGCCATGAGTTTGGACAGTTCAAGGATGGTCTTGCGCGGCAGGATCACCTCCTGAGACCCTTCTATTGCATGCGCCGCGCTCGCCAAGGCGAGGCGGTGTCCGTCCGTGGCCACTACGGTGATCTTGCCTGCCCCGGTAACGAGCAGCAGGCCGTTGAGGTAGTAGCGTATATCCTGCTGCGCCATCGCGTACTGTACCGACAGGAACAATTCCTTCAGCACCTTCTGCGGCAGCGTCATTTTGGTGGTCGCGCCCTCGGCCAGCGACAGCTTGGGAAAATCCTCCGCCGGCAAGGTCTGCAGATTGAAGCGGCTCTTCGCTGCCTTTACCTGCAATTTCTTTTCCTGCAGCGCCAGCGTCACTTCCGACTTCTCAGGCAAGGCGCGCAGGATGTCCAGCAGTTTTCTCGCGCCGACGGTTATGGCTTTTTCCTCCCCTGGATTTTCGCAGACGGCGCGCGCCGAAATCTGAATTTCGATATCGGTGGCAACGATCGTGATTTCAGTGCCCTTGCGTTCGAGCAGGACGTTGGAAAGTATCGGCAGCGTGTGGCGCCGTTCGATGATTCCGGAAACAGCATAGAGCGGCTCGAGCAAAGTCTCTCTATTTATCTTTATAGTATTCATTATATTTTCCTGATAATAATGATAATGCAGCCTGTTTCCGTGGATAACTGTTCATTCTTCTTTGGATTCATCTTACTAAACTGAATTTCTCGCGTGTATAAGCCTGTGGGCGGATGTTTATGCTTTGTGGGCAGCTTTGCCCAATCGGTAGCTATCCAACTTATCCACAGAATGCCGCAAAGTTGTTAGCTGGCATGATTCATCCTTTGAGCACCTGTTCCAGCACGTGATAATCGTGGTTGAGCTCGGTATGTTTCTCGCGCAAGGACGCGATCGTGCGGCAGGCATGCAGCACCGTCGTGTGGTCGCGGTTGCCAAATGCATCGCCAATGTCGGGCAGGCTGTGTTGGGTCAACTCTTTGGCCAGCGCCATCGCCATCTGGCGCGGCCGGGCCACATTGCGGCTGCGCTTCTTTGAGTGCATATCGGAGATCTTTATCTTGTAGAAGTCGGCGACGGTCTTCTGGATATTGTCGATCGAAATCTGGCGGTTCTGTACCGACAGGAGGTCCTTGAGCGCTTCCTTCGCCAAGTCGAGCGATATATCCTTGCCGTTGAAGCGGGAAAAAGCGACCACACTCTTCAGCGCCCCCTCCAGTTCGCGCACGTTGGAGCGTATATGCTTGGCAATGAAGAATGCGACTTCTTCATTCAAGCGCACCGATATGGCTTCGGCTTTCTTCAGTATGATGGCCACGCGCATTTCCTGCTCCGGCGGCTCTATTCCGACTGAAAGTCCCCAGGAGAAGCGGGACTTCAGCCGCTCTTCGATACCACTGATGTCCTTCGGGTAGGTGTCACAAGTGATGATTACCTGCTTGTGCGCTTCGATCAGCGCGTTGAAGGCGTAGAAGAATTCCTCCTGGGTGCGATCCTTGCCGCTGAAAAACTGAATGTCGTCGATCAGCAGCAGGTCGAGCGAATGATAGTAGCGCTTGAAATCGTCGAAGGACTTCTGGTGGTAAGCCCGCACTACATCCGAGATGTACTGTGCCGCGTGGAGGTAGCGTACTTTGGCCGTGGGGTGTTGCGCCAGTACGTTGTTGCCTACTGCATGGATCAGGTGAGTCTTGCCTAGCCCGACTCCGCCATAAACAAACAGGGGGTTGTAGGAGGTGCCGGGGTGCTCGGAAACCTGCAGCCCCGCGGCGCGCGCCAACTGGTTGGCTTTGCCGATAACGAAGTTGTCAAAAGTAAATTCGGGGATCAGGCCGGATTTTTCGAGGCTGCCGGAGCGCGGGCGCACCGGTTGGCTGATGGCTGCCGCGGCTACCGGGCCGGCCGCGGGGGCCTCGGCTTTTGCCATGGCCAGGCTCACGCGTATCGGCGAAGAAAAATATTCGGCCGCCATTGCCTCGATGCGCGCGAGGTAACGGTTCTTGATCCAGTCAAGGACAAAGCGGTTCGGCGCGACGATGGCAAGCTGCCCGGAAGGCGTCTTGCTGTCGAGTCGGAGGGGCTTGATCCAGGTATTGAACTGCTGTGCCGGGAGCTCATTTTCTAAGCGGCTCAGGCAGGAAAGCCAGAATCTTTCCATGGCCCTGTTTTAGTATGTGAAGAAGCTTGGAATTAAGGACGGAAACAAGCGTGTATTTTAGCCCTTCGCGGCGAAGTTATCCACAGGCATTTATTCACCAGGGCTTCATCTACTCGTTGACATAAAAGGGCCATTTAAGGTTAAATGCCGGGTTCTGTCGTAAGCAAGAAAGAATATCAAAATGAAGCGCACCTATCAGCCCTCCGTAGTTCGCAGAAAACGCACCCATGGCTTTCTTGTGCGCATGCGCACCCGCGGCGGTCGCGCGGTCATTCGCGCACGCCGGGCCCGCGGTCGGGCCCGCCTTTCGGTTTGAGGTCGAGTTCCGGGTTCGGCTTCTCCAGGGAGCAGCGTCTGCGCCGCAAGGCGCAGATTACCTCAGTGCTCGCCCGCGGTCGGGCCACAGGTTTTGGTGGCTTGCGATTGCACTCGATGCCCAGCGATTGCGGCCCGCGCTTGGGCGTAATCGCCGGCCGGCACGCGTGGCCACTGGCGGTGGATCGCAACCGTTTCCGGCGCCTGGCGCGCGAGGCCTTCCGCCTGCTGCAGCACAAGTTGCAACAACGCGACTATATAATCAGGGCGCGGAACTCCCAGGTTGGCGAACCAAGCAGCATCGAGATTCAGAAATTGCTCGCAGCCTGGTGCAGGACTGATGCGGGGTAGGAAGTATGGGCGTGAGCAAGCTTCTTCTAGTATTGATCAAAGCGTACCGCTACTGTCTGAGCCCCTTGCTCGGGCCCAGTTGCCGCTTTTTTCCTTCCTGTTCGGAATTTGCCGCAGAAGCGATCAAGAAACATGGTGCCGCATATGGCAGTTGGCTCGCGCTTAAACGCGTTGCACGCTGCCACCCCTGGCATCCCGGCGGTTATGACCCAGTTCCCTGAGCCTGCATGGATACCCAACGTCTGATTCTGTTCTTCGTGTTTTCGTTTTCACTCCTTCTGCTATGGGATTCATGGCAGAAGGAGCACCGCCCGCCAACCGCAGCCGTTTCGCAGCAGACTCCGGCACAGGCGACAGTGCCCAGCCCGAGCGCGCCGGCCCAAGTGACGCCAGGACCGCAGCAAAAGCCCGGAGAGGCCATTCCTATCGGCGCGGCCTCGCCGGCAAAGGGTGCCAAGCTCAAGGTCAAGACCGATTACCTGGTTGCAGACATCGATTTGCAGGGCGGAGATATCGTGCGCCTGGAATTCCTGAAGCAAAAAGATACGCTGGATGACAAGGCAAATTTCGTACTGTTTACCCCTGAACACCGCTATGCCGCACAAAGCGGTTTGGTCGGCCCGGGACTTCCAACACACAAGACTGTCTATAGTGCAGAAGGAAGAGAGTATGTGCTTACAGACGGCCAGGAAAAGCTGCAGGTGCGGCTGGAAGCCCCAGGCCCGGAAGGGGTGAAAACGGTGAAAACGCTCACCTTTCATCGAGCCAGCTACCTCATCGACATCACGCACGAAATCATCAATGGCAGCGCCGCGCCGCTTGCCGCGCACGCCTATTTTCAATTGCTGCGCGATGGCAAGGCGCCTCCCGGCGACAGCGCCATGGTCAGTACCTACACCGGGGCGGCGATCTATACCGAGCAGGAAAAATTTCAGAAGATCGCATTCGGCGATCTGGACAAGGGCAAAGCCAGCGTAGCCAAACCCACCGACAATGGCTGGATCGCGATGCTCCAGCATTACTTCGTCAGCGCCTTGCTGCCCGGCGAAAAGACGCCGCGCGAGTATTACGCCAAACGCCTGGAAGAGAACCTGTACTCGGTCGGCGTGATTCTGCCGGTGGCCGCGATTGCGCCCAATGCCAGCGGTAGCGTGTCCGTTTCGCTTTATGCCGGGCCGCAGGAGCAGGATGCCCTGAAGAGCATCGCGCCTGGGCTGGATCTCACAGTCGACTACGGCTGGCTGACCGTAGTCGCCGCGCCGCTGTTCTGGCTGCTGCAGTTCTTGCACAGGTGGGTGGGCAATTGGGGTGTGGCCATCATCCTGCTTACCGTGCTGATCAAGGCCGTTTTCTTTCCGCTCTCTGCGGCCAGTTACAAATCCATGGCCAAGATGAAGCTGGTGACGCCGCGCATGACCAAGTTGCGCGAGCAGTATGGCAACGACCGCGCGCGTTTGAACCAGGCCATGATGGAGTTGTACAAGACCGAGAAGATCAACCCCCTGGGCGGCTGTCTGCCCATCGTGGTGCAGATCCCGGTATTCATCTCCCTTTATTGGGTGCTGCTCGCCAGTGTCGAACTGCGCCATGCGCCGTTTTACCTTTGGATCCACGATCTGGCGGCACAGGACCCCTATTACGTGCTGCCGCTGCTGATGATGGGCTCGATGGTAATCCAGACCAAGCTCAACCCGGTACCGCCCGACCCGGTGCAGGCCAAGGTCATGATGATCATGCCCTTCGCGTTCGGCGTGATGTTCTTTTTCTTCCCCGCCGGTCTGGTGCTCTACTGGCTA
>Ga0137437_1000447_pt1 | contig 12757 bp, 8 predicted proteins | sample EasRivERMGT138_2_FD_102332 | JGI IMG/M metagenome (GOLD analysis project Ga0137437, IMG submission 102332) | Soil microbial communities from meander-bound floodplain in the East River, Colorado, USA - East River MetaG ERMGT138_2 | ecosystem: Environmental > Terrestrial > Soil > Floodplain ...
CGCGCCTCGAGGACCTGACGCTCGAGCACGGCGACGCGAACGTGGGAAAGACGTACTACGGCGGCGGCGTCAGCAACGCCGGCACGCTCACGCTCGAGCGCGTCGCCGTCACCGGCTGCAAGGCGACGAACGGCGGCGGCGTCTACAACCTCGCCAATCTCACGCTCAGCCACTGCGCGGTCTCGGACAACTCGGCCTACGGCTACGACGGCGGCGGCATCAAGAACAAGTCGACCGGCACGCTCACGATGACGCACTGCGACGTGACCGGCAACTACGCCTACTACCAGGGCGGCGGCATCTCCAACTTCGGCGCCGTCGACGGGACGTACTGCACGATCTCCGGCAACTCCGGATACACGTACTACGGCGGCGGCGTCGACAACCACGGCACGATCGACTTCGACTACGTGCTGATCGTCGACAACCACTCGGGCAGCATGGGCGGGGGGATCAACAACGACGGCGGCTCGATCGTGCTGACCAACGGCACGATCGCCGGCAATTCGACCTCCTGCATCGGCGGCGGCGTCCAGAACAGCGCGAGCTTCGTCACGCACCACACGATCATCGCCGACAACACGGCGTCCTGCTTCGGCCCCGACTTCGCCGGCACGCTCGACTCGAGCGGATACAACCTGGTCGCCGACACCGACAGCACGACGATCGTCGGCGACCCCACTGGCAACCAGCTCGGCGTCGATCCCGAGTTCGTGAACACCGCCGCCGGCGACTATTCGCTGGCCGCGACCTCGCCCGCGATCGACGCCGGCGACGCCGCGCGCAGCGACGACCTGCTGCGCGACCTCGCCGGCGCGCCGCGCATCCTGGACGGCGACCTCGACCGCACGCGCGTCGTCGACCTCGGCCCCTTCGAGTTCAGCCACGTCCGCCTCGCCGTCACCGGGACGCCGACGCCTGGCGGCGCGCTGACCGTCACGGCGACCGGGACGGCCGGGATGACGGTAATCCTCTGCGTCGCCGCGGACGACGGCGCGCTGCTCCATCCGAAGTTCGGCGCCCTCTTCGTCGACCTCTCGACGCTCCTGCTGATCCCGCTCGGCACGCTGCCCGTCGCGCCCTTGAACGGCACGATCCCGCCTTCGACGCCGCTCGGCACCACGATCGCGCTGCAACTCCTTGCGTTTTCGGGCGGCGCGGGCAACTTCTCGAACCCCGCGCTCCTCGTCGTCCAATAGGGCCACTCGCCTTCGCGCGAGCAATCGCCGACGAGCGCGGACTCACAGTCAGGGAGAAGTGCATGCGCTGCGTCGCACTCGTGCTGGGCTTGTCGACGACGATCGGGGTCGATGCATTCGCGTGGGGGCAGGAGACGACGTGCGTGAGCGTCGACGCGTCGGGCGCGCCAGGGGACGACTGGAGCCAGGAATCGGCGATCTCGGCGGACGGACGGTTCGTCGCGTTCAGCAGCAGCGCCACGAATCTCGTCGCCGGCGACACGAACGCGACCGGCGACGTCTTCGTCCGCGACCGGAGCACGGGCCAGACGGAGCTCGTGAGCGTCGATTCGTCGGGGGTACGTTCGGACGGCTGGAGCATGGAGCCGGCGATCTCGGCGGACGGCCGGACGGTCGCGTTCAGCAGCGTCGCGACCAGCCTCGTCGCCGATGACACCAACGCCGAAACGGACGTCTTCGTCCGCGACCGGGCGACCGGGATCACGGAGCGCGTCAGCGTCGACTCCGCCGGAGCGGAGGCGAACGACTCGAGCGACTGGCCGTCACTCTCGGCCGACGGGCGAATGGTCGCGTTCAGCAGCGGCGCGACCAACCTCGTCCCGAACGACACGAACGCGAACTGGGACGTCTTCGTCCGCGACCGCGAGACCGGGATCACCGAACGCGTGAGCGTGGACTCGACCGGCGCGGAGGTCCACGGCCTTTCCTTCTGGCCTTCGATCTCCGCCGACGGGCGATTCGTCACGTTCTCGAGCTACGCCTCCGACCTCGTCGCCAACGACACCAACGGCCTCTGCGACGTCTTCGTCCACGACCGCGCGACCGGAACCACGGAGCGGGTGAGCGTCGACTCGGCGGGCGCGCAGGCGCAGAAGGGTGACAGCTTCTACTCGCGGATCTCGGACGACGGACGCTACGCCGTCTTCCAGAGTCGCGCGACGAACCTGGTCGCGAACGACGCCAACGACGTGGACGACGTCTTCGTCCGCGATCGCGCGACGGGAACCACGGAGCGTGTCAGCGTCGACTCCGCGGGCGGCGAGGCCGACTACGGCGGCCAAGGGCCCGTGATCAGCGGGAACGGACGGTTCGTCGCGTTCAGCAGCGACGCCACGAATCTCGACGCGGGCGACACGAACGGCTGGGAGGACTGCTTTGTCCACGACCGCGTCACCGGCCTCACCGAGTGCGTCAGCGTCGCGACCCCTTCGAGCCCGCTCGACGACGAGAGCGAAGTGATGTCGATCTCCGCGAACGGCGAGCTCGTCACGTTCTTGACCTTCGCGGACGACGTCGTCCCGGGCGACACGAACGGGTTTCCCGACGTCTTCGTGCGCGACCGCGTGAAGGCACAGTGGTCGAACTACGGCGCCGGCCTGCCCGGTTCGAACGGCGTCCCCGGGCTCGTCGCGGAGGGCGATCCGATCCTCGGCGCGCCGCTCACGATCGACGTCGGCAACTCCTCCGGCGCGGCGACGGCCGCGCTGCTCTTCGTCGGCTTCCAGCAGGCGTCGCTCCACTCGAGCCTCGGCGGCGACCTGCTCGTCCTCCCCGTCCTCACCGGGCTGCTCGCGCTGCCCGCCGCGGGCGCGTCGCTCACCGCGACCCTCCCCGCCGACCCGGCGCTCGGCGATCTCGAGATCGACCTCCAAGTGCTGGAAGCCGACGCGGGCGCCGTGAAGGGCGTCTCGTTCACGCCGGGACTGGAGCTGATCCTCGGTCATTGACGACCGCGCGGGACGTCGCCGACGCGCCGTCGAGTGGCACGCCCGCCAGGACTCGAACCTGGGACCTGCGGTTTAGAAAACCGCTGCTCTAGCCGGCTGAGCTACGGGCGCGTCGAGCGACGGCTCGCACTCTCACGTCGCGGCCGAGCGCGGTCAAGTTCGGCGCGATGACACCGCGAGGAGCTCGCGTCGGGCGCGCGCCCGCTTCCTGGATGGCGCTTCCGGGGGGTGCTAACGTTTCGCGCCCTTCGTTCGATTGGCAACCTGGTTCGGGACGCGGCGCGGAGCAGCTTCATGAGGATCCTCCTGGTCGGCTCCGGCGGGCGCGAGCATGCGCTCGCGGAGGCGATCCGCCGCTCGCCGCGGACCACGGAGCTCTTCCTCGCTCCGGGGAGCGACGCGCTCGCGGCGCTCGGCACGTGCGTCGACCTCGCGGCCGACGACGTCGAGGGGATCACTCGCTTCGCGCGCGAGACGAAGATCGACCTCGCGGTGGTCGGTCCGGAGATGCCGCTGGTGAAGGGGCTCGCCGACCTGCTCGAGGCGGCCGGCGTGAAGGTCTTCGGCCCGAAGAAGGCGGCGGCGCAGCTCGAGGGGAGCAAGGTCTTCACCAAGAACCTGCTGCGCAAGTACCACATCCCGACCGCCGAATTCCGCGTCTTCACCGAGGCGCACCTCGCCGAGATCTACGTCACCGAGCAGGTCACGACCTACCCGATCGTCGTCAAGGCCGACGGGCTCGCGGCGGGCAAGGGCGTGGTCGTCGCGCAGGACGCGGCCGAGGCGAAGGACGCGGTCGACCGGATGATGCGGCGCCTCGAGTTCGGCGAGGCGGGGCGGCGCGTGGTGGTCGAGGAGTGCCTGGTCGGCGAGGAGATCTCGGTCCTCGCGGTCACCGACGGCAAGACGTTCTGCACGCTCGAGCCGGCGCGCGACCACAAGCGCGTCTTCGACGGCGACGCGGGGCCGAACACGGGCGGCATGGGGGCGTTCTGCCCGTCGCCGCTCTGGACGCCGGCGCTCGAGCAGGAGATCGAGTTGCGCGTGCTCGTGCCGACGCTGCACGCGCTCAACCGCGAGAAGCTCGAGTACCGCGGGCTCCTCTACGCCGGGATCATGCTCACCGGGGAGGGGCCGAAGGTCCTCGAGTACAACTGCCGCTTCGGCGATCCCGAGACGCAGGTGATCCTGCCGCGCCTCTCGACCGACTTCGTCGAGCTCGCGCTGCGGACCGCGGAGGGAAAGCTCGAGGAGTTGCCGGAGCTGCAGTTCGCGCCGGAGGTGGCACTCACCGTCGTGCTCGCGTCGGGCGGCTACCCCGGCCCCTTCAAGAAGGGGCTGCGCATCCGCGGCCTCGAGGAGGCGGCCGCCGTCCCCGGCGTGCGGCTCCATCACGCCGGGACACGGCGCGAAGGTGAACAGTGGTTCACGAACGGCGGCCGCGTGCTGGGAGTGACCGCGCTCGGCACGTCCCTCGAAGAGGCGCGCCACCGCGCCTACCAGGCGGCCGGCCGCATCGAGTGGGAGGGGCTCCACTACCGGCGCGACGTCGGCGTTCTGCGCACCGCCTAGCCGCCGGCATGTCAAACGGCGACGTCTTGCGGTGCACGACCCGTCCGACGTAGAAAGTCGCCATCGGGTCACCCTCCGCTTGATTGGGACACCAAAAGGTTGTTCCCGCGGCCCACCGTGAGCCATCAATCGCGGCGCGCTGGGTGGCCCGTCATTGTTGCTGCGGATTCACAGTCGCCGCGCAACCGGGCTCGTGAAACCTCCGCCGCGAGCAAGTCGCCAGACCGCCGCTCCCGCCTCTACTATGGAAGGGTTGGGGACTCGCAGGGGGTTGGACGTGACCGACGCTTCGGACACCGCGACGGGGAAGGCGACGCCGACGACGACGAGGAGCGCTGCCGCGAGCGCGCGCCTCCTCGCGAAGGAGCCGGCCTTCGAGCGCGTCGAGCGCGAGTTCGAGGCGTTCATCCGCAAGAAGGGGCTGAAGCTCACGTCGCAGCGCCGGCGGATCCTGAAGCGCATCTTCTCGACCCACCGCCACTTCACCGCCGAAGAGGCGCACGACTGGTTCCGCAAGGGGCGCGACGACGTCTCGCGCGCGACGGTCTACCGCACGCTCTCGCTGCTGGTGGAGGGCGGGCTGCTCGACCAGCTCGACCTCGGCGACGACAAGAAGCGCTACGAGCACCTGCTCGGCCGCGCCCACCACGACCACCTGCTCTGCACGAAGTGCGGCCGGGTGATCGAGTTCCAGGAGCCGCGCATCGAGACGCTGCAGGACGAGGTCGCCGCGGCGAACGGCTTCAGCATCACCTCGCACTCGCTGCGGCTCTTCGGTTTGTGCCGCGAATGCAGCGCGGCCGAGGCCGCGGCGGGCGCCGGCGGGCGCTGAGTCAGCGCTCCGCGCCGAAGCGCTGCGCCTCGGGCGCGAGCGCCGGCACGCGCAGGAGGAAGCGCAGCACCTGGAGCTGGCGCGGCGTCGCGCGCCGCCACGCCTCCGCGCCGCTCTCCGTCTCGAGCGCGGCGAGGCGGCGCGCGGCGTCCTCGACGCGGTTGCGCTGGGCGTCGACGCACGCCTCGAGCAGCTCCTCGAGCGCGGCCGGCGGAGGCGCGTAGCGCCGCGCGATCCGCAGGTTCTCGCGCGCGTCCTCGCTGCGGCTCTCGGAGAGCGCGATGACCGCGTACGAGAGCTGCGCGCGCCGCTGCGCGCGCGCGAAGCCGTCGGAGTCGTCGAGCGCCTGCATGGCGAGCGAGAGCTCGCGCGCGAGCTCGCCGTCGTCGGGCGTCCGCTCGCTCAGGAGGTCGAGCACCTGCGCCGCGTCGCGCGTGCGTCCCGCGGCGAGGAGCTTCTGCGCGAGCTCGCGCAGCGGCGCGACCGCGGCGTCGCCCTCGACTTCGAGGCGCGCGCGCGCCGCGGCGTAGGGGCGGCCGCTCGCGATCAGGAGCTGCGCGAGCGCCGGCGCGACCGCGCCGCGCCACGGCTCGAGGCGGTGCGCGCGCTCGAGCTCGGCGCGCGCGCCCTTCTCGTCGCCGCCGCGCACGCGCGCCTCCGCCATCGAGAGGCGCGCGGCGACGTGGTCGGGGAGCAGCGCGAGCGCGCGCCGCAGGCAGTCGCGCGCGCGCGCCAGGAACTCGTCGCCGCCGTCGGGCGAGAGGGCCGCCGCCTCGATCTCTTTGCGCGCGACCGAATAGTTGCGGTCGAAGTTGAGCGAGTCGGTCGCCGCCGCCTCCGCGATCGCCGCGAGGTCGGCGCGGTCGAGCGTGTTGTCGCGCGCCGCCGCCCACTCGACGCGCTCGGCGCGCAGCGTCGCCTGCGCGTAGCCGATCCCGGCGACGACGAGCAGCGCCGTGACGGGGAGGCGCAGCAGCGTCCGCGGCACGCGCGGCTCCGCGCCGTCCTCGCCGGCGAGCGAGAGGCCGACCAGCAGCGCGCCGAGCAGCAGCGTCGGGGGGTCGTAGAGCGTCGACCAGAACAGCCCGCTCACGCCCCACGCGGCGAGCGCGCCGAGGAGCCCGGCGCGCAGCCGCCCGTCGTCGTCCCGCGCCGCCCCGCGCGCGGCGAGCAGCGACCTCCAGGTCGCGAGCAGCGCGAGCAGGAAGACGAGCAGGCCGGCCGCGCCCCCCTCGGCGAGCTGGCGCAGCGGCTCGCAGTGGGGGTGGTCGACGTCGGAGGCGTAGCCGCCGCGCGTCGGCGTCCGCGCCTCGCGCTCCGGGCGGTGCTCGAAGTAGGCGTCGCGGAAGCCGCCGGGCCCGACGCCGAGCAGCAGGTGGTGCGACGCGAGCGCCGCCGTCCCGCGCGCGACGTCGAGACGGACGACGTTCGAGGTGCGCTCGAGGCCGAGCCCGAGCGGCTTCGCGGCGAGCTCGGGCGCGGAGGCGGCCGACTGCTGCGCGGCGAAGCCGAGCGCGAGTCCGGCCGCCAGCGCGACGGCGGCGAGGCCGAGCGGGGCGCCGGCGCGTCGGCGCGCGACGAAGACCACGGCGACGCCGGCCGCCGCCGCGATCCAGCCGCCGCGCGCGCGCGCGACCAGCAGCGCGCCGCCGATCACCACGACCGCCGCCGCGGCGAGCCAGCGCGAGGCGCCGCGCGCCGTCGTGCGCGCGAGTGCGAGGGGCAGGAGCGGCGCGAGGAAGGCGGCGCACGCGTTGGTGTTGCCGAAGGTCCCGACCGCCGCGCGCTTCGTCGCCGCCCCGTAGACGAGGTCGACGCCGAACGGCTGCGCGAGCGCGACCGCCGCCGCGGCCGCCGCGACGACGAGCAGCGCGGAGGCGATGCGCGGCCCGAGCGGCCACGCGCTCTCCCGCACCGCCGCCGCGACGACCACGAAGAGGACCGCGAGCAGGAGCTCGCGCACCGTCGCGGCGCCGCGCGCGTCGAAGCCGGTCGAGAAGATCGCGACGGCGGCCGACGCGGCGAGCAGCGCGAGCCAGAGCGCCCACGCGCGCAGCGCCCCGCCGAGCGCGCGCTCGAGCGCGCGCTGCGCCGGCGCGAGGAGCAGCGTGAGGGAGCCGGCGAGCAGCGCGACCGCGACCTTGAAGGCGTGCAGGTCGTAGGCGACCGGCTGCGTCGCGAAGGCGACGGCCGCCAGCGCGAGCGCGAACCAGAGCGCGCTCACGACGGCGTCGGCTCCGCCGGGCCCTCGAGCAGCGCGTCGAGGAAGCGCTCCGGGTCGAACGCCTCGAGGTCGTCCTGCTTCTCCCCGGTGCCGACGAAGCGGACCGGGATGCCGAGGCGGTCGCGGATCGAGACGACCGCGCCGCCGCGCGCCGTGCCGTCGAGCTTCGCCAGCACGACGCCGGTGAGCGGGACGACCTGCGTGAAGACCTCGGCCTGGCGGATCGCGTTCTGGCCGGTGGTCCCGTCGAGCACGAGCAGCGTCTCGTGCGGCGCGCCGGGGATCTTCTTGTCGAGGACGCGCCGCACCTTCCCGAGCTCGGCCATCAGGTCGTCGCGTGTGTGCAATCGGCCGGCCGTGTCGACGAGCAGCACGTCCACTTGCTGCGCGACCGCGAGCGCGGCGGCGTCGAAGGCGACGGCGGCCGGATCGGCGCCCGCCTCCTTCCTCACGAGCGGCACGTCGATCCGCTTCGCCCAGGTCGCGAGCTGCTCGACGGCAGCAGCGCGGAACGTATCGCACGCCGCGACCATGACGCTCCGGCCGCCCTCCTTGAGGAGGCGCGCGAGCTTCGCGACGGAGGTCGTCTTGCCGGAGCCGTTCACGCCGACCACCAGCACGACGGTCGGGCCGCTCGCGGCGAGGCGCAGCTCCGGCTCGCCGGCGCCGAGCTTCGCGCGCAGCAGCGCGCGCAGCCGCGCGTGCACGTCCCCGGTCGTCTTGAGCTTGCGCTCGCGGTATTCGGCGCGCAGCGTCTCGAGCACCGCGAGCCCGGTCGGACCGAGGTCTCCGGAGTAGAGGACCGCCTCGAGGTCGGCGAGGAACTTCTCGTCGAGCTCGCGCGAAACGCCGAACAGGCGGCCGAGGCCGTCGGCGAGCTTCGCCCGCGTGTTGCGCAGCGTTTCCCGGAGACGGGCGAAGATCACGGCGTCGCCGCTTCCGCGGGCGGACGCTCCTCCTCCTCCTCCTCGTGGTCGGCGGGCGGCTGCACCGGTTCGGCGGCGAGCGGGCGCCGCGCCTTCACCTGGTCGAGGATGCCGTTCACGAACGCGCCCGACTGGGCGGTCGAGTAGCGCTTGCCGAGCTCGATCGCCTCGTTCAGCGCCACGCCGATCGGGATCTCCGGGCAGTGCAGCAGCTCGAAGCTCGCGAGGCGCAGGATGTTGCGGTCGACGGGGGGCATGCGGTCGAGCGACCAGTTCTGGGCGACGCGGACGATGCCGGCGTCGAGCTCCGCCTGGTGCTTGACGACGCCGTGCACGAGCTCGGTGGCGAAGCGGCGCGCGAGGCGCGAGGCGCCCGACTCGGTCAGGAAGTCGTCGAGGTCTTCGAGGATCTCGGAGCCGCGCACGTCGAGGGTGTAGAGGAACTGGAGCGCGAGCTCGCGGGCGCGGGTGCGGCGGCGCATCGGTCAGCCCCCCGCGCTCTGCGCGGCGCGGCCGGAGAGGCGGCGCTTCAGGAGCGCCATCTCGAGCGCGGCGAGCGCGGCGTGGCCGCCGCGGTTGCCGTCGCCCTTGCCGCTGCGGGCGAGCGCCTGCTCGAGTTTCTCGCAGGTGAGGACGCCGAACGCGACCGGCACGCCGGTCTCCTCCGCCGCCCGCGCGATCGTGTCGGCGGCGATCCGGCAGACGTGGTCGTAGTGGTCGGTCTCGCCGCGGATCACCGCGCCGAGGCAGACGACCGCGTCGACGCCCAGCTTCTCCGCCGCCAGGCGCGCGGCGAAGGCGAGCTCGACCGCGCCCGGCACCTCGAGCACCGACACGTCGCCGTCGGCGACTCCGCTCGCGCGCAGCGCCTCGAGCGCGCCCTCGAGGAGGCGCGCCGTGACGGCGTCGTTGAAGCGGCTGCGCACGACCGCGACCTTGAGTCCGCGTCCGTCGCACGGGGTGGGATGCGTGGTTGCCGTTACCATTGGAACCCGGAGATTCTTCAAAGCGTGGCCGGCATTGCCAAGAGAATCATCGCGCGCACCGCGGCGTGGCTCCCGCTTTTCGCCGCCCTCGCGTCCGCCACCGCGTGTCCCGCGCCGCCCGACGGCGACGCTCCCGCGCCCCGCGCCGCCCGCCCCGACGTCGTGCTCGTCGTGATCGACACGCTGCGGCGCGACCACCTGAGCGCGTACGGCTACGGGAAGCCGACCAGCCCGCGCCTCGCCGGGCTCGCGAAGTCGTCGGTCGTCTTCGAGCGCGCGATGGCCGCGAGCTCCTGGACCGAGCCGTCGACGGCGAGCCTGCTCACCGGCCTCTACCCGCCGCGCCACGGCGCCCACGAGTACGCGCGCGTGCCGGCGTCGGCGACGCTGCTGGCCGAGGTGCTGCACGCGGCCGGCTGGCGCACCGGCGGCGTCTCGGGGAACCCCAACGCGTCGCCGCAGTTCGGCTTCGACCAGGGGTTCGACTCGTTCGACTTCTCCGGCAACGAGGAGGCGCGCGAGTATCCCGACGTCGCCGAGCTGGTCGCGAAGGCGCGCGCGTTCCTGCAGGAAGCGCATGCGAAGGATCCGGCGGCGCCGCGCTTCTGCTACCTCCACGTGATGAACGTCCACGGGCCCTACCGCGCGCCGCCGGAGCAGCGCGAGCGCTTCCTCGACAAGCCGTTCGAGGAGTTCCCGTTCCAGAACGAGATCTGGAAGGCGATCCTGCGCAAGGGCCAGGTGGAGCGCCGCAAGGACGTGACGCCGGCGAAGCTGCACGACCTCACCGCGCGCTACGACGGCGCGATCGCCTACACCGACGCGGTCATCGGCGGCTTCCTCGACGAGCTGCTCGCGGGCGACGGCGGGAAGGACACGCTGGTCGTCGTCACCGCCGACCACGGCGAGGAGCTCTTCGACCACGGCGGCTTCGGTCACGGCTTCACGCTCCATCGGGAGGTGGTCGACGTGCCGCTCCTGATCCGGCTTCCCGGCGGGGAGGGGGGCGGGGCGCGCGTCGCCGAGCCGGTGAGCCTCGTCGACGTCGCGCCGACGCTGCTCGACCGCCTCGGACTCCTCGCCGCGCAGCCCGGCGCGCGGTTCGGCGACGGCGTCTCGCTCGCGCCGCTGCTGCAGGGCGGGAGGATCGAGCGCGACGCGCCGATCGTCGCGCAGCTCGAGCGCGGCAAGCAGGGCAAGGCGTTCCTGCTCGAGCAGTGGCCGCTGCGCCTGATCCTCACCGAGCGCGACTACGCCGGGCGCGAGGACGTGCTCGAGCTCTTCGACCTCGAGAAGGACCCCGACGAGCGGCACGACCTGCTCGCCGGCGACGCGGCGCGCACGGCGGAGCTGCGCCGCAAACTCGCGGCGCGCCGCTCCCAGCTCGAAACGGCCGCGCTCCCGACCACCACCGAGGAGCTCGACGAGGCGATGCGCCGCAAGATGGAGGCGCTCGGGTACGGCAGCGAGAAGGGCGGCGGACGCTGACGCCGCCGCGTGCGGCGCTCCGCAGGATCCGGTCCGGCCTTGACTCCCGGCGCCGTGCCCCGAAACTGTCGCGCTCGGCACGACCGGTCCGGTCGCCGCGCCCGTAGCTCAGCTGGATAGAGCGTCGCCCTCCGAAGGCGAAGGCCAGAGGTTCGAATCCTCTCGGGCGCACCATCGAACTCCTGCCGAACCACACCCGGAGTACCGCCATGCGAAGGCTCCCCCGCGTCGTCGCGTCGGCCGTCGCGCACGGAATCGTCCTCTCCTCGCTCGCCTCCGCGCAGACGCTTCGCTCCGAGCTCGGCCCCGACCTCACGCCGACGAAGAGCCCCGGCCCGACCGTGCCGCCGAAGCGGACACCGCCGGCGCCGCCCGACGGGAACGACCAGAACGCGACCGGGGGGCTGCTCGGCCAGCAGAACGAGACGGCGGTCGCCGTCAATCCCCTCGACCCGCTCAACATCGTCGGCGTCTCCAACGACTACAGCAGCGGCAACGTCCTGACCGGCTTCTACACGACGCTCGACGGCGGACAGACCTGGAGCTCGGGCGACCTTCCGCTGGAGCCGGGCTTCTCGTTCTCCGGCGACCCCGAAGTGGTGTTCTGCGTCGACGGGACGCCCGTGATCATCTGCCTGCAGTACTTCGGCGCCGGCGGGAGCGGCATCTGGGCCTACCGCTCGCTCGACCAGGGCATCACCTGGCAGGGCGGCGTCCAGGCCAACCTCAACGCCGCCAATGACAAGGTGCAGGCCGCGTGCGACTACAGCAGCGGCGCGCACCACGGCGACATCTGCGCGGCGTGGGACCGCTTCGGCACGGGCAGCGGCGACACGATCTTCCAGATGCGCTCGGAGGACGGGGGCGTGACCTGGAAGGGGCTGCACCGCGTCGACGACACGAACGGCGCCGGGATCGCGCCCGACGTCGCCTACGGGGCCAACAGCGAACTCTGGATCATGTGGGCCGATCGCGGCACGTTCGAGATCTTCGTCGACCACTCCTCCGACGGCGGCAAGACGTGGGGGACCGACATCAAGGTCTCGAACTACAAGCAGGTCCCCTTTTCGATCCCCGGCTCGTTCTTCCGCATCTTCGACATCTTCTCGATCGCCGCCGACTGGACGACGGGGCCCTACTCCGGAGCCGTCTACGTCGCGTGGCACCAGTGGCATCCGACGGCGCCCAAGCACGCCGACATCGACTGCGCGACGTCGCTCGACGGCGGCGTGACCTGGAACACGGTGAACGTGAACCTCGCCGACACGACCAACGCCGACCAGGTCTTCCCGCATGCGGTGGTCGACGCCAAGGGGACGCTCAACGTCGACTACTACGACCGCCGCCTCGACCCGAACAACTACCTGCTCTGGACCTGGGTGGCGCGCTCGTCGGACGGCGGCGCGACCTTCAAGGAGTACCGCGCCTCCGACGCGGGCTGGGACCACGCGGCGACGGAGAGCGCCGGGTTCATCGGCGACTACATGGGCATCGACGCCTCGGCGCACGAGGTGCGACCCTTCTGGACCGACGGGACGAGCGGCTCGCAGGACGTCGTCTGCGACGCGGTGAACCTCGACTTCTTCTCCGACGTCGCGACGCTCTCGGCCGCGACCGGCGGCGTCGCCGCGTTCACGATCGACGTCGGCCCCAACCTCGCCGGCTTGGACTACTGGGTGCTCGGCAGCCTCGCGACCACGCCGGGGCTCACCTTCGCGAACGGGATCCACCTGCCGCTCGACTGGGACCCGCTGTTCCAGATCACGCTGCAGTTCGCGAACTCGCCGACGTTCGTGAACACGC
>Ga0137437_1000448_pt1 | contig 12749 bp, 10 predicted proteins | sample EasRivERMGT138_2_FD_102332 | JGI IMG/M metagenome (GOLD analysis project Ga0137437, IMG submission 102332) | Soil microbial communities from meander-bound floodplain in the East River, Colorado, USA - East River MetaG ERMGT138_2 | ecosystem: Environmental > Terrestrial > Soil > Floodplain ...
CGATCGGCGCGTGCGTCGATGCGTCGACGATGCGCGCGGTGACGTGGATGGTGCCGGCGTCGGCGGCCGGAAGACGGACGCGGGCAGCGTCGTCCTCGGACCGAGCAGCGCCGTCGTGATCTTCACCGGCCGCGTGCGACCCTTCGTCCGGTCCCGTCGCGGACGCCGCCGCGATCTGCGCGCCCCCTTCGTTCGCGCGCATCGACGCTCGCCGCGCCCCCTCCCACGTCGCGACCCCCGCCGACCCGATCAGCACCGCCGCGATCGCCACCTTCACCCCGAGCTTCGACGTCGTCGTCACCACCGTCCACGGCAGCAGCAGCCCCGCCCACGCGTCGCGCGCGCCATACTCGCGATCGAGCTTCGCGCGCAGCTGCTCGAGCGCCCGCTTCAGCCGCGTGCGCACCGTCTCGACCGGAGCGCCGAGCCGCGCCGCGATGTCGCGCGGTGGGAGGCGGTCGAAGAAGCGCAGCAGGATCGCGCTGCGATAGGGCTCGTCGAGCGCGAGCACGGCCTCCGCCACGGCGCGCTGCATCTGGACGCGCGCGACGAGATCGTCCGTCGCGGGAGTCGTTTCATGCGGAGCGGCCGCCTGCTCGCGCGCGAGCCGGCGCGAATCGCTGCGGCGCACCCGGATCGCGAGGTTGCGGACGACGCGGCGCAGCCAGCCGCCGGCGCGGCTCGGATCGCCGGGCGCGTGGAGCCACGCGGCGATCCGCGCCTCCTGCACGACGTCCTCGGCCGCACTCTCGTCGCCGACGAGGCTGCGCGCGAGCGCGACGAGCCAGCGCTGGTCGCGGAGCAGGAGCTCGGGATCGACGGATCGGCCCGCGCCGTCGGACGGAGTCACGGTGCTTGCACCTCCACCGGCTCTCACGCCGCCGATCCCGATTCCGGTTCACTCCACGCGCGACGCTACGCCCCGCACGCCTTCCAGCCCTTGGGCGGCGCCTCCCCGCGCATCTCGTACATAAAGCGCGACGGCATGCACTCGCCGCGCTGGCCGTAGCGCGCGCGGCTGCGGACGCAGAGGACCGTCAAGTGACGTTGAGCGCGCGTGATCCCGACGTACATGAGGCGGCGCTCCTCCTCGACCGTGTTCTCGGCGACGGCGCGCGCGTGCGGGAGGATGCCCTCCTCGACGCCGACGAGGTAGACGCGCGGGAACTCGAGGCCCTTGGCCGAGTGGAGCGTCATGACGGTCACGGCGTCCTTGCCGTGCTCGTCGTCGTCCTGCGTCTCGTCGTCCTGGGAGAGCGTCACCGCCTCGAGGAAACTCTGCAGCGTCGGCGATTCGGCGCGGCGGGCGTGGTTCTCGGCGAAGTTCGCGAGCTCCTCGACGCCCTGCCAGCGCTCCTCGCGCGTCTTCGCGTCGGGGTAGGTCCGGTCGACCTCGGCCCGGTAGTCGACCTCCTTCAACAAACGATGGAGCCAGGTCGCGAGGTCGCGCCCCGGCGCCTGCGCGCCGAGCGCGTGGAGCTTCGCCCGGAACTCGTGCATCGCGTGGACGGCGGAGGCCTGCAGGCCGGCGATCGCGTCGGCACGGTCGAAGGCGCGGCCGACGGTGATCCCCTCACTGGTGGCGAACGCCAATGCTTTATCGAGCGTCGCCTGTCCCACGCCGCGCGGCGGACAGTGGATCGCGCGCAGGAGCGAGACCTCGTCGTCGGGATTGGCGACGAGCCGCAGGTAGGCGAGGACGTCGCGCACCTCTTTTCGGTCGAAGAAGGACATCCCACCGACCAGCACGTACGGAATCGAGCGGCCGCGCAGCGCCGTCTCGAGCGCGCGTGGCTGCGTCGCGGTGCGCACCAGCGCGGCGTGGTCGCGCCAGCTCGCCTGGCCGCCGCGCACGCGATCGGCGATCTCGCGCGCGACAAACTCCGCCTCCGCCATCTCGTCGTCGACCCGCTTGTAGACCACCGCGTCGCCGTCGCCGAGCGCCGAGCGCAGCGTCTTCCCGTGGCGATGGGGGTTGTTCACGATCACGCGGTTGGCGGCGTCGAGGATCGGGACCGTCGAGCGGTAATTCGTCTCGAGGCGGACGACCTTCGCGCCGGGGAAGTCGCGTTCGAAGTGGAGGATCTTGGTGACGTCGGCGCCGCGCCAGCCGTAGATCGACTGGTCGTCGTCGCCGACGACGGCGAGGTTCTGGTGGCGGCCGGCGAGCTCGCGCACGATCTCGTACTGCGGGCGGTTGGTGTCCTGGTACTCGTCGACCATCACCTGCTGGAAGCGGTCGGAGAGCTCGCGCCGCGTCGCGTCGTGCTCGCGCAGCAGCGCGAGCGTCTTCAGCAGCAGGTCGTCGAAATCGAGCGTGCGAGAGCGCGCGAGCTGCTCGTCGTACTTCTGCCAGGCGCGCACGACGAGGTGGTCGACCGGCTCCTTCGCGAGCGCGAGCGCGTCGTTGCGCGACAGGAGGCGGTTCTTCGCCAGCGAGATGCGCGACTGCAGCGTGCCGGGCGAGAGCTTCGCCTCGGCGACGCGCAGCTCCCGCAGCGCCGCCTTGAGCGCCGACTGCTGGTCGGCCGAATCGCAGATCGCGAAGTTCGGCGGCACGCCGACGGGTGCGCCGCGCAGGCGCAGCAGCTTCGCGCAGAAGGCGTGGAAGGTCCCGACCGTGACCTCCTTCGCCGCGTCGCCGCCGACCAGCGCCGCGACGCGCTCCTTCATCTCGCGCGCCGCCTTGTTGGTGAAGGTCATCGCGAGCAGCGCGCGCGGCGCCACGCGCTGGCCCATCAGCCAGGCGATCCGCACCGTGATCACGCGCGTCTTCCCCGATCCCGCACCGGCGAGCACGAGCAGCGGGCCGCCCTTCGTCGTCACGGCGTCGCGCTGCTCGGGGTTGAGGTCGGCGAGGAGGGAGGAGACGGAAGGCGCGGCGGCGTGCTTCGAGGTGGTCGGGCGCGGCATGGAGCGCAGGTTTCTAGCGCCCTTCCCCCGGCCGTTATGCTCCCGATTCCTCGCGCGGCCCGCGCAACGCCGCGCCGTGCGGAGACTCCGATGCTCGTTCCGTTCCTGTTCGCCGCGTCGCTCGCGTTCCAGGACGCGAAGGCCGCGACTCCCGACGCCGCTCCCGCCAACACCCTCGCCGACGTCGCGCAGGACGTGATCGACAAGACGGCGCAGGAGGCGGTCGCGTGGGCGCACTTCCTCGGCAACGGGTGCAAGGGCGCGGCCGACTGCTTCGGGACGAGCGAGCACTCCGAGGCCGACCTCCTGCTCGGCGGCGCGATCGAGACGGCGGTGAAGACGGCCGTCGACGGGCTCGCCGGCAAGAAGGGGAAGGTCAAGCTGAACGACGCGGCCGAGGGGCCGGTCGTGAAGGTCGGCGAGGAGGGCGTCACCCTCACCGTGAACAAGGCCGACTTGCTCGTGACGTGGGCCGACGTCGACCCCAAGGCGATGGCGGTCCTGGTCGGGAAGGCCAAGTCGACCGCCGACAACGACGTCGCGGCGGTCGCGATGCTGCGGCTGCTGGCCGGCGAGGTCGGCGACGCGAAGAAGCAGTCGACCAAGCTCACGAGCGACGCGGGCAAGAAGCTCGGCGAGATGGTCGAGGCGTCGAAGGCGCTGCTCCCCGAGCTCAAGTCGGCGCGCGCGCTCGAATCGGCGCTGCGCGACCCCGACCCGGCGCGCGCGCTCGAGAAGTTGAAGGCGGCGTGGACCGACGCCAAGGGGACGAAGCTCGGCGCCGGAGCGAAGAAGGCGCTGCACGTGCAGTACGTGCTGCGCGGGGAGAAGGCGTTCGCCGGTGAGGCGGCGCTGAACGGCCTCGTCCACGGCAAGGCGAAGGTGAACCCGGCGAAGGCGTCGCCGGCGGCCGGCCCGGGCGGCGTCGGGCTCGAGATCGAGTACGAATTCGAGAAGGACTCGGAAGGGGCCGACTTCGATGCGTCGACGCTGCCGAACTTCCTGGTGAGCTACGCGAAGCGCCTCGGGCGCGGCGCGGTCACCTTCGCGCCGTTCACCGTGAAGTCGAGCCGGCTCAAGCCGGGCGGCGCGGGCGGCGGCATGCTCCCGATCGACTTCGCGGGCGACTTCCAGGTCGAGCTCTTCGCCGGCCTGAAAGAGGACCTGCAAGGTGGCGCCATCGGCCTGATGCAGGCCGGCTTCGCGTCGACCGACGGCGACGTGGTCGCCGCCATCGACCAGATGTGCCAGCTCGAGACGACCGTCGGCGGCAAGGCCGGGCCGGGCGCGAAGAAGGACCTCGGCAAGATCGGCCCCGGCTCGCAGTTCACGTCGACGCTCGACTTGAAGGGCGACAAGCTCTCCGTCTCCCTGAACGGCGACGCGACCGCGCCGGTCGCCTTCTCGACCAAGAAGCCGATGCGCTTCTTCCTCCTCTTCGCGATCACCCCCGACTGGTACATCGAGCGCCTGATCATCCGCGGCACCGCCACCGGCGAGAGCATGAGCGCCATGGCCCACGTCCTCGCGGAGAAGCAGGCGGCGGCGCTGTTCGCGGAGTAGTGGTAAGTTGCCGCGGGGCCTTCGCGGGAGCTCCTCGTTTGTCGGACGACCCTTACGCCTCGCTCAAGTTGCGGCTCGACGAGGAGCACCGCTGGCCCGGCGTCTACACGTTCAAGTTCATCATGCGGGCGGAGATCGTCCCGAACTTCTCCGTGGTCCTCGAAGGCCACAGGTACACCACGCGCCACTCCGCCGAAGGCCGCCACGTCGCCATCACCGCCGAGCTCTTCATGGAGTCGAGCGACGAGGTGATCGAGCTCTATCGCAAGGCGGCGGAGTTCAGCGGCGTCATCTCGCTCTGAGCGGCAGGCGGGGCTTGCGGGAGCTCAGCGATGAAGTTCGCCGTCGTCATCGAGAAAGCGAAGCGGAACTGGTCGGCGTACGTGCCCGACCTCCCGGGGTGCGTCGCCACAGGTCGCACCGCGAGGGTCGCTCGCGAACGGCTTCGCGCCGCGATCCGGCTCCACATCGACGGTTTGCGCGAGGACGGCGAGAAGCCGCCTGCGCCGACGACCGTCACCGATTACGTCGAGGTCTAGGTCAGCCCCGGTGTCTCACCGCACCGGCGCGCGTCCTTCGTCGATTCAGTCCTCGCGTGTGATGCAGTCGTTCAGATGAACTTGGCGTAGTACGTCCACGTCTCCTTCGTGAACGCGCCCTTCCGCGGCGCCTTCTCGTCCTTCGCCGGCGGCTTCTTCTCGCCGCCCGCCGCCTCCCCGTTTGCGTCGGAGAAGGTGCAGGTCCCTTCGCAGGTCGCGTACAGGAGGAGGCACTGGCGCTTCGTCACCGTGAGCTCGCCGGTGAGCTCGATCGAGACGCGCGCGCCGCTCGTCGCGTCGCCGAGCAGCGGAATCGTCGCTGCGAGCGTGAACACGGCGCACTCCTGGGCGTCGGCGACCTTCTCGTCCGCGAGCGTCAGCGTCGCCTTGCCGCCCGGCAGCATCGTCCGGTACGGCGCGAGGAGGGCGCTCGCCGATTCGAGGGGCACCTCGAGCTGCGCTCCCTTCTTCAAGGTCTTGCCGGCGAGGAGATGCGCGAGCGGGAGCTCGAAGATCAGCGGCAGGAAGTGCGACTGGACGGCGAAACGATCCTGCTCCGGCACCTCCGCCCCCTTCGCGCCCGTGAAGACGTTCTTGCCGTCCTTGCGGTACATCTCGAAGGACTTGTGCGCGATCGCGAGCTCGCGCGGCGGATTCTTGAGCCGCACCGAGGTCGTGAACGGGCAGTTCCCGAAGTCGAGCTTCAGCCGGTCGATCGTCCGCTCCGACTGCACGACCGTCGCCGTGTAGTTCGCGGTCGCCGACTCGGTCCCGTTCGAGACCGCCTCCGTCTCCGCCTTCCCCGGCTTCGCGACGATCAGATTGCGGGTCGTCGCGGAACCGACGACGAGCTTCGTTCCCGCGGGCAGGATCTCCGCCGTGAACTTCGTGTCGGGGGCGGAGACCCGGGTCGCGGGTCGCGCGGCCGGGAACGCGAGCGAGCCGGCGAGCGCGAACGCGATGGCGCAGCCTCGATCCATGGCGTTGCTCCGGGAGCCGGAGGGCGGCGGGCGAGAACGCGAAATCTAAGCCCGCTGGCCGGTTTCCCGTTCAAGCGCACGCGGAGGCCGGGCCGATCGGCGACGTGGCCTGGGCCATTGCCCGGGCTCGACGTCGCGGAGTTTCCCATGATGAATTCCTGCCCCGAATGCGGCACGTTCGTCCTCGTCGGCGGCGTGAAGGCCGAAGACGGCAAGTCCTACTGCCGGCGTTCCTGCGCCGATCGCGGCATCGTCCGCCGCTGCGCCCACGTCATCCCGCCCGACGTCGTGCGCGAAGAGGCCCTGAGAGTCCGCGCCGGCGAGTGCCCGAAGTGCCACAAGCAGTCCGGCGTCGTCGAGTCGCGCATGGTCCACTGCGTCGTCGGCCTGATCAACGTGACCTGGTGGCACGACGAGTCCTTCCTGAGCTGCCGCGCCTGCCACCGCCGCCGGCTCGTGTCGCGCTCGATCCGGACCCTCTTGTTCGGATGGCTGTCCGTGCGCGGGATCTTCATGACCCCGGTCCGGCTGGTCAAAAACGTGATGGCGTGGCGCCGACCCGATCCCGAGACGCCATCGGACGCCCTCATCGGACACGTGCACTTCGATCTCGTGCTGAAGCTGGCGCGCGCGCCCGCGACGGCAGAGGGTGCGACGCCGGCGAGCGCGCCGACGCGGGAGCTCGTCGCTTCGAAGTGATCCCGCGCGGACCGGCGTTCAGCGCATCGGCACGCGTCCATCCTCGATCCCGTCCTCGCGGTCGATCTCGCGCATCTTGCGCTGCAGCTCGTCCGGCGTGCAGAGCCCCTTCTCGACCGCGATCCTCTGGATCGTCTTGACCGCGAGCGCCAGCTCCCCGAGCGCCTTCTCGAGGCGCGACGCGTCGATCCCGCCGCCGCTCGACCGCATCTGCCACGCTTCGGAGCGGGCCTGTTGTGCTTCGCGATGGAGGTCTTCGATGCGGGACTGCTGGTAGATGTCGAAGATCCAGTTGATGAGGCCCATGGCGTGGGAGCTCCGTGTTCCCTGACAGGATCGTCCGCAATCTACTCGTCGAGTACGGTACGAGGTTCACGCACGAATCGCGCCGTCGACTCCGCCGCCACCATGGGTCCGGCGGGCGCACCCGCAGGTCAGGCAGTACGCAACCTTGCTCCCCGCAAGCAGGTGTCGTACATTGTCCGACATGAAGTCCATCCTGACGATTCGCCTGGACAAGAACCTCGAGCGCCTGCTCGCGCGCCTTTCGAAACGCATGGGGCGCACGCGGAGCGACCTGGCCCGTGACGCGCTCCGTCGCCAACTTGCGCTCTTCCAATTCGAAGACCTCCGCCGCAGGGTCCTGCCCTTCGCGGAGGCCCGCGGATACCTGACCGACGAGGACGTGATCCGGGACGTCTCTTGAGGGTGTTCCTGGACACCAACGTCCTGGTCAGCGCCTTCGCGACGAGAGGTCTTTGCGCCGACCTCTTCCGACATGTCCTTGCAGAGCATGACCTCGTTCTCGGCGAGGTCGTCGTGACCGAACTCCTTCGAGTCCTTCGAGATCGGCTCCGACTTCCCAAGAACACGATTCACGACATCGAAACGTTCTTGCGCGAACATGAGCTGGTCCCGAAGCCGGACAAGCCGCACGACATCGACATTCGCGACCCAGACGACGCGTGGATCATCGCCAGCGCGCTCGCAGGTCGCGCCGACGTGATCGTCACCGGTGACGACGATCTTCTGAGTCTTGGAAAGCGCTCGCCGATTCGCGTCCAGACACCCCGACAGTTCTGGACGACCGCCAGTCAGCCGTGAGCCGTCCGCTGGCCTGCTAACTCCGGCTCGACGGCTTCGCGTCCTCGATCATGTAGGCGCTCGCCGTCGGCCGCACGGCCCGGTTGATCCACAGCGGTCGCCGCAATCCCCCCGGCCCCGGCGCCGGCTTCGTCAGCGCGAGCCACTCGCGGAAGACCTCCATCGACTTCGTGGTGTCGACCTCGACGTCGCCGTAATCGTCGCCGGGCTTGGCCTTCTCGACGGTGACCTTCTGGTGCCAGCAGTGCATGCCGCTGATGGGGTCGGGCTGGACGGGGAAGGTGAGGTTCTGGTGGACGCCGCCGTCGGTCCACCAGACGCGCGAGGAGTCGGGGTCGGTCGACTTCCAGGGGCGGATGCCCTGGAGGCGCGTGAACTTGAAGCGGCCGGGCGCGATCTCCTCGCGGCTCACGAGGGCGCTGGCCCAGCGATCCGTCCCGACGTCTTCGAACAACCTCCACCTTCCGAGGTGGTGGCTGCAGGCGACGACGCCGGGGCGCACGCCTTCGGTGACCCAGACCTTGTTCACGAAGTGGCCGATGCGCGTCGAGACGCGCACGAGGTCGAGCGTCCGCACGCCGATCTTCTGCGCGTCGACCGGATGGATCCAGACGGGATTGGTGTTGGAGAGCTCGTAGAGCCACTTCGAGTTGCCGCTGCGCGTGTGGATCAGCGTCGGGAGGCGGAAGGTCGGCACGAGGACGTATTCGTTCTTCGCGGCGTCCATGTACTTCTTGTGGACGTGGCTCTCGAGGTACTCGGGCAGCGCCTGGTCGGGCCAGCCCCACTCGACCATCGTCTGGCTGAAGAATTCGAAGCGGCGGCTCGGCGTCGCGAGGCCGGTGCGCTTCTCGCCTTCGGCGACGACGCCGATCGACTTGCCGTCTTTCACGACGAGCTGGCGCGCCTCGTCGACGGTCGCGCCTTCGAGCTCGGCGGGCTTCAGCGTCCGGCGGAAGCTCTCGCCCGACTCCTTCTTCACGAGGAACGCGCCGTAGCGCCGCATGTACTCGAGCGGTGTGAGGTCGTGCTTCTTCGCTTCTTCCGGCAGTCCGGGGACGGAGTTCTCGAAGATCCAGCGGTAGTACTCGTCGACGCCGATCTGCACGCCCTTCCTGTAGGGCGACTCGAACCACTTCCGGATGCCGAGCGAGCCGTCGGGGTCGACGCGCCACGAGAGCGAGATCCAGAACTCGTCCTCTTCCCACACCTCGCCGGGATTCGCCTGCCAGGTCCAGTCGACCTTCTCTCCGATCCTCTCCTTCGCCGCGCGCAGCACCGGCTGCCGGAAGCCGATCCACTGGGCCGCGTGCGTCTCCTGCGACATGAGGTCGTGGCGCTCGGCGCCGACGCCCATCGGCAGCACGTAGTCGGCGTACTGCGCCGTCTCGCTCCAGACCGGCGTGAGCGCGGCGTGCAGCTCGATCGCCTTCTCGTCGCGCAGCACGCGCTCCCACATCATTCCATCGGGGTTGGTCCAGACGGGGTTGTAGACGCGCGTGAAGTAGGCGGCGAGCTTGCCGCGACCCGCCATCAGGAAGTGCGGCAGCAAATAGGACAGCTCGTGGTGCGAGAGCGGGTACTCGCGCGGATAGAGGAGCTCGTTCCAGACGCTCTGCGGCGGCGGCTTCAAGAACGGCGGCGGGACGAACTTGTCCTGCACGTTCATGTTGGTGCCGCCCGGGGTCGAGACGGCCCCGACCAGCACCGACAGGAATTCGAGGCAGCGCGCGACCTGCCAGCCGCCGCGGTTGCCCGACGCGGCGTTGCGCCAGACGTGCGTCGCGAAGGCGCTGCCGGCGGCCCCGATCTCACGCGCCACCTTCACGATCAGCTCGGCCTTGACGCCGCACTCCTTCTCGGCGGCCTGCGGCGTGTGCTTGCCGTAGTGGAGCTTCAGCTCCTGCACGAACGTCTCGAAGCTCGGCGCCGTGCCCGGCCGCTTCGCCGCGAGGAAGTCGCGCCAGTTGGTCCACTCCTCGAGGAACTTCCGATCGAAGAGGTTCTCTTCGAGCAGCACGTGCGCCATCGACAGCAGAAGCAGCGCCTCGGTGCCGGGATAGGGCGCGAGCCAGTAGTCGGCCATCGACGCCGTGTTGGAGAGGCGGACGTCGACGGCGCAGAGCTTCGCGCCGGCGAGCTTGCCGTCGATGATCCGCTGCGCGTGCGGATTGAAGTAGTGGCCCGTCTCCAAGTGCGAAGACAAGAGCAGGATGAACTTCGCGTTGGCGTGGTCGGGCGACGGCCGGTCGGCGCCCTGCCAGAGCGCATAACCCAGCCGCGCCGCCGCGCTGCAGACGTTGGTGTGGCTGTTGTGTCCGTCGACGCCCCACGCCTGCAGCACCCGGTCCATGTACCCGTCGTGGCCCGGCCGGCCGACGTGGTACATCACCTCGGTCTTGCGCCCCTCGACGAGCGCGCGCCGGATCTGCTTCGCGAACACGTCGAGCACGTGGTCCCACGTCGTGCGCTCGAACTTCCCCGAACCGCGCGGGCCGACGCGCTTCAGCGGATAGAGGATGCGCTCCGGATCCTCGACCTGGTTCAGCGTCGCGGGCCCCTTCGCGCAGTTGCGCCCGCGCGAGCCGGGATGGTGGGGATTCCCTTCGAGCTTGCGGATCTTCCAGTCGGCCTTGTCGACGTAGGCGACCAGCCCGCACGCCGCCTCGCAGTTGAAGCAGGTCGTGGGCACCAGCATGTAGTGGCGCTCGACCTTGCGCGGCCAGAGCTTCGCGTCGTACTCGACCCAGTCGTCCCACTGCGCCATCGGCGGGAACGACTCGAGCGGCGTGGTCGTCATCTCTTCGGGGTCGTGGCTGCGCATGATGATTTACCGGCGCCTCCCGGCGCCGTGGCTTCAGGAGAGCGGCGGCAACTGCGCCGCACGGACGAAGGCGCACTCGTACCAGAGGATCGAGAGCAGAACGAGACCGGTGGCGACGGCGCCGAACTGCGGCACCATCGAGACCAGCGGGACCGGCACGATCAGGAAGAGGCTCGCGCGGAAGATCGGGATCTTGTCCCAGCGGATGGTGTCGAGGAACGCCGCCGCTTGCTTCGAGTTGTCGGTCGGATGTTTGCCCCACCGCTCGAGCATCGCGAAGAGGAAGTGGGCGACGAGCCCGAGCACCAGCACCAGCGCGAGCATCTGCCGCCCCGCGAGGTGCTCCTCGTCGGCCGACGTGAACGGCAGCAGCGCCGCGCCGCCGAGTGCGACCGCCTGGGCCAGGAGCTGCGGCAGCAGGAGCTTCGACTGCCACAGATCGCGCCCCTCGCACTGCGCGAAGAGGAACGCCGTGTAGCCGGCGACGCCGATCCCGAGCACGGCGTTCACCCAGCGCAGCGGCTGAACCAGCGCCGCGAGCCCGAAGAAGCGCGCCGCGAGCGTCGCGCTCACCGTCATCGAGAACGCGATCAGGATGTACGCCCCCTTCACGAGCCAGCTCTTCTTGTTGCCGCGCGTGAGCAGGGTGAGGAAGAGCTTCGGCCGCGCGAGGTCCTCGACCAGCAGGAACGTCGTCAGCGTCACGAACGCCAGCGCCACGATCTCCGGCAGCCAGTCGGCCGCGAAGCCGGCGAGTCCGAGCGCCGCCGCGAACGGCGCGAGCAGCGCCGCCCCCGCCGCGATCCCCTTGGTCACGAGATACGCGGCGACGCCGAAACCCCACTCGACCTTGTGGCCGGCGTCGAGCGTGACGCGCGTGTCGCGGATCACCGGCAGCGAGGCGGGCCACGGCTCGGGCTTGTGTTTCGGCCGCTCGCTCCAGAGATAGGTCGGCGGCCGTTCGGCGGCGCCGGGGTGCAGCGCGATCGGCTCGATGCCGACGTAGTGGACGTTGGGTCCGGTCTTCTGCTCGACGCGCCGCTGCAGCGTCTTGTGCTCGACGACCATCTGGGCGACCTTGCTCTTCGGATCGTGCAGATCCCCCGCGATGATCGCCTGCTCGGGACAGACGATGACGCACGCCGGCTCGAGCCCCTTCTCCACGCGGTGGGCGCAGAAGTGGCACTTCTCGACCGCGCCGAGCTCCTCGTTCAGGTAGATCGCGTCGTACGGACACGCCTGCATGCAGGCGCGGCAGCCGATGCAGACGTCGCGGTCGAGGTCGACGATCCCGTCCTTCCTCTTCTCGAGGGCGTTGACCGGGCAGATCGTCACGCACGGCGCGTTCGTGCAGTGGTTGCAGCGCAGCACCGCGAAGTGGCGGCGGATCTCGGGGAAGCGCCCCTTCTCGACGTACTTGACCCACGTCCGGAAGTTGCCGACCGGGACGTCGTTCTCCTGCTTGCACGCGACCGTGCAGGCGTGGCAGCCGATGCAGCGGCGGTGGTCGATGACGAAGCCGTACTGCATCGAGGGTCCTGCGCGCGGGAACGGAGGGTTTTCCGAAGCGCGGGACGATAGCGCCCCGCGCCGGCGCCGGGGCGCGGCTACGTGCCGGCGGCCCCGGTCGCGGCGGCCTTCGTCGCGGCGGCCACGTCCTCCTTGCGCCCCATCACGACCACCTCCTCGCCCTCTTCGAGCAGGAGGTCGGGCTCGAAGGCGATGCGCTGCTCGCCGATCTCGGGGTCGCGCCGCACGACGGCGAGGACGACGAGGTGGTGGTTGCGGCGCAGGCCGGTGTCGCCGAGGCGGCGGCCCGCGAGCGCCTTCGTGACGGCGATGCGCGCCATCTCGAAGCCGCGCGGCAGCTCGAGGAAGCGCGTCTGGTCCTCGCCCTCGACGACGAGCTTCGCTCTCAGGTTCGGGCGGCCGAGCACCTCGACGTTCAGCGTCGCGATCAGGTCGCGGCGCGTCACTCGTCCGATCAGGCGCCCGCCGCCGGCGCTTCCCGCGCCCGCCGCGCCTCCCGCGTCGGGCGCGCCCGCGCTCACGACCGGCAGCTCGTCCAAGTCGGGATCGTCGAAGAGGTCGAGCACCTCCGCGAGCGAGCGCTCCGGCTGCAGCACC